>Ga0308169_10001449_pt1 | contig 27818 bp, 29 predicted proteins | sample PhyBR1_2_FD_202139 | JGI IMG/M metagenome (GOLD analysis project Ga0308169, IMG submission 202139) | Phyllosphere microbial communities from UC Gill Tract Community Farm, Albany, California, United States - DLSLSB.R1 | ecosystem: Host-associated > Plants > Phyllosphere > Unclassified | place...
GAGAAGGGCGAGGAGGGCGAGAGTGCGTTCGTGTGGATCGACAAGGAGCGGTGGGACGAGCTCGCGAGGAGGGAGGGGCGGCGCGAGGGACCGCCGCCGCGCGAGGCCGTGGCGGCGCCGAGACGGCCTGGGAAGGGCGACGTCGAGCGAGAGCTCGACAGGCTCAGGCGCGAGGAGGGGAGCACTGCGCCGTGGTCCGAGTAACGCGCAGCCGTTCCTGCTTGCGAGCACGCCGGCCTCGCACTCCGAGAGTCGTCTCGCTGCCGGCTCTGTCTCTCGCTCGCGCTCAGCTCGACGATGAAGAAGAACAGCTACTTTGGATTGCAGTGACGGCACGAAAGAGAGGCAGTCGGACGGCGTGGCGGGACGCAGGTGGTACAACAGACAGGCGGCGCTTCTGGTCGGCTCGTCCTCCTCGACGCTTAGGCGAGCTTCTTGCGGCCGGCGCCCGAGTTGGTGCCGACGCGGCCCTTGGCCTGCTGCTGCTGGTAGGCGTTGAAGGCGACGAGGGCGACTGCAGGGAGAGGAGAGAGCCGGGTCAGCGAAGGCGCTCGAGCGGCGTGCTGCGGTGCGACAACGCCAGAGACGGAGGAGGGACGCACCGCCGATGAGACCGAGGACGAGGATGTTGGCTGCGGAGAGGCAAAGGGTCAGGATGAGAGCGCGAGGCAGGCGAGCGAGGAAGGATGACGACGACGGACCAAACACGAGGCGGATGGTGCGCTCGACGGCGTGGAAGCCCTCGCCGATGACGGCGCGCACGAGCGAGACGGCAGCGTCGACGATGGCGACCTCGCCCTTGATGCTGTGGCGCGAGAGCAAGAGGAGGGTCAGCGAGCTGCGGGAGGGAGGCGGGGACGAGCGAGCGAGGGGTGAGGTCAGGCGAACGAGGACTCACACGCCACGGGCGATGTCGTAGACGGCGGCGACGATGTTGCCGTTCGTCATGGTGAGTGAGTGTGCTGGTTGTGGGTGTGTGAGGAGAGGGAGAGCAAGCGGCGCACGAGGCCTGCTGATCCGCCCTCGTCGTCCGAAACGGGGCACCGCAAATCCTTCGTCGTCATTTCTGTCGATCTCCGCCTCGGACGCGTGCCTCGCTCGCGAGCCGGTGACCAAAGGAGCTTGCGCACGTGCCTCTCTGCGTACGCACAAAGCTGCTCGTTGCTCGCTCTCTCCTGCGCCTCGCGCTCGCTCGACAACCTCTCAGAGCTCACTCGATCCGGTCGCCGTCGAGCAGGTCATGCATTGTCAAGCTTGCAAATCCCTCGCGCCTGCTCTCCCGGCCGTGCGCCTCATCCACCTGGTCTCCTCCTGGGGTCCGTCGACGGCTGCGCCATCCGCTGCCAGCCCTGATCCCAGTCGCGCCGAGGAGCCGCACCTTGCGACGCTGCGTCGTGCGGCGGCGCAGGCGCGCGCGTCGAGTCGGAGCGAGAGCTGTCGTGAGCGAAGTCCGAGCGGAAGTCGGAATGAGGCTGCGAGCGGGCGAGGCCGCAAGGGCGAGCGAGGCGTCAGCGCGAGCAGCGAGAGAGACGAGCACGTAGAGGAAAGAGGGCGCACAGGAAAGGCCGAGCCTTGACGGTGCCGCGGCGGCGGGAGGTTGGTCGGGAGGCGAGTCGACGAGGACGACGGCGGAGGTGGAGGAGGTGAGACGGACGGCTGTAGACGTTCGGCGGGCAAGCTGGGTCAGTTTGAGCTCGTACAGTCGAAGGAGAGTGCAGGAGGAAGCACAGGGTAGCCTCGGCTTGGCTGGTGCCGACGCGGCTCGGGAGGGGGGAAGCGGCCGCGAGAGGTCTGTGCGCGCTGTGAGCCGGGGCGTCGTCAGCAGCGAAAAGAGAGTGAGAGATACGTGCCGAGGGAATGGAGACGCACCTCGTCGTCCCGGAAGTCGTCGCGCCGCCGCCAACCACTGTCGCGCTCGGCCGCCTCGTACCCGCCGCTCGGCCGACGCTCGTGCCCGCCCTCGAGCGCTGCCCTCCAGCCGGCCCGGGGCTCCTCTCGACGCTCCTCGCGCCTCCAGTCCGTGTCCCACCCGCTCGGCTCAGGGCTCCTCCGCCTCGCGCCGGCGCTGCTCCCCTCGCGCTCCCACCTCGACGTCGCCGACGGCTCGGCTGGCGGCGCGCGCGACTCGCCCCTCTGCCGCGCGCGCACGAGGCCCATGACCTCGTCGTCGCGCTCGTCTCGCGCGCCGAGCAGAGCCGCGGCGGCTCGAGCGTCCTCCTCGTCCGGGTCGCCCTTGACGAGGAGAGCGTTCGTCGCGCCGCCGCCGCCGCCGCTCGCCGTGCGCCGCCCGGTCGACGTCGCAGCGCGTGCATCCGCAGCGGCAAACGACCCGGGAGCTGCGGCGGGCGGACCTGCCGCTCGCCGCTGCGCGCCGAAGATGGCGGCGTGCACCTCGTCCTGCTCGATCGCCGACGCCGACGCGCTCGCGCTCGCGCCGCCATCGAGGCCGCCGTAGTCGGGCGCGCCGTGCGGGTCGAGCGTTTCGTCGTCCTCGACGACCGAGAGCGAGATGTCGTTCTCGGCCTCGTACCCTGCGCCGGCGAGAGCCGGCCCGCCGTAGCTCGGCGTCGCCGTAGAGCCGAACGCCGAGGACCCGCCGTTGTGCACGAGTGTAGACGTGCTGGACGAAGCCGAGGCTGCGGCGAGGATCGGCCGGCCGCGCTCGTCGTACTGGATGGACGGCGGGCGCCTTTTCCAGTGCGGGACGGTCGAGCGGTGGTGCGGCGGCTGGGTTGTCGGCACAGGCGCAGGTGCGGGCCCGGGTGCAGGTGCAGGCGGCGGCGGGGGAGGAGGCTGGCGGGTGCGGACTGGAGGAGGAGGAGGCGCGGCGGCGGCCGGGTTGACGCGGCCGAGGTACTTGAGCTGCTTCTCCGACAGGCCCGAGGGTCCGGCAGGTGCGGGCGCGGTCGTCGGAGAGAGAGCGGATGCGAATGGCGCGGCGAAAGCTGTTGTAGCTGAGCGAGGAGGTGGTGGCGGAGGGCGAGGCGGCGCGGGTCCAGTTGGGCGCGCGTTCGACGACGACGAGCCCGAGACGGCGGGTGCGGCGGCGGCGTTACCGTGCCGACCGTTGGCGGACGTCTCGACGGGGAGGAAGCTGCACGACGAGCTAGGGCCGGCGCCGTTGCTGTCGCGCCGGGCCGGGACCTGGAAGGGCGAATCCACGGCGTCGCCGAAGTCGCTCGTCGCCTCGAACAGACCTGCGCTCGCGCCGAGCCCGCTCGCCGTGCGCACCCGCTTAGCTGCTGCCGGCGTGCTCGCACCCGAGCTCGCCGAGCCGTCCTCGGCCGCGTTCGTGCGCTTCTTGCTCGACGGCGCTCCCGCCTGCAGCTGCTGCTGCTGCGCCGCCGGTGGGGGCTGTTGCGCAGGCTCAGGAAGCCGAGGCGGAGCGGCGGCGGCGGCGGCGGCGGCGGCGGCGTGCTCGTCCTGCCGCGGCTGCCGAGCGCGGCCCGACCCCGTCGTCGCCGCCGCGAGGCCGGTGAAGCCGGCGACGTTCGACGAGCGCCTCGAGCCGTCGCGCAGCGAGCCGTCGTCGTTGTACTTGTGCGTCAGGTCGGCCGGCTTGAACTCCCTGCGGGCGCGAGAGGGAGCAGGCTCGGGCGTCAGGGTCCGTGCGCTCGGTAGGGACAAGGTGCGCGAGAGAACGAGGACGCACTTGATCCAGTCCTTGACGAGCTCGTACGTCTTCTTGTTGGCCTTGACCTCGCCGGTGAGCTTGTCGTGGACGTGCACGCGCACGAGCTCGACGAGCTCGAGCAGGTCGCCGTCGTCGAGGTGGCGGTACCGGTGGACGATGGCGGGGAGCATGTGCAGCTCGACGGGCGCAAAGGCGATGCTGTCCGAGCCGAGCTTGAGCTTGACCTTGCCGTTGCGGCGGGCGGGGACCATGTCGGGGCGGAGGCGCCAGACGCGGTGCGGGACGGGGACGCCGTGCTGCCGCAGCGGCTCGTACAGGGGCGTGTCGGGCCACCGGTCCTCGCCCTCGAGCGGCGCGACCTTGGTGAGGGCGAGGAAGCGGTCCATGGCCGTCGAGACCTCGTCCTGCTCGGCCTGACGAGGCGGCGCGTCCTGCCCGAGGACCTTGAACCGCTGCGCGTCCGAGTCGGTCGACATGTTGTCGACGCCGAGGATGATGTTGCGCGACGCCTGGTACGCGCCGACGAGCGCCGTGCCGCGGCCGGCCGACAGCATGCGCGGGCAGAGCGAGTCGTGCGAGTCGCCGAGGTAGGTCGAGATGAGGCCGCGTACCCAGTTCGAGTAGGCCGAGTCGATCGAGTTGAGGACCTCTGCGAGCGTGCGAGGCGTCAGACAGGACCGCAGGGCAAGGAGGCTCGACGAGAAGAGGCACGAGTGAGCGAGAGGACGACGCACCGCCCTTGCTGAGAACCTTGCCGCGCTGCACCCGCTGGAAGACCTCGCGCTCTTGAGCGTTCGACAAATTGCGGTAGAAGCCGTAGCGCAGGCGCTTCGAGTCGAACAGGGCACGCGCGTCGGGAGCGAGGCTCGAGTAGACGACCAACTTGCCGTCCGAGCCTTTCTGCGAGTCGAGCAGGAGGAGGGGCACCGAGGGTCAGGGCGCTCACGAGGCATCGATACAGGATGAATTAGGACGCACGATGGCGACCTGACCCGTCATGAACCTGCGAGACGAGGTGCCGAGCGTCGTCAGTGCTGCTCGAGCGGTTCTGCAGGTCGGGCGAGAGAGGAGAGAGCCGACGCACTTGCGGATCGCCGACATGCGCTGCTTGCCGTCTGCACAGTTCCACACCTGCATGACGTCGCCGTCCTCGCGCTCGTCGTCGTCCTCGGCCTTGAGGGCCCACCCGTCGGGCAGCGACGTGCGGCCCTCGGGCTGGATCTGGATCGCCGCCGGGATGCGGCGGTACCACGGGTCGTCGCGGTCGCGGGGCTCGTAGATGTTGAAGAGGAGCTCGGGGACGTGCATGTTGCGGAAGAGGGACTGGATGAGGCCCGTGACGTGGTCGGCGGTCCACTGCGGATGCGGGAGGGCGGTGCGAGAGTTGGCGAGGAGGGTCCGAAAGGGTGCGTGCGAGGGCGGAAAGGTCGAAGCCGAGATGAGCGACAGGGAGGAAGGACAGGGAGAAGGAAGGAGGCAGTGGATGGGCAGGGCAAGGGTCAGCAGGAGGAACAGGTGCGAGGTCGAGCGGCGAGGAGGGAGAGGACGCACGACGACATCGCGCTGGTAGTCTGGTGACAGGTTGATGACCTTGTTCTCGATCATGTCGAAGATGTCTGCGAGCAGGGTGAGGGGAAGGGGTCAGCAAGAGAGCGCGGCAGGTGGGCTCGAGAGGCGGGGGAGGAGGAGGAGGTGGAGGGAGGCGCACCTCGCACGGGAAGACTGCCGAAGCACTCGTCGGGGAGGACCGAGTCGCTGTTGAACAGTCCAGCGACGTCTCGCGAGAGCTGTGCTGCCCGCAGGCGGTCGGCGGCGAGCGGGGTGAGGTCGAGGTCGTCGCCCGAGTCGTCGTCGTCGGCCATGTCGTCGCCGTCGCTGGCAAAGCCGGTGGCGGGCTGGAAGAGGACCCGAGCGGTAGACGGCCCGGCGTCGGGCCTCATGGCGGGCTGGATGAGGCTCTCGCTCGTCGGAGAGATGAGGGGGAGGGGGCGGGTCCCGGTCCTCGACGGGGAGGGCTCAGGGCGCGGGTATACGAGTGAGCTGCGGCTGTTGAGGTGTAGCACGAGCTGTACGTGGCGTGGATTCGCCGGCCCTGAGAGGGCGAGCGAGGTGGTGTTGAACGAGCGCGAGTTGGTCGTCGCTCTCCCTCCTGTTCCGCTCACGCCGCATCTCAGTCCGGACAGAGCCCCGCTCCTGCGCGCTCAGAGCTGTCACTATGGCACCTCGCACCCGCTCGTCGTACGCCCCGCTCCCGGCCGCCCTCCCTCTCGTCCTCGCCCCGGCCTCGCCCCTCCCCCCCTCGTTCGACTCGGACGTCCAGCACTGGAGCCACGCCCTCGCCGACATCGACAAGCCGAGGAGACTTGCCGGCGTCCGCCACGCCGCCCCGCCCGCACTCGGCCTCCCCCAGCTCGTCTCGACCGCCGTCTGCGGCAGGTGGGGCAACGGCGACGACGACAACCACGACCAGGCCCCGCCCTGGGTCCTTGCCGTCGCGCCGCGCTCAAAGGACGACCGCAGGCGCGACAAGGCCGAGCGCCGCGCCTGGGACCAGCTCGGCGTCGCCGGCATCCCTCGCGACGAGGTCGAGGCCGACGAGTGGGAGCTCGTCAAACGCAAGTGGCGCGCAAAGGGACAGCACGACAAGGCGCACAAGGTCAAGCCGGTCGAGCCGATGCCGTCGAGCGCCGACAGCAAGAAGTCGGTCCCGGTCCTGAGCGCCCACTTCCCCTCGTCCAAGTCGTCCGTCGCCGCCAGCTCTGGGTCCAAGAAGCGCCCGCCGTCGTCGCCTCCCGCCGCCCACTCGCCGTCCTCGCCGCCAGGTCCTCGATCCGTCGACCCTATCGACAAGCCAGTCGCAGCGTCGTCGGGCCGGCCGACCCACTCGGCCTCGTTCGCCTCGCTCTCGTCGATCAACTCGGCGGGGCGCGGCCTCGCCTCGCCTGCACCGCGTCGCACAAGCTCGGCGCGCGCACTTGCCCAGGACGTCGAGGACGGCGTGCTCAGCGATGGAGAGGACGCAGGCGACGAGGTCCTGTACGAGCGCGGGTGCACTCAGGTGCGTCTCCTCGACTCGCTCGCTCGAGGGCCGTCGTCGAGCGAGCCCTGGGCTCGACGATCGAGCTCTCTTGTTGTCGAACATGTTTCGGAGACCCTCAGGGCTGACGCAGCTTCCTGCTCGCAGATGGTCCTCCCCGACCCGACCCCTTCCGCCGCCGTCTCCTCCGCCCGCCTCCCTCGCACCTCGACCGCTTCCATCTCCTCCTCCACCGCCGCCCTAGCCGCCGCACCCTTCTCCTCGCCCGGCCTGCGCCCCTCAGCACCCATTCCCGGCACCGGCACCGGCCTCGCCATCTCGACCCCGCACGCCCTCCCTCGCCCGGGCAGCGCAGCGCACCTCCCCTCCCCATCGGCCTCGCCGCGCCCGGCGCACGCGCACTCGCGCTCGGCGACGCCGCCGAGCACCATCAAGGCGCCCGCTCGCCGCACGGCGCCGCCCTCGCGCGCGACGACCGCCGCCAGCTCGCTCTCGGTGCCGCTCGGGCCTGCGGCGCCGCCCGGCGGAGCCAAGCAGGCCGTGCACCGCTTGTCGAGCATCGCGAGGACGGGGAGCGCCTTGAGCGGGAGGAGCGCGGCGGGGGAGGGCGACGACGGGACGTGGGAGGGCTTCCTCGAGGCGGACGCGCAGGACTGAAGGGGCTCGAGCGCGGCGGCTCGAGGCAGGGCGGGTGGAGCGACGCAGTCTGTGCCTTTCAGTATCTCTATTGTGTTCTCTCGGTTCGTAATGATGGCTCTCGCTTCTCTCTACGGTGCGCGACGAGAGAGAAGAAAGCCGGCGCGGCTCGTTGCCCCTCAGGACGACCCATCCTGCTCGCCCTTCTCGAGCAACGCTACGTAGGGAAAGGCGGGAGCGGCGGCAGCCCACCGAGAGGCGGCAGCACCGCCTGCCCCTGCGCGTTGACGCTCACGCCGCCGCCGAAAGCTGCGCCCGATCCCGGGATCGACCTCGCCGTCGGCGCCTGCTGCTGCATCGGCGCCTGGACGTGCTGCTGCGGGACCGGGCCCTGCTGCTGCTGCGGCGGCGCCGACGGGCCCTGCGCCTGCGGCGGCGCCGCGTCGAGCGACGCGCGCCCGCGCTGACCTCGCCCGGACCCTCCCGCGTGCGCGTACGAGATCTTGTACGGGTTGTCCTCGGGCTGCTGCTGCTGCCTCGGCACACGCTGCTGCTGCTGCTGCTGCTGGAACGCGCCGGGCACGGTCGAGAAGTAGAGCGTCGGCGGGAGCGCCGACGTCGCGCGCTGGTGCTGCAGCTGGGCGTGCGGCCCTGCGGCGGCGTAGCGCTCGGGCTGGGCGTTCGGGCGCCGGCCCCACGCGAGCTCGACGTCGGCCATGAGACCGAAGCCGCTAGCGCCCGTGTAGGCGCTCAGGGCGTCGGACCAGACGAAGGGCGGGTGCGGCGAGGCCATGGCGCGCAGCTGGTGGAAGGCCGAGATGGTGGCGTAGGGGACGAGGGTGAGAGGGTCGCGGTAGCGCGCAGGAAGGCCGGTGAAGGGACAGGTGCCGAGTTCTGCGCGCGAGGGAAGGAAAGAGAGGGTCAGAGAGGCCGACCCTGAGGCTCGCAAGCTCGAGAAGCGAGAGCGGGACGCACGACCGACAGGCATTGGCCTCTTGCTCCAGTCGGCATGGTCGCCGAAGAGGGCGTCGAGCTCGTCGGCGCGCGAGCCCTCGAAGTTGTCGAAGACGAGCCAGTTGCGGGCGTACTCCTGCGGCTCGGGCGGCGTCGACGGGCCCGGCGTGTGATCGGTCGAGTTGAGGATCGAGTTGAGCGACGTCGAGGCCGTCGTGACGCCCTTGCGCCCTCGAGCGGTCGACGCATCGTGCTCCTGGACGAGCCCGCCCGTCTCGGCGCCGCTCGCCTTCCACCCCTTGGACCCGGACTCGCCGACGACCTCGATGAGCCGCCGCCGACCCTTCTCCATCTGGTCCTTGTCGCCCTCCTTGCCCTTGCCCTTGTTGTCGACGCGGTCTTGGACCCGGCTCAGGAACGTGAGCTTCGGCCCGATGATCTCGTACCGCATGCCGGCGACGCGCTCGGCCTCGCGGCGCTCCTCCTCGGCGGCGTAGAAGGCGAGGAGGGCGGCGCGGTTCTGCTCCTCGACCTCGAGCGCCTCGGCGATGAGGTCGGCCTGCGTGAGCGTCGCCTGCTGCTTCTTGGTCGGCCGCGGCGTGGTAGTGGCCTGCGGGGAGAGGGGGAAACGTCAGCCTGCGAGCTCTGCTGCCCGACCCGCACCGAGAACAGGCAGAGCGAGGGAGAGAGAGACGCACCTTGCGCTGTTCTACCTCCTTGAGGCGGTCCTGCACCTGCTTCTTGTTCTGCACGGCCTGGCGCCGCGAGCTCTCGCGCTGCGGTACGAGGAAGGCCGGGTCGACGACGACCTTCTTGCGCTTCTTGGCCGGCTCGCCGTCCTCGTCGAGCGTCGTTGCCGAGGTGGATGCGACTGGGCCGGCCTGCTTGGCGGCGGCAGCTTTGCGAGCGGCCTTGGTCTGGCGGGCGAACGGGTGGACGGGCGCCTGGAACCCTTTGCGCTTGCCGCGCTCGGCCTGCAGGACGGGCGCAGGGTCAGCTCACGCTCTACGTCGGAGATGGGCGAGGCGAGGGACGCACCTTCTTGGCCTCCTTTGCCTCGCGACGAAGCTGGCGCTCGCCGGCCTCCTCGTCGTCCTCGTCGTCGCCCGCATCTTCATCGGTCGAGCCGAAATCCGAGTCGAACTCGTCCTTCTCCTCTGCGCGCAGGGATCTGGCGTCAGCTCGAGCCTGGCACGAGCGCGGGCGAGGAAGGAGAGGGAGGAACGCACCCTTGTTCTGGAACTCGTTGTCGTCCTCCTCCTCCTTGAACATCTCCTCGACTTCTGCCGCAGCCTCGTCCTCGATGAGGGCGGCCATGCGGTTGCCGGCGTTGTTGCGGCGCGTCCTGGTGGCGAGGTTGGCCTCGACGGGCTCATCGTCGTCGGAGGAGGTGGCCTCGGCCTCGGAGTCTTCTGGCTCATCGGGGGCGGGTGTCGACGCGGCGCGGGAGGTGCGACGGGCCATGGCGGGCGGTACGGGTGCTCGGACGCGCTCTCTGAGCGGAGCGGTGGTGGGTGAGAGCGAGGGTGAGCCGGGCCTCCTCCGCTCGCTGCAACCCGCATGTCTGCTCTCTCTGAGCCAGTGCTGCACGCTCGCCAGGCCTCTCTCGAGTCTCTCTGAGCACGCCCCGCAAGCCTGCGCTCGACGCACGCCGTGTGCGAGTCGCCCGCCGACCGTTTCGTCGCCTCGCCCCCTCGAGCACCGCCGTCCTCGTCGACAGCAGCCGAAGATGGCGGCACGGGCAGGCGACGAGCCGCACTACACCCCGTTCTACTGCGAAGAGAACGTCTACCAGCTGCTCGCGTCCCTCGAGCGCTCGTCGCCCTTCTCGCGCTCGTTCGCCGTCTTCGTCTCGAACCTCGACCGGCATGCCCTCCTGTTCGAGCAACAGGCGTCTCGACAAGGACCCGAGCAGGGGCACTCCGTCGTCTGGGACTATCATGTCGTTGCCGTCGCAGTCGAGCGAGCAGAGGTCGGGCAGGAGCGAGTCGGCGCAAAGCGGGTTGTCGTGCTTGACCGGGACTCGAGATTGGGCGCTGTGGTGCCTCTACGTGGTGCGTCGCCTTCTCTCCACCTTCCTGCCGAAGCTGCGCAAGCGCTGACCCGCCATCACGCCCGCAGACTATGTCGCCCGCACGTTCCGGCCCGACCTGTTCGACTCGGGCGTCCTCGAGCCGTCTCTGCGCAGGTGAGCACCCGCCCACCCCTCGACTCGCCTGCACATCGCTGAAGGACTCAGCTGACCCGGTTGCTCGCCCCCGCAGCCGATTCCGCATCGTTCCCGCCCGGACCTTCCTCGAGTCCTTCGCGAGCGACCGCTCTCACATGGTACGGCTCTCGCTCGCTTTCGTTTGATGTCGTTCTCGCCTTCCTCTTTTCGCAGCTGACATGAAGCTATGCGCGCAGCTCGTCCCTCCCTCGACCGCCGCCGACGCCGCCCCTCTCCCCTCGACTCGCTCTCCTCAGCCCGACCCGTCAAGTCGCTCGGCCCAGCCGCAGTACCTCAAGCCCGTGCCGCCCTACCCGCCCATCTGCGGCGCCGCAGCAGCTGCGCGCGGCGAGACGCACAACCTCTGGACGCGCTTCCTCGACGTGCGGCTGCCGAAGGAGCGAAACGGCGGCTCGAGCGGTGGGGCGGCGGCCGACGACGAGGGCCGGTACGGCAGGGTGCTCGAGGGGACGGACGAGCTCTTGGCGTACCCATGGTGAGGCGAGGAACGTGCAGGGAGCGCTCGTCGACGAGGGAGGGCGCAGGTCGGGCGAGCGGTGCAACGACGAGCGTTCCTGTCCTCGATCACGCTCTCGAGGCTTTCGCTTGCGAGCTTTGAGTCTCCTTGTTGGCGTGCGAGCTGCTCGAATCTTTGACAGCGTCTCGACTTGGCTGTGGGCGAAGGCAGAAGAAGCGGACTCTCCGCGGGCGCACGCACCTCGCTTCCTCTCCAGAAAGGCGAGACCCAGAGCGAAGAGATGGCAAACCTGCAGTGATACAACAAGCTCTCACAGAGAGCGCTATGAACCGGTCGTAAAAGAGTGTCTAGAACAAGAACCGCCGCCGCTCGAGAAGCCCGTGACCCGCACGGCTCCCTCCTCCTCCTCGCGCGCGTGCAGACGGACGGCTCAGCCGTTGATGCGCAGCGCGAAGCTGCGGAAGTACGAGTGCTGCAGCGTCGGCGAGTTCTGTGAGGGGAGGCGGGGTCAGAGAGGAACGGCGAGGAGGAGAGCGAGAGAGAGAGAGAGGACGCACGTAGTCGATCGAGGAGCCGCCGAAGAAGGTCTGGCACATGGCGCCGAGGAACCCTGGTACAGTCGTCGCGACCGCGTCGGCGCGCTTGTCGAGGGCGACGACCCGCCTCGGCGTGACGGGCGCGAGCGGCGCCGGCGTCGGCGTCGCGAGCGCGACCGAGTTGCGGCGGCGCAGCCTGCGCGCCTCCCAATCGAACGGCAAGCTCGTTGCCGTGATGTCGCCGTTGGCGTCCTCGTACTGCTGCGCGGTCGCCGTCACGGTCGGGCCGACGACCTTGGTGACGAACGAGGGGCGGAAGACGCCCGTGCCGTTGTCGGGCTTGAAGCCGCCGTTCGGGATCGAGACCGTGTCGGGGAGCGCGTCGTAGTCGATGAGGGGGACGAGCGTGCTGTTGGACGGGCCCGTGCCGATCTGGCCGACCGCCGAGTTGCGGTAGTAGACCTCGGACGACGACAGGACGAGCTCGCCGTTGATCCTGCAGGAGCGCGCACTCGTCGTCAGCGCCTGCGGCAGGAGTGAAGAGAGAGAGAGAGAGAGAGAGAGAGAGGAAGAGGACGGACCAGATGTTGAATCCGCCGTCGGCCTTGCCCGGCGTGTTGAGCCAGACGTCCTGGCGGACGTCGGTCCACTGGCCCGTCTTGAACGTCCAGCTGCCTCGGCCGATGCTCATGCCGTACACCGAGTTGCAGTAGCTGAGCGGGCCGAGCTCGCACAGGGCGTCGACCTGCTTCTCGCGCGGCGCGTACAGGTACAGCTCGCCGGCGCCGTCCTTGCGGAACATGAGGCGCGTCGAGAAGCAGTTCTCGGCGGCGCTCCCGCCCGAGCACGCCGACTTGCCGCCGTACAGGCCGGGGAGCTTGCCGCCCTTGACGAAGTTGAAGCCGTCCTCGAAGAAGAGCGAGTACGAGAACGAGACGTTGGTCGCCTGCGTCACGTCGACTGCGGGCGAGCAAGTGCACGACGAGAGGGTCAGCTTGGCGCCCGTGCAGCACAGTGAGAACGAGGTAGAGAGAGAGAGGACGCACTCTGCGACGTGTAGAAGCCCATGCCGCCGACGGGCGAGAAGCTCGGGTTCCTCGACCCGGCCGGGTACGCGACCTGGAGGGCCGGCTCCGAGTCGCGCTTGACGCCGCCGGTCCAGCCACTCGCGGGCACGCCCTGCGCGAGGAGCGCGACGTTGCCCTGCGTGTCGCCCCACGAGAACCGGCCCGAGTTGATGACGTCCGACTTGAACTCGGCGAGGGTCGTGAGCGACGACGACTGGGCCCACGACGTGCCGGTCGAGCCGCCCGTGCCGGAGAAGGCGCAGGTCGACCCGCTCTGCGTGTAGCCGAAGCGGCAGCCTGCGTGCACGGTCGAGTCCTCGTCAGCGGGCCGTCTCGAGAGAGCGCGCGAGGGGAAGAAGGAGAGCGGCGACGCACGGAAGGTACAGATGCCGCTGTCGCAGTAACGGTTCGAGTTGGCCGGCACCGTGTTGCTGCAGTCGGCCGAGAGGCTGCACGTCTGGGTCGCCTCGGGCGCGGTCGAGGTCGTGGTTGAGGTCGCCTCGGCGAGGCACGACGAGCCCGAGGCGGTGAAGCCCGAGCGGCAACCTGTACGTCAAGGAGGAGAACGTCAGCTAGCTGTTTGAGCCGAGCGCCGGAGGAGAAAGGCGGACGAGGGGGAGGGAGGAAGAGAAGGAGGGACGCACGGTAGCTGCAGACGCCGTCGGCGCAGTAGCGGTTGGCGTTGGCCGGGACGACGTTGGTGGTGCAGTCGGATGAGACGGAGCACGTCTGCGTCGAGGGCGCCGACGTGGTGGTCGTCGTCGCGCTCGTCGTCGTGGGCGAGGAGGCGACGCAGGACGAGCCGGACGCCTCGAAGCCGGAGCGGCAGCCTGCGAGATCGTCATGAAGAGTCAGCTCATGAACGTCGATAAGGAGAGGTCGCTGAGGTGAAGGAGGAGGGTCGGGAAGACGCACGGTAAGTGCACTCGCCGGCGTCGCAGTACCGGTTCGAGTTGTCGGGCACGTCGTTCGAGCAGTCCGAGCTGACGGCGCACGTCTTGGTTGCGGGAGGTGCGGTCGTCGTGGTCGTCGTGCTCGTGGTGGACGAGGACGTCGCGACGCAGGAGGAGCCCGATGCCTCGAAGCCCGAACGGCAACCTGCGAGGACGAGCCGAGCGTCAGCGAGCGGTCTTTGGCGGCGCGAGCGCGCTCTCTCAGAAGAGCCGAGGCCGTTCGAGGTGTCGAAAGAGCTCGGGAGAGGGAAAGAGAGACGGCGAGAGGGACGCACGGTACGAGCACTCGCCGTCCAGGCAGAAGCGGTTGGCGTTGGCGGGCACCTCGTTCGAGCAGTCGGACGAAACGGCGCACGTCTGGGTCGAAGGAGGCGCAGTAGTAGTCGTGGTCGAGGTCGAGGTAGACGCCTCGATGCAGGACGAGCCCGACGCCTCGAAGCCCGAACGGCAGCCTGCGAGATCGGGTCGGGGCAAGGTCAGCTTCCGTCGCCCGTAGCCACTCACGTACGCGCTCGAGACCCTCGTTGGGACTCGGAGGCAGCGAGGCGAAGCAGGAGAGGGAGAAGGACGCACGGTACGAGCACGAGCCGGAGTCGCAGTAGCGGTTCGAGTTGTCCGGCACGTCGTTCGAGCAGTCCGAGCTGAGGGCGCACGTCTTGGTGGCGGGAGGTGCGGTGGTGGTGGTCGTGGTGGTAGTCGTCGGCGACGCCTCGACGCACGCCGAGCCGGACGCCTCGAAGCCCGAGCGGCACCCTGCGAGGACGAGCCGAGAGGGAGTCAGCGTGTGGCTCGACGGCGGGATCGGTCGCAGACCCGCTCGAGAGCGTCGATTACGTCTCGAAGAAGGAACGAGGGAGGAGAGGGACGCACGGTACGAGCACTTGCCGCCGTCGCAGTACCGGTTCGAGTTGGCCGGCACCGAGTTGCTGCAGTCCGAGCTGACGGCGCACGTCGGCGTCGAGGGCGCCTTGGTTGTCGTCGTCGTCTTGGTCTTGGTCGTTGTCGTCGTCGTCGTCTTCTTGGTCGTCGTCGTCGTGCTCTTCTTGGTCGTGGTCGAGGACGAGGGCGAGACGCAGGACGAGCCCGTGTCGGCGAAGCCCGATCGGCAGCCTGCAGGAAGGAGAGCGTGCATCAGTACTCGCATCGTCGAGAAGGAGCGCAGGAGGAAAGGGAGACGTGGACGCACGGTACGAGCACTTGCCGTCGTCGCAGTACGTGTTGGCGTTGGCGGGCGCGGTCGTGACGCAGTCGCTCGTGACCCTGCACGTGCCGGCGCGGCGCATGCTGCTCGTGACGCTCGCCCGACTGCGCGCGAGGGCGCTGTAGCGCGCGCTCTGGCCGGGCGTCCACGGCGTCGGGACCTCGCCGCTCAGGGCGCGCGAGCGCACGAGCGACAGGTACAGCGAGTGGACGTCGATCTCGGACTCGGACGCCGGGAGCTGGCGCGCGACGAGGGCGGCAAAGTGCTCGTAGGGCGCGTTGCGCTTGACGAGTGCGCGCAGCTCGGACGAGAGGGCGAGCGAGGTGACGAGGGCGACCGAGGGCGTCGTCGCCGTCGCGGTGGCCGAGGGGAGGAGGGCGCTGACGGGTCCGAGAGGTGCCGGTGCGGCCAACGACGACGACAACGACGACGAGGCGTTGGCGAGGACGACTCGAGGCTCGAGGCCTGCGAGGTCGAGCGCCGCGGCGGCGTTCGAAGCGGCGTCCGGCGCGCGCTTGTGATGGGGTGCGGCGGCGACCGAGAGTGCGGTGGCGACGAGGGTGACGAGGTAGAGGGGAGTGGCGACCATGGTGCGGGCGGCGAGGAGGGGGCGAGGTCGGGGAGGTGGGGGGGACCCGTTTTGGGGGGGGGGGGGGGCGGGCCCCGTGTTTGGGGGGGGGCCCCATTGGGGGGGGGGGGGGGGGGGGGGGGGGGGGGGGGGGGGGGGGGGGGAAAGAAGGGCGGGCGAGTCGAGGGGCGAGGAGCGACTAGGTGCGGTGCCTAGGTGGAGAGGGTCGCACGCGTCGAGTAGTGCGAGGCAGGCAGAGGAGGTGCGCTGCAGGTCGACGGTGGTGGCGCAGGCGGTGGTCGAGGCGGGTGCGAGGGAGTGAGGAGAGGGAGGGAGAAGGGAGGTCGAGCGGCGGGACGAGGCCAGGGGGTGTGGGTGGTCTGGACGGGCATAATGATGGGCGGTGGCGCGCTGTTGGCCTTGTCGGTGCGAGGCGAGAGGGCTGGGGGCGACAGAGTGGTCGAGGCGAGATGGCTGAACGGGGCGGGTCCGGCTCGGCGCAGAGGGCAGTCGGTGCCGCAGGGCTGTCGCGTGGGTGGGTGGGCCGTGTTGTGTGATGGCCCTTTGTGCATCGCAGTCCTGACCGAGTCGGTCCGGGAGCGAGACGAGGCCACAGGAGCCGGCAGAGGTTGAGCGAGATGAAGACGAGCCGGACCAACGCCTCGTCCTCTCGCCCACCACAGCTAGCTGGCCTGTACGAGCCATGGCAGACCTACAGCCACCACCACAGCCCATCTCACCCGCCCTCGCCCTCGACCTGCGCATCCGCTTCCTCGAGTCGCTCGTCTCGCCCTCGTCGTCGTCCTCGGCACCGCCTCCTGCACCACCCACCCCACTCGCAAGGCGCATCTCGACCCTAGGCACCGCACTCGAACACGCACTCGACGCCCCCTCGAGCACAGACGCCCTGCGCCGCTTCGTCCGCAACTGCACGTCCCCTTCTCTCCCTCGCTCCCCCCCCCCCCCCCTCTCTCCCTCGCCCGACCTCGGCTGACTCTCACTCTCTGTCCCTGCAGACGACCTCAACGCCCCGCTCCTTTCTCCCGCCCTCTCGGTCCCCGCCGCGCCCACACCCTTGTCCGCAGAGACCGGCGGCCCGGTGTCCCAGGCCGCCCAGCTCGCCCTCGTCCTCGAGGCAGAGCACGACCTGCGCACCCTCGAGCGCGACCTACGAGAGCTCCAAGTGCTCGACGAGAGGGACGTCGCCGGGGCGGGCAAGCTCGGAGGTGCGTCGCTCTTGTTCCTCGACCTCGATCTGCTCCGCCCGAAGCTCGAACTGACCCTCCTCGACCGACGCAGACCTCGAACCACTACGGCCCGCGCTCGCGCAGGTCCAGGAGGACGTCAAGCCCGTCGCAGCAACCTACGCCGAGCTCGAGACGCGCACGATGGCGCTCCTGCAGCGCTACAACAACTACGTGCGTCCGCTTCCGCCCTCCCTCCTTTCCTCCCGGCTGCGCCGCCTTCGACTGACGCAGCGCCCACCCCACCGCGCGCAGATCTCGACCATGTCCGAGCTGTTCGTCTCGTGGGACGACATCCTCACCGACGCCGAGGCGCAGGTTGCCCGGCTCGAGCGCGAGCGCCGCGCGCGGGACGAGTACGACATCGCGTGAGCGAGGCGGGCCGGCGGGCGGTCGGTCGACGCGCTCGCCCGTGGGACAGTACGAGAGGGGGAGGAGCGATACCCAGGTGGAATGATACCCGGTCTGCTCGAGCATCCTGCGCCTGCTGCTGACGAGCGGCGAGTTTCCGAGAACGCCTTGCCTGCTTCTGCAAAAATGGGCGGCTGCTCTCTGAAGTGAAGAAGATGCTCTTCAGCGGCTCGGGCTAGCAGCTTGAGATGCTTGAGTGTCCAGCTTCGCGGTCGACCTCGAGGTGCCGCCGCGGGGAGGATTGACTCCGCTACCGCCGCTCTCTCGCCTCTTACGCCAGACGCGGCCATGTCACTCGTAAGTGCACTCCTCTGCGCACCTGCCAAAGCTACAGCGGTACCCCCCAGAGCCGTCGTCGCCCCGGCCACCACCGCCCGCCTTTCCTCATCAGCAACCTCGGCTGTCAGCGATCCGTGGCCTCGTCCGCCGAGCAAGGCCACGCCTGCAGCGCACCATGCTGACACCCTACCTGTCCCCGCCCGCCACAGCCGAAACTCTCGCACACCCTCGACGAGGCGCTCGCGCTCCTCCTCCCCTCGTCCGCCTCCGCCTCGACCTCGTCGTCGTCGGCCGCCCCGCAGCCCGCTGGCAACTGCCTTCCGATCTGGGCCACCTTGCCCGCCGACGTCCTCACGCCTGTCATCGCCTACCTGCGCCTGACGGACGGCGCGAGCGGCGTCGAGAGCTTCTTGCTCGAGAGCGCCGTCAAGGGCGAGACGGCCGGCCGGTGGAGCTTTGTTGGCGCCAGTGAGTCGGCCTAGTCCTTCTACTGATGCTCTCGAGCAGGCTCCCGCCGAGCCGTGACGGGCTCCGGCGTGAACCACTTGCTGACTCCGCCGCCCTCCTCGCTCGCAGACCCGGACAAGGTGTACCGGACAGGGCCGAACGAGGACGTCTCGGGCGACCCGCTCGTGCCGCTGGAGAAGGTGCTCGACGGCTACAAGTTCATCCAGGTCCAGGGCGCTCCTCCTCTCACCGGTGCGTCGCCCTCCCCCTCTTACGCTCCAGCTGCGCCGGTCCGAGTGAGCTGACTCGACTCCTGCAACAGGTGGCGCGATCGGCTACGTCGGGTACGACTGCATGCGGTTCTTTGAGCCCAAGACGGCGCGCGACGACCTGTCGGACCCGGTCGGGATCCCCGACTCGGTCTTCCTCCTGCACGACACGGTCGTTGCGTTCGACCACCTGTTCCAGCGCGTCTACGTCGTCTCGCACGTGTACGCCAAGGACGCCGCGACGGCGACGCACGACGCCGTGCGCGAGTCGTACGACGCCGCGGTCGCCAAGATCAAGGCCGTCGCCGCAAAGGTCACGGCGTCGACGCCGCTCCCGCTCCCGCACCAGCCGCCCGTCGTCCCCGCACCCATCCCCGCCGGCGAGACGCTCGAGGAGCGGTACGCACGGCTCGACAAGCTGAGCAACGTCGGCAAGGAGGGCTACGAGCGCTTCGTCACGAGCCTCAAGGAGAAGATCGTCCAGGGCGAGATCATCCAGGCCGTGCCGAGCCAGCGTCTTAGGAGGGAGACCAAGCTGCACCCGTTCAATGTCTACCGGTGCGTCGGCCTGTACCTCTCGAGACTCTCTCGGCGATGACGAGCGCTGCCTCGTCGTCTCTCGAGTACTTCTTGCAGCGGTCGACTGACGCTCTCGCCCTCTCTCCGCAACAGCCACCTGCGCCAGCTCAACCCGTCGCCGTACATGTTTTACATCGAGTGCGGCAAGGGGACGCAGCTCGTCGGCGCGAGCCCCGAGTGCCTGTGCAAGGTCGAGGACGACGGCAAGGTGACGAACCACGCCATCGCGGGCACGGTCAGGAGGGGCAAGAACCCGGCAGGTGCGTCGACTTTTCTCCTTCCCGGCGTCGATGCCCGTGCGGGACGTGCAGCTGGAGCAAGAACTGACCTTCTCGCCTCCTCTCCTCCTCCTCTCGCCCGCAGAGGACGCCGCTCTTGCCGCCGAGCTGTCGGCCTCGGTCAAGGACCGCGCCGAGCACGTCATGCTCGTCGACCTCGCCCGCAACGACATCAACCGCGTGTGCCAGCCCGAGACGGTCGTCGTCGACTCGCTCATGGAGGTCGAGAAGTTCTCGCACGTCATGCACCTCACGAGCCAGGTCAGCGGCAAGCTGCGCAAGGGCTTGACGAGGTGCGTTCTCTTTCACCCGCTCGTACCCTAACTCGAGTCTCTGCCCGGACGAGCTCGCACTGACGCCTTGTCCTCCCCCCTCCTTTCCCTCCCTCCTCCCTCCCTCTCTCACTCGCGCTCCCTCACAGGTTCGACGCCTTCCGCTCCATCTTCCCCGCCGGGACCGTCTCGGGCGCGCCCAAGATCCGCGCCATCGAGCTCATCGCGTCGCTCGAGCGCGAGCGCCGCGGCGTGTACGCCGGCGCCGTCGGCCACATCGACTTCAGCAAGGGCATGGACACGTGCATCGCGATCCGCACCATGGTCTTCCGCGACGGCGTCGCGTACCTCCAGGCCGGCGGCGGCATCGTGTTCGACAGCGTCGAGGAGGACGAGTACGTCGAGACGGTCAACAAGCTCGGCGCCAACGTCAGGTGTCTCGAGGAGGCCGAAGGTGCGTCCCCTTCCTGTTCTCTTCCTCTCTCGAGCCTGCGAGTTGACGGGCTCGACCTCTCGCAGCCTACTACGCAGCGCTTCAGGCCGAGGAGGGAGCATAGAGCGCCAGGAGGCGGACGACGTGCAAATAGAGAAGCAGTATCCGCATCCTGTCTCCGAGCGAGAGCTTCCTTTGCGCCTTTATCTCGCTCTCTATTGCGCGCGTCAAGCCCCGCTGCTTGTTCAATCGAGAAAGAGAACGTTGCTCGTACAGCTACAAGTTGAACCTCGTCCTCTTGAGCAGGACCGTGCGCATCCTCTCGCTCCTCACCTCGCTCGCTTTCAGCCAGCTGCTCCTCGCCGCACTCCTCAAGGGTTCACGACCCTCCAGAACACGCCCGAGCCGCCGTCGCCTGCGACGATCGCCTCCTCGACGACGGTCCCGCGCGGCAACTTGGCGTCCTTGAGGCTCGGCGCCGGGAGCGAGGGCGAGACTGCGAGCGGCGAGGCGGACCTTGATCAGCCTGTCGTGCCCGAACGACGAGAGGAGGACACAGGAGAGAGGAGGACGCACGCTGCATGCGCTTGTGCGGCATCGGGCTCGTCGTCCCGCTGCTGAGCGAGCCTTCGGGCGAGACGGGCGCCTCGGGCGCAGCGGCGATCGCGGTCGGGGCGGGACCGGGATAAGGGAGCGGTGCGAGGTGCTGAGGCGTCGGCAGGTTGGAGCGACGACCGGTGCCGAGCTGTGCGAGAGGGAGCGGGCGGTCGCGAGAAGGGGTCAGTGCGCATTCGGGAGCGGCGCAGCGCGCAGGCTCGGGTCGTCGTCGAGGAGAGCGCAGGAACGGTGCGACGGACCTGGTAGAACTCGTTGTAGCCCCACACAAAGACGTCGCGGCCGAAAGCAGAGCCGTCGTCGTGCTTGACGGCATTGTCCTGCGAGAAGAGCGGCTCGTCAGTCGCTTGCTCGTACTACACAGCTAGGCGTCCAGCTCATGACACCGAGTGGACGGGCGACATGCTGAGAGGAGAGGCAGCGACGCACGAGGACGACTGCAACATGACCCTCGCCGGCCTGCACGTCCTTGATGCCGACAAACTCGACCTTGCCCGTCTGCTCGTTCCCTGTGGGATGCACGAAAGGTCGATCAGTGAGTGCATCGAGCGAGGAGGCGGTCGAGGGAGCGAGAGGAGCAGGACGCACACTCGCGCAAACCGCTGACCGTCTTGACCCGGACCGGCGACGTCGCGTGCGCCCACTGGCCGTAGCCGAGCGCGCCAAACTGGCCCTGGCCCGTCTGCAGGGTAGCTGAGAGTCAGTTCTAGGGGACGAGGGCGACGCGCAGAGACGAAGAGGAGGAGGGAGAAGGACGAGGAGAGGGAGACGCACAGCGAGCAGGTCGACGCCGTTCTCCCTCGAGCGCGTGACGAAGTAGCTGACGTTGCCGCCGGCCGCGATGCGCTCGCACGCTACGTGCGCCGACTTGCTGGACCCAGTGTAGGCCGGCGAGCGGATGAAGGGGACCTCGGTCGGGACGGGGATGATGGGGTAGGAGAGCGAGGGGCCGAGACCTGCGTGCAGCAAGAGAGGACGTCAGCATGCACTCGAGCGCGAGCTCTGACACTTCAACGGCGTCGCGCTTCTCGGCGAAGCCGCAGAGAACGACGACGCCGACGTCCCGAGAGCGGTCCGAGCGAGACGACGCACCGAGCTGCCCATAGTTGTTCGCGCCCCAGCCGAGCACGCGACCCTCGGCCTTACCGCCGAGACGAGCGAGGCTGTGCTTCTTACCGGCGACGAGCTCGGCGACCTCGATGCTGCGCAGCGCCGGAATCTCGGACAGGGTCGTGCAGAAGTGGATCGAGCGCTCGAGGGCGGCGTGGTGCGCCGGGTCCGGGTGGAGCTGGATCTGCGACGACTCGTTGAGGTTGTTGGGGCCGGGCGTGTTGAGCGAGGGGACGAGCGAGCCCTTCGGGTTCGGGTTGGACGGCGTCGGCGGGGCAATGGCGGGGAGGAGGAGCGGGTCGATCTTCTTGGGCTGGCGCGCCTGCTGCTCCTTGCTCCAGTCGATCTCGTTGAGGCGCTCGTTCGGCTCGAGGCGGACCGTGAGGGCGCCTGCCGGCGAGCTGCCCAGGTGCGGCGGCGCGAGGAGGGTGACCGAGCGGACGCCGAGCTGGCCGTACGTGTTTGCCGACAGGCAGAGTGGGAGGGCGAAGGAGCGGCCGCGAGAGGTGAGGGCGAGAAGGTGAGAGGCGCCGGCCGAGAGCGAGATGAACCTGTGGAAGGAGGACAGGGTCAGCTCTGAGCGCCTCGAGGCGGACGGCGGAAGAGGGGACGCACTTCTCGCCCTTGTCGAGCTTGACGTCGGTCGTGAGCTTCAACGCCTCGACGTCGCTGCGCCCGCTGCGACCCCACAGCGTGCCCTTGCCCAGCACCCACTTCCACCCACCGTCGCGCGCCTCGTTCGCGACGTCGATCGGCTGCCCGGCCGGCCGCTGCGACGCCTTGTCGCTCGCAAAGACCCACACCTCGCCCTTCTTGGTCAGGCCAAAGACCTTGCCCTCGCTCGTCGGCACGGCGCGCACGAGGTCCTTGCCCGTGAGGGTGCGCTCGACGCCCTGCCCGCCGTAGCCCGCGCCCCACTGGAGGACGTCGCCGCGGGCGTCGACTGCGACGCCGTACGTCTCGGCGAGGGCGAGGTCGCGGAGGATGAAGGTCGAGAGGGCGGGAGCGGCGGAGGGACGCTTGACGGTCGAGGGGACCGAGGCGGACGAGGAGGGCGAGGCGACGCCGTGCGCGTTGCGGCCCCAGCTGCGCGCATGAAGCACTCATCAGCGACAGAACTGCATGCTCTGATCTAGCGCTGGACGCACAGGAAGACTTCTGGCCTCATCGCCTGCCCCACTCCGCCCGTCTCCCACTTGCCCTTGCCCGGCTCTGCGTCGAGGTCGAGCGCGCGCTGCTGCTGGACGAGCGTGTAGCCGCCGACTGCGGCTGCTGCGCCCGCAACGGCGAGGGCGGTGCGGGTCCCGATGTGCGAGGTCGAGCGAGGAGGCGCAGATCGAGCCGTGGCGAACGAGCGGCGGGCGACGCCGGCGGGTGTGCGAGGCCTGAGCATGCTGATTGAGAGGTGCTGGTGCGGGTGTGGTGCGCTCTAGGGCGAGAGGAGCTGTTGAGGCGGAGCAGGAAGGGCGAGGCCACAGCCAGCGCGGCCAAGTGGGGGAAGTCAAGGAAAAGCTAAGCGCACGTTGGTAATGCCGCATTACCCCGGGCTCGATTACCAAAAATCAAGCCGAAAAGTCAAGTAAAGTCAAACCGAGCCGAGCGGTCGCCGCTTACTCAAAGCTTTCTTTCCTCGCGGACAAGAAATGCCGATGCGATGCAAATATGCGTTGCGGTGCGCTCAGAGAGATAGTGGTACGAAAGAAGGTACTGCTCGGAGAGAGGAGAGAGAGAGAGAGAGAGGGGAGAGGGAGAAGGCGCGACGACGAGCGCCTACTTGATCTCGACCTTGCCCATGAGGCCGGCGAGCTCGTCCTCATCCTTCTTGTCCTGCTCGCTCGCGACCTGCTTCGGCTCCTCAGCCTCGGCGCGCTCCTCGGCCGTCTCCTCCTCCTCCTCGCTCTCCTCCTCCTCCTCGTCCTCTTCGGGCTCCTCGAGCTCGTCCAGCTCGTCGAGCGCCTCGCCGTGCCCCCACTTGTCGAGCGCCTCGCGCACCTTGACGAACTGCTCCTCCTCGCCGTCGTCGCCGTAGTTGCCGTTCAGCTCGAGGTCGACGACGTGCTCGCCGTGCTGGTCGAGCGCGCGCGCGAGCGCGAGGACGGCGCGCGCATCGAGCTCGTTCGACTGGAGCTTGACCGACGACAGGAGCGGGTTCGAGCCCGACGAGAGCGTGTCGAAGATGGCGAGGCCGCCACGCGGGCGGAGGAGACAGTCGGAGAGGTTGAGGGTCTGCAGCTTGGGCCAGCTGCGGGCGGGCGAGAGCGAGGGCAGGAGTTAGCAGGACGTCGAAGGGATGCTCTCCCGACGTGCAGGGAGGGAAAGAGGAGGACGCACGAGGGGAGGCTCTGCGCGATGGCCCTCGAGCCCTTCTCGGTCGCCGTGTTGTCCTGCAGGTCGAGCGTGACGAGGCCCGGGTTGGCGCGCAGGGCCGTCACGATGGCCTCGATGCCCTCCATGCGGATGCCGTTCTGCGGCATGCGCACCTCCTCGAGCGTCGTCAGAGCCGAGAAGGCCTCGGCGAACGCGGCCGACGAGCCGTTCTCGAGGCGGTTGCGGCCTGCGAGTCGAGCGGGACGAGAGAGGGGGGCACGTCGTCAGGGTCTCATTCTCGCGGTCCGAGACGAGGAAGAGGGACAGGGCGACGCACCGCAGACAAGCACTCGGAGTGCGCTCTTGCGGCCCTCGCGCTCGGCCTTCTTGGCATTCTCGAGGAGCGCACCGGCGATCATGGCGCCGCCCGCCGGTCCCATGCCGTTGTTGTTGAGCTTGAGGACCTGGAGCGCGGGCGCATTGCCGATGAACTCGAGCCTGCGAGCGTGCAAGAAGGCGAGAGAGGGAGACGAGGTGGGGGCGGGGAAGGGGTCAGCTGCGGCGCTGCGAAGCAGGGAAGGAGACGTTCGATGGAGGAGACGACGCACATGGGCTCAGCGCTCCTGCCGCCGAAGGCATTGTCGCTCAGGTCGAGCGAGGTGAGGTTGGGGAGGGTGAGGAGCGAGGTGCACAGGGCGCGAAGGCACTGCGGGATCTCGGAGATGAGGCGGCCGGTGAAGACGTCGCTGAAGTCGGCCGTCTGTTGCACATGTACGAGAGCTCGATCAGCTTGAAGAGCCGCTCGCAGCGGAGGGGAGGGAGGGAACGCACCTCGAGCTGGTGCTTGTCCTCGAGGGCCTTTGCGATGGCCTCGCAGGCGGCGACGCCGAGCGTGTTGCCGCCGAAGCGAACCTCCTTCAGGTCGGGGATGTCGCGCAGGAGGTCGAGGTACGGCTGGGTCTGCTCGAGCGTGTCGAGCTTGAGCTGTTGGCCGACGAGCGAGAAGAGGGTCTTGTTCGATTCTGTCAGGAGTGGGGGGCGTCAGTGGGGCTCAGCGGGCCAAGAAGAGGGACGTGACTCGAGCTGACCGGTGACTTTGGCCATTGCGGGCGAGGGTGGTGAGCGAGAGGGGGGAGAGGAGGACGAGGAGGAGATGGCGACGGACGAGGGCGGCCTCGCCTCCTGCCTCGTCCAGCTCGACCAGGCTAGCCTCAGCCAAGCCATGCAGTCCCTCACTGGCTCGCTGCGCACCCTCGCCCTCGCACCAACAGCCTCCCGCGCCGCCGTCGTCCGTACCCTCGCGACCTCTGCCGCCTCGCCCTCGACCTCGGCCGTGTGGACTCCCCGCACCAAGCGCACCGGCGTGCTCGCCAGGAAGCATGGCATGACGGCCCTCTGGGCGCAAGACGGCACCCGCATTCCCGTCACCGTCCTCGAGGTGCGCTCCCCCTTCTCCTCCTCCTCGCTCCTCATCTTTCGCCCACGACCTGCGCATGCCGGCTCACCCTGTCCTCGACTCTGCTCGCAGCTCGACGCGACCCAGGTCATCTCGTCGCAGACGTACCCCCCGCAAGGCAAGGTGCCCGCCCGCCACACCGTCATCGTCGGCACCTCGCCTCGCAAGACCAAGAACACCAACGGCGCCTTGATGGGCCAGTTCCGCAACGCCGGCGTCGACCCCAAGATGCGCGTCGCAGAGTTCGAGGTGACCGAGGACGCGCTCGTACCCGCAGGTGCGTCGAGCGAGAGCTCTTCCCCCTCCTCCTGAACGCTCACCCGCTCACGCTCGTCCTCTTGCGCACAGGGACCGAGATCTCGGCGGCACACTTTGTTCCCGGGCAGCACGTCGACGTTCAGGCTCCCTCGTACGTCCATCCCTTGTCTCCTGTCCTCGTCACTCGCTCGCTCTCGTCCTCGAGCTGACCACGGACCCCTCCCCCTGCAGAATCGGCAAGGGCTTCCAGGGTGGCATGAAGCGGCACGGGTTCGCCGGTCTGCGGGCAAGTCACGGTGTGTCGATCAGCCACCGCAGTCACGGTTCCACGGGTCAGCACCAGGTGCGTCGGCGCTCTCTCCCTCTCGACCAGCCTTCCCTCCCCTGTCGAGCTGCGCCTGACGAACCTCCCTTCTCCTCTCTTCTCACGCCCGCAGGACCCTGGTCGTGTCTTCCCGGGCAAGAAGATGGCGGGCCGCATGGGCGGCCGCAACGTGACGACGCAGAACCTCCTCATCGAGCGCATCGACACGCTGCACAACGTCCTGTACGTGCGCGGCGCCGTCCCCGGCGCGCCCGGCTCGTTCGTCCGGGTCGAGGATGCGCTCAAGAAGGTCGGGTGGAAGGCGCAGATGCGGGAGAAGAGGGGCATCGGGCGCGACGAGGGCGAGGTGCTCGCCGGCGTCAAGAGCTTGCCCATGCCGGCGGCGAGCCGGGACATGGCCAAGGAGTGGCCGAGGGAGGTGCAGCGGTCGGGCGGGTTCAAGTAGATGTGCCGGGGCGGAGCGTGCAAGCTCGTTCTCGACGACCCGAGCCAGCGAGAGCTGCTCTCGTTCGCTCGCGAGAGGACCATAAGGAACTTTTCCTCTGCAAGCAGTTGCTGTCCGGGCGGTAGCATCTTACACTCTAGCTACTGCAGAGACGCTCTCCCCCTGCACTATGCTGGAGACGAGCGAGGTCGGGCGTGGACGCGGACGAGGAGGAGAGGAAGGGGCCGAGGTCGGCTCTCGTCCCCACCGCACGTCGCGAGCGAGCAGCCGTGCGACCTCTCGACTAGACTCGCTGCGTCCCGCCGCCGCACCAGAGCGCACCCGACTCGCGCCGCCCACGCTCACCGCCGCCCCTCTCGTCTCGCTGACGCCCCGCCCGCCGCGCCGCCTCGACCACCTCGCCCGGGTCTGAGCATGGTGAGTGGCACTCTGCCTCCCTTGGACCCTCTCGAGCACTCGCAGCCGCGCCAGCCGCACCCGCAGAGCCTCCCTCGTCCTCCCACCCTCTCGTCATCCCCGGCCTTGTCTTCGCCCTCGCCCTCAGCCTCACAGCCCCTGCCAGGTCTCGAGCACGCGCTGACTCTGCCTCATGACGCTCGCAGGAGCCGCTCATGGAGGGCCCGCCGTCGCCCGAGGACGTCCCCGTCCACAACATCTCGCCTCCTCCTCCGCACGGCCACCACCCGGCCGGCGCACCGCCGCCGCCGCAACAGCTCCAGGCCCAGGGCCAGCCGGGCCAGATGGACGTCGAGTACGCCAACCAGGCCCCGGTCAGCGTCGAGGAGTGTGCGTCCCTCTCCCTCTCGGCCTCGCTCTCTCCCCTCGCCCGCACGAGGGCTGACTCTCGCCTCTGGACGCTCCTGCAGACGAGGCGTTCGCGGCCAAGCACCTGTCGGACATGGGCGAGGAGGTCGACGACTTCCAGGTGTTCCGGTGGCCGCTCAAGGACTACCGCCGCATGGACAAGAAGACGCTCAGCCCTGAGTTCAGCTGCGGCGGGCACAAGTGGTGCGTCCCTTCGCTCGTCTCACTACTCGGTTCCGTTGCGACGCTCGCTCTCATCCAGGCCGGGCGCGACTTGTTCTGCTGCAGCACGCTGACGAACGCGTCCTCGCCCTCGCCCTCGCAGGAACATCCTCCTCTTTCCGATGGGCAACTCGAACGGCCAGGCCAACGACATGGTCTCGGTCTACCTCAACTACGGCGACCAGAAGGCGAGCGAGGGGTGGCACGTCTGTGCCCAGTTCGCGCTCGCCATCTCGAACCCGGGCGACCCGACCGTCTACATCCAGTCGCGTGCGTTCCTTGCCCTCTCTCTCCCTCGCGCCCCTCCCTCCCGCTCCCTTTGTGCGGCATGCTGACGCTGTCGACGACGCGCTCGCAGAGGCGCACCACCGTTTCACCAACGAGGAGCAGGACTGGGGCTTCACCCGCTTCGTCGAGCTGCGCAAGCTCTTCTCGGTGTCCGAGGGTCGCACCAAGCCCATCATCGAGAACGACGAGACGGTCATCACGGCATTTGTGCGGGTCCTCAAGGACCCGACCGGCGTCCTCTGGCACAACTTCCACAAGTGCGTCGCTCGTCCTCTCTCCCTCGTCCTCTCCCCCCTCGCAGGTCCTGACGAAGCACTCCGCGCTCCCAGCTACGACTCGAAGAAGATGACCGGGCATGTCGGGCTCAAGAACCAGGGCGCGACGTGCTACATGAACTCGCTCCTCCAGTCGCTCTTCCTCACCAACCAGTTCCGAGAAGTACGCTCCCTCCCCCTCCCCCTCCCCCTCTCCCTCCCTTCATCCTCTCCGTCCGAGTTGATGCT
>Ga0308169_10001451_pt1 | contig 27785 bp, 10 predicted proteins | sample PhyBR1_2_FD_202139 | JGI IMG/M metagenome (GOLD analysis project Ga0308169, IMG submission 202139) | Phyllosphere microbial communities from UC Gill Tract Community Farm, Albany, California, United States - DLSLSB.R1 | ecosystem: Host-associated > Plants > Phyllosphere > Unclassified | place...
AACGGTATAATCCTCAACGTTTTCCGCATACCCTTCAGTGCCGAAGTGGCGAAATCGGTAGACGCAGTTGATTCAAAATCAACCGCCGCGAGGCGTGCCGGTTCGATTCCGGCCTTCGGCACCATTCGTATGTAAATAGGCCTCAACTGAGGTCTTTTTTTATGCCTAAAATCCAGCATTTACCTGCTTTTCTCGCTATATTAACTCTCTTAAGGTCGGCTGACTTCAACTTACATCTACCAACACATCTTGGTGCAGATGATGGTATTTCCGGTTCGATAATGCTTGTACCAATAGTGAGGGGATAAGCATGGCACTCACAGATATCAAAGTCAGAACAGCCAGGCCAACGGATAAGCAATACAAGCTGACCGATGGCAATGGTATGCACCTGCTTGCCCATCCTAATAGTTTAAGATACTGGCATCTGCAGTACCGCTTTGGCGGGAAGTAAAAGATGCTGGCTTTAGGCGTATATCCTGATGTGTCTCTTGCTGATGCCAGAGCTCGTCGTGATGAAGCTCGTAAATTGTTGGCGAATGGCATCGATCCGGGAGATAAAAAGAAAATGATAAGTTTGAGCAGGAAGAAGTGCGCACTTTCAAACAACTTGCTATTTAGTGGCATGCCACAAATAAAAAGTGGTCGGAAGAACATAGTCGACGAGTACTGAAAAGTCTGGAGAACGATCTTTTTCCAGCCATTGGCAAACGTAATATTGCCGAACTAAAAACGCGAGACCTGTTAGCCCCTATTTAAAGCCGTAGAACTTTCGGGGAGGCTAAAAGTGGCTTCCCGGCTACAGCAGCGAACTACTGCAATTATGCGTTATGCCGTTCAGAGCGGTTTGCTTGACTATAATCCCGCACAGGAGATGGTGGGTGCCGTTGCTTCAAGTAACAGACAGCATCGAGCAGCTCTTGAACTGAAACGTATTCCCGAGCTTCTTCAACGCATTGACAGCTATACCGGTAGGCCATTGACTCGCCTTGCCGTTGAGCTAACCCTCCTCGTCTTTATTCGTTCCAGTGAACTGCGTTTTGCCCGTTGGACAGAGATCGATTTTGAAACATCTATGTGGACGATTCCAGCCCAGCGCGAAGCTATCGAAGGAGTAAAGCACTCTCAGCGTGGCTCAAAAATGCGCACGATCCATCTGGTGCCGCTTTCCCGACAGGCATTACATATCCTGGAGCAGATAAAGACGTTCAGTGATGATCATGAACTGATCTTTATTGGCGATCATAACCCTCGTAAACCGATGAGTGAAAACACGGTTAACAAATCTTTACGGGTGATGGGATATGACACGCAGGTTGAAGTCTGCGGCCATGGTTTCAGGACTATGGCGTGTAGTTCGCTGATTGAATCGGGATTGTGGTCGAGGGATGCGGTGGAACGGCAGATGAGCCATATGGAGCTTAACTCTGTGCGAGCGGCTTACATTCACAAAGCCGGGCATCTTGATGAGCGCAAATTGATGCTGCAGTGGTGGGCTGATTTTCTGGATGCAAATCGGAAAAGCGTTATCACGCCTTTTGACTATGCGAAGATTAAAAACTCCCTGTCATAAAGAAAGAGTGCATCGATAAAAATTACTTTGCACAAAAGAAAACACTATGGAGACCTGAGTGAATATCAGATCTCTTTCAAATTTTTACCGAATTAAAATATAACCCCAGATTGTATCTGTTTAACGAGTTCACCAACTGTAAATATTTCCCAACCTTCTACTTGAATTTCGGTTAAATTTACTGCGATTTTTAATGTGGGCCATGCAGCCTCTACAGTTGCAATAATCTCATGTGCAGAGTTCTGTAAGTCTAAACCTGGAACCGGAGGTTGATATCCTTTGTGCTGCATAATGTTAATATCACCGTGAACAGATGGGTCAGTTAGCTCATAAATATCTTTCCAAGAATCAGCCTTTAATAACCCCTGCTGAGATCGCAAGCGTTGAATAATTGCCATTTCAGCTTGAGTGACAAATATCCCTTCATGGAGAGGTTGTTTGCGATGGCAATCCTTGCAAAGAACATGCAGGTTTTCTGCTGAATTATCGTATTTAACACCATTTTTATGATGAACATCGCAGAGATGGCGTGTGGAGCTTAAATCAACACCGCAATCATTACATTTATAGCTTGCTTGTTCACGTACAGATCGTGAAATATCTTTCCAATTATCTACATAGCCACTATTTTCTTTATCATGAATACCTTTAGGCATATGACGGAAACAAGTACTGTAGTGAGAGAAGAAATTATTTAAGGAGAATGATTTAAATATTATTCTCTTTTGTATCTTATCAATGCTACCTTTATAATTTAGTCGTTCAAGACAATTCATGCAAACTCTCAAGTCAGCATCTTGACTGCGACCTAAACCATCGTCAATTTCAAATAAACCATCAACACGGTTTGTTGCATGGTAGCGTTCAAAACGATTTTTCTGGCGCATTTCGTCAAGAGTTCGACACCATGCGATATGAAATCTTTTTCCTTTATCACCATCCTCAATAGCTGCATCATACCGTCCGGAGTGATCCCGAATATACAGAAGAACTTGACGACCTTGGTAGGAAATTAAACCACTACCAGGATCAAGGTCAGCAATACTGACTTCCTTTCCTGCAGACAATTCAATATCAATAGGATCAAATACAACAAGCGCTTCATCAAGAGAAAATTCAGCACCAGAAGGAAGCATTTTTTTCCCTAGCGCAATCAATTCAGAAAAATCAAGAGTTAACTTCATTTTTACTATTCCTGAATAATACGACGAATTTGTAATTCGGCATTTGTAATAACTTTAAACGTGACTCGTCGTGAACGGCTTGGGTCTTCTTTTCCTTCAGGGGTAAGAATTGGATGTGAAGATGAATATCCTACCGCAGAAAATTTACTTTTGACCCATTTTTGATGAGCAGCTGATTCTTTTAAAGAATATACATATTGTAATACTGCACGAGTTCTTCCTTGCGATAACTCCATATTATTAAAATAGGCAATATCTTGATTGGCTGCACCCGTCCAATCTGTACTGGTATGCCCCTCTATACGTACCTCAGTAATATGCTGTTTATACTCATCTAATACTTTCAAATAGCGTGGGAAAAAGTCGTTAAGAATTTCTTTGAATTTTGGTTTTAAGTCTGAGCTGCCTAATCCAAAAAGAACATCAGGGGATTTAAATCTTACTTCAAGGGTCTGCTTATCGATTTCGGCATCCCAGGATGGTAGATCTTTCGAAAACTCAACCTCTAAAGCATTATAAAGCTGCTGTTGAGCTTGCTCATAGGCAACAGCCACTTCTTTTATTTTTTCTTTTTCAATACGCACATAATGCATATAAGCAATAGAAATAAACATAAATACCATCATCAGTCCGGCCATTAGGTCTGACATAGAAACCCAATGTTCATTATCTTGGGTTTTCTTCGGGGTAGGTTTGCCTATAATTTTATCCATTGATAGTTACCCATGATTTTGTCTTGAGTTAATTAATGGTTGTAGTTGGCCAAGAACACTTTGATATTCTTTTATTAGATGATCGTAGTTTTTAACAAATCCCTGGCTGATTGCCAGTAATGAATTTCCTAGTGCTTGCATTTCCCTATTCATTTCACGTTCAGTAGCTTGTTCAAAAGCGTGCAGTTGTTCGTTGATGGAACTACCAAAGCGCTCAACTGATTCTTTTACCTGTGAATTCAAACCTGCACTTGCTTTGTCAAATGTTGACTGGATGGTTCCAAACATATTATCTGCATTATTAGATAACTGTTGATTAAACGTATCACCGGTTTTAGTGAAGAGGTCAATAACACTGGCTGTGTTTTGTTCCATGTTACGGTGAAGATTTTTAGAATGTGATTCAAGAGACTTCAAGAACTCATCACCACTTTGCTTCATTTCAGTAATGGTTTCACCCAAAGTTGATGTCAAAGTCTCAGAAGAATTACTTACATCATGTGCCATTGATGCAAATGCTTGCTGAGTCTGAGTAACCGACTGTCTGAAACCTTCTGAGCCTTCATCCAGGGCAATGCGCATGGCATTTGCATTGGTAAGTAGCTCCTCTCCTGTTTGCCCCAGGGAGGTACTGACACTCAAGGCACCTGCTTTAAGCAATTCACCTACTTCATTCAGTTTTTCATGGATAGCCGGAACTGCATCAGTTGCTTTATCACGTAACAAAACAAAAGCATCAAGGTGCTGAGATAACTCGCCTATTTGATGTTGGTTAGCCTGCAAAACATCGCGTAAATCAGCCATTGCAAGTGGTATCTCTTTGCACTCCTCCCAGATACCAGCGACTGCACCACGTGTTTCAACTAATGATTCGACACTTTGTTGGTATTGTGCGCTCATTTGTTCGACTTGGATTTTATAGTTTTCTTGCCAATCGACAAGTTTTTTTACCGAAGCATCTAGAGCTTTAAAGTTCTCACCGAATTGTTCTGTTAAGTTATTATTAAAATCAATAATAACTTGTCTAAGTGCATCAATTATTTGCTCAGTCGCGCCCTTGGCCATCAAATCTGCAAATTGTTGAAGTTGTTCCCATAGTTTATTACTAAATTCGTTATGATGAGAAAGTTGGATGCGAGATGTATCATTTATTTCATTACGTAATAATTTTATCTGTGCAACCAACGAACCTTCTTCGCTGCCACTCATTCCCGATACTAACTTTTCCAAAAATTGGTTTTGTTCTTTCAATTCATGGTGAATATGATCTGGAGTGATAATTTCTGTTTCATTAGTTGCCGATTTATTTCGTTTATTCGCAAAGAAAAATGCATCAAGTGCATTAAATGCAATAGCGAAAAACATACCGACAATACTTGTGATGAAAGCTGTTTTTAAACCACCAAGCAATACGGGAATACTAGTATCAATACTTTCTGTATTAAAATTTAATAAGCCAATAATTATGCCGATAAAGGTACCTAATATACCTAATGCACCCATTAGTGTCGGAGCATATTCCCTGAATTTACTATGGATATTTTTATAGTCACACCACCAGGCACTAAAGAAGATTAAAATTACGGCCCAAATAAAAATATTGGTTACAAGCATTGAATCAACAGAGTGAAACAAATGTTCAAAAAGCTGGGCTAGCATAACGATTCCTGTGTTAAGTAATTGTAATTTTTAAGCTTAGCGGCAGGCACAATGGGAAAAATTTATCAAAATGCTGCGAGCAAAGCTAATTTTTGTGATCATTGTAACAAAATTAATCTAAGAATAAATGACATTAATCAGTCTTGAAGGTGGTTATCCTTTGAGCTTTTCATTCATGGTAGTAATGTGTTAAGAAATCTGATTCCGGACAAAAGGATGCTTGTGAAGACGCCAACTAACCCTCTTCTACTGTGGCTTAAAGATTTTCTTAGAAAACGCCAGCTAACAGTAACAGACGGAAGAGCTCTCTATGCCTATCGATGCGAAGATGTCGAATTCGCGAAACTGGCTCAGATTCTTAGCAGTCATGTCCCTCGGAGCTATCCCAAAACGGTCTTTATTTCTTACAGCGATGCTTTGTTTTGTCTTTATGCAGCCGAATTTATTCGTCGGAATCACACTGCTGGCCATCCCAAATGGGATGCTATTTTACAGTCCATAAACTGGCAAATTCCATATCAGCATCGCCAGAAGCTTGTCAGTGAAGGTATACGTTACTGGAAAAGGGAAGTGAGGAGTCTGGGGCAAGCTTCAGGCTACTTACATACACTGGCCTGCGAAGGTGGATTGCCAGTGCGAATGATAGAAAACGAGAGTGGTTATTTAATAAACTACTTCAGGCGGATTTATCAGGCTTTGAGAGTGTCACAAGGTAATGTCTCAGCAGTTAAGATTGCGGAAGACTTGAGTGACACTATTCCTGGTACAATGCAAAACGAGCTTGTCTATGAAGTAGCGGGTGAATTTTGCTGGACGCTTTCTAAACTTCTTAACGAAAGTGGTCATCAGGGGGGAGATCCTATTGCCTCACTACGCAAGACATTGCCAAACTGGCATCACCAACTACCTCTCGTTCTCCTGGAAGAAAATGCAGCAGAAATAGTCAGGCGTTTACTTTCACAAACATCTGAAACCCGAGTCGCTACTGGCATCTTAATAGAAAGAATTTGGATCGATGTCGATGACAGTTGGTTCTGTGATGCGCGCTTTCGTTTTCCTGGGATGCTACGTACTGAACAGCTTAAAGCCTTATTTGAGTGTGAAATACAACAAGATCAATCGCGATTGATTATTTCTGCACAATGGATAAATGGTGGAGCACGTCTGGCAATGCTAAGCCGTCATGAACATCAAGATTGGCGGATTGAGTTGTTGCCAGCTGCGACACAAAAAATCTCAGGCATGGAGGCTATGGGAGAAATATCTTTAATGTTGTTTGATGGGCCAGCGCTCATAGGCAGGGGAATTCCGAAAGGAGGATACGAACTGGCAGAAGATCTCCCTTGGGTTTTTGAAGCTATGAACGAGAGTGAGTCACAGCTGAAATTATTCGGAATGGGTTCTGTTAGTTCTGTGCAAGCAGCTCTATTTATCTCATTGCCTGCAAATAGCAATCTGGATATCAGTAGTGAGGGAGACTTCGATATTCCACGACTTTTGACGAATAGTGCACGTAGTCTCACGAAAGTCAGTGGTGTTTTTAGCGTTATTTTGCAAGATGGTGCCATCTGTACTATTCGTACTCGGCAGATATCTGATTCATCGACAGAATATTTTATTAAACCATCAGAGGTCGATCTTGCTAAGTCGGATTATCCTGTTCATCGAGCCTGGCCTAAAATTGCCTGGAAAAAAGACCTTCAGCATGGGATTGTTCCCGAGCCGGAACTTTACTGGCGCTCAATACGTTCAGGGAATATGACATGGTCCTCAGTCTCAACTTCAATGCCTAAAGGGCAAGTTGAAGTACGGCATGTGGTTAATAATGAAGTGTTATTCAGTGGTCGGATGGTTGTTCTACCAGCAGATTTTGATATTAAAATTGTTCCCGACTCAGCCCAAAAAGGAATTATTATTCTTTCCGGGATTGCTGAAACGCGGGTAGAACGTTACACAAATAATGAAAATTATTTATTAAAAACTGACTATCTGGCTCAAGAGTGCATAGTTCCTTTCGATGGTAGTATTTCCAAAAATATCACAATAGACCTGCGTGTTACCTGGCGGGATGGTTGTAACCTTAAGCTATTATTACCCTCTCCTGTGGCCGGGGGGCGATTTGTTAATCAAGAAGGTGAGACATTTTCTGGAGGTATTGCATCAGTAGACCATTTACATGGAGTGAGTGCTGATTTACTTACAATATCTCCAGCAGGGAAAGGTTTTCTAAACGTTGAGTTACAAGATGAGAATCTACTTTCTAAAGATCTTCATTATTTATTTATGGATATTCCATTATTAACCGGGAGAAATGAAAATCTTCAACAAGTTTCTTTATATGAAAAATATAATCTATTAAAGTCATTACTCGCGTGTTCATGGTCAAATAATAGTTCATTACGTATTGATTTTTATGCTGATAAGTTAGGAGGTCTCAGTTCATCATTAAGCGTTACACGATATGATGGTAAGTTTGTTGAGCAATATGGACGACTATATATTGATGTGCAAGACGTAATAAATTTTCCACAAGAGCGTGCGAGTGAAGTTATTGTGCAGGCTGTTTCACTTATAGATCCAGATGCTTATACGATAACTCTACAAAAAGATGTATTGGGTTATGATTTTTCGTCATTGAATGAGAGTGGTGGTTCGTGGTTGATTATTGGAAAGTTAGATAACCACATTAGAATTGAACCATTATTAAAATGGGGTGCAACATTATCATTAGATAATGACCTACTCATAAAATCACTTTGTGAGCCGGAGCGATCAAAGCGTAAAAATGAGATAAAATTACTGCTGTCCGATATAAAAAACAATCCATTGCAGCAGTCTGTTTACTCAGTAGTTGAATATTTAAAAAAATATAAAAGCTCAGATGATTTACCTTTGCATGTGCACGATTTGTTTAACAAGTTCGCCAGGGAACCACTGGCTCTAATTCAGCTCTTAATCGCATCATGCTTGTCTGGTGACAGTGAGCTTATTTACGATATGAAAAATGAATTGCCATTCTCATGGGGTTGGATTCCATTTGAGCATTGGAGGAAATCGTTTCATGATAGTTATGTTTCTCTTGCAGCTCAGCTCAGTGATGAAACTCTGGCGTTAAATATATTACAGCCATTTGTTGTGTTTATTAGTAATAGATCGGCCATTGACCGTCGATTCGTAGCGATTGCCAATATGCTTCAAATGAATTTGAAATTATCACAATCAGTCTGTGTCGGAATTCCATCTGTTGATCGTGAGCAGTTTAATGAAGCAAAACAGATGCTGCTACGTACTCCGGATAGTTTTGGCCGTGTTGGAACCTTTACCAAGGAACAATGGTTAACTGTTATATCGCCTGACTTGAAATATATATTTAAAAAATTTTGGATCGAAGACAGTTACCAGCCAAAATTTGAGAAACTATTTAACTTGATGTTGGTCGCCGCGCTGTTATCTCATAAAGATAATAATGTAATGCACCAGCTTTCTTCACTATTCGAAATATACTATCAACAAGCCCCGCAACAGTTGGGGACCATTTATCAGTATTATTTTGAGCAAGCAGGAGTTTGTCATTGATGAAAGTCCAGCAACTACATTATGCGCCGCTTTTAAATCAACTTCATCAGCGTGCAGTGCGTTCGGTGGTGAGCCAACTGGCATTGCGTAGCAAATCGCTGACTGAGTATCTGGAATCTCAGTACTTCAGAGCACCAGGACAACAAGGTTCTCTGCTTGCCGATCCCGTATTTGAAAGTACTTTTGGTTGGATGCCTGCTGGTGAAACAATGGATGGTCTTCGAGACAAGCTCATATCTAACCATTTGGTTAATGCACTCAGTCATGCACCAGTGCCCTTTTCCCACCAGCTAACAGCCTGGCGTACTATTCTTGAAGATAAACAGTCCTTATTAGTGAGCAGTGGTACTGGGTCAGGAAAAACAGAATGTTTCATGGTCCCTGTACTGGAGGATCTGATTCGGCAGCAAGAAGTGCACAGGCAGCCACTGACGGGGACTCAGGCTATTTTTTTGTACCCGCTTAATGCCCTAATTAACAGCCAACAGGAACGGTTACGTGACTGGACAAAAGGGTTTAAAGGAAAAATTCGTTTTGCGCTTTATAACGGTGAAACAAAACACACGAAATATGAGGTTCAGGAAGAGCAGAAAAAAATTCCAGAACAAGCTTTGAGTAGAGAGGAAATATACGAGTCCCCACCTTCTATTATGGTAACTAATACCACCATGCTGGAATATATGCTTATTCGACGTAAAGATGCTCCTATCGTTGATAAATCACAGGGAATGTTGAAATATATCGTTCTTGATGAGGCGCATAGCTATATTGGTTCCCAGGCGGCAGAGCTGGCATTATTACTGCGCCGTGTCATGCAGGCCTTTAATGTCGGTCCAGGGACCGATAATCCTGTTCAGGTCATTGCAACATCGGCCACGATTGGTGAAGATTCAGTCGAGGGCAATCAAGAATTGGCAAAATTTGTTGCTGATTTGGCCGGTGTGACTGAGCGGAATGTAAAAGTAGTACGTGGTTATCGTCAGATCCCACCTATATCTGATACGCATATTCGAGCTGAATTTCCATTGTCATTAACTTCACTTAATAATCTTACCCCGACAGAACTTTATCAGCAGCTTTGTCAGTACCGAGTGACACAAGAACTACGGCGAGCCTTAACTCAGCAAAAGAACCCAGCAGTGCGTTTAAGTGAATTACTGGCGATTGCTCGGCATATTTGGCCTGAAATTTCCAACAGGGAATTATTGCAAATACTTGATCTGATGGCTAAAGCACGTGCAGATACATCAGATAATTCGCTGGCTTTTACCCCTTTACGTATGCACGGGTTTATTCGAACTCTGGCTGGGCTATGGGCTTGTTCAAATCGGCAATGTGCCCATAAATCTCATGAATTACAGAATAAAGATTGGTCATTTGGACAAGTTTGGTCTGAGCAACGCCTGTTTTGTGATTGTGGTGCACCTGTTTTCGAAGTACTCCGTTGTTCCGGCTGTGGCACAGCTTATTTATCGGCAAAGGAAGAATTAAAAAATGATGGCACTACATGGTTGTCTGCACAACCTACTGTTGCCGATGAAGACGAGTTTGCTCTTGAAGTAGACTTATATCGTGATGATGAAGATGAAGACAGCGAAGAGAGCGGTCACCAGTTTGATCGTCTTTTAGCTGATACCGGTGAGAAAATATTTGTCTCACTCGAAGAGAACAACCAAGGGAAAATAGTCAGTAATTCCGCAGTTGGTTATGAAGTAAATTTGCTGAGACCGGAAAACCGTGATGCAGGGAAATCGACGTTTTTTACTTGTATTTGCTGTGGTGATGCTGAGCGGAAAAATAATCCTTTATTTCGCCCACTGCGTTTGGGGGCACCTTTCTTTCTAAGTGACATTATTCCAACGTTACTTGAATTCTCCCCATTACCAAAAAACCTGGAAGAACAGCAAGGGCCTTTCAATGGTCGTCGGTTACTGACATTTACCGATTCCCGTCAGGGTACGGCACGAATTTCTGCACGCTTACAGCAAGATGCAGATAAATCAACCCTCAGAACCCTTTGCTATCAAGAGTTAGCGAACATAACAGAGGATTCTGCTGGTTTGAGCGACGAGCAGAAAGAATTGCTCAAACCTTATATTGCCCAATTCTCTGTAGTTCCAATATTTAAGAGTGCAGTCGAGGCTTTAAGTAAGGCGATAACCTCACATGAAGTGTTAAGCCCAAATGAAATTCTCGCTGTGAATACCATTGCGGCAGCCATCAGTTCACAAAGCGAAGCACATGCTCAGGCAATGGAAATGTTACTTTCTGGCTCGGGTTGTCAGAAGGTGAAATCTGTTTCCTGGCAAACATTGGTCGAGCAGCTATCCGGTAGCGTTGATCTGGCTGACCGAATGCGAGGTAGTTTCAAAGAAATATCTGGGCTTGATTTAACCAAACAACAGTTTGCTGATTTTTGTCTGTACAGTGAATTTGGACGCCGCCCTAAAAATGCATGGACGTTAGAAAATTTGGGTCTTGTTGCTATTCATTATCCTTTTATTGATAACGTGAATCGTTGTCCTCAGGATTGGAAAAGCCTTCTGCCAGATCCAGATAAGCAACTTGCTGAATGGCGTAATCTACTGAAAATTACCCTTGATTTCTTTATCCGTGAAAACAGTGCTGTTTTTTACGAGAATGAGCATTATCCCCGTTGGATGGGAACGCGTTTCCCGGTAAAAATGCTACAAGGTCCGGATAAAAAATATAAAGAACAGAAGCGTGATCAGCTTTGGCCACAAATTCGCGATCGTCATTACAACCGGGTCATTAAGTTACTGGTGGCTGTATTCCCAGCGATTCAGCCAGATCAAACTTACTGGAAAGATTTAGTTAATAATTTAATGAAAGAGGCTTGGGATGCCCTCAGGCCAAATCTACGTCAGTTTGAGTCTGGTTATCAATTTGATATTAAAGAACAAGCTTATTTCTTTAGCCCCAAACAGATCTGGCGTTGCCCTTATACCCGGCGCGCACTTGATGTAACCCTGCTCGGTTATTCACCTTATTTACCTGGAAGTGAAGGCATTGCTCCTGAGAAGGCCGCATTGGTTGAAATGCCTGAATTGCCAATGCGCCACTGGCGGCTGTCGGGTGGCGGTGAGTTGCCAAGAGATGAGCGGTTACAATGGCTGGAAGATGACCCGCAAATCAAGAGCGCTCGACGTGAAGGTGTGTGGTCTACCCGTAGCGACAGGCTGGCACTGAAGGATGGCTGGTATCGCCTGGAAGAGCATTCTGCACAGCGCACACCTCAACAAAACCAGTTTAACGAAAAACTGTTTAAGGCTGGGAAAGTAAACGTGTTGAACTGCTCTACGACGATGGAAATGGGCGTAGACATTGGCGGTATGAGCTTGGTTGCGATGAATAACGTCCCTCCTGCTCCAGCTAACTATCTGCAGCGTGCAGGCCGTGCAGGGCGTCGAGGTGAATCAGCTTCAGCAGCAATTACCTTATGCAAAAATACCGCCCATGGTATGGAAGTTTTCAAAGATCCGCTTTGGCCATTTAACAGTAGTTCCAAGGCTCCACAGGTACGCTTTGAGAGCGAAAGCATTGTCCAGCGCCACGTCAATGCGCTGGTACTTGGTCTGTTTTTAAGGGCGGAAGTGCCGGATGCGACCAAGCTGAGTTGTAAATGGTTTTTTGAGGGTGAAGATAGCCAGTGTCAACGTTTCTTGAATTGGATGAATGGCCAATCAGAAGTATTGGCCAACAAGTTGAAACGGCTGGTTCAGGGAACGGTATTAACGTCTCTGACTGCTTCCCAGTTGCTTTCGCGTACCAATGCAATGATGCAGAAAGCAGAGCTTCACTGGCGTAATCAACTCGCTATTTTGCTACAAAATATTGAATCGTTGAAAGCAGACAATACCGGCTGGGAAGAAACTCCTGCGGGTAAAGCCATTGCCTATCAATTACGTGATTATCGTAGTGCATATCTATTTTCAAAATTGATCAGTGAAGCTTTTCTTCCTGGACACGGTTTCCCTGTTGGGGTCGTTAATTTTAACTTCCTGACAGCTGATGAACTTGAAAAGCGTAAAGCGTTAAAAGCCAGTCAACTGGATCAGAAAGAGGGCATTGAGAACTTTTCACGTAGTCTCGAAAAACTGCCAAGTCGTGACTTGCCTACAGCATTGCGTGAATATGCACCGGGTGCCGATGTGGTTTTAGGGGGAAAAGTCTACCGGTCCGCAGGAATTATGCTCGGTAAAGTATTGGGGAGTGGCCAGGAGCTAAAAGGCGACCATCATATTCCGTGGTTCTGGCACTGCCGCCAATGTGGTGCGGGGTCTACCAGCGCAACATATCCTGCAGGTTGTAGCCATTGTGGTGCAGAAAAATCACTACTCACCGTGAGGCGCTATTTGCAACCGGTTGGTTTTGCAACAGATATCCGTTATCAGGCCCATAACGATGTGTCTATGCCCGCACAATTGCCTTATCAGGACCCTCGGGTTCTGGTGCCTTCAGCTGTATGGGTTTCTCTGCCAGATACATCACTGGGGCGTTACCGCTTCAGCAATAGTGGTGAGTTATTCCATTTCAGCGATGGTGAGTTCGGGAAAGGCTATGCCATTTGCTTGTCTTGTGGGCGCACCGAGTCACAAACAGAAGCTGAACGCACACCGGCAACACTCAAAAATCCTGCACTAGAAAATACGCATCTTCTGTTGCGTGGCGGCAGTAATGATCGGCAAGGCAGCAGCAAGCTGTGCCATGGTCATGTTCATAAAGATTTGTGGTTAGGTTACAGCAGCCGTACAGACATGGTTGAACTGCAGCTTAATGACGAAAACGGTTTGCTGATTACTGATGATGTTGCTGCACGTTCCCTGGCTGTCGCATTACGTGAAGGGTTGGCGCATAAATTAGGTATTGAAAATACCGAGCTGGGCGTCACTATTCAGCAATCCCGCGATAGTAACAATGCTTATGGATACTCGATTTTCATCTATGACAATAATGCAGGCGGGGCAGGTTATGCAGTTCAAATAATTGATATTTTTAGCGAAGTGTTTAACTACGCCAAAAAGTTACTTGATTGCTCATGCGATAAATTCTGTCATCACTGCTTACTCAGTTACGACAGTCAGCACTATGTCAGTAAGTTGGATCGCCATCGTGCCTTACCATTGCTCACCAGTACGCGTTTGCAGATGTTGAAACTTGCACCGGAATATCAATTCTTCGGGCCGGGCAGCCGGGTTGAAACTATCCCTCTAATGCTGCGTTTATCACAGCATCTTAGCTCAGGGCGTTACGGCACTCTCTCATTGGTAATATCCGGAGTGACAGAGGAGTGGGATTTTGCGCAGTGGCCATTATTGAAGGATGTACTGCGGTTTGCATCCTCGGGAGGCAAGGTTGAACTGCTAATCACCACCACATTAGCTGAGTTACCTGAGAAAATACGCCATCAGTTGTCGGCATTGTCAGCGATGCCGGGTAACACGTTATGCATCCATCCTGTCCCTGAGAGCCTGCTTGCTCAGGGACAGGGTCGCTGGTTGGCACAAATCGTTGGTGACGACCATTGCCTGCAATGGGCCGCAGGCAATGATGCAATAACTATTCCTGGTGATAGCTGGGGGCAAAGTGCCACGTCTCCTGTTGTGTCTTGCCTGGTATCTGCTGCTAAGGTACTTCCTGGAAATACACTCTCTGCGGAAGAACTGTTACCTGAATTGCCTGCAGGAGCGGTTCGAATCAATTTGTCCCACCAACTTGATGGCCCATTGGAAGGTTTCGGGTCACGTTTCTGGGCGCTTATAAGCAGTCAACACCCATTCTGGAAGCGTGTTTTCGCCGAAAAGCGTGAGATAGCTCAGGTGCAATACAGAGATCGTTACGTTAACAGTCCTTTCACGGCACGTTTGCTGGCTGAACTGCTGACTGAATTGGTCGAACAGGGGCTAGCAGAACGAGCGGCACTCTCGATATCAGTGAAAAAACTCGACTACAGTTCGCGCCAACATGACTCGTTATTTAACGCATGGCTCAACGAGGAAGACAGGGAACAGGTGGTGAGGACATTGCTGGAGGAAGGGTATCTTGGCCCTGCCTGGTCCGGGAATATTTCATGGTTTGTTGGTGATAACCGAACGACTGACCATGGCCGTGAGTTAACCGTATCATTCAAAGATGGCAGCACAGGTTATCTATTGCTGGATATGGGGCTTGGCTACTGGCGCTGCCAGGGGGATTCATTCTTTGACTTCGAAGAGCATCCTTCCCGGCAAGTCGAAATCGTTGCTTCCAGCCGAGCCAATCTCATTGCTCCGGATAGCGGTTTGCATAGCTATATTATTGTCGGGTAATTGAAGCCCCCCTGCCTGTTCAGGGCAGGGGGTTGACGAAGCGCACTATTCCCATGTGCCTGTTTAATAAATGTACTCAATTATTGCGAGACATCTCCCATTAAGCCATCACATTCATCAGTCATCGTGATACCCTTTAACTCCCTCTTTTTTATCGCAGTATGCCGTGCTGGTGACGAATAAACCGCCGATTTGCATTGCTGCTACAACAGACAGAAAAACCGATGAACGAACAAAATTATGCACCCGGAATGCGGGTAGTCATTCGTGACGCAGAGTGGCGTATTCGTCGCGCAGACAACAGCGGTGATGGTGGTCACTTGCTTATTTGTGACGGCGTTTCGGAACTGGTACGCGGTAAAGAAGGGTTGTTTCTGACAGGGTTGGAAGAAAATATAGAAATACTGGATCCTGCAAAAACTAAGCTGGTAGAGGACGACTCCGCCAACTATCAGGCATCACAACTGTATATCGAAAGCCAGCTTCGCCAGCGAGTGCCGACAGATAATTTGGTTCACTTCGGCCATAACGCGGCGATGGATTCGATGCCTTTCCAGCTTGATCCAACGCGGATGGCGCTGGCGCAGCCACGCCAAAGAATTTTGATTGCCGATGCGGTAGGTTTGGGTAAAACGCTCGAAGCGGGCATTCTGGTTTCCGAGTTAATCCGCCGTGGCCGTGGTAAACGTATTCTGGTGCTGGCGGTTAAATCGATGCTGACCCAGTTTCAGAAAGAGTTCTGGAGTCGTTTTGCCATTCCTTTAACCCGTCTGGACTCTGCTGGCCTGCAAAAAGTACGTAACCGCATCCCAACGAATCACAACCCGTTTCACTATTTCGATAAAACAATTATTTCCATCGATACCCTGAAACAAGACATTGAATACCGCCACCATCTGGAAAATGCTTGGTGGGACATTATCGTTATTGATGAAGCCCATAATGTAGCCGAGCGTGGCACCAGTTCATTACGTAGCAAACTGGCGAAATTGTTGGCCGGGCGAAGCGATACGTTAATTATGCTCTCTGCGACCCCTCACGATGGTAAAGCTGAAAGTTTTGCCAGCCTGATGAACATGCTTGATCCCACTGTGATTGCCAATCCTAAAGAGTATGAGTACGCAGATTTCGCGGATAAAAATTTGGTTGTGCGTCGCTTCAAGAAAGACGTGAAAGACCAAATGGCTGGCGAATTCCCGGAGCGTGAAATCAAGGCCTTGAAACGTGATGCGACATCTGCAGAAGAAGAAGTTTATCGCCGTCTGCTTGAAAGTAAATTCCGCGATGACGACGATGAAGATACTTCTACCAACAAAGGTCATTTGTTTAAAATCACGCTGGAGAAAGCCTTGTTCTCAAGCCCTATGGCTTGTGCCAGTGTGGTTGCGAACCGTTTAAAGCGCCTGGAAAGTCGAAAAGAAGTTAATAGCCAGAGCCAAAATAATGAACTGCATTCTCTGCTGCTGGCTTTGAATAATGTTGATGCCAGTCAGTTCAGCAAATACCAGCTATTGCTGGAAACCATCCGCAACGATCTCAAATGGAAAGCGAATAATTCTAACGATCGTCTGGTGATCTTTACCGAGAGCATAAAAACGCTGGAATTCTTGCATCAGCAACTGCTTGCTGATCTCAAAATCAAACCAGAGCAAGTCGCTACATTACGTGGAGATCAGGGTGATACCGTGCTGATGGAAACTGTTGAAGCCTTCGGTAAGCAACAGTCACCATTGCGTTTGCTGATTTGCTCTGATGTGGCATCGGAAGGTATCAACTTGCACCACCTGAGCCACAAAATGGTTCACTTCGATATTCCCTGGTCGTTGATGGTATTCCAGCAACGTAACGGGCGTATCGACCGCTACGGCCAAAAGCACGTTCCACAAATTCGTTACCTGTTAACTGAGGCGAATGAGCCGCAAATCAATGGCGATATGCGCGTTCTGGAAGTGCTGATCAACAAAGATGAGCAAGCGCAGAAAAATATCGGTGACAGTTCAGAATTCACGGGTAAGTTTACCCAGGAAGAGGAAGAAGAGCAGGTCGCAGGCTACATGATGCAAGGTAGCGATAACGGTGCCAGCCTCTTTGATGAGCTATTGAACAGTAACGTCGGGGAAAGTGCTGAACACGATTTATTCAGCGAACTGAGTAATGTGGTTTCCGACGACATACAGTCGTTAACTGCCACGGATACCAGCCTCTTCGCTGATGAACAGACCTACTGCGAAAAAGCCCTGGGTTATCTGAAGGCCAGTGGTCAACGTATTCAATACGAAACCTTGCCTGATAACACTCTGTCGCTGGTGGCCCCGGAAGAGTTACGCCGACGCTTTAATCAGCTTCCTCCAGAAATCACCCCGGAAAATGGCCAGCTTTACCTAAGCCAGGACAAAAAGGTCATCACTGATTCCATTATCCGTTCCCGTGGGGAGCAACACGCCTGGCCAGATATTCATTATCTCTGGCAAATCAACCCAGTGGTGCAGTGGTTAGATGACAAAATGCAGTCTGCCTTTGGTCGCCATCAGGCACCCGTGATTCGCCTGCCGCATCTATTTTCGCCAGATGAAGACCATTTTATTCTCTCGGGTTTGTTCCCGAATCGTAAATCCCACCCGATGGTGAATTCATGGCTGGTGGTGAGTTTTAATCTTGACCAGCTAACCGGGAGTTTGCCGTTTGCTGAATTCCTGGCAAACAACCCGCAGCTTGGCAAAAAGCTGACCAATGCTGGTGGCGAGCAACGTAACCATCAGCGCCAGCAGCAGCTACTGGAAAAAGCGATAGATCATGCTCGCGATGTTTTTGCGCACGATCGTCAGGCGTTCGAAGACAAAATTAACCAACAGCTCAATGAACATCTGGAAAAGCTAGAGAAACTCAAAGGGCGTCAGATAAGCCAGCTGGAAATGGATTTTGCTGAAAATAAACAGCAAGAGTCAGTTAAACAGAGCCGTAAAGAGCAGCGCCAGCGTGAAATTGAACACAACTTTAACAGCTATATCGAATGGATTGAGGACACGATGACCACAGAAAAAGAACCCTACATTCAGGTCATTGCTGTTATCACCGGAGCGGAGGGTTAATCATGGCGTTGGTCGGTATTAATAACGAAAACGAATTTTACTCCAACCATTATCTGGGCGAAGTATTTACCAGCGATATCCGTGAAGCTCTGGAGCCATGGAACGAGCAGGAAAATGCCGCTCGTGAAGTAGAGCGTGCTGCCAGAGAAAAAGGCGAAGAGTTTACACCGGGCTACCGGGCACCCTGGAATCAGCTAAATAGCCTGGCAACAACCTTCTTCCGCCAGTTAGCTGAACAGGAAAAACAGCGCCAGATCCCGCAACGTCTGACGGATCAACGCAGCCGCTGGCAGCCACTGTTACAAGCTTTGGGCTATGAACTCAACCCGCAAACTCAGGTGCTGGAGGACGGTTCTCCTCTTCCCGTGCTGGCGCGTTATAACAGCGCTGATGGAAGCCCGTGGTTATGGATCGTTGAAGCCCACGATGTGGAAGAGGGCACTCTCGATCCACTGGCGTTATCCTTGCTGAAGGCTCAATTCCCGGCTGATGTAGATAAAAAGCACCGTGATAATTTGCGTAAAAATGTCCGTGGTGAATACCGTTCCTGGCAGGATCTGATTTCGACAGAAGTCTTCACTCAGTCAGAACCCCCGCGATTTGTCTTGCTGCTTGGCAACCGCCAGTTGCTGTTGCTGGACCGCACCAAGTGGGCGCAAAACCGCCTGCTACGTTTTGATTTCGAAGAAATTTTAAGCCGCCGCGAAACGGAAACGTTGAAAGCTACGGCGGTGTTACTGCACAAAGATTCGCTCATGCCTGGCAGCGGCGCGCCTTATCTCGATTCATTGGATGACAATTCCCACAAACATGCGTTTGGTGTATCCGAAGACCTGAAATATGCGCTGCGTGAAAGTATCGAGCTGCTCGGCAACGAAGCGATGCGTTACCTCATTGAGCGAGGGCTGGCAAACTATACGGGTAACCGAGCCGTTAACCCGGAAGATCTCAGCCGTGAATGCCTGCGCTATATGTACCGTCTGCTGTTCCTGTTCTATATCGAAGCACGTCCGGAACTGGGCTATGCGCCAATGCAGGCGCGGACCTATCTGCAAGGTTACAGCCTGGAAACGCTGCGTGACCTGGAAATGATCCCGCTTACCAGCGAAGAGGACAGAAATGGCCGCTACCTGGATGACAGCCTGAATATGCTGTTTAAGCTGGTGCGTGAGGGTTACAAAGGCGGCGAGAGGATCCAGAGCGACTGGATCAGCGGCGAACAGATCAGCGTCCACAACAACCAGTTCAAAATACCTCGTCTTGAAAGCCATCTTTTTGCGACAGAAAACACGCCTTATTTGAACCGTGTTGTGTTCCGCAACGAAACGCTACAGCAGGTTATTCAGGCGATGTCCCTTAGCCGTCCAGGTAAAGGGCGCTTTGCGCGTCGTGGGCGTATTTCTTATCGCCAGTTAGGGATTAACCAGTTGGGTGCGGTGTATGAAGCGCTGCTCTCCTATCGCGGTTTCTTTGCCAGCCACGATCTCTATGAAGTGAAAAAAGCTGGGGAAGAGTTTAACGAGCTGGAAACCGGCTACTTTGTCAGTGCCGATGAGATAACGAAATATCACGATGACGAAAAGGTTTACGAGAAAGACGGTAGCCTGCGTATTCACCGCCGTGGCAGCTTTATCTATCGCATGGCCGGTCGTGACCGAGAGAAATCGGCGTCTTATTACACCCCGGAAGTGCTCACCCGCTCGTTAGTTAAATACGCGTTCAAAGAACTGTTTAAAGAGCAAATTGAGCCGATAGCCGATCCGCACGCCAAAGCCGATGCCATTTTAAAACTCACCGTTTGTGAACCGGCAATGGGAAGTGCGGCGTTCCTTAACGAAGCCATCAACCAGCTAGCGGAAGCCTATCTGTACCATAAACAGCAGGCGGAAGGACGACGCATTCCGCAGGATGAGTACACCCAGGAATTACAACGGGTGAAAATGTACATCGCGGATAATAACGTCTTCGGTGTTGACTTAAACCCGGTGGCGGTTGAGCTGGCGGAAGTTTCCCTGTGGTTGAACGCCATCAGCGGTGACACTTTTGTTCCATGGTTCGGATATCAGCTGCACTGCGGTAACTCACTGGTAGGCACCCGTCGTCAGGTATTTAACAAGAGCGAACTGACCTACAAAAAAGCTAAAGACCCGAGCTGGCTAAACAGCGAACCTGCTGAGCTGGCAATGAATACGCCGCGTGACGAAAAGCAGATTTTCCACTTCCTGCTGCCAGATGGCGGTATGGCAAACTACAGCGATAAAACGGTTAAGCAGCGTTACACGGATGATTACAAACTGCTGGATGCCTGGCGTAAAGCGTTTACCGCAAGCTTTGAGCCTCATGAAATTAATGACTTGCAGCGTATCAGCAGCAAAGTCGAGGCGTTGTGGAGTGCCTATCGCCAGCAGCTTAAAGCTGAACGCGAAGCTACCGCCGATGGTTATGCCGTCTGGCCATTGCCAGCCGAAGCGCAGTTGCATTCCAGCATGCGCAGCAAAGACGAGACGTTCAGCAAACGCCACCAGGACAATAGCGACTATCAAAAATTACGTTGGGTAATGGACTACTGGTGTGCGCTGTGGTTCTGGCCGATTGATAAAGCCGATGAACTGCCAGATCGCAGTGACTGGCTGTTTGATCTGGAGACCCTGCTTGACGGTATTGTGGTGACGGAAGAAGTTACCGCTGCTGAATCAAATAACATGGCCGGTTTGTTTGACGAAGAGGAAAGCATTCGGGAAGAAGAATCGTTATTCTCCGGCACCGGTCGCCTGAAAACCGATGTGTTATTCCGCCATTTACCGCGCCTGAAAGTGGTTGATGCTTTACGCAAGCAACATCGCTTCTTCCACTGGGATTTAGAGTTCAGCGATCTGTTTGCCGAACGTGGAGGTTTTGACCTGATGCTGGGTAACCCGCCGTGGCTGAAAGTGGAATGGCAGGAAGCGGGCGTGCTGGGTGACTTCGAGCCAGAGTTTGTGCTGCGTAAACTGAGTGCATCGAAGCTGGTGACGCTGCGTGAACAAACCTTTAATCACATCCCTGAACTGGAAGATGCCTGGCGCAGTGAATACGAAGGCTGTGAAGGGATGCAGAACTTCCTTAATGCGCGGCAGAACTATCCGGTGCTGCGTGGGGTGCAGACCAACCTGTATAAATGTTTCTTGCCGCAGGCGTGGCGTTTGGGCGCAGAGCAAGGTGTGGCTGGGTTCCTGCATCCTGAAGGAATTTATGACGATCCTAAAGGCGGGCAGTTACGTGCGGCGGTATATCCGAGGTTAAGGGCGCATTTTCAATTTCATAATGAACTGAGTTTGTTTGCAGAAGTGCATCACGCAACGATGTTCAGTATTAATGTTTATGGGCCTCAGCAGGCGACACCTTCCTTCATCAATATGTCGAATGTTTATGCGGTAAGCGTGATTGATGCATCGTTTGTACATAACAATCAAGGGCCTGTGCCAGGTATTAAAGATGAACAGGAAATTGACGGGAAGGTAAAAGTTTTCTGGAATACTACAGGTCACCGTTCTCGTCTCATCAATGTCGGTTTGCACGAACTCTCTTTGTTTGCCCGTCTTTATGATAGCGAAGGAACTCCTGCCTGGCAGGCTCGTCTGCCAGCATTACATGCCACACAGCTTGTTGCTGTGTTAGAGAAGTTTGCTGATCAGCCGAAGCGGTTGGGAGATTTGCAGGGTGAGTATTATTCGACCGTAATGTTTGATGAAACCTACGCTCAACGTGACGGGACAACAAAACGGCAAACACAGTTCCCAGAAGATGCATCACAATGGGTTTTATCAGGGCCGCATTTCTTTGTTGGAAATCCATTCTACAAAACGCCAAGAGCAAACTGTACTCTGAATAGTGATTACGACAGCCTCGATCTACTGACTCTGCCTGACGACTACTTGCCACGCACCAACTACATTCCAGCATGTGATGAGCAGGAATATGCCAGACGTACACCGCGAGTAACCTGGACAGAGCCGGGCGAAGATGAACCGAGAAAGGTGACGGATTATTATCGTCTTACCTCAAGAACAATGATTGGAGCATCCTCTGAAAGGACACTTCAAAGCGCTATCATTCCGAAACACGCTGCGCACATTGATCTAGGATTCACTATATTACTGAAGAATAGCGAAATATTATTGCCATTAACCGCTTCATATAATTCGATTCTTTTTGATTTTTTCGTCAAAAGTACAGGCAAAGGTCATTTTCGTAACGATATAGCTTCACTTCTTCCAGTTGTAAGTTTCAAGGAAAAAATTAATGATGTATGTCTTAGAGCATTGGCTCTTAACTCATTGGCTTATATATACGATGAGCTTTGGAAAGAGTCATATTCCTCTGAGTTTATGGAGCAAAAATGGAGCCGCACTCTCCCACAACTCCCACAGGATTTCTTCGCCAACCTTACCCCAGAATGGCAGCGAAATTGTGCGTTACGCACCGATTACAGCCGTCGTCAGGCGCTGGTGGAAATCGACGTTCTTGTCGCTCAGGCGCTACGGCTAACACTCGAAGAGTTGCTGACTATCTACCGCGTACAATTCCCGGTAATGCGTCAGTACGAAGCCGACACCTGGTACGATCAAATCGGGCGCATTATCTTTACCCCAAGCAAAGGGCTGGTGGGCGTTGGCCTGCCGCGTACTGCGCGTAAAGCCGATCTGAAAAATGGTTATAGATTCACGGTGGATAGCCCGGACTGGAAGGGCGGAGATGGCGAGGAATTAGCTATCGGCTGGGATGATGTTAAACACCTGCAAAGCGGCACTGTCAGCGTGACTTTTGATGACTACACCCGCAGCGATGAGGGCGAGCGCCGCACCGTGACCTGGCAGGCACCGTTTATCAAACCAGACCGCGAAGACGACTATAAAGTCGCCTGGGCATTCTTTGAAAATGATAAGGAGAGCATCTGATGCTGCCTTCCGTTGTCAGTCGGCAGGTCGCCGACAGCGTAGCCGAGTTTTTACGTGCGGCATTTCCGCTCAATAGCCCGCTCTTCAATGGCGAAAAGAACGATAACATTAATATGCTGGAGCAGTTTCTGCGCCAGCCGGAAGCATTACTGAAAGGGCCGTATCTCTCCGCTCAGCTGCCGTTTCGTAAAAGTTTGTTACCGTTGGATTTCTTCCCCAATCTGTCGCTGCCATTCCCGCCGCACGCCCATCAGGCACAGGCTTTTGAACGGCTGGGGAATGACGAGCCTCAGCCTACATTAGTGGCAACCGGCACGGGTTCCGGTAAGACAGAATGCTTTATGTTCCCGCTGCTGAACTACTGCGCGGGAACGCCGGGTGCCGGGGTAAAAGCGATAGTCATTTACCCGATGAACGCCCTGGCAACCGATCAGGCCAGTCGTTTTGCTCAAACTATCAGTGGCGATCCACGCCTGCACGGTAAAGTCACCGTAGGCTTATTTGTGGGGGATAGCGAAGAACACCCAAGCAAAAAAATGTCCGCTGATAAGGTGATTACCTGTAAGCATACGCTGCGCGACAGTCCGCCAGATATCCTGCTGACTAACTATAAAATGCTCGATTACATGCTGATGCGCCCCGGCGACCAAAAGCTATGGCGGCACAACAAGCCCGGTATGTTGCGCTATCTGGTGGTGGATGAGCTGCATACTTTTGATGGTGCTCAGGGTTCCGATTTGGCCTGTCTGGTGCGCCGCCTTAAATACCATGTTGGTGTCGATAACGGTCGTTTTGCTTGTGTTGGCACTTCCGCGACCGTTGGAGATGAGCTGGGGCAATTGCTGGACTACGCGCAAACTATTTTTGATCAGCCGTTCACCGATGCTGCGGTGATCCGTGAAGAACGTTATAGCGCAGCTGAGTACCTGCAAGGTTTTGAAATTACTAACAGCCAGTATCCCGCGCCAGAAGATAAAAAGGCGCTTGAACCTCATCGTTATGCCACGCCAGTTGACTATCTAAATGGGCAAATTCCTCTTTGGTTCCCTGAAAGTACATTGCGTCTTCCTGAAAATCTGGAAGACGATAACGGGCGTGAAAAACGCGTAGCGCTCGGTGAAATGTTACGTCGCCACAGCGTGTTGCATGTGTTACTGCGTGATTTACAGGGCGGTATTCTTTCCGAACAGCAGTGCCTTGAAAACCTACAGGTCATGCTTTCTGAAAGCCCGGAGCACGCCGCTCTGGTTTTGCAAAGTATTTTGGCGCTGATTGCTCAGGCAAGGCTGGAAGTACCGGAAAACCCAGGCGACCATCAGCAGCGCATTGCGGCAGGTAAACCACGCCCAGTGTTACCCTTCGTACAACTGCGTTCACAATTATGGTTACGTGAAATGCGCCGCCTGGTGGCCAGCGTTTCAAAAACACCGCAACTGGTTTTTGCCGATGACCTGACTGTTGAAGACCGAGAACATCACCTGCCGGTCATTCACTGCCGTGACTGCCATGCCACTGGTTGGGTGAGTATGCGCCACGGGCAAAATGTGCAGCTGGAAACCGATCTTGATGGGATTTATCGCCAGTTCTTTGAAAAGGGCCGCTCGATTGTGCTGGCCTTCCCGGATAAGAATGAAAAAGCCGTTAGCGGTGTGCATCAAAAATTATGCCCGGCTTGCCTGAAGCACAATAAACAAACCAACGTGCAGTGTAGCCACTGTGGCTACAGCGAAATGGTCCGGGTACTGATCCCTGACATGCTCAAAGAGCGCAAAGACCAGCTTGAGTTCGCCAACGAATGCCCTTATTGCAACAGCAAAAATGGCATCTCGATCCTCGGTTCCCGTGCGGCCAGCTTATCGGCGGTGATGATCCACCAGCTCTATGGCAGTAAGTTTAACGAACATAAAAAGCTGATCACTTTTTCAGACTCCGTACAAGACGCAGCCCACCGCGCCAGTTTCTTTACTGCGCGCACGTGGCCATTAATGGTGCGTGGGCAGATTGCCCGTTTACTCAATGTGGGTGAAACCTTACGGCTTGACGAATTCGCCCAGAAGGTTTGCCAGCAAACGCGTGAGTCCTCGACCGATGACGCACATTTTGTGGCGAATTTCATCGCGCCAAATATGCAGTGGTTAAACGATTATCAGACGTTAAAAATCGAAGGCCAGCTTACTGAAAACTCGGATCTCCCGGAGTTGGTTCGGTTACGTCTCGACTGGGAGGTGTGGAGCGAGTTTACCCTTCGCGCCAGCATCGGACGAACGTTAGAAACTACGGGTTTTGCTGCTACCGGCGTGGATACTGAACGGCTTAACCCGGCTATCAAAGCGTTACATCAGCAGCTTTGCGAAGAGTTGGGTGACCTGATGAACGGCGTGACAGTTGAGCAAGTCACACATCTGGCCTTAGGGATTTTGTGGTATCAGCGCCATGCTGGTGCGGTGATGCATCCGGCATTTGAAAGTTATCGCCGGGATGGCACGACCTTTATGATGACGCAAAAAGAGCGTACATCACGCTACATGCCATCTATCGGGCCGAAAACCCGCAAACCCGTTTACGCCTCCTTTGAAAAAATCACCGGCTTCCACCGTCTTATCGGATCTAAGGACAACCCAAGCTGGTATCAGCGTTGGTTAACGCGCTCATTAAACAGCGGCGATAATATTTTCATCAGTAGTACTTCGGAAACAATATTGCGGCTGCTTTATACGGCGCTGCAACGTGCAGGAATTGTGACATCTTTCGATACCAAAGGCCGTGAAGCCTGGGGATTGAGTACTTCGGCACTGGTCGTCAGCCGCGATGTCAGCCAGCTCAACTGCACGTGCTGCCGGGAAATCGTTCGCGCGCCATCCGAACAGGCGTGGCTTTGGGAAAATGCTCCTTGTATGTCACTGCGCTGTGATGAAGGTCGCTACCAGATTACAGATAGCAAGCCGACGCTGCGTTGGGACAATATGGATATTGCTCGCGTCATGGGGGCTGAGCATACCGGCTTGCTGACCCGCGAAGATCGCGAGGCAACGGAAAAATCGTTCTATCGCGGCACTAAGCCCTGGAACATCAATTTATTATCAGCGACGCCTACGCTGGAGATGGGTATTGATGTTGGCGATCTTTCTTCGGTTCTACTGTGTTCCGTGCCCCCGGCTCAGGCTAACTATCTACAGCGTATCGGTCGTGCCGGTCGTAAAGACGGGAATGCATTAAACATTACTGTTGCCGAAGGGAATCCACACGACCAGTTCTTCTTTGAAGAACCACTGGAAATGATGCAGGGACAGGTTCAGGCTCCGGGTGTATTTCTCAATGCGGTGGCGATTCTCGAACGACAACTCGCCGCGTTTTGCCTGGATAACTGGGTAAAAACGGGTGTGCCGGAATCCGCAATCAGTAAAAACGTGAAGCAGATGCTCGATGAATTGGATACTGGACGTAAGGGCGGTTTCCCATACAATTTCCTGCGCTATGTGCAGGAACATCGTGTGGCGATTGCTGAACGTTTTGCCGGGATTTTCCCGCAACTGGAAGCAGATACTCTGCTGCAACTGACCCATTACCTTACCGGTGAACAAAGCTATCGTTCGCTTGAACAAAGAATAGATACAGCGCTGGCGCAATTACTCGAAGATCGCAAGTCACTGCGTGCACGTATTGATAAATTGAAAAACAGCATCGAGAAGTTGAGGGCGGCGCCTCAGGATCAAAATTACGAAGCTGATTTGCGTGAGCTGACTTCTGAACGTTCAGCCTTGCAGTCATTAGTACGTCAGATAAATGACAAGCAGACCCTGAACTTCCTCACTGATGAAGGGTTGTTGCCTAACTATGCTTTCCCGGAAGCCGGTGTGACTTTGCGTTCAGTTTTGTGGCGACGTAAAGAAGGGGGGCCAGAGCGCGAATTCCAGAACACAACCTATGAGTATGAACGCCCAGCCGCCACAGCGCTGGCTGAGCTAGCCCCCTTGAATAACTTTTATGCTGGTGGGCATAAAGTAGAGATCGAACAAATCGATCTTAACGTCTCGAAGCCTGAAAACTGGCGGATATGTAGCCATTGCAACTACAGCGAAAATATCGATCAAACGGGTGACCAGCATAAGTACTGTCCAAAATGTGGCACGCCTGTTTGGGCTGATGCAGGGCAGAAAACGACCTTACTGAAATTGCGTCAGGTCTATGCTCGTGCCAGTGCACGCGATAGCCAAATCAGCGATGAAAGTGATAGCCGCGAACCGACTTTCTTCCAGCGGCAGTTACTGGTGAGTTATGAACCTCAGGATGTCACGGCGGCCTATGCCATTGACGAAGGCGAAGTCCCGTTTGGCTTTGAGTTCTTGAGTAAAGTGACTCTGCGCGATATTAACTTCGGCAAGATGGCTGATGATGCCAGCGAGTTGATGATTGCGGGTGACAAAAAGCGACGTACTGGTTTCCAGGTTTGCCTGAGCTGTGGAATGGTTAAACGCCCGCGTAACAATGATCCGCGGCGAGATCATGATCTGAGCTGTAAGTACCGCAGTGAGCCAGAAAAAGCGAAGTTTGAAGATTATCTCTATCTTTATCGCCAGCTGGAATCCGAAGCGCTGCGTATTTTATTACCTGTAACCAGTTACAGTAATGACCGTATTGTTGAGTCCTCCCTTGCTGCGGCCATCCAGCTTGGGTTGAAACACTACTTCAGGGGAAATGTTGATCATCTTAAGGGCGTTGTATATC
>Ga0308169_10001456_pt1 | contig 27728 bp, 21 predicted proteins | sample PhyBR1_2_FD_202139 | JGI IMG/M metagenome (GOLD analysis project Ga0308169, IMG submission 202139) | Phyllosphere microbial communities from UC Gill Tract Community Farm, Albany, California, United States - DLSLSB.R1 | ecosystem: Host-associated > Plants > Phyllosphere > Unclassified | place...
TTGCGCGGGCGGCGCGAGGGTGCGGTGTGGTGGAGGCGGCGAGGGGCGCGCCGGTGCGGAAGACGGCCTCGGACGAGGTGTGGGAGCGAGGGCGGGCGCGCTGGGGCGAGAGGGACGACGACGAGGAGGTGTCGGGGACGGGCTGCGAGTGGGTGCTGCTGTTGAGCGTGCCGAGGTCGGGCTGATGCGGATCGTACAAGGGCTCGTGCGCGGCGAGCGGGGTGCGGTGGTCGCCCGAGTACGAGGTCGGGGTCTCGCTGTGGTCGTCGGCGTCGGCGTCGGGGTGGAGGTGGTAGTCGTAGCCGGTGTCGTGGCCGTCCCTCGATGCACTCGAGTGGGCGACGAGTTCTGGGGCCTGGACGACGAGGGTGAGGCCGGGTCCAGGGGCGGCCGACGACGACGACGACGAGGGGTGCGAGGGGGGCGGGGCGAGGTGGTGGAGCGAGAGGGAGCCCTGGCCGATGGCGTGGGTCGAGTCGAACGAGGGGCGGTCGTGGTGGGCCGAGCCGAACGACGAGGCGCGCGAGGTGGGGCGGCGCAGGACGCCGTGGTCGTCGGGCGAGGCGGCTTGGGCGGCGGCCGTGTAGGCGCGGTGGCGGGTGGGGGAGAGCGAGTCGGTGCTGAGGTGGGTCTGGGTCCTGGTGCCCTTGACGGGAGTGGTGTAGCTGCGGTGCTGCTGCGGGGTTGACCTGGTCGAGGTGGGCGATGATGCCGAGGGGGGAGCGGGGTCGTCGTCGTGGTCGAGCTGGAGGGACGAGGGCGAGTCTGGGGTGGAGGACGAGGCTGATGGGGGCTTGCGCTTGAGCCTGGACAGCATGGCTGCAGCTGGGAAGAGGGAGAGCGAGAGAGGCGAGGAGAGAGAGCGGGGACGACGCCGACCGAGCAGCGAGCAGCTAGCAGCGAGCTCCTTGGTGTCGACCTTGACCATCCACCCGTCTGAGCCATGTGAGCACCACACACACACCTCCCGCCGGCTCCACTCACTCACTCGAGCCCACACAGGAACCCGCTCGGCGCACCCGTCGTCCGTCTCTCCCCCTCTTCCTCGTCCCTCCCTCATCCTCATCTCCCTTCGCCCCACCCTCGCCCACCTCACCCTCTGCAGCCTGCTGACTCTACTCCCTCTCACCAGGCATCCACCTCGATCGACGCCATCGTCGCAAACTCGACCCGCATCGCCGACAGCTTCGTCACGCGCTACTACGCCGTCCTCGACCTCGCCCCGCAACAGCGCGCCCGCGCCATCCACACCCTCTACGCCCCCGGCGCACGCATCTCGTGGAACGGCAACCCGGTTGCGCCCGAGGCCCTCGTCGGCTTTGCCCAGCAGATGCCCGAGAGCTCGCACGACGTCCAGGCCTTCGACTGCCACCCAATCTCGGGTCCGTCCCTCTCTCTCTCTCTCTCTCTCTGTCCTCTTGCTCCTGCGGTCCAGCTCTCGCTGACGCTGCCTCGCACGTCGCTCGCAGGCTCGGCATCCGGCGCGTCGCCCCCCTCGCTCGTCATCACCGTCTCGGGCCAAGTCACGCACGGGCCCAACCCGACCCCGGCGAGCGCGGCCGTCACCAACAAGAACTTCGACAACCTCCCGCGCGTCTTCAGCCAGAGCTTGATCCTCACGCCCTCGGCTCCCGACCCGGCCACAGGCGAGCCGGGCTACCTCGTCGCGAGCGACTGCTTCCGCTTCTGCTGAACGCCGACGCGAGCCAGGTGCGTCGAGCGAGCGCTCCTTTCCCGCATTTTCCTCTCCTTGATCAGAGAGCTGACTAGTAGTCGCACCCCATCGCAGATACCCACACCCCGCACCTCGCGCACCGCATACCCCCTCGCCCGCTCCTCGTCGACCCGACCTGGCGCTCGCTCGCTCTCGCACTGCAATGACTTTCACCGCATCGTCTTGTCTCTCGCTCGCTCTTCGTCTGCATGAGAGAGAGCGCGCAGGGAGAAGGAGAGACGCAGGCCGAGAGAGAGGGAGAGCAACAGGTACAAGTTACAGGCGCCGCCGCGCTCGACACGCTCCACCGCTCTATGCTGTACCGCCCGCGCCGACGACAGGAGGCGCTCAGACAGCCTTGGCCGGAGTCTGGGTGAGGAGGCTGCGCGCGAGGGAGGGCGAGGGTCAGTCGAATGCGCGAGGGTGTGCAGCGGGCGAGCTCGACGAGGACATTCGTCGAGCAGGCGCGCTCGCCTCGTGAGCTCGAGCTGGAGGTGGACGCACATGCCGACTGCGAGGAGAGACTAGAGTCAGCGAGGGGTCCGTCGAGCAGCCGAGCGAGAGGAGAGACGAGGACGCACAGCGCTTCTTGATCGTGACACGGTGGCGCGAGTACTTGTCGTCGGGCGAGAAGCGGGCTGTGCTCGAAGCGACCTACCATCAGCCTCGCGCTCCCCGCAGGAGAGAGAGGATGAAGGGCGAGGCGAGAGGACGCACCAGGGTGAGCGCTGCGGGTCGGGACGCCGGCGGCGTTGACCTTCTTGAGGGTGTAGAGGCGCTTGCCGTCCGGGCCGGCACTGTGCGGTACAGCGCGTCAGCTTTAGGGATGCACAGCAGAGGGAGGAGGGAGGGGAGCGCACGAGTACATCAAGTGCATGGTCGAGGTCGGGAGGTGGGCGAGGTGAGGAGAGGGCGAGGGAGGGGGCGCGCGGGGCGAGGAGAGCTGGTGAAGGTGCAGGCGAGGTTTGCGACGTCGTGCGGGGCGGAGAAGGGTCGGGTGCGGCGAGGAGATGAGGCGAGGACGAGGCGGAGAAAGATGAGCGAGGGCGACCAGGGCGAGGGGCGCAAGGGTCAGCACGCGCTCGTCTGCGAAGGGCTGATAGAACGCAGTGCTCACCTGTGCTGTGCTGGAAGCGAGGGTGTGAGGGTTGGACGAGGTGCGGCGACGAGCTTCTGCTCGGTCGCGGACGTTCGAGCTCAGGGGAGGCTCGACCGCGCGAGGGACTTGGAATCGTGCGCAGGAATTGACCGATGCTCGTGCGCGACTCGGCCTCTCCTCGACTCCTCGACGTCGCCTCGCAGCTCGATCCTGGATCTCTCGCTCTCGTCTCGCTCTCGACCTCGACCTGCGACAGCCCTGGCCTCCCGTCGCCTCGCCCTCGTCGCCTCGTCCCTCTCGCCCTCCTCCCGCCGTCACTCGACCCGATCCCCCACCATGCCCCTCGCCGCGCCCCAGCTCCCCTCCTGGGTTGACACCCTCCGCTCAAAGGTCACCGACAACCTCAAGGAGAACAAGGACCTCATCTCGTACGCCCTCGCGACCCACGACACGGCCACCCCCCACTCGGATGCGCCTGTCCCCCGAGTGCGCTACGTCGTCCACCGCGGCTTTGTCAACGAGCGCCGCAAGGACGGCGACGGGTCGAGCAATGCCGTCAAGGACGACCACGACCAGGACCTGATCAGCGACAAGCTCGTCATCACGACCGACGCCAGGTGCGCCCTCCTTCCTCTCCCTCTCCCTCCTCCCTCGCTCTTCCTTCGAGCCACAGCTGACGTTCTTTCCCTGCACCATGCGTAACAGGTCCCCCAAGGCCCGCCAGCTCGCCTCGACGCCGACTGTCGAGATCGCTTGGTGGCTCGCCGCGACCCAGCACCAGTTCCGCCTCCTCGGCCGCGCCTACGTCCTCGCCTCGCCCTCCTTCTCCTCCCGCACCGACTCCCAGCCCTTCCCCTTCCCCTCGGCGCACCTCGCGCCGTACGCCGACTTCTCGTGGGAGGACGAGCGCATCCGCCAGTTCCGCAAGATGTCGCCCGAGCTGCGCGCGAGCTTCTGCCGCCCGGTCCCGGGCACGACGGTCGCCGCGTGGGGCGGCAAGCTCGAGGACCTGCCCGTGACGCTCCCCGAGGGCGTCGACCAGGCCGAGAACGACGAGCAGAAGAAGCAGCTCGAGCAGGGTGCGTGCGCGCCTTTCTCCCATTCGGTCGCTCTCTCCTCGATGCTGCAGCGCGCTGACGCCCTTGCCGCCGCACGCAGCTCTCGAGAACTTTGCGCTCGTCGTCATCGACTGCACCGAGGTGGACCTGTGCGTCTCGTCCTCTCCTCGCTCTCTCTCCCCCTCTCCTGCTCGAACTGACCCTTCTCTCGTCCTCCTCGCTCGCAGCGTCGACCTCGGCTCGCAGCCCAACACTCGTACGCGGTGGACGTTCGACACGGCATCGAACGAGTGGAAGGAGGAGGAGCTCGTCCCCTAGATCCTCCTCTCGCTCTCCCCTCTCGTACAAAGGCTCGTGCGCAAAGCTCAGTTCTGTTGTCCTCTCGACGCTCTCGGCGACTGCGAGAGAGAGAGAGAGAGAGAGAGGTGTGGATAAAGCTTGCGCGAGGCAGTGTCTGTATTTGCACGAGCGCAGCGAGCAAGTCGCTCACTCGGGCTCGTCCCACTGCCCGTCGTCACCTCCTCCCGCCCGTCCGTCGCCGTCACCGTCTCGCGCAGGCTTGCTCACGCCCGCCGCCGCCATGCTATCCGACAGCTCCTCGGCGCCGCCGTACACGACCCCGCCCTCGCTCTCAAAGTGCGGCAGCGCCGGCTTGGGCGACGGCGGCCTCGGCGTCGGGCTCCCGCTGCGCTCCCTCGCCTCGCGCTCCTCGCCGCGCTCGTCGGCGTCGTCGTCGCGCCCATCGTCAGCCGAGGCCCACCGCCTCGAGCCGAGGCTGAGGCTGCTCATCGTCGTCTGCTGCCTCGGCTCGCGCCGCCTCATGCGCGCTTGTGCGCCCGGCTGCTGCGTCGTGACGCCGCCCGAGTAGTGCGACTGGGCGCGCGACGCGCTCGGCGAGTCAGGCGGCGACGACGAGAAGGGCGACGCGACGAGCTCGGGCGAGTCGACCATGACGCCGTTGCCGCTCGCCTCGTGGTCGCCGTGCCCGTTCGACGGCGGCGGCGACGTCGGCGGCGTGCCGTTCGAGTTGCCGCTGCTCGCACGACGCACGTTGGCGGCGCTCAGGAGGCCCTTGAACTTGGCGGCGGCGCTCATGGCGAGGAAGGCGCTGCCGCGGTAGGCGGCGAGGGCGTGGTCGACCTCGTCCGACGAGGGGTCGGCGATCGGCGACGCGACGTTGGCGTCGTAGGCGGGGAGCGGGTCGCTCGACGACGACGTGACCCAGGCGTCGGACCAGAGCGAGGGGAGGGACGGCCGTGTGAGCGGGTCCTTGGTGAGGAGCGAGGTGAGGAGGTGCTGCAGCTCGGGCGAGAGGGTCGTCGGGATCTGCGGGCTGTTGCACGAGGGCGAGTCAGCGACGGCGCAGAAGCTGAGCGAGCGGGGGCGAGGGACGTACTCGTCCTCGCGGATCTGCCGGAACATCTCGACCGGGTCCGCCGCCTGGAACGGCAGCTTGCCCAAGACGAGCGCGTAGAGCGTCACTCCTGCACGACGAGCACCGAGTCAGCGTCTTCCTGATCTGCAGGAGCGTGAGAGTAAGAGAGAGAGGGACGCACCGAGGCTCCAGACGTCGCACGCGTACCCGACCGCGTTGGCCTCCTCGGGCGTCGTCGCCGTCTCCTCGCGCTCCTGCTCGGCCGCACTCGTCCCGCCGTTCGACGCGAGCAGCTCGGGCGCCATGTACGCCGGGCTGCCGGCGACGCCGTTCTCCTCGGTGCCTCGAGGAGCGTCGGCGGCGAACTTGGAGACGCCGAAGTCGACGAGCTTGACCTGGGTGTGGTCGGCGTCGGCAAAGAGGGCATCTGCGCGTCGAGGAAAGGGTCAGAGGAGGTCAAGAAGGGTCGACGAGGAGGAAGAGGACGCACTGTCGGGCTTGATGTCGCGGTGGATGATCTGGTTGTGGTGCAGGTAGGCGAGACCTGTCGACGAGAGCGACGTCAGGACCTGGGCCGCATCGAGCTGGACGAAGAGTGAGAAAGAGAGAGCACCGAGTACTAGCTGTCGAAAGATGTTGCGCGCCTCGTCCTCGCTGTAGGGCGTGACCTGCTCGCCGTCTCGCACCTTGAGGATCGGCCCGCCGTCACAGAGCTCCATGACTGCGAACAAGACGCCGTCAGCGAGCGCTCGAGAGCGCCCAGGCCCGAGGATCGAGCGCACCGACTGCAAGGGAGGAGAGTCAGCAAGAGAGCTCGAGCGAGAGGCAGCGAGGAGGAGGACGCACTGAGAAGAGCGTCGTCCGAGGTCACGTCGATGACCTCGTGGACCGAGGCGAGGTTGGGGTGGTCGACCTTGCGCAGGATGGCGACCTCGAGCTCTGCAGACGAGCATAAGTATGGCGAAAGAGGGCGCGAGAGAGAAGAGAGGAGCTGAAGACGCACTGACGAGGTCAAGGTTCTCTGGCCCTGCTGCGTCCGGGTCGTCCGTCGACCGCCTCGCCTGCATCGCCGCACCGCCTCGTCCTCGCCCTCGTCCTCGTCCTCGACCCCTCCCTCGCCCCCCTGTCCGATTCGCGAGCCGCTCTCGCCGCTGCGCCTCGGCCGCCGCGATCTGCCGCAGCCGCCGCTTCGAGAACTCCTTGATGGCCTGCAGGACGGGAGCTAGAGTCAGCACGTCCTTGAGAGCGTCTCGAGAAGAAGGGGCAGGAGGAGAGGCCGACGCACATACTCGCCGCCCGTCTCTCGGTCGACCGCCTTCTCGACCGTCGCGTACGAGCCTCGACCCAACGTCTCGCCGAGGACGTACTGGTTGACGCTGCGCGAGCCGTCCGGCGCCTCGACGGCGTAGGCGTTGAGCGTCTCGCGGAACGAGCGGCTGCCCGTCGTGCCTTGGGACGACGAGCGGCGGTGGTGCCGGCTCTCGCCGCGGGCGGGCGAGCGCGAGCGGCGCTCGGCGTCGGCGGGCGTGAGGGCGAGGGCGTGCGGCGCGGGAGGAGGGGTGAGGTGGGGCGTCCGAGGCGCGGCCGTGCTGGTCGAGGCTTCTGGCGTGTGGGTGCTCGAAGGGGGCGTCGACGGGCGGGAGGTCGAGGAGCGGGAGCGGCCGGTCGTCGGCGACGGGGTCGGGGTCGGGTCGATCGGGGTGGGAGGGGTGACCGAGTGGGTCACGGCGGCGGGCGAGTCGACCTTGAGGAGCTGGGCGAGCTTGGGCTGAGCCGCACTGCTCGGCGGAGGCAGCTGGGTATCTCCCGCCGGGGAGGACGGCGAGCGAGGTGCAGCACTCGCCTCGCCGGGCGGCGCGACCGTCTCGACAGGGCTCGAGAGCTCTGGTGCGCTCAGCGGCGGCGAGAACGTGAGCGCCGGCAGCTCGTGGGGTGCGTCGTCGAGGCGGTTCCGGGTCGAGCCTGATCGAGGACGGGCGAGGTCGTGCGGCGGCTCGTCGCGCGGCGCAGGGTCGTGCTCGGTGTTGTTCAGGCCGCAGAACCAGCCGCTGAGCAGCTTGGAGATGGGCGCCATGCTGGCGCGAGCGTGTGAGGGAGCCAAGAGAGAGGTCGGCCGACGCGGGGCAGCGCCCGCCGAACAGCAGCGACGACGGATTTGGTGCCGCCGCTCTCTTCCCTGCCCGTGCCTGAGCTACTTTCGTGGCTGCATGGCGTCCAACTCACCGTGCCAGTACTGCGGGAGAAGAACGCCGAACGAAGATCACGCAGCTCGCCGTCAAGCTTCTCTCGAGCGGTCCCTGCGTCGCAGCCGTTCGTCGTTGTCGCCTGTCGACTGAGCGGCACAGCCATCGACGAGAACGTCTCGAGCAAAGTCGGTCGCGAGTCGCTGCAAGCGAGCAGAGAGAGAGGCGCCAGCGGAGGGGAGAGGTGGACGAGCGGCGCAAGCTGGCAGGTGCAGCGTCGCCCGAGCGCAGCAACCCGCCTCTCGCTTCGGCGAGCTCGACGGGTCGAGCGAGCAATCGAGAGCAGGAGCAGGAGAAGAGCCTGAGGGCGCCGTCGCAGCGTCCTGGCGCTCGCGCTCCTACCGTCTCCGCAGCGAGGCAGCCGATGCGCAGCCTCTCCTCTCAGCGAGGCCCACCGTGCTCGTTCCCTCCTCGATCGCCTCGTGCGCAATGCTGAGAGCGAAGAGTACGTGGTTCAAAGCAGCCTCTGGCCGAAGCGGTACGTGAGGGCGAGCGAGAGGAGCTGCAGGAGAGGCAAGGGAAGGTCAGCTGGTGCGACCCGGTCGAGGTCCGCTGAGGGCTAGACAGGGACGCACAGTGACGAGTCCTGCAGGCATGAACTTGCGACCGCGGGTGAAGCGCATGCCCATGACCATGGCCAAGAGGGCCGAGACGCCTGCGGCGAGAGCAAGGAGGAGGAGGGAGAGGGATGTCGAGGTCAGATCCAGCTCTCGAGTCGGGTGCGTGCTACAGGAGCCTCTGCAAGCGTGCTGGAAGCTGCCGAGAGCCTCTTGGCAGAGCAGCTCGACAGCGCGAGGAGGATGTGGGGAAGGGAGGGGCGGGAGGTGGACGCACTGACGAGGAGCTGGACGTTGGCCGGGTTTGCCCGCTGCAGCTGCACACCGTAGCCCAGGAGAGCTCCACTGCCACCGCCTGCGATCAGGCTGGCGTACGAGCCGCGCTTGACGAAGCCGAGAACGCCGCCCAACGCGATGAGGCCGCTCGAGACGAACTGTGGCAATGCGAGGGTCAGCTTTGGGGCTGGTAGGCGGGAGCTGCGAGAGCTGCACGCACACCGAAGAGCGTGTCGTTATCCAGAGAGGCCATGGCGAGATGAGGAGGAGCGAGGACGAGGACGACCACCGATGAGACGAGGCTCTTGGCTCGCGACCGCTCGTGCTCGACGTTTCTCTCATGTTAGACTCGCGCAGAACTCGAATAGACGCTGCAGATGCACGTGCGAGGGAGGGCGTGACTAAGGGCAAAGGAGAAAGACCGGGAGGAGAGCGAGAGGGGAGGGAATCCTGCGAGGAGCTCGAGGAAGGAACGACGCGTGGAGCGAGTGCAGGTAAAGATGCGCGCGAAGGCGTGTACGAGAGGCGAGTACGGAGGAAGGAGCGAGGGTCGTCAAAAGGTCGTGAGGGGGAAGTCGTGAGGGTCGGAGCGCAAAGGCGGTCGAGTGGGTCGTGAGGGCGCGGCGGAGCGCGTGCGAGATAGATAGGTGCGGCGTCAGGCCTTGCTCGACGGCGTCGGGAGGAAGGCCGACTTGGCGAACGCCTTGAGGGCCCGGCCGGCCTTGCGAGGCGTCGTGCCCGGCGAGCGCGGCGAGGCGATGCTGCCCGACTGGCTCGACGACTCGGAAGGCGATAGCGTCTTCCTCGACGCCGTGCCCGTGACGCCCGAGGTCGGCGGTGACGACGTTGACGCCGTCGCGACGAGCCCGTTCGCCGCGGCGTACAGGCTCGCGTCGAGCGAGTGCTTCGGGCGTAGGCCGCCGCCGCGCTTGCTCTGCGCGCTCGTCGACGAGCGGATCGACGTCAAGCGGCGCATGGCGCCCGGACGAGGCGAAGGCGGCTCGGGCGTCGTCGCCGGCGAGGTGACCTGGAGCGACGACGTGGTCGACGCGGTCGAGCCGTGCGCGGTGCGCCGCTCGCTCGGCCTGCGCCCGGAGGCAGGAGGCCGCATCGGCGACGCGAGCGGCGCGACGACGAGGCGGTACCGGTCGCGGAAGCCGCGCTGCCACAGCGTCGCCTCGCGCCCGCCGTTGCGCACGAACCCGCCGACGTCGGCGGCGCGCTCGACGACGTCCCACTCCGAGTCGGACGCGTCCTCGTCCGGCTCCTCGACGAGGACGGCGGACGCCGCCGTCGAGGCGGCCTTGCGAGGCTGCTCCTCGGCGAGCGAGTCGAGGACGCTGCTGCGGGACGAGAGCTGACGAGCTCGCCCGACGTCGGGCCGGTCGGCTGCGTCCGAGGTCGACTCGGCGGCGCCAGCAGACGAGAGGGTGTGCTCTGGGTCGACGGGCATGCTGTCGGGAGAAGTAGTGCGGACAGGCGGGGTCGAGATGAGGTCGTCGGGAGCGTCGTTGTCGATGATGGGGAGGGCCGGTTCCGGCGTCGAGGCCGGCTGCTCTGCGACGACGTGCTCGTCGTCCATGATCGAGTCGAGCTGCTCGAGCGTCGGCGTCGTCGCGTCGTCGCTCGAGACCTCGGCGCTCGGACCCTCGGCCGGCGCCTCGCCCGCCGCCGAGCTCGCCGGCTCGTCGACGATGACGCTCGGCGCCTTGGGCTCGCCGTCGTCGCCGAGCAGCTCCTCGCGGTGGATCGACGCCGAGTCGCGCCCGAAGTAGCTGTACCCGTCGAACACGTCTCGCCCGTCGTCATCGACGGCGGCCTGCGGGTCGCCCGTCGGCGGGTCGCGCTCGGCGCCGGCCTCGTGCGACGGGTCGTCGCCGTCGCCGCCCTTGACCATGGGCGGGAGCGAGAGGAACATGTCCTCGAAGTGCGACGTGTCGGTCGGGTCGTCCGGGTTGAGGGTCGGGACGAACGGCGGCTGGTACCGCTTGAGGCGGATGAGCTGCCAGTCGATCATGGAAAAGTAGGGGTGCCGGACCATGGCCGAGTGACTGATGCGCAGCGCCGGGTTGCGCTGGAGGAGGCCGCGGACGAGCATCTGCGTGTCGTCGTCGAACAGGTCTCCCAACGAGCCGTCGAACCGCAGCTCGTCGTGGAGGACGCGCCGGTACATGGTGGCGTGGTCCTCGGCGTAGAAGGGGACGATGCCGGCGAGCATCTCGTACAGGAGCGTGCCGACGGCGAACCAGTCGGCGCTGAATGTGTACGGCTGGCCGAGGAGGAGTTCCGGCGCGAGGTACTCGCTCGTGCCGCAGAACGTTGACGTGAAGTAGGGCGACGTGTCGGGCGTGGCGAGCGCCCACTCGTGCAGGTACGCGAGCACCGCAGGCGGCGTCGACGCGGCACGGACCGGGTTCCACCGCGGCTGAGGCAGGCCGTTGCGCGGGTCGACCGCCGGGTCGAAGCACTTGCTGAGGCCGAAGTCGGTGAGGACGATGTGGCCCTGTGCCGAGATCAAGATGTTCTCGGGCTTGAGGTCGCTGCAGAGAGGAGCGTCGTGAAGGAGGAGTCAGTGCGGGGCTCTCGAGGCGGCTCGTGGAGGAAGAGCGAGGACGCACCGGTAGATGATGCCGGCACGGTGAAGGCTCGCGACGCCGTCGATGATCTCGCAGATGTAGAAGCGCGTGCGGTCTCGGCCGAGGCGGCCCCACCGCGCGAGCTGAGTCGCGAGGTCGCCGCCGGCGTGGAAGTCGAGCGCGAGGTACAAGGCTGCGCGCAGGTCGAGGCGTGAGCGTCCGTCGCTAGTCTGCTGCTGAAAGGCACAAAGAGGAGACGAGGACGCACTTTCCGCGTCGTACCAGGAGTAGTGGAGCTTGACGATGAAGGGGAACGCCTCGTCCTGGGCGCACTTTTTGAGGATCGCCTGCTCGGTGCGCGTGTGTGCGAGCTCTCGGTGAGCGAGGACCTGCGCGGGATGGAGCAGAGACAAGAGTCAGGAAGCTGATCATGCTTAAGAAGCGGGAGGAGAGAGGCGAAGAGGAAGAGAGGACGCACGTGCCGCTTGGTGATGGCCTTGAGCGCGAACAGCTCCTCGGTGCCCTTCTTTTTGACGAGGAGGACCTTGCCGGCGCACCCTTTGCCGAGCACGCGCAGGACGTCGAACGAGTCGAGCGTGATGGCCCTCGACCGCTTGGTGATGGTCGTCGCCGCGCTCATGGTCGACGACGAGCGCGACATGGGCGCGCCCGGCACGGGCGACTGGTACATGAACGACGACGGCTCGAGGAAGAGCGACGGCGGGATCGTGCCCGGCCGGGGGACGGGCACCGGCAGCGTGATGACTGGGCGGCGCACGCTCGAGCCGGCCGGCTTGACCTCCTGCGGGGCGGTGCCGTGCGGGGCGACGACGGCGACGTCGGGCCGATCGGGTGCGCTCGTCTCGGGTGCGGCGGGCTCGCGCAGCGCCGGGGTGTCGTCCTGGGCGGCGTTGGCGGCCGAGGATGCGGTCGCAGCGCCGAGGTGGCCGTCCTCCTCCTGCGATGCCGCCGCCGCCGGCTCCGAGTCCTTCTCGAGCGCGACCTCGGCCTCGAGCGCGACCTCGACCTCGACGGGCGCCGCGGCCAACCCAGATGCGCTCGAGCCCTCGCGCCGCGCCGACGCCGCCTCGAGCTTGACGTCGTCCTCGGGCCCCGCCGCCGCCTCGGGCTCGGGCTCGACCTCGGGCTCGACGACGAGCGGCGCGTCGTACTTGGTGTCGGCGCCGCCGCCGAGGATGGTGAGGATGCCCGGCTCGCCCTCGTCGTGCTCGACGCCCGAGTCGTCGAGCTCCTCGGTCGCGCCGCTCGCCGCGCTTGGCTCCTGGCGCTCCTCGCGCTCGTGCGCCGCCGATGCCGACGCCGAGGTCGAGACCGAGACCGGGATCGAGACGGGCACGGGATCGAGCGCGAGGTGCATCGTCTGGTCGCTCCTCGCGCGCTTGATGCGGCGCTCGACGCGCGCGCTCTCGAGGTCGTCGCGGCGCGTGGCGAAGAACTTGAGCCATGCGACGTGTGCGCGCACGGCGTCGTCGGCCGAGGCGGCCGTGAGCGTCGTGCTGAGGGTGAGCAGGTCGGCCGTGCTGGACGAGGTCGACGAGAACGACGTCTTGTCGCCGCGGCGGGGGCTGAGGGTGCGCGTGAGCGAGGCGAGGACCGTGTTGCGCTTCTTGGGCGTCGGCGGCGCGCCCTCGGGCTGGCCCGACGGAACCCGGCCGGGGAACTGCGAGCGGAGCTGCGGGTCGAAGGGCGGGTCAGTGCGAGGCCAGACGAACATGAGCAAGAGCGGCGAGATGGACGCACCCGCGCTTCGAGGTCGGTGAGCTCGCTCATCTTGCGCGACAGGGTGAGGCTCGAGGTCGGCGTCGAGACGTAGACCGTCAAGGTCGGGTCGGGCTGCAGGGCACGAGTTGGGCGTTAGCTCGACTCGCTGCGGAGCCCTCTTGAGTGGAGGACGGCCGACGCACCTTGCGACTTCTCGAGCGCGCCTTGGGCCCCTCTGCAACCGTGACGCTCCACCCCTGCTCGCTGCCGCGCTCTAGGCCCCTCAGCTCGCCGAGCCCCTCCTCGGCGCTGTTCCTTCCCTGCCCCGCACCGAGCGACAGGTCCTCCTCGAAGAGCGCCGCGCCGACCTTGCGCCGCGGGGCAGCGCCCGAGCCCGAGCTGGGCGCGCCAAAGGTCGAGAAGCGCAGGTCGGGGCCGGTGGTCGCGAGCGAGCCGAGCCAGGACGCCGAGGACGAGGGGCGGAGCGTGTTGGTGCGCGAGCTCATGGCGGGCTGCGTGCCGTTCAGAGTCAGCTTGTTGCTATGGGAGGCGGGCTGGATCGGGGGAGAGGGGAGGAGGAGGAGGCCACGCACCAGAGGAGGCGTGAGCGTGCGAGGGCGAGCTTGTTGCGCGGCGGTGCGGGTGGATACGCGCCCAGGCGGAGCCGAGGTGGTCCTTGAGGCACCTCGAGTGGTCGTGTGCGAGGTTGGGCGAGGGGGCGAGTCGGGGTCGAACGAGGGCGGCGGACCGAGGCGATGAGGCGAGGGGGCGGTGCAGGGGGGAGGGGGAGGGGGTGCGCAGGGCGCTGCGCTGTAGTGTAGGTGGCTCGTGGGCGAGTTGGGTGGACCAGGTGGGAGGTCGAGCGGCGGCGAGAGGAGGGAGGAGGAGCGAGGGCGGGGACGTGGCCGAGCGCGACCGGGCGAGGCTCGAGCGAAGCGGGGGAGCGGTGCCGACTCGGCGCGTCCACCTCTGGCTCGCCGTGTAGGCCGCTCCTTTGTTCGAGAGAGTGTGCATGCACCATCTAGCAAACCCGCCCACCGAGAGCACCGCGCGCCGCCTGCTCCTCACGCCCTCGCGCCCTTCCTCGCCCTCGCCCGCCGCGCCTTCGACAACCGCCCGCCCTTCTTGCCCTCGCGCGCCGCCTGCGCCTCGACCCTCCGCGCCTTGACGACCGCCTCGGGCTGCTCCTCGTCCAGGATGGCGCTCACGAAGAGCGCGCACCGGCCCTCGTCCTCGCCGCCGCCGCCGGCGCCGCGCACCTTCAATACCGGGTTCCGCGGCGGCAGGCCCCTCCTGACGCCCTCCTCGACCGGCACAAAGTCGTGCGCCTCCTTGCCCTCGCCGTTGAACCGCCTTCGGCGCGGCACGCTCGCGTACACGCCGGGGAGCGGCGCGACGGCGAGGAGGCCCTCGTGCGCCGAGACGGGCGGGAGCAGGCCCTTGTCCTCGAGGGCTTCGGGGAACGGGACCGGGTGCGGCGAGAGGGCGGCGAGGGGCGCGGGGAGGCACGCGTTGAGGTAGGCGAGGCGCGGGAGCGGGATGGACGACGGGAAGCGCGACGAGGACGAGAGGGCGCGGTGCGTGAGCTGGTGCGGCGGAGGGGGGACGATCTGCGAGCGTGCGAGGAGGGATAGAGTCAGCTTGCTGCAAGATGCTCGACTAGCAGGAGTGCGAGGACGTGACGCACAGGAGGGAGCCGAGCCTGGGACCGGATCGTCTGGCCGTCCATGGCGAGGGCAGCAATGGCGTCATGCCGCGCCTGGACCGCCTCGGGCAGCTCGTCGTCGACGTCGCTGCGAGGGTACGAGAGTCAGTCTGGGGACCAAGGCGGCGCGAGGAAGAGAGCGAGAGGGACGCACCGGATGCGGCGGTCGACGACGAAGGGCGGGGGCGTCTCTGCCTCGCGGAGGACGACGCGCTGCGGGGCCTTTTGCGAGCTGAAGAGGCGGAACGCTGCAGGTGGAGGGCCAGAGTCAGTCTCAAGTAGGCGAGCAGGGCGGTGCAGAGAGGGAGAGGGAGAGAGCTCACCGACGGCTTCTTGAGGCTGGAGGGCGACCTCGGCGGGTGCGGTCGGTGGGGGCGGGCTCGAGTGCGAGCTCTTCTTGCGCTTGTTTGGCGGGTGCTGCACTGGGGCGGAGGCGGTTGCGGGCGAGGGCGAGCGGGCCGCGTCGAAGAGGGAGCCGGCGAGGAGGGCCTCGAGGTGGGCGAGGCGTTGCTGGGCGTCTGCCGAGTCGAGGTCGACTGGTGGAGGTGAAGGCGAGGCTGGCATGGCTCGTGGTGCGCAGCAGAGCGGAGCGGTGACGGAGGGTTCGGACGAGAGGCGGACTTGGTGCCGAGCTCTCGTTCCGTCGTCGCTCGACGCGGCTCAGCTCACCACCACCAGCCTCTGCCTCGCTCGTCTCACTCGGGATAGCACCGAACACACCTACAGCGCGTCCACGAGCCACCCGCACCCTCGCCGCCCTCGCCCTCGCCCATCTCTCGCCCCCCGACGTCCGTCATCATCAGCATGGCCTCGTCGTTCGCCGACTCGCTCCCTCAGCCTCCAGCCTCGTCCGACACGCCCTTCTCCCTCCCGCTCCCGCACCCGGACCCGGCCGCAACCCCGCAACCGCCAAAGGACCTCTCGCCCGACGAGCGCGACAAGCTCGACCGCATCCTCGCCCACTTCAACCAGCCCGACTTCAAGCTCCCGACTAGCCTCAAGGTCCTCAAGCACCGCTGGACCAAGGAGGGCCAGGGCCAGGGCAGCCGCTTCGGCGGCCTCTTTGGTCGCGCCGCCACCCCGTCCCCGGACGAGGTCCGTCCGCCTCCCTCCTCTCGCCTCGGCATCCCCCTCTCTCGCGCCCGCGCCCATCCTGACCCCTTGCACCGCCCGCAGATGGCCGACCTCGTGCCGCTCAACGACGTCGAAAAGTGCTACTGGTCGCCCCAGGCCTTCCTGCGCTGCTTCCGCGCCGTCAAGTGGGACTACGCCGCCGGCCTGCGCCGCGCCGAGGAGACGTGCGTCTGGCGCCGCGAGTACGCCGTCGAGGACATGAAGGAGGACGACGTGTGGACCGAGGGCGAGACGGGCAAGGAGCTCGTCTTTGGCTACGACGTCAACGCGCGCCCGGTCCTCTACATGGTGCGTCGCTCGCTCGCTCTCTCGCCTCTCCGTGCTCCCTTCAGGCCAGCGAGGCTCGACGAGTAGCATGCGGACTGACTCAGTCTCCCTTTGCAGCACCCCTGGCGGCAGAACACCGAGGTCGGCCCGCGCCAAATCGCCTTCGTCGTCTGGTGCCTCGAGGTCCGTCCTCCTCTCTCGCCACGTCCCTCCCTGCACTTCTTCGCGCGCATCCTGACTCACCCCTCGAACGTCCTGCAGCGCACGATCGACCTCGCGCCGGCGACCGACCCGGCGACCGAGATGCTGTGCCTCTGCATCGACTTTGGCGCCAACGTCAAGGACGCAAAGGGCCAGCCGACGACGCTTGGTCAGGCGCGCAAAGTGTGCGTCCTTCTCTCTCCCTCCTTCATCACCTCGCGTTCTCGTGCTCGAGCAGGACGAGTGCAGAGAGCGGCGCACTGACCCCCTCCCTCCTCCTGCAGGCTCGAGATCCTCCAGACCTACTACTGCGAGCGCCTCGGCAAGGCCATCTGCGTCAACATTCCGCAGATCTTCTTCGCCTTCTACAAGGTGCGTCCTCGCTCGAGCGTGTTCGAGCGGACCTGGGCGGCCTGAACTGACCCTCGAGCTCTCGATCCCACGCAGCTCGTCTCGCCGTTCGTCGACCCTATCACCAAGGAGAAGGTGCGCTCGTCTACTCTGTATCCTCTCCTGATTCGCCGCGACCGGTGCTGACTCGCTCCTTCGCCACCGCCCGCAGATCCGCTTCCTCGAGAAGCCCGACGCGACGTCGCTCATCCCGCCGCAGCAGCTCCAGAAGATCTTTGGCGGCGACGTCAACCTCGAGTACGACCACAAGACGTACTTCCCGGCCCTGACCAAGCTGTGCATGGAGCGCAAGCAGGCCAACCTCGAGCGGTGGAGGAAGTACGGCCAGGGGCGGTGCGGGCTCGACGAGGCCGTCATCCGCGGCGCGAGGGTGCCCGAGGGCGCAGAGCCGGCGACGACGACGACAACGACGACGGCAGGAGCGAGCGTCGAGCCGCCGACGGAGCAGCTCGCGGCGGCGAGCCTCGGCGGCGGCAGCACCGACAGCGGGCACGCGGCCTCGACGACGACCGAGGCGAGCGACGCGACGCTCGCCGCGCCGCCGACGTCGGCGAACGCCGTCCCGACGACGCCCGGTGCCGAGCCGGACAAGTTTGTCGACGCGCCCGTCGCGCCGCAGGCGGCGGTTGAGAAGGCCGTCCCGAGCGTCGCCTAGATCTCGCTCTCCTCGCGCGCTCTTCCTCTCTCTCTCTTCCCCTTCCCTCGCTCGTCGTCGATAGACGCGCGAAGACCGATATCCTTGCCAGCTCTCTGCACCTGCGCCTGTACAGATCCCCTCTCGCGCTCTTCCTCGTCACGAACCCTCTCTCGCTCCTCTTTCGTAGTTGGACAGATCGTCGCTGCATTTCTAGATACCGATCGCACAGACAACACGAGCTCGAGGAAGGTACAGAGAGGAGGAGGAAGGTCGAGGCAAGAGAGAGAGAGAGCCAGCTCCCCCTCAGACGGTGCATCCTCCCACGGAGTCCTCGCGCATCAGGACCGAGCTCCGCAAGCTGCTCGCTGCTCCACCGACGCACAGCGAGCGCCGCCGCCGCTCGCGCATGAGCACCGCCGCCCACTCGCGCTCGAGCACGAGCCGCTCCCGCTCGGCACCTGCGGCCGAGGAGGACGACGACGCCGACAGCGCGAGCGACGACACGTCGTCGTCGTCCTGCTCCTCCTCATCCTCCTCTCCCTGCTCAGATCCGTGCGCTGCCCCAGTCCCGCACACCGCCACGCTCGCCGGCCTGACCCTCGTCCCCGCCTCGTTCTCGCGCACGGACCTCGTCCGGAGCCCGACGACCGGGCTCGCGCCCGACGTCGACGAGCGGCGCGTGCGCGCCTCGGCGCGGCGCAGGAGGTGCAGCTGCGCAAAGGCGGCGTGGTGCGCGAGCGAGGAGGGCAGGTCGTCGCGGGCGGCGGCGGCGGGAGGCCGAACGGCCGAGCGGGAGGCGGGCGAGGATGCTGACGGCGAAGACGTAGAAGGCGAGGCGCCAAGAGGCGAGGAGGGTTGAGAGGAAGACGGGTCGGCGAATGGGTCGAGCGCCGCAGCATCGGCGGCGGCGGAAAGAGGTCGGGCCGCCTCGAGCTGCGAGAAAGGCGCCGGGCTCGCCCGGATCGGCGCAAGGGCGAGCGCGACCAGCGGCGTCGGCGTGCGCGGCGGCGGAACGGGCGAGGACGCGAACGGCGGCGGCGTGAGCGCGCGGGCGTGCGGCGAGTCGAACGGGTCGACCTCGTCCTCTGCGACGGCGAGGCATGCCGGCGGGAGCGCCGACGGCGTGCGAGCGAGGTGCGGGCGCGCGTCGTAGATCGACCTGCTCGACGGAGCGCGAACGTGCGCTGGGCGCGGCGGGACGACCGTCGCCATCGCGCCGGCGGCGGGAACGTAGCCCAGGATCGGGCTCGGCGGCGAGACGGGCCGCTCGATGTCGGCAACGCTCGACGCGACGCTCGAGCCGACGAGAGGAGCACGGGGACCGAGGTACGAGGCGAACCAGTCGATCGAGCGCCGGTCGTCGTGCTCGTCGCCGCCGATCTTCTCGTCGAGGAACGACTTGTCGTGCAGCTCGTCGTCGGCCTTGCGAGCAGCGAGAGCGCGGCGCAGGTTGCCGACGAACGGGCGCGTGAGCGACCCGCGCCGAGAGTCGCCGTCGGCCGACGCGCGCGAGAGGTGCGTCGTGCTGATCACGTCGGCGGCGGCGTTCATGACTCGGTCGAGCGACTCGCGCCAGAGCGGCTTGCTCGGCGTGCGCGCGCGCACGTCGGGGCTGCCTCGCTGCAGCGTGAACGGCGAGCCGAGCTCGGCCGCCGACGGGTAGGCCGGCGAGCGCTGCGACGGGTGCCCGCTCGAGGGCGAGTAGGCCGTCGGCGAGAAGTCCTCGGGCCGCAGCGCCGTGCGCAGGGGGTGCGGCGCGCGCTCCTGCTGCGCCGCGAAGAGCGCGTGCGGCTGCGCGACGCGACGACGGCGCTCGAGCACCTCGGGCGTGACCGTCGCGTCGCTGCCGCGGCGGCCGGACGGATCGAAGTACCCGACGCTGCCGTGCCCGTCGGTCGACGCGTGCCCGCCGACCCAGCTCGTCCACTCGCTCGTCTCGGTCGCCGGCGAGCGCCCGCCCTGGGCCGCCGCCGTCGTGCCCGGGCCCGCCGTCGCCTCCGCCTCGCTCGCCGCGCTCTCCTCGAACGCGACCTCGACGTCGCCGAGCGCCGTCTCGCGCCAGAGCTCGCGCATCGTGCGCACCTGCTCGCCGAGCTCGCCCGACGGCGACCACGGCTCGCCCGAGTGCGGCGGCGGCGGCGGCGTCCACCTCGCCGATGACGGGCTGCGGACCGGCCAGCCCTCCTCGACGCTCGGGCTGCCGGTCTCGCTGCCGAGCGCGTGGCCGATGCGGTCCTGCCGCCTGCGTCGGCGGCGGCGGCGGCAAAGGCAGAAGACGGGGAGGGTGAGGAGGACGGCGACGATGGCGAAGCAGACGAGGGTCGTGAGGGCGATGTTGGCGGGCGAGTCGCCGAGGTGCGAGAAGATGGAGGACGGCGCGGTGGCCTCGGGGAGGCCGAAGATGGACGAGGAGCGAGTGGGGCGACGAGTGGAAGACGAGCCCGCCGCCGTCGGCGAGACGAGGTCGGTGCGCACGGACCCGTTGTTCTCGGGCTCGCCCGACACGACCGTCGCCGATACGCCCGACGCCGAGTCGCTGCTGCCGCTCGAGGTGCTGTCGATGATCATTGAGCCGAGGGACGACGACGAGAGGCTGAGCCCGTCGAGCGTGGAGGACGACGAGGATGCGCTTGCCGCCGCGGTTGTCGCAGGAGCGGTCGCCGAGGCGGACGAAGTGGACGAGCTGCAGGGGAGGGAGAGTCAGTGCTGCACGACGAGATAGTCCAGAAGAAAGAGAGGGTGCTAACAAGGCGGCGGCGACGAGAGGCGTGGAGCTGACTTGCGGCGTGGTGCTGACGACTGCTCGGACCTGGCTCTGCGTCGGCGGCGCAAAGACACGCTCCGAGGCGCTGGTCGTGCTGCTCTGGATGACGAGGATCGGCGTGTAGGCCGAGGAGGCGGGCCGAGGACCGGCCGACGAGGACGCCTCGACCTGCGACGACGTCGGTGCTGGAGGTGCGGCCGATGAGGACGACGACGCGAGGCTGACGACGCGCACGTATGCGCTGCTTGCCGCGCCGCCGAAGAGCTTGTCGGTCGGGCTCGAAGGTGCATCGGCGAACGAGGAGGCCGAGGACGCGAGCGTGACCGTCTCGACCGGTGAAGGGACCTCGAGGGTGGAGGTCGAGGTGACGACGATGGCGGGGACGGTCGGCTCGACGACGACGACCTCGGTGACGGTGACGGGCCTGACGATCTTGACGACGGACGTGACGGTGAAGATGGGCGCAGGGGCGGGTGCGGGCGAGGCGGCTTTCGGGTTGTAGACAGGGACGGCGGCGAGGGCTGTCGCGGTCGCCTCGTCGGGGTTGACGTCGATGTCGCCGAGAGCTGCGGGTACAGAGCATCAGTACGACGAGAAGGCGGGCAGCAGGAGCGAGCAGAGACGCACTGGGTGTCCAGAAGCCATCGTCTGCTCGGGCGACGAGTCGTGCGGCGGGGCCGAGGGCGAGGGCGCGGGCGCTCATCGGTGCTGCTGGTGGCGCGGTGGGTCGGTCGAGCGGGTTCGAGTCGAGGACGTGCTGCTGCTAGTCGGCAGGTGCGCGGATGGTGGCGCTGAGGGGTGGGAGGACAAGCCCGCTCGAGGATGGAGGGCCGTGGTGCATGGCGGCGGACGGCCGGTGTTCCGACGAGGGGCGCATCTCGAACGAGGTGGTCCCGCCTCCGCCTTTAGTCGAACGAGAAGTCGGGCCGAGGCGAGGTCGAGGACGAGAGGTCGAGGTGCGCGCCATCTCGTCGAGCGGGGACGACGAGGCTGGACGAAGGTGATCGAGGGGTCGCAGAGGGTGTCTGGGTCGATGTGCGCATGGCGATGAGCTCGCGTGGGCTGCTGAGCGGTGTCTGAGCTCCAGGCGAGGGAGCGGGGTGAAGAGCGACGAGCCGAGGAGGAGGAGGAGGAGGGGCCGGCGACGAGGCGGTGCACGCCTCTCCCTCGAGCCTCCCACACATGCTCGGCCTCGCAGGAGCAGGCCGCAAGGTCAACCGTGCTTTCCGCTGCTTCGAGCGCTACGTCTCCAGGCGCGTCGACCGCGCAACTCGGGTCCTCCAGCCCGTCTTCCTCTGCCTCGCCGTCGTCCTCATCTCGCTCTGCGCCTTCTGCTTCTTCGAGGTGCGCCTCTCTCTCACGCTCCTTGCAGTAGAGACTACAGCTGATGCGCGCTCCCACACAGGCCGTCTTCCCCGAGGTCTTCCTCGCACCGGGCGTCCCTCGATGGAGGCGCGTCCTCGGCACGGCCTGGTGCGCTTGGCTCGTCTGCATGATGGCCTTCCATGTGCGTCCACATCCTCCCCCTGCCCTGCACTATGCGGAGCGGTCGCAGCTGACGCCCCGCCCCTCGCGCAGTACTACATGGCCGTCGTCACCCACCCGGGCTCGCCGCTCGACTCGCCTCGACCGCTCCCTCCCGCCCAGCCCATCCCTCTCCTCGGCCCTCTCCTCCTCCGAATCGTCACCCGCACCAGCACGGTCCGCTCGCCGTCAGCAGCTAGCGGCTCTCGGGCTGTCGCCGTCCGCGAGGTCCGCGCGGCGCAGGAGAAGGAGCGGCGGCGACAAGCCGAGCGCACGCCCGAGCGGCGAGCAGTGCCGGCGACCGAGGTCGAGGGCGAGAACGAGACGAGCCGCGCAGACCGGTACGCGCGCAGCTGCAAGAAGTGCCCGCCGGCGCCGGGCGGAGGACGACCGGCCAAGCCTGAGCGCACGCACCACTGCTCCGTGTGCGAGACGTGCATCCTCAAGTTTGACCACCAGTGCATCTCGCTCTCTCTCTCTCTCTCTCTTTGGCCTCGGCGATGGGCTCGACCCTGACTCGCCTCTCTCGCGCGCAGCTGCCCGTGGATCAAGGGCTGCGTCGGCCTGCACAACGAGCGCTACTTCCTCCTCTTCCTCTGCTACTTCTCGGTCGCGGCTCTCTGTGCAGCCTACTGGGGCCTGCGGCCGACTCTGCGCTGCCTGAACTTCTTCTCGGGCGACGTGCGTCCCCCTGCCTCCTCTACTCGTTACTCGAGCGCCCGACTGACTAGCGCCGCTCGCACCGCTCGCAGTGGGACCACCGCACGCCGCGCGTGCTCATGCTCCTCACCGAGGTGCTCGCTCTCGTCATGGGCCTCGCCGTCCTCGTCATGTGCCTGAGCCAGGTCCGTCTTCTCTCGCCCGCTCGTTCCCCTCCTCCCTGCCGCCGCCGCTCTGACCCCGCCTCGCCTCCTGCAGCTTCACCTCGTCGCACGCAACCAGACCAACGTCGAGTCAAACGACAACGGTGCGTCCCTCTCTCTCCCGCTCGAGCTGTCCTCGAGCGGCGCACTGACCCCCTCGTCCCTCCCCCGCAGAGTGGTACCGCAAAGTCGCCCTCTCGCGCGGCCGCACCTTCCTCAACCCGTACGACCGCGGCTGGAGGCTCAACTTGCGCGAGTTCTTCCACCTCGGGACTGCGAGCGACGGGCCCTAGTGCGTCCCTCCTCCTCCCTCCCCTCTCCCCGACCGGCGCGAGCTGACTCTCTCTCTCTCTCGCTCGCGCGCGCAGCCACTGGGCGTCGATCTTGCTCCCGCTCGCGATCCCGCCGGCGAGCGACGGCTGGACGTGGAACAAGCGGCGCAACTGGCGCGAGCACGGCATGGAGGCCGAGGACGAGCTGACGGACGAGGAGGAGCCGTCGACCGACGAGGACGTCGACGACGAGTAGCGCTCTCTTCTGTGCTGCAAGAATTTTCTCTACATCTTTCGAGTGCGCGAGAGAAGGCCTGTCGAGCTCTAGTTGCACGACCGCCGGATCTACGCGCTCCTGACCCCGCTGTGATCCCGCCACTCCTCGTACTCGCGGATGACCTCGGGCGTGATGCGCCGCCGCACGCTCTTGGCCGCTTCGACAAAGTGCTCGCGCCGAACCTGCACGAGGGGGAGCTCGTCGTGAGCGAGAGCGCGAGGGCGAGAGAAGAGAGAGAGGAAGAGGGAGGACGCACGCTCGGAGTGTTCATGTCCTCGTTCATCGCCGTGAGCGCAGCGTCCTGGCAGATTGAGGCGCACTCGGCGCCTGAGCAGCCATCCGTCTGTACGAGGAAGAGGAAGAGAGTCAGCGCTTGTCGTCAGGGAAGATGAGAGAGAGAGACAGGAAGGGGACGCACGAGCGCGGCGAGCTCGTCGACGTCGACGTCGTCGTGGACGGCCATCTTGGCAGCGTTGACGCGGAAGATGTGCTTCCTCGCGTCGAGGTCGGGCGGCGAGACGTACAGGATGCGGTCGAGGCGGCCCGGGCGCATGAGGGCGGGGTCCTGTGCTCGTCGGCTTGTCAGCGAACGGGCGGTCGTGAGGGCGAGGGAGAGGAGGAAAGGCACGCACTATGACGTCTGGGCGGTTCGTCGCAGCGAGCACGACGACGCCGTTGAGCTCCTCGATGCCGTCCATCTCGGTGAGGAGGCTCATGAGGACCCGGTCGCCGGTCGGACCGCTGCTCTCCTCCGAGCCTCGCGCCGGCGCGAGCGCATCGATCTCGTCCTGCGCGCACGAGTTATTCGTTAGCACATAGAGCTCTGCGAGAAGAAGGAGGAGAGCAGGGACGCACGAGGAAGACGATCGAGGGAGCCGCCGCCCTCGCCTTGCGGAACACCTCGCGGATCGCGCGCTCGCTCTCGCCGACATACTTGTTGAAGACCTCGGGGCCCTTGACGGCGATGAAGTTGAGCCCGCCCTCGGTCGCGAGCGCCTTGGCGATGAGCGTCTTGCTGCAGCCGGGCGGGCCGTACAGGAGGACGCCACGCGGCGGGTTGACGCCGAGCCGCTTGAACGCCTCGGGGTGTAGGAGCGGCCACTCGACAACCTCACGCAGCTTGGCCTTGACGTGCTCCTGGCCGCCGATGTCGCTGAAGTAGACCTTGGGCGTCTCGAGGAAGACCTCGCGCATGGCCGACGGGCGGGTCGACAGGAGGGCCGACTCGAGATCGGCGGGGAGGACCCGCATCGACGAGAGCGACGGCGACGAGGTCGACGACAAGAGCGCGTACGAGCGCTTGATGGCCGACAGGCCGGCCGAGTGCACGAGCGACGACAGGTCGGCGCCGACGAAGCCGTGCGTGCGCGCTGCGACGGCCTGCAGCGTGTCGTTCGAGATGTCGTGCGGCGTGCGGTGCAGGAGGACGCGCAGAATCGACAGGCGCGCCGTCGCGTCGGGCACGCCGATCTCGATCTCCTTGTCGAAGCGGCCGGGTCGTCGAAGCGCCGGGTCGATGGCGTTGGGCCGGTTCGTCGCCGCGATGACGACGACGCGAGGCTTCTCCTGCTCCTCCTTGGCCGCACCCTCGTCGTCCTCGTCGTCGACCTCCTCGCCGTCCTCGCCCGCCTTGGGCGCCTCGCCCTTGTCCTCGAGCCCGTCCATGAGCGTCAAGAGGGTCGCGACGACGCGCCGCTCGACCTCGCCGCCCTCCTCCCGGTTTGGCGCGAGCGCGTCGACCTCGTCGATGACGATGATGGCCGGGCTCTTCTGCTTGGCCTCGGCGAAGACCTCGCGCAGGCGCGCCTCGGTCTCGCCGTGGTACGCCGACGAGAGCGACGGCCCGTTGATCGTGAGGAGGGTCGAGCGCGTCGAGCGGGCGATCGAGAAGGCGAGGAGCGTCTTGCCCGTGCCGGGAGGACCGTAAAGGAGGATGCCGCGAGGCGGCTTTAGGCCTGCAGGACGAGCAACGTCAGCGCCGGCTTGGGCGACGGCGAGTAGAGCGAGCAGGACGCACCAAAGTGGGTGTACAGCTCGGGCCGCGTCAAAGGCCACTCGACCATCTCGCGGATGAGCTCGATCTGGCTTTCAAGCCCACCGATCTGCTCGTAGCCGGGCAGGTCGCCGTTCTCGCCCGACGACGTTGCGCCGCTCTTGGCGTTGGTCGCCGGCGAGCGAGTCTTGGCGGGCCCGACGGCGCCCGGCGCCCGGAAGACGATGTTCGTCGCGCGCGAGATGGCGAAGGCCTGCTCCTTGTCGGCAGCGGGCGCAGAGTCGGACGAGGTAGGCGGGTCGGCGGGAGCGTCGAGAGGAGGGGAGACGACGGTGCCCTTGGCGGCCGAGACGAGCAGTCGACGAACGACGCCGTTGTAGGTGAGCTCAACAAAGTGGTGGAGCGCGACGAACTTGATGTCGACTGCGCGCAGAAGGGCACGCTCAGCCTTGTGCACGCCCGAGGAAGGGAAAGAGTGAGACCGCACGCACCGAGGACCTCCTTGACGTACGCCTCGAAGAAGCTGTCTTTACCCGGCTTGCCCTTGGCGTCGTAGATGAGCGTCAGGCGGTCCGCCTCGAGGACCTCGACGCCCGAGGTGCCGATGGTCGAGACGGACACGGTGTCGCCCGGCGACAGGCCGGCGTTGGCGAAGAGTAAGGGCGAGACGGCGACAGCTGCATTGCAGTGGAGCGGATGTCAGCTTGTCGCAGGCGCAGAAGAGGGGCAAGGGGAGCTGGACGCACTCGAGCCGGACATGGTGAAGTTGGGCCAGGCGATGCCGACGGCGAAGGGCGCGTTCTGCGGCGCAGGTCGCTCCCCCTCTTCGATATGGTTCTGCAGGATGGACCGGCGTGAGTCAGCTTGGCTCAGGAGGAGGCCGAGAGGGAGAAGACCAGACGCACCTCGTTCAGGTCGAGCTTGTGCAGGCCCTCCTCGACCGTGTCTGGCATGCGCCTGAGCACGACGGCATCCCCTGCGCACACCTTGACCGCCTTGAGGATCTCGGGCGCGAGGTGGACGCGCTTGAGGTGTCGGGAGTGGACCGGCGCGCTCGAGGACGAAGGCGAGGTGGACGAGGGCGACGCGAGCGAGACGGTGAAGGGGCGGCGGGCGAGCTTCTGTAGAGCAGTCTCTGGAGCTGATGCGCTGCTCGTGCGGCTCGCAGCGGGTGCCATGGCGCGACGAGAGCTGGCTGAGGAGGAGGAGAGCGATGAACCCCGCGTCTCAGCAACTCGTCGGCTCTCGCTCTGTCTGGGTCCAGGAGCGGCGTGCCCAGAGCTCACGAAGGCTTGGGAGCGGCTCTCGAGAAAGAGCGAACCCAAGCAAGAGAGTCGAGCCCGAGTCCTCCTCGTCGGCTCGAGCGCAGCTCTCTCGGCCGCAGAGAGGAGAAGAGCGTTGACAATCTAGCTACGAGAACGACAGGGAGACACTGCGAGGTGGAGACTATGTAGAGGAGGAACAAGTACAGGAAGAAAGGGCGAGGGGGGCTCAAACGTAGGCCCACCGCCGGCAGTCGGAACAGTCGTCGTCCTCGAAGAAGGCCTGCGGCACGCCCTTGCCGCCGTTCTGCCCGTCGTCGGGCTCCTTCTTGTGGCCATCCCCGCCCTCCTCGCCGCCCTCGCCGCTGTCCTCCTCCTTCTTGCCCCTGCCGGGCCACCAGCCGAACCAGCTCGACGAAGACGCCGGCGCGCTCGAGCCGAGCTCGGGCGGCTTGACGCCCCAATCCTCCTTGAGCAGTTGCTCGACGACGACGTGGATCGGGTGCGTGCGAATGTCGACGCTCCACCCGAGGCGGCCGACCGTGTCGTACCGGATCGTCTTGCCCGTGTGGCACCGGCTCTCGAGCGCGAACCCGGCGATGCCGCACGTCGAGATAGTGCCCGTGCACAGGCCCTGCGGGATCGGGTCGGCCGTGTGGAAGACGTGCGTCGTGAGCTCGTCGTCGAGCGAGCGGTGCGAGCGCGGCGCCTTGATCGACGACGACGAGCCGAACGAGAGCGCGGCGGGCGCCGACGAGTTGGGGTTGTTGATGGGCGGGAGGGGGAGGTGCAGTCGGCGAGCGGGGAGGAGGTCGCCGGGCGACTCGAACGAGACGGACGGGACGCCGTACGTCCTCGAGAGCATGGCCGCCAAGGCGCCGCCGAGCGAATGGCCGGCGAGCCACACCTGCGCGTGCGGGTACATGGCGCTCACGTTGTTGTACAGGTCCTGTTGACGGGCAAGAGTCAGCAAGGGCGACGAGAGGCTGGAGAACCGGGCGAGGCGGGGAGAGAGGGAACGCACCGTCGCGACCGGGTAGTAGGCGCTCTTGGTGATGACGGCCTCCTCGAGGCAGTCTTGGCGGCACTTGTACGACCCGTCGTAGCAGTCGCACACGGTCGACCATGACCAGTCGACACGCGCGCAGCAGCACGAGAAGAGGAGGTTGTCCTGCGCACGTGCGACGAGGGCATCAGCTGCGTGCTCGACGAGAGCCGGTGCGACGAGAGACGAGGAGCGACTACTCACATTGGTCTTGTCGTTCTTGGCGGTCCCGCCGCCCCCTCCGACGATGAGCGCGCTCGTGCCCTTGAGGGCGAGGACGACGGTCGAGTTGTGCTCGTCGGCGAAGACATGCCCGCGCAGGCCGTCCTCCTGCCAGCCGAATGAGTCGCTCTGCGGGTGTAACCGAGTCAGTACAGCTCGCATGGATCAAGAGAGCGCGAGAGAGAGACGAGGACGCACGACGTTCCAACCGTGGCCGACGTCGTACCAGCCCTCGCGGTCGGGGAGCGTGTAGGCGTTGCTCGTCATGCGCCCGAACGCGGCGAGCGTCTCGACGTCGGACGTATCGGGGGCCTCGATCTCGACGTCGTCCCACTCGAGCGTACCGGCGAGGAGGGCGTCGTCCAGCTCGCCCTCGGTCGGAAGGCGGCCGAGCTGCATGGCGCGCAGGGGCGTGTTGAAGCTCGCGCGGCGGGCGGCGTGGAAGGCGGCCTGGCTCGAGGGGCGCTGGGTGCGGATTCGGCGGGTCTTGAGGCGCTGGGTGGGCGGGTACAGGCCGAGGGCCGGGTCGGG
>Ga0308169_10001457_pt1 | contig 27724 bp, 22 predicted proteins | sample PhyBR1_2_FD_202139 | JGI IMG/M metagenome (GOLD analysis project Ga0308169, IMG submission 202139) | Phyllosphere microbial communities from UC Gill Tract Community Farm, Albany, California, United States - DLSLSB.R1 | ecosystem: Host-associated > Plants > Phyllosphere > Unclassified | place...
CGATGAAGTTCGAGAGCGAAATCGGACGGTGGAACAGATAGCCCTGCATCGTCTCGCAGCCGTTCGAACGCAGGTAATCCGCCTGCGTTTCGGTCTCGACGCCTTCGGCCACCAGGTGCAGGTTCAGGCCGCGCGCGATCGAGATGATCGCCAGGATCACCGGATAATGGCCGGCCGGATCGTGGATCTCCTTCACGAAGGACTGGTCGATCTTCATCGTGTGGATCGGGAAGCGGTGCAGGTAGGAGAGCGACGAGTAGCCGGTGCCGAAGTCGTCGATCGCGACCGACACGCCCAGCTGGCACAGTTTATTGAGCTGCTCGATCGCGTACTGCGGATTGCGGATGCAGATGTTCTCGGTGATCTCGACTTCGATCTGGGCCGGCGAAATCCCGTAGCGCACCAGCGCGCCGCGCATCTTCTCGAAGAAGTCGCCGCGGTCGAGGTATTGCGGCGACAGGTTCAGCGAGAGGCGCACCGCCTGGCCGCTGGCCAGGTTCCACTGCAGCATATCGCGGCACAGGGCGCCGATCATCCAGTCCGAGATCGGCAGCATCAGGCCGTTCTCTTCGGCGAAGGGCAGGAATTCCCCGGCCGACAGCAGGCCGCGCGTCGGGTGGTTCCAGCGCATCAGCGCTTCGGCGCCGATGATGCGCCCGCTGGTGGAGTCGATCTGCGGCTGGTAATACATCTCCAGCTCGTTGTGCTCGAGCGCGCGGCGCAGCGACTGCTCCAGCGCAATCTTCTGATGCGAGATGTCGAGCATCGAGTCGTGATAAAAACTGTGGCCGTTCTTGCCCAGGGCCTTGACCTGGTACATCGCGATGTCCGCGTGGCGCAGCAGTTCGTCGATCGATTCGCCGTCGCCCGGATAGATCGCGATGCCGATCGAGGCCGAGATGTGCACCTCGTGGCCATCGAGGTCGAAGGGCCGGTGCAGGCTTTCCAGGAATTTGTCGGCGATGAGGCGCGCGTCGTCGCGGTCGCGCAGTTCCGGCAGCACGATCGTGAATTCGTCGCCGCCCTGGCGCGCCAGCGTATCGCCCTTGCGCAGGCAATCCTTCAAACGCACCGCCACCTGCTGCAGCAGTTCGTCGCCCTTCACGTGGCCGAGCGTGTCGTTCACGAGTTTGAAGCGGTCGAGGTCGATGAACATCACGGCCAGTTCGGTCAGCTTGCGCTTGGCCTGGATCACGGCGAGGCCGAGGCGGTCCTTGAACAGGATCCGGTTCGGCAGGTCGGTCAGGATGTCGTGATAGGCCTGGTAGGAGATGACCTCTTCCGCGCGCTTCCTGTCGGTGATGTCGCGCGCGACGCCATAGGTGCCGAAGAACTCGAGCTTCTGCACTTCGCTGTCGGGCACGTGCATGCCGATCGAGTTCAGCGAAATCGTCATCAGCGTATTGTTGAAGGTGCGCTCGCCGCTGGTGCTCTTGGCGCCGCGGCACTTCAGGCGCAATTCCACGTTGCGCGAGGCGCGTTCGTCGACCCGTCTCTCGTTGAAGACATAGCGCGCGCGCTCGAGGTCTTCGTCGTGCACCAGGATCGAGTAATGCTTGCCGATCAGTTCATCGCGCGAGAATCCCAATAACTGGTAGGCGCGGTCGTTGACGAAGGTAAAACGGCCTTCGTGGTTCAGCGTATAGATGATGTCCGGCGAACTGTCGACCAGGTAGCGGTACATCTTCTCGGAGTTTTCCAGCTGCTGCGCCATGCGCGTGTTGGCCACGGCCAGGCGGCGCTGCTCGAGCGCATTCCCCACCGTTTTCATCAGCTCTTCGCGGCTGTAGGGCTTGCGCAGGTAATCGTAGGCGCCGCGCTTCAGGGCGCCGATGGCCGCGTCGATGCCGACTTCGCCGCTCATCACGATCACGTTGGCGTCGATGGCCCGCTCGTTCATGAAGTCCATGATTTCGTGGCCGCCGATGTCGGGCAGGCGCAAATCCAGCAGGACCAAATCAAAACGGCTGCGCGACAGGTGGGCGATGGCCTCGCTGCCGGAGCTGGCCGTGGTGAGATCGAAGCCGCGGTCGCGCAGCAGTTCGTAGAGCGAGGCGAGCAGGCGCGGCTCGTCATCCACCAATAACAGGCGCGGCAAATGTGCGGTCTCTCCGTGCAGACTGGACAAAGCCGGCTCTCCAGCAGGGCGATACTCGTTCATCATGACCTTATACAGAACCGACAGCGCGCGCCGTCAAAGCCGGCGTGGCGCTGGCGCCGGACCATGCCGGCAGCAGAATTTCAAATGCGGTGCCGCCCCTGCCGCTGCGGCAGGCGATCTGGCCGTTCAGTTTCTTGACCAGGCCGTGGACGATCGACAGGCCCAGGCCCCGGCGCGCGCCATCCTTGGTGCTGCGGACCTTGGAGAACAGGTTCGCCATCACCTCCGGCGACAGGCCCGGACCGGTGTCGGTCACGGCCAGTTCGACGTACAACGTGCGCTCGCGGTGCACGTGGCCGCGGTTGACGATCTCGATGCGTCCGCCGCCGCTCACCGACAGCGCTTCGACCGCGTTCTTGACCAGGTTGACCAGGATTTGTTTCAGCAGGTCGGCATCGCCCTCGACCAGGCGCGCGTCCTCGCCCATCGCGGTGGCGATCTGCACGCTGTTCGGCACGAACTGGCCGGCGCGGAACAGGCGCACCACGTCGTCGACCACCTTGGCCACGTCGAGCGGGCGCGGGCCGGTTTCCTGCGGCTTCAGTTCGGCCAGGCCGCCGATCAGTTGGCCGACGCGGTCGATCTCTTCGTTCAGCACCGACATCTCGGTGGCCACCGGTTCCTGGCGCGCCAGTTTGCTGTCGAGGACACTCAGGTAGTTCTTGATGATCGACAGCGGGTTGTTCACCTCGTGCACAACGCGGCGCGAGGCTTCGCGGTATTCGTCGGCCACGCTGGCGAGCTGGCGGCGCGCGTTGCCGCGCGCCGCCAAGGCCGCTTCCAGCGCAGTGGCGGCTTGCGCGCCGAAGGACTGCAGGAAGCGCTCGCGCTTCTGGCAGCCGGCGACCTGCCAGGCCTTGACGCCGCCCACCATCACGCCGAGGCAGCGGCTGCCGGCCACCAGCGGCAGGCAGACCATGCTGTCGGTACCGAGCATGCGCAGCAGCTGCTCTTCGGCGAGGCCGAGCGGCGCACCTTCGCGCCCGACGTAGGCGAGGCGGCGGTCCAGGGCGGCAGCGGCGACCGGACCGCCCTTGTTCAGCGGGATCGCGAATTCGGCGATGCGCTGGGCTGCGCCGCCGGGGGCGCCGACCAGCATCTGTCCGGTCGGGTTCTCGAGCAGGATGACGGTGTTATCGAAGTCGAACAGGATGCGCGCCGAACGCGTCATCGATTCGAGCAGGTCGGACTCGCCCTGCTGGCGCGCGAAGGTCTGCCCCACTTCCGACACCAGCACCAGGTTGCGCACTTCTTCCTGCAAGCGCTGCTGGACCGGGTCGAGCAGCGGCGCGGCATACGCGGGCGGGGCCGGGATGTCGTCGGCGCCGGCGAGGTCGATGCCGAGGTGGATCGCGGCCTTGTCGACCTGGCGCGCGGCGCTGGCCAGCATCGGGCCGAGTTCGCCGGCGTCGAGCCCGCACAGGGCGGCGCCGTCGGCCAGGGCCGCTTCATCGTCCGCGTGGTGCGACATCAGGTGCGCCAGGCGCACGATGCGAATCAGGGGATGGGCCGACTCGAGGCGCTCGCTCGATTCGTGGTGGTAGAGCACGGCGTCGGCGAGGAAGGAATCGAGCTGCCAGCGTTCGATCAGCCAGGCGCCGGCTTCGGCGTGGGTGATCTGCAGCGTGCGCTGTTCGACGGCGCACAGGTCTTCGTCGTCGCGCGCGGTGAAGTTATACGCGTATTCTTTCGGCGCGGTGGCGAGCAGCGCGAGGCGCCCGACATTGTGCAAGAGGCCGGCCAGGTAGGCTTCTTCCAGGTGCGGGTACTCGATGCGGCGCGCGATGTCGCGTGCGATGACGGCGGCGGCGAGCGAGCGCTTCCAGAAGGCGCGCAGGTCGGTGCTGCCCGAATGCGGAAAACTGTTAAAGGTCTGGAAGACCGAGTCGCTGATGACCAGGGTCTTGATCATGTCGGTGCCGAGGGCGACCAGCGACTGCTCGAGGTTGACGCCGCGGCCGGCGCGGTGATAGGCCGAACTGCTGGCGACGGCCAGCAGCTTGGCGGTCATGCCCGCGTCGTTCGCGATCAGCGCGGCCAATTCCGGCATGCCAAGGTCGTCGGCCTGCAGATGCTCGATCAACTTGATGAGTATCTGCGGCATCGCCGGCAGCCGGGCAATCAGCAGGCGATTGCGAATATCCTGGTCTGGTTGGTGCATTGTCTCAAGCGACGCCACGGTACGAAGTTTCGGGGGTGGCATTCCCGGACAGGGCTACCACGACATGACAATCATGCATCTCTGGATAAGACGGCAATTCTTGGTGTTGATCTAGATCAAAAAGCCGTCTTAGCATATATACATTTCTGATCGGGAACAATACTTTCTGTTAAAAGTATGTCTTTTTCCTGAATGGATGATGTATAGACGGGACGTTTTATTGCCCAGCTACCAACAAGCGTGGCAGCGGCAGGGTTTCCTGCCCGCCTGCCCGCCTAGAGGCCCCGGCGCGCCAGCACGCGCCGGTAGTGGCGCGAGGTCAGCCAGCACACCAGCGCCGCCAGCGCAAAGCCGGCCTGCCCGAGCGCCAGCGCCAGCACCGAATGCGACAGCGCCGGCGCGATGAGGCCGGCGACGACCGCGCCCAGCAGCGTCGAGACGAAGGACTGGCAGGACGCGACGGTGCCGCGGATGTGCGGGAACAGGTCGAGTGCGAGCAGGGTCGCACCCGGCGCGATGAGCGAACTGCCGAAGGTATAAAAGAACATCGGCAGCACGGTCCAGGGCAGCGCCGGCGGCAGGAACAGGTGGTAGCCGACATTGAAGGCGACCGCGCCCAGCATGAAGACGAAACCGATCGCGATCTGGCGCGCGAAGGTCTTCTTGCCGGCCAGGCGGTTGGCCGCCATCGCGCCGAGGAAAATCCCGCTCACCGTCGGCACGAACAGCCAGGCAAATTGCGAGGGGCCGAGGTGCAGGTGCACCGGCAGCAGCACGGGCGAGGCCGTAATGTAGAGGAACAGGCCGGCGAAGTTCAGCGCCGTCACGCCCGCCTTCATGTGGAACAGGAAGGAACTGAAGATCGCACTATAGCTTTGCGCCAGGAAGCGCGGATTGAAGGGCTGGCGCTGCGACTGCGGCACCGTCTCCGGCAGGTGCTTCCAGCACACCCAGCCCAGCAGCACGGTGTAGGCGCACAGCGCCAGGAAAATCGCACGCCAGTCGAACCAGGTGACGATCCAGCCGCCCATCACGGGCGCCAGCGCCGGTGCGATCGAGAAGATCATCGTCACCATCGACAGCAGGCGCGCCGCCGGCGCATCCGAATACAGGTCGCGGATGATGGCGCGCCCGACCACGACGCCCGCCCCGGCCGAGACCCCCTGCATGATGCGGAACACCCACAGGTAGTGGACGGTGGATGCGGCCGCGCAGCCGAAGGTGCCGATCGCGAACACGACCAGCGCGACGAGGATCACATTCCTCCGGCCGAAGGCGTCCGACAGCGCGCCGTGCCAGAGCACCATGCCGGAAAAGGCGAGCATGTAGGCCGTCAGGGTCTGCTGCACCTCGATCGAGGATGCGTGCAGGTTGGCCATGATCTGCGGGAAGGCGGGCAGATAAGCGTCGATCGAGAACGGTCCCAGCATCGACAATCCCGCCAGCAGGGTCGCCAGGCCGCCGGCCGACAGCATGACGATCTTGTGCGGCGCCGGCAGCGGCACCGGGACGACGGGATCTTTCGGCAGCTGGTCGGGTTCGGTCGGCGGCAGCATCGTTATTCCTGCGTTGGCTGTTTCGGCTTGGCTTCCTCGCGGCGGTTGTAGCCCGCCACCATATCAAACCGGAACAGGCGGCATTCCAGCGCCCCATTGAAGAACGGCGTCTTGCGCGCTTCCTTCAAGCGCAGCAGTTTCGGCAGCGACAGGTCGGCCGTGAACAGGAACACGGTCCAGCCGGCGAAGCGCTGCTTGAGCGTGGTGCCGAGCGCGGAATAGAAGGAGACCGCCATCTCGTCCGGCGCCATGGTCGAGTCGCCGCGCACGCCGATCCGCTCGCCGTACGGCGGGTTGGTCAGCAGGATGCCCGGGCCGTCGACCGGCGGGTTCACGTGCTGGGCTTCGATCTGTTTTAAAGGCACGTCGAACTGGATGCCGGCGATTTTCAGGTTATGGCGGGTCATCTCGACCATGTCGCCCGAGATGTCGGAGCCGAAGATCGTCGGTTCCGCCGGCAGCGGGTTGGCCTTGATCGCGGCCTTCATCTCCTGCCAGGCTTCGCGCTCGAAATCGTGGAATTTTTCGAAGGCGAAGCGGCGGCGCGCGCCGGCCGGGATGCCCTGCACCATCTGCGCCGCCTCGATCAGGATCGTGCCCGAGCCGCACATCGGGTCGAACAGCGGCGTACCGGGCTTCCAGCCCGAGACGCGCAGCATGCCGGCGGCCAGGTTCTCGCGCAGCGGCGCGTCGCCCGTCTCTTCGCGCCAGCCGCGCTTGAACAGGGCCTCGCCCGAGGTGTCGAGGTAGATGATGAAGTTGCGGGCGTCGAGGAAGCCGACGATGCGCATGTCCGGCTCGCGCGTGTCGACCGAGGGACGCTTGTCGAACTGGTCGCGGAAGCGGTCGCAGATCGCGTCCTTGATTTTCAGGGTCGTGAATTCGAGGCTTTTCAAAGGCGACTTCACGGCCGTGACGTCGACGCGGATCGTGTGGTCGACGCCGAACCAGTCTTCCCAGGGCTGCTCGAGCACCAGGTCGTAGATGTCGTTTTCGTTGTTGTAGCTGCGCTGGCCCATGCGCATGAGGACGCGCGAGGCGATGCGCGAATGCAGGTTGACGCGGTAGGCGTCGACCAGGGTGCCGGAGCAGTGGACGCCGCCGGGGACCTGGTTGTGGACTTTCAGTGTCGGGCTGTGCGCCTGGGCGATTTCAAGGAGTTCTTCGGCGAGTGCCGCTTCCATGCCGCGGGGGCAGGGGCAAAAATAGGAGGTCATGGGGGTACCTTTTGTCCGTTGATAAAAAATATGGGCCGGAAGCGCCGCCGCTGCCAGCCAATTGCATTCGTTTGTGTTGCGGTGCCGGTTCGTTGTCGAGCCGGCGGTATTCATATGGTGAACGCGTGGGCTCGAGAGCCCACCCTACGTTACGCGACGGCCAACGTAAGGTGGGCGGCTCTGCCGCCCACGCGTTCAACGCACGTCTGCGCGTCGAAAAATCAGAACGGCTTGACGACCACCAGGATCACGATCAGCGTCAGCAGCAGCACCGGCACTTCGTTGAACCAGCGGAACCATTTATGGCTGCGCTTGTTCACGCCCGCCTCGAATTTTTTCAGGATCGAGCCGCAGGCATGATGGTAGCCGATCGCCAGCAGCACCAGCGCCAGTTTCGCATGCAGCCAGGCGCCCTTGATGCCGAAGCCCAGCCATAGCCAGAGGCCCAGCACCAGCGCCGGAATCGCCAGCATCGAGGTGAAGCGGTACAGGCGGCGCGCCATGCCGAGCAGGCGCGTCGTCGCGGCGGCGTCGGTTTCCTGCGCCAGGTTGACGTAAATGCGCGGCAAGTAGAACAGCCCAGCGAACCAGGAGGCGATGAAGACGATGTGGAAGGCTTTGATCCAGAGATACATGTGACTCCTGATGATTAATGACGAACTTCGCCGTGACCGAACACGACGTATTTCAGGGAGGTCAGCCCTTCCAGCCCGACCGGTCCGCGCGCGTGCAGCTTGTCGTTCGAGATGCCGATCTCGGCGCCGAGGCCGTATTCGAAGCCGTCGGCAAAGCGGGTCGAAGCATTCACCATCACGGACGCGGAGTCGACTTCGCGCAGGAAACGCAAGGCCGCGCTGTAGTCCTCGGTAATGATGGCTTCGGTGTGCTTCGACGAATAGCGGTCGATGTGGTCCATCGCTTCGTCCATGTTCGCCACCACCTTGACGGCCAGGATCGGCGCCAGGTATTCGGTGCTCCAGTCTTCCTCGACGGCCGGCACCAGGTGCGGATAGCCGGCCAGGATCGCGCGCGCTTCCTCGTCGGCGCGCAGCTCGACTTCTTTCGTCTTGTAGAGCTCAGCCAGTTGCGGCAGCACGGTGGCGGCCACCGAGCGCGCGACCAGCAGCGTTTCCATCGTATTACACGTGCCGTAGCGGTGGCACTTGGCGTTGAAGGCGATCGGCAGCGCTTTCGCCATATCCGCCTTGTCGTCGATGTAGACGTGGCAGATGCCGTCCAGGTGCTTGATCATCGGGACCGTCGCTTCCTCGATCAGGCGCGCAATCAGCCCCTTGCCGCCACGCGGGACGATGACGTCGACATACTGCGGCATGGTGATCAGGGCGCCGACGGCGGCGCGGTCGACCGTGTCGACGACTTGCACGGCGTCCAGCGGCAAGCCGGCTTTACTTAAACCTTCGGTGACCAGTTTGGCCAGCGCGCGGATGCAGTGGATGGCTTCCGAACCGCCGCGCAGGATGGCCGCGTTGCCGCTCTTGATGCACAGGCCGGCCGCATCGACCGTCACGTTCGGGCGCGCTTCATAGATGATGCCGATCACGCCCAGCGGCACGCGCATCTGGCCGACCTGGATGCCGCTCGGGCGCGACTTCATGTTCGAGATCTCGCCGATCGGGTCGGGTAGCGAGGCGATCTGGCGCAGGCCCTCGACCATGGTCGTGATGGCGATTGGGGACAGGGCCAGGCGGTCGAGCAGCGCGGGAGCCAGCCCGGCGAGGCGGGCGGCATCGAGGTCGAGCTGGTTCGCGGCGGACAGCGCGGCGGCATCGCGTTCGATGGCCTCGGCGATCAGGAGCAGCGCGCGGTTGCGCGTCGCGCCATCGGCGCGTGCCATCGCACGGGAAGCGGCGCGGGCGTTGCGGCCCAGCGTGTGCATGTAGTCGGTGATGTCCATGATGTTCGATTCCAGTGAGCGTTAATTCGTGGAGCGAGAAGGGATTTCGGGAGGCGAGCGTGCGTTGAACGCGTGGGCGGGGGACCCGCCCACCTTACGAACGTCTCCCGTAGGGTGGGCATTCATGCCCACGCGGATGATGCGAACCGATATCGGCTCACCTGCGGGTCCGTCGGCCGATGCGAACGACCTACCTGGCCACCTTCAAGGCCAGCTGCAACATCGCATCCCACGCATCCCCCGCGAAGGCCTTCGCGCGCAATCCCTTGACCATCTTGTCGACCTGCGCCGCCTCCTGCAGCGCGGCCTCCAGCGTGGCCAGGGAGATGCGCCGCAGCGCCGGATCCATCATCCGTTCGCGCGGCCCCCAGATCCGGTATTCCTTGAGCAGCGCGCCGAGCGGCCGTCCCTGCGCCATCCCGGCTTTCAATTTTAACAGCGTGCGGATTTCTTCGGAGACGGCCCACAACACCAGCGGCAGCGCCTCGCCCTCCCCCTTCAAACCCTCGAGCATGCGCGCCAGCCGGGCAGGATCGCCCGCCAGCATCGCTTCCGACAGTTTGAACACGTCGTAGCGCGCCACGTTCAGCACCGCATCCTGCACCTGCTCGAAACTGAGTTTGCCCGGCTCGTGCAGCAGGCCCAGCTTCTGGATCTCCTGGTGCGCCGCCAGCAGGTTGCCTTCGACGCGGTCGGCGATGAAATCGAGCGCCGTGCGGTCCGCGCCCTGGCCTTGCGCGGACAGGCGCTGGCCGATCCATCCCGGCAGCTGCGCCCGCTCCACGTTCGGGATCTCGATGTAGACCGCGGCCTGCTGCAGCGAAGCCACCCACGAGGCCTTGGCCGTCTGCCAGTCGAGCTTCGGCAGCGTGATCAGGGTGAGGTTGTCGGGACTGAGGTCCTTGGCATAGGCCTGCAGGGCGGCGCTGCCGTCCTTGCCGGGTTTTCCGCTCGGGATGCGCAGCTCGATCAGCTTCTTGTCGCCGAACAGGGACAGCGCCTGGTTCGCGGCCAGCAGCTCGCCCCATTTGAAGGTGCGCTCGACGGTGAGCACGTCGCGTTCGGTGTGGCCGGCCGCGCGCGCGGCGCGGCGGATTTTATCCGCCGCTTCCAGCGCCAGCAGGTGCTCGTCGCTGGTGATCACATACAGCGGCGCCAGCCCCTTTGCCAGATGGGGCTCGAGCGCCTCGGGCCGTAATTGCATTACTGTCTCGCCGGGCTCATTGCGCTGGTTGCGCGGGTGATGCCGGTAGCGCAGGCGCCGCCATCGGCGGTTTCAGCGCAGCCAGGCGGCGCATGATTTGCTGCACCAGGTCGGACTGCATGTCGCGGTACAGCAGCGCTTCTTCGCCTTCCTTGGCCAGCAGGGCCTCTTCGCTGAAGGCGAGGTTGCGGCGCAGCGTGATCTCGGTCGGGCCCAGCAGCAGGGCGCCGGCCGCGTCGCGCACCTGGAACACCAGCGTGTAGGTGAGCAGGTATTCGCGCACGCGGCCCAGGTTGTTCAGCGACAGGACCGCCTTGTTGCGTGCCTCCGAGAGCACTTCGAAACGCGCCTGCGCACCCTGCTGGGTCGGCGAGATGACGACGTGGTCGATGGCGCGCAGGTTGCGCCTGAGCTCATTGCCCAGCGGCGAAGTGTCCGGGAAGGCCAGGAAGATGCTGGTGAACGGCATGTTGTACGCGCCGTCCGAGCCGCGCAGGTGGAAGCCGCAGGCCGCCATCGTCGTTGCCAGCAGCAGCGCGGCCACGGCGCGCGCAAAGGTAGGGAAGTAACACGGGAAATGGGCGCGCATGCTTACACCACGATGTTGACGAGTTTGCAGGGCACGACGATGACCTTCTTCGGCGTACCTTCGATGAACTTCTGGACCGCTTCCGAGGCCAGCGCCGCTGCCTCGATCGACGCCTTGTCGGCATCCTTGGCCACCTTGACCGAGCCGCGCAGCTTGCCGTTCACCTGGATCATCATCTCGATCTCGGCCTGCTCCAGCGCGGCAGGGTCGACTTCCGGCCACTGCACGTCGAGGATGTCGCCATACACGGTCGCGTAGCCGAGCTCCTGCCACAGCGCGTGGGTGATGTGCGGCGCGACCGGGTTCAGCATGCGGAGAAAAATCGACAGGCCTTCGGCGATCACCGCATCGCCTGCCACGCCTTCGGCCAGCTTCGCCGACTCCAGGGTATTGAGCATCTTCATGCAGGCCGAGACGACCGTGTTGTACTGGATGCGCTTCAAATCGTAGTCGGCCTGCTGCAACACCTTGTGCACTTCGCGGCGCAGGGTTTTATGCGCTTCTTCCAGCGGAGCGCCGCCCGAAGTCCCCTGCTGCTGGCCGGCCAGCGCGGCGGCGATGCGTTCGCGCTGGGCGTAGGCGAAAGCCCAGACGCGGCGCAGGAAGCGGCTGGCGCCTTCGACGCCGCTGTCCGACCATTCCAGCGTTTGCTCCGGCGGCGAGGCGAACATCGTGAACAGGCGCGCGGTGTCGGCGCCGTACTGTTCAATTTGCGCTGCCGGGTCGATGCCGTTGTTCTTCGACTTCGACATCTTCTCGGTGCCGCCGATTTCGACTTTTTGACCGTCGGCCTTCAGGGTCGCGCTCTGCGGACGGCCCTTGTCATCAAAAACGAGTTCGACGTCGGCCGGGTTGAACCAGGTCTTCTTGCCGGACGGGTCGTCGCGATAATAGGTCTCGTTCAAGACCATGCCCTGGGTGAGCAGGTTCACGAAGGGCTCGTCGAATTTCACGAGGCCGAAATCGCGCATGACCTTGGTCCAGAAGCGCGCGTACAGCAGGTGCATGACGGCGTGTTCGATGCCGCCGATGTACTGGTCCATCGGCATCCAGTAATCGTTGCGCGCGTCGACCATGGCGTCGTTCGAGCCCGGCGAGGTATAGCGCATGTAGTACCAGGACGAGTCAATAAACGTGTCCATCGTGTCGGTCTCGCGGCGCGCCGGCTTGCCGCATTTCGGGCAGTCGCATTTCAGGAATGCGTCATCCTTGTTCAGCGGGTTGCCGGTGCCGTCCGGGACCAGGTGCTCGGGCAGCACGACCGGCAGGTCGGCTTCCGGCACCGGCACCACGCCGCACTCGGCGCAGTGGATCATCGGGATCGGCGTGCCCCAGTAGCGCTGGCGCGAAATGCCCCAGTCGCGCAGGCGGAAGGTGACCTTCTTGTCGCCCAGGTCTTGCGCGGCGAGGTCGCCCGAGACCGCGTTCACGGCCGCGGTGTAATCGAGGCCGTCGTACTTGCCCGAGTTGATGGTGACGCCGTTTTCCTTGTCGCCGTACCACTCCTGCCAGCCGTCCAGCGAATACTCCTGGCCTTCGACGGCGACGACCTGCTTGATCGGCAGGTCGTATTTTTTGGCGAACTCGAAATCGCGCTCGTCGTGGCCCGGCACGCCCATCACGGCGCCGTCGCCATAGGTGATCAGCACGTAGTTGCCGACCCAGACCGGCACCTGCTCGCCGGTGACCGGATGGGTGACCATCAAGCCCGTCGGCATGCCCTTCTTTTCCATCGTCGCCATGTCGGCTTCGATGACGGAACCGAGTTTGCACTCGGCGATGAAGGCGGCCAGTTCCGGATTGTTTTTCGCGGCGTGCTGGGCCAGCGCGTGTTCCGGCGCCACGGCGCAGAAGGTCACGCCCATGATGGTGTCGGCGCGCGTCGTAAAGACGTAGAGCTTGCCCTCGTTGATCAGCTCACCGGCGTCGTCCATGACGACGTGCGGGAAGGCGAAACGCACGCCGACCGACTTGCCGATCCAGTTGGTCTGCATGGTGCGCACGCGCTCCGGCCAGCCCGGCAGCTTGTTGTCGACATGGTCGAGCAGCTCGTCCGCGTAGTCCGTGATGCGCACGTAATACATCGGGATTTCGCGCTTTTCGATCGGCGCGCCCGAACGCCAGCCCTTGCCGTCGACGACCTGCTCGTTGGCGAGCACGGTCTGGTCGACCGGGTCCCAGTTCACGGTACCGGTCTTCTGGTAGATGATCCCTTTTTCCAGCATCTTGAGGAACATCCACTGGTTCCACTTGTAGTATTCCGGCTTGCAGGCGGTCATCTCGCGCGACCAGTCGATGGCGAGACCCATCGATTCCATCTGCCCGCGCATGTGGGCGATGTTCGAATAAGTCCACTCGGCCGGCGGCACATTATTGGCCATTGCCGCGTTCTCGGCCGGCATGCCGAAGGCATCCCAGCCCATCGGCATCAGCACGTTGTAGCCGTTCATCCGCAGGTAGCGGTACATCACGTCGTTGATCGTATAGTTGCGCACGTGGCCCATGTGCAGCTTGCCGGATGGGTAAGGCAGCATCGAGCAGGCGTAGTATTTACCTTTCGGGAAACGTGGGTCGTGCTCGACGGCCTTATAGGCATCGATCGACTTCCAGTACGCCTGCGCGGCCTGTTCTACTTCGGCGGGACTATATTTATCTTGCATGATGTTCTGCGGACGGAATTGGAGGGAGTGGAGCAGAACATTATACTGGTTCATCTTGCACTGCGGCGAAGCCGCGCGGGATGGCGCACGGGGGCGACTTTGACGCCGCAAACCGTAGGATGGGTACTCGTGCCCATGCGGATCATGCGGACCACGCACGGCACAGGCAACAGCCCCACGTTCGGCTGAAAACCGTATGCGAACACCGTGGGGCTGTTGCCTCACCCGTTATCGGCGCCTTCAATCCGCGTGGACTCAGGAGTCCACCCTACGGACAACGCTGCGGGCTGGCGGTGGCGAAACCGGTCGTCACGCCCTTGCCCGGCTCCCCAGTTGCGACTGCAGCTCCGGCACATCGATGCGCCTGGCGATCTTGTGCTTCAACTGCCCGAGCTCGGCGACGATGGCTTCCAGCTCCTGCTGCGTCGGTTTCAGGGGGCGCAAGGCCCTGGCCAGCGCCGGCAGGACGGCGCGGCGCACGAAGCGCGGGCGGGCGGCGACGGCTTGCCAGAGGATGGCGGCCAGGCCCAGGGCGAGGAAGACCAGCACCAGGCCCGCGCGGTCGGCGCCAGGGGCCAGCAGCTGCACCATGCCGGGACCGAAGACCGTCATGGCGATGGCGCCCGCAATCGCCAGCCCCAGGCCCATGTCGAGATGGGTCCGCGCGAAACGCTGGTCGACTTTCACGGACATCAGCAGGAAGGGGCTGCGAATCAGCGCCCGGCGGTCGTCCGCCGACAGCGCCGCCGGATCGGCGCGGATCTGCTCCTCGAGCGCCAGCCTGGCGGCGAATACCTGTTCGAGCTGCGGGAAGGTCTGGCGGACCAGTTCGGGCAGCGGCGCCAGGCGCTGGGCGATGGCCACGTGGTCCGTGGGTTCGGCCGGCAGCGCCGTGCCGCACTCCTGGCAGGTGCGCTCGTAACCGACCAGTTCGCCTGAGCCGAAACTGATGTAATAGATGTGGCCGGCCGAGCCGACGCGTTTGATCTCGAAGGGCTTGGGGCCGCGGCAGATCGGGCAAAAATGGGCAACGTAGCCAAGCCGGTGATAGACGGGTTGCTTTCCCCAGACGATGAACATGCTTTCCTCCCGAAATGGACGAGGCCGGTGCCCGGACAGGCGCTTCGACGACCTGATCGGAAGTTTCTCACAGACCAAGTTTTATTTCTATGAAGAAATAATATCTGTTGTGCAAATGCAGCAGTACCGTTCTCGCCGTGGGCAGGGCGTTCGCGGACGGCCCACCCTTCCGAACCGCCTCAGGTCCGGACACCCAGAACCGGGTACGGCGGATGCCCGTCCAGTTCGCGCAGGAAGCCTTGCTCCAGGTAGTGCGGGATCTTGTGGAATTCGCCCAGCACGCGGGCACGGAATTCGGCGTGCTCGTGCCAGCGTTCGGCCGGCAGGCCAAAATAATTGATCGCGCAGGCGGACACGGCGATCCCGGGCCAGTGGCGCGCCAGCGTCATCAGGTAGCGCCGCATGGCGCAGACCTTGCCGATCACGAGCACGCTGTCGATCGTTGCGATGTCCATGACCTGCGCCAGCTTGCGGCGGCCGAAGATGACGTTTTCGCCCGTGTTCGTCGCTTCCGGTTCCAGGATCAGGGCTGACGCCGGCATGCCCAGTTCGAGCAGGCGTTCGGCGATGACCAGCAGCTGTTCGAACATGCCGCGCTGCCAGAGGGCGTGCGTTTCAAGGCAGAATTCGTCGACGCCGTGGCGCGTGCCGAACAGGAAGCCGAGCTTTGCCGGCCGCAGCGGCAAGACCGGCATCACGTAATTGGAGATGGAAAGAAGATCGGCTGCGGTCATGTCGGATGAAGGGATCATCGCGTCGGGCATGCATGCGTTGGTGGAGCTGCTGCTGTGCCCTTATCGGCCTGCATGGTCCGCATGGACACGGGTGTCCATCCTACGGGCGAAGCCTCGTCCGTTTGCAAGCAGAAGGCAAGCGGCGTGAGGGCCGGTCAGCGCAGGACGAGTTCCAGGGCCGGCTTCTCGCCGTAGTCTTCGTAGCGCTCGTTGATGCCGCCGACGCAGAACACGATCTCGTCGATCAGGTCCGGCAGGCGGCCGCGCAGGGCGCCGCTGTCGGTGATGACGATTTCCAGCACTTCGTCCGGCTGCAGGCGGAACTTGGTCATGTTCTCGTCGTCGCGCAGGTAGCTCAGGCAATCGACCCAGGTGTCGATGGTGTCGCCCGAGGCCGTATGAAAGCCGAAAGCGCGGCGGCTCTCGGCCAGGAAACTCGCTTCGTTGACGATCGCCGCGCCGTTCAGTTCTGCCACTGCCATTGGATCAGCCTTTCAGGGAGAGGACATCCTGCATGTCGTACAGGCCGTTCGCCTTGTCGGCGATAAAGCGCGCACCGCGCAGGGCGCCCTGGGCGTAGGTCGCGCGGCTGCTCGATTTATGGGTGATTTCGATGCGCTCGCCGGTGCCGGCAAACAGCACCGTGTGGTCGCCGACGATATCGCCGCCGCGCACGGTGGCAAAGCCGATCGTCGACGGATCGCGTTCGCCGGTCACGCCTTCGCGGCCGTAGACGGCGCAGTCCTTCAGGTCGCGGCCGAGGGCGTCGGCGATGACTTCGCCCATTTTCAGGGCGGTGCCGGACGGCGCGTCGACCTTGTGGCGATGGTGCGCTTCGATGATCTCGATGTCGTAGCCTTCGGCGAAACTCTTTGCTGCCATTTCCAGCAGTTTCAGGGTGACGTTCACGCCCACGCTCATGTTCGGCGCGAAGACGACCGCGGTCTTTTCGGCGGCGGCGGCGATTGCTGCCTTGCCGGCCTCGTCGAAACCGGTGGTGCCGATCACGATCTTGACGCCATGCTCGGCGCAATACGCCAGGTGCTGCAGCGTGCCTTCCGGGCGCGTGAAATCGATCAGGCAGTCGGCGCCGGCCAGCGCGCGGGACATATCCGACTCGATCGTCACGCCGGTCAGCTGGCCCGAGAAGGCGCCGGCGTCATGGCCGAGGAAGGGCGAACCCGCGGCATCGAGGGCGCCGGAGAGCACGGCATCGGGAGCGGCGGCGATCGCCTCGACCAGCATGCGGCCCATGCGCCCACTGGCGCCGGCGACCGCGATTTTCAGTTGCGTCATGACAGTTTTACGGAGTGTTCGAGGAAGTGGCGGGCGTGGCGGCAGTCGAAGGCGCGACCGGACGCGCAGTGGCGGCCTTCTCGGCTTTTTTCGCATCCTTGGCAACGTTCTTGATCGGGCCGGCGATGCGGGCGATGTATTCGCGCTCGGTCGGCAGGTTGCCGCCGTCGAAACGCTCGACCACGTCGTTCTTGAAGTAGACGGTAACGCGGCTGGTGGTCAGCTCGCCATTGCCGCGCGCCAGATAGAACGGGTAGTCCCAGCGGTCGGCGTGGAACATGTCGGTCAGCAGCGGCGTACCGAGCAGGAAACGCACCTGTTCGCGGGTCTGGCCCACTTTCAGCTGGTCCAGCATTTCTTGCGAGACGAAATTGCCTTGCTGGATGTCCGGGCGGTAAGGCGAGAAGATCCACAGGAATTTCTGCAGCTTCGTGCTCTCGGTCGTTTGCGCACCGGCATTCGCCAGCGACGCCGACTTGCCGGCGTCCGCCTCGAGGGCAGCCGCGGAGGTGTTCACCGGTGCGGCCGGTTTGGTCTGGTTGCGCCACGACGCGCAGCCGGACAGGACCAGCGTGCAGGCGAGGCCGGCGGCGAGCACAGCCCGTGCCTGGAAGCGATGAACAACGGCATCAAAGACGCGCATAAGTAACCTCAAAACGTTTAAGCGGGAGCTATCAAAACGCTATATCATAAAGCACTCCGCCCATCTACGAGTAACAAACATGAGTAACAGTCCCACCGACCTGAAGGCGAGCGGCCTGAAGGCCACCCTGCCACGCCTGAAAATCCTCGAAATTTTCCAGAACAGCGAAGTGCGGCACCTGACGGCGGAAGACGTCTACAAGATCCTGCTCGCCGAGAACATGGACGTGGGCCTGGCGACCGTCTACCGCGTGCTGACCCAGTTCGAGCAGGCCGGCCTCCTGAACCGCAACCACTTCGAAACCGGCAAGGCGATCTATGAGCTGAACGCCGGTTCGCACCACGACCACCTGGTCTGCCTCGATTGCGGCCATGTCGAGGAATTTTTCGACGAAGAAATCGAATCGCGCCAGAACAAGATCGCCAGCGAGCGCGGTTTTAAAATCGCCGAGCACGCGCTGGCGATTTACGGCAATTGCATCAAGCCGGCGTGTCCGCACCGGGGTAGTCACTGATTCTTTGTCTGCAATGAACGACGGCGCCGATGGCGCCGTTTTTTGTTGGGGGATATTGGGATTCCGCTGCGTGTGAATACCCGTAGGGTGGGCGGCTCCACCCTGGACCTCGTATACACGCTCCGCAAGCGCCGCCCACGCGTGACGCACGCACAGACGCGAGGTTTCCGGAGCTGGTTGAACGCGTGGGCGGCGTTTGTGCCGCGTGAATGCAACCGTTCGGGTGGAGCCGCCCACCTTACGGGTAGAGATGAAGCGTTACGAGTTGCTCAAGGCATTGGACAACAGCTTCGCCGTGATATCGACAATCGGAATCACCCGCTCATACGCCATGCGCGTCGGCCCGATCACGCCCAGCGTGCCGACAATTTTCCCGTTGACCTCATACGGCGCCGTCACCACGCTCATCTCGTCCATCGGCACCAGTTTCGATTCGCCGCCGATAAAAATCTGCACGCCGCCGGCTTTGCTCGACATGTCGAGCAACTGCATCAGGCCGGTTTTTTGCTCGAACATCTCGAACATCTGGCGCAGCGAGCTCATGTTCGAGGACAGGTCGGATACGCGCAGCAAATTGCGCTCGCCCGAAATGACCATCTCTTCGCTGCCTTCGGCCATCGCCTCGCTGCCGGCTTCCACCGCGGTCTGCATCAGGCCGCCGATGTCGTGCTGCAGCTGGCGCAGTTCGTGCGTCAGGCGGTTGCGCACCTCATCGAAGGTGAGGCCGGCGAAATTCTGGTTCAGGTAATTGGCCGACTGCACCAGTTGCGCCGGCGTGTAGTCGGCTTCGGTGAGCAGCAGGCGGTTTTGCACGTCGCCGCGCGGATCGACGATGACGAGCAGGATGCGCTTTTCGGACAGGCGCAAAAATTCGATTTGCTGGAACACCGATTCGCGGCGCGGGCTTTGCACGACGCCGGCAAATTGCGTCAGCGAGGACAGCATCTGCGCCGCGTTGGCGATGAGTTTCTGCGGCTGCTGGCTTGGCAAGCGCATGCGCTCGGCGTCGACGCCGTGCTGGTTATCGAAGTGCTGGACCGTCAGCAGCGTGTCGACGAACAGGCGGTAGCCGCGCGGCGTCGGCACCCGTCCGGCCGAGGTGTGGGGACTGGCGACATAGCCCATTTCCTCGAGGTCGGCCATGATGTTGCGGATCGTGGCCGGCGACAGGTCGAGGCCGGAAATCTTTGACAGCGCACGCGACCCGACCGGCAGGCCGTCGGCAATGTAGCGCTCGACAAGGGCTTTCAGCAGGGTTTGGGCTCGGGGTTCAAGTTGCATGGGGAGTGGTGGCGCGCAGAATGGTTGCGCGTCTATTATGCACCCTCCGACGGCTGCCGGGAACTCAGCGCGCGCTCAGGCGTGTTCGCGCTTGAGCCAATTGAGCAGGCCATCCATGTCGGCGACGGTCGCATCGGGCTGCACGCCCTCTTCCAGGTGGCGCCGGCTGGACGTGCGGTTCATCCAGACCGCACGCAGTCCGGCGCGCTGGGCGCCCTGGACGTCGAGCAGCAGGTCGTCGCCGACGTGCACGGTGTCCTGCGGCGCCACGCCCAGCGCCGCGCAGGCGGCGTGGAAGATCGCCGGATCGGGCTTGGCGCGACCAAAACTGGGCGCGGCCACCGAGACATGAAAATGGTTGGCCAGGCCGATCGTCTGCAAATCGGCATTGCCGTTCGTGACCGAACCCACCAGTACGCGTCCCTTCAGGCGCAGCAGGCCGGGCAGCACGTCGTCGTAGGGAATCACGGCGTTGCGGGCGGCAAAGAATTCCGTCATCGCCAGTTCGACCTTGTCCGCGTCTTCGCCGGCCTGTTCAAAAGCGGCGATCAGGCCGGCGCGGCGCAGCGCGCCCAGGTCGAGCTGGAATTCGGGACGGCGCGCCAGCAGTTCAAGGCGTGCATGGCGCAGGCTGTCGATGGTGAACCGTTCGGCCACGCGCGGCGCGTTGCTGGCCAGCCAGGCAAACAGCGTCTGCTCGGCCTGCACGATGACAGGCGCGATCGGCCACAGCGTGTCGTCGAGGTCGAACAGGATGGCTTTGGGCCAGGGGCGGCGGTGGGAAGGCTTCATCGGCGGGGCTCGTGTGGAAGGGACCAGCATAGCGAGGCCAGCGGCGAAATGCAAACGTGCAGGGCAGCCGGACGGACGGCGCCGCCGCGGGCCGCCCTTACAAGGTGATCGTTACAAGGTGATCGTTACAACGTGATCGTTACAACGTGATCGTTACAACGTGATACATACCCTAATAAGCCCGCGCCTTGTCAAATGCTCTAAAATGATGGGCAAACTTCTACCATGCGGCTGGGTGCCTCGGGTTGCGCGCCTTGTCCCTCCCCTTTTTTGGAGAAATTATGATTCGTTCCCCCCTGCGTGCCGGCATTGCGCTGGCCTGCGCGCTGAGCCTGTCCGCCTGCGGCGGCGGCAGCGGTGACGTCTACGTCGGCGGCACCGTCGTCGGCGCTACCAAGGCCGGCCTGGTCCTGACGAACAACGATGGCAAGCCACTCGAAATTACCGCCGGCCAGACCAGCTTCGTGTTCCCCGACCTGGTCGAGACCGATGCCAGCTATAACGTGAAAGTGGTCGCCTCCCCCGACAACACGCAGCCGTCCACGCCGGGCGGCACCGACGGCTGCAAGGTGGCCCCGGGCACCGGCACCGGCAAGGCGGTCTTCACCATTTCGACCGTGCTCGTCGTCTGCACCCTGAAGACCTACCCGCTGACCGCCCGCATCAACGGCGCCCATGCCGCCGGCCTGGAAATCGTCAACGGCGCGGACCACAAGGTGGTGCAGCCCGGCGACACGACCGTCGCGTTGACGCCGATTGCCGAAGATGCGGTGTACGGCGTGACCGTGCTGGCTTCGCCGCCCGGCCAGACGTGCACCGTCGCCAACGGCTCGGGCAAGATGACGACCGCCGGCCAGACCGTCGACGTCAACTGCACCGCGCCTTAATTACATCCTGTGGAGAGTATTTTGAAGAAATCGATCCTGGCGCTGTGCGCGCTGACCTTGGCAGCCGGCCTCTCGGCCTGCGGCGGCGGCACTTCGAACTATACGATTGGGGGCACGGTGTACGGCCTGGAATACGGCCCCCTGGTCCTGACGACGAACGGCATGGAAGTCGCCATCGAGCCGGCCAAGGACAGCAAGGGCAACTTCGTGACCACCTATGCGTTCCCCCAGCAGCTGGAATATGGCACCGCGTATAACGTCGTCCTCAAGCAGGCCGGCACCGACGCCAACGGCGCGATCATTTACCAGTACCCGCCGCACCAGGTCTGCGGCGTGACGGCAAACAGCCGCACCAGCGACACGGCCGGGCGCCTGGCGACCATCGATGCGTCATATACCTGCACGCTGGCTTCCCACGCGATCGGCGGCACGGTCAACGGCCTCGCGGGCGACGGCCTGGTCCTGACGAACGGCAGCACGGGCGGCACCGTGACGCTGGCCAAGGACACAAACGGCGTTTATCCGACGAGCTTCACGTTCGCCTCCCTGGTGACCTACAACCAGACCTTTGGCGTGACTGTCCTGACCCAGCCGGCCGGCCAGACCTGCACGGTCGCGGGCGGCGCCGGCACGATGCACGATGATCCGGTGTCTTCGATCGTCGTCAATTGCGCCAACAACCCGACGTGAGCGGGCTGAAGGAGATATTCACAACAAGCATGTCGATCATTCCGAAAGAAAATTAGACGTATATGTTGTGGTGCAGCATAATTGCACCTGTCTCCTCCAACTCTCCTCAGAAAAGAATTGGATTTAGCCCGCCCTCACCGGCGGGCTTTTTTTTGCCCGCGTTTTGGCGAGCACATGCTCAGGCGAACTTCGTGGCGGCCGGGAGCCGCTTGCCGCTGACCTTCACGACCGCCATTTTCTCGCTGCCGACCGAGACCATCGCGTCCGCGCGCACTTGCGCCTTGTAGCTCTCGGCGCTGGCGTAAGTGCTGACGCCGACGACCAGGGCGGCGACCAGGAACAGCGATTCCATGTGTTTGAGGACGTTCATTTCAGGCTCCCTTCGGTGGTTTGATTTCGCCCTGGCGCTGCTGCGTTCGGGCTTTCGATGGGAGTACTTTAGCAATCGCCCTCACGCTTCTCCATCGGCTTGCGACGAACTGCGGAAAGGGCGCGATGAAGCGCGCAAAGCGGGGATATACGCGTTTGTGCGGCGCGTCACCGATGAGCTAAGAAAGTCCGCGGCGGCAGCGCACCGTAGGGTGGGCACTCGTGCCCACGCGGCATCGCACGGATGATCAGCCCGGAATCCATCAGGCGTGGAACGGGTATGTGGGAAGTTTTGCGGTGTTCAGAGGTACGACCGCGTGGGCACAAGTGCCCACGCAACGAAGCCGTTTACTCAGGCTTGAGGATATTCGCCAGCGCCACATACTGCTCGAGGCTGACATTCTCCGGCCGCACGCCCGGATCGATGCCGGCTTCCACCAGCTGCGCTTCCGTGAACATCCCCGCCACGCAATTGCGGATCACCTTGCGGCGCTGCGAGAAGGCCTTCTGCACCACCGCCGCGAGGGTCGGGCCGTCGACGGCGAGCTTTCTCCTGGTCGGCACCATGCGCACGATGGCCGATTCGACCTGCGGCGGCGGATCGAAGGCGGTCGGCGGCACGATGAACAGCAGCGACATGTCGTAGCGCCACTGCAGCATCACCGACAGGCGGCCGTAGGCCTTGGTGCCGGGTTCGGCCACCATGCGCTCGACCACTTCCTTTTGCAGCATGAAGTGCTGGTCCTCGACCAGGTGGGCGAAGTCGGCCAGGTGGAACAGCAGCGGGCTCGAGATGTTGTACGGCAGGTTGCCGACGATGCGCAGCTTCTGCCCTTCCGGCACCGGAATCGACGCGTAATCGAATTTCAGGGCGTCGCCCGAGTGGATCGTCAGCTTCTCGGGCGGAAAAGCCTTTTCCAGGCGCGCCACCAGGTCGCGGTCGAGTTCGACCACGTGCATGTGGTCGAGTTGCTTGATCAGCAGCGCCGTCATCGCCGCCAGGCCCGGACCGATCTCGACCATCGCCTCGCCGCGGCGCGGGTCGATCGCTTCGATGATGCTGCTCAGGACCAGCTTGTCGGTCAGAAAATTCTGGCCGAAGCGTTTGCGTGCTACGTGTTTCATTTAATCTTTCGTTGATTGTGTGGCGCGGCTTGCGGCAACCATCGCCATGGCGGCGCGGATCGCTTCTTCCATGCTGCCGCAGTCGGCCAGGCCCAGCCCCTGCGCCGCCAGGTCGAGCGCGGTGCCGTGGTCGACCGAGGTGCGGATCAGCGGCAGGCCGAGCGTGACGTTGATGCCGCGCCCGAAGGTGGCGTGCTTGAGCACAGGCAGGCCCTGGTCGTGGTACATGGCGAGCACGCAATCGGCCCCGATGAGGTATTTCGGCTGGAACAGGGTATCGGCCGGATACGGCCCGCGCGCGTCGATGCCGCGCGCCTGCGCCGCGGCCAGCGCGGGTTCGATGACCTCGATTTCCTCGCGTCCCAGGTAGCCGTTTTCCCCGGCATGCGGGTTCAGCCCGGTGACCAGGATGCGCGGCGAGGCGATGCCGAATTTGGCGCGCAGGTCGGCGTGCAGGATGTCGAGCACCCGCGCCAGGCCGTCCTGCGTGATCGCGTCCGGCACGGCGCGCAGCGGCAGGTGGGTGGTCGCCAGCGCCACGCGCAGGTAGGGCTGGCCGCCGGCCGGCTGGCCCGCCAGCATCATCACCACTTGCGGGGTCTGCGTCTTCTCGGCCAGGTATTCGGTGTGGCCGGAAAAGGCGACGCCGGCTTCGTTGATCGTGCTCTTTTGCAGGGGCGCGGTGACGATGGCGTCGAACCAGCCGGCGTTCACGCCCTCGAGCGCGAGGTCGAGCGTGGCGAGCACGGCGCGGCCATTTTCCGCGTCCAGCACGCCCGGCACGACGTGGGCGGCGAGCGGCACGTCGACCACGGCGATGCGCTCGCGGCCGAAATGGGGCAGGCCGCCGTTACGCAGCGCCTGGATCGACAGCGCGGCCAGGCGAATCTCCGGGTCGATCAGGCTGGCGGTCAGCGCGAGGAAGGCGGCATCGCCCACCAGCACGCAATTGGCCTCTTCGCGCAGCGCCCAGGCGGCACGGATCGCGATCTCGGGCCCGATGCCGGCGGGCTCGCCGACGGTGAGCGCCAGGGTCGGGCGCACAGTCTGCGGCGCCGCCACGGGCTTACCCACGGCCTTACCCCTCCTCGCGGTACTCGACGTAGGCACGGTCGCGCACTTCGCGCGCCCAGTCCTCGACGGCTTCGCCGAGTTTGCGCTCGCGGATCACCTGGCGTGCGCGCAGGCGTTCCTTTTCCTTCGACTGGTCTTCGGTCTTGCGCTCGAGCACCTCGACGATGTGGAAGCCGAACGGCGATTCGATCACCTCCGACACCTCGCCCGGCTTCAGGGCGTTCATCGCGGTCTCGAATTCCGGCACCACGTCGCCCGGCTGCAGCCAGCCCAGGTCGCCGCCCTTGGCCGCGGTCGCGTCCTGGCCGTTCTGGCGCGCCAGGTCCTCGAAGGTCGCGCTCTTGTTCAGGATTTTGGTGCGCAGTTCGGCCAGCTTGGCCTTCGCTTGCGCGGCCGGCATGGCCGGCGTCGGCTTGATCAGGATGTGGCGTGCGCGGGTCTGCTGGACCAGGGCCTGCTCCGGCGCCTGCGCCAGGCTGCGCTTGTCGTTGAGCTTGATGATGTAGAAGCCGGTGCTGCTCTTGATGATCGGCGTGACCTGGCCCGGGCTGAGTTTGCGCAGCTGGTCGGAAATGAGCTGCGGCAGGCGGTCCGGGTCGCGCCAGCCGATCGCGCCGCCCTTCAGGGCGTCGGGCGCGTCCGAATAGGTGGCGGCGGTCTTGGCGAAGTCGGCGCCGGTGCGCAGCTGGCGCAGCACTTCCTCGGCGCGCGCGTGGCGCGCGGCGATCTGCTCGGGCGTGGCATTGGCCGGGATGCCGACCAGGATCTGGGCGATGTCCATTTCGACGCGGTCGGCGGCGGCGGCTTTTTCGGCGGCGAGATAGGTATCGACTTCGGCGTCGGAGACCTGGATCTTGCTGTCGACCTCATGCTCGCGCAGGTTCTGCAGCATGATCTCGTTGCGGATCTCTTCGCGGAACTGGGCGAAGGTCAGGCCTTCCTTTTCCATCTGGTTGCGCATTTCCTGCACCGTCATCTTCTGGCCTTCGGCGATGCGGCCGATCGTGGCGTCGAGCCTGCGGTCGTCGACGCGCACGCCCATCTCCTTGGCCAGCTGCAGCTGGGCGCGTTCGACGATCATCGATTCGATCACCTGGCGCTCGAGGTCGGCCTGCGCCGGGAGCTGGGCATTCTGGCCGCGCAGGCGCTGCACGATCTGGCCGACGCGGTTGCGCACTTCGTTGCGGGTGATGACTTCGTCGTTGACGACGACGCGGATCGAATCGATGACGTTGGCATTGCTGGACGCGGGCGGCAGGAAACCGCCGCCCGTCGCAGGCTGCGCAGGCTGTGCTGCGGCGGCCGGTGCAGGCTTCGCAGCTTGCGCAAGGGCGGCGTTGGCCGTGAACGCGCACAGCAGCGCCGCTGCGAGCTTAAGGTGATGCAAACTGGTAGTACGCATAGTCTGGGAAGCACTCATTCAGGTCAAAAATCGTCCGTGGTTCTGGTCAGGGGCGACCGGCTAGGGCGCCCGGCTAGGGACGGCCGACGTTGCTGTTCAGCCGCGTATAGCCGGGGATACTCTTGTAAAACGAATCCAGCGGATTGCCCAGGCCAAGACGCGACAGGCCATTGAGCTCGAGCTGGAAAAACGTCGACGTCGAGGCCGTCTGGGCCGCCGTCACGAAGCGCTGCGCGCCCATGCGGAAGATCCAGCAATCGGCCTTGTACTCGAGACCGACCAGGCCCTCGAGCACCTTGCGGTCGCGCAGCGAATAGCTGACGCGGCCGACGCCGTACCAGCGCATCGACAGCGGCCACTGGGCCGAGACGTCGGCATTGCGGAAGCTGTCGCGCACGTAACGGTACTCGGCATTGAGCACCTTCATCGGTCCCGGCGTCCAGCGCAAGCCATGGTTCTGGCTATACAGGCTCTTGTCGTTCGCATCGTATTGTACGCTGCTGTCGAAGTTCCAGTTATTGATGATGCGGCCCGATGCCGCCAGCAGCAGGTCGGAGCGGCCTTGCTGCTGCTGGGCCTCCGTGCGGCCGACCCGCGGTGCGGTGAAATAGAAGCGCTGGCCGATCGCCATGCGCAGGCGCTCGGCGCCGTCCGGCTCGATGAAGCGCGAGACCACGGCCGCCGTCAGCTGGTTGGCGTCCGACACGCGGTCGCCGCCGACGAAGCGGTTTTCGCTGAACAGCTGGGCGTAGCTGAAGCCGGCCTCGCCCGTGTCGAACAGCGGGAAGTCGTCCTGGTTGCGGTACGGCGTGCGCACATAGAACAGGCGCGGCTCCAGTGTCTGGGTGACGGCGCTGCCGAACAGCTTGGCGTCGCGTTCGAACACCATGCCGCTGTCGACCGAGAAGATCGGCAGCGTGCGCGTCAGGCTGGCCGGGAGGGCGGCATTGGCCGCATTGCGGTCCAGGTCGTACGCGGTCGCGTGCAGCATCAGCTTGGGCGTGACGTAATAGCCCGGGCGCACCCACGGATAGCTGACCTGGGACACCGCCAGCAAGCGGTTGCCGCTATCGAAAGTCGGATGCGAGAAGCGCGTCGCCTCGGCGTCGACCGCCCAGTCGAAGCCCTGGACGTCGTAACGCCCCGTGTGGAAGTTAATCTGCGGCAGGCGTTCGTAGGGACGCGGGATCGCCAGCGCCGGATTGGCCACCGCCGCCGGTTCCTGCAGCACCTGGATGCTCTGGGCGCGCACCGACAGGTTCCAGTAGCGGGTGCCGTAGCTGGTATAGATGTCGCGCACCAGCTGGCGCTCGGCACTGGCGGAGACGTTGGGCGCGAAGTCGCTCGTATATTCGTCGTCCGAGGCCCCGTGCAGGTTCCAGCCATAGTTCCAGCCCGGCGCCAGCGTCTGGTTGTGCACCGAATCGACCCGCCAGCGGTCGGTCTTCGTGAGGCGGTCGTTGCGCAAGCCCTCGATATGGGTTTCGCCGCCGTAGGGGCCGCGCGCCGTTTCGCCGATGTAGCGCGCCGTCGCGCCGAGCTGCAGGCCGCGGTCGAACAGCAGGCGCGGGAAGACCGTCAGGTCGCGGTTGGGTGCGATGTTGAAGTAATACGGCACCATCAGCTCGGACTTGCCCTTCGAGCCGAAGCCGACGGTGGCCGGCAGCCAGCCCGAGCGGCGCGCGCCCGAGAGCGAGAACGACAGCGCCGGCGTGCCGAGGATGGGCACGTCCTTGAAATAGATGATGGTCTTGCCGGCGGTGCCGACGTCGCGCCCGGAATCGAGGCGCAAGGTGCTCGACTTGAGGTACCAGTCGGGATTGGGGCCTTCGCAGGTGCTGTAGGTACCGTCCTGGACGAGGGCCTGGTCTTCGCCGAGGAAGTCGATGCGGTCGGCATGGCCTTGCGCATTGTTCATCTGCAGCTTGTACTGCGGATGCAGCACCCAGCCGCGTCCCGTGGACATGTTCAGCTGCAGCGCATCGCCCTGGTAGCGGTCGCCGAAGCGCCACATGTGGACGTTGCCTTCGGCGGTGACCTCATCCTCGACCAGCCGGTAGCAGGCAGTGTCGGAGGTCATCTTCGTCTGGCCGCGCGTGATTTCGACGTTGCGCTCGAGGTTGATCTCGCGGTCGGGACGGCCGCCGATCTCCTCGGCGCGTACGGTGACGGGAAGATCTTGTTCGTCGGGATGGGGCGTGGGCCGCGCAACTTGCGCGTACAAGGGCCCCGAGGCCACGGTGACGAGGGCGGACAAGGCAACTGCCCGCCGCCGCGGGAATGGTAGGGCCGTAAACCAGCTCATGGAATCTGTGGCTGCACCATAAAGGGCGATTTTTTGGATTGAATCCCTTATTATATGGGAATTGTCTTC
>Ga0308169_10001458_pt1 | contig 27722 bp, 29 predicted proteins | sample PhyBR1_2_FD_202139 | JGI IMG/M metagenome (GOLD analysis project Ga0308169, IMG submission 202139) | Phyllosphere microbial communities from UC Gill Tract Community Farm, Albany, California, United States - DLSLSB.R1 | ecosystem: Host-associated > Plants > Phyllosphere > Unclassified | place...
CTGCCGGATCTGGCAACCCTGAAACTCCATGCGCTCTGTAGAGGCAGCGATTGTTCGATCGCAGCTATCGAGCACCCGCCCTCTCAAAAGCGGTAGGTCCACTCTAATCGGATCCTGGGCCTCCCTGAGATCGGGTCGATTTCGAGAACGCCGATGCCTCCTGGTGTGCAAAACGCCAAAATGCCGCTTTCATGCTGCCCCCATCTCGATTTATGCCAATCGTAACGTCAGCTTTCGAGAAGCGCTACCTGCGCTGCGAACGGCAACTATTGGGCGTTCTTGCCCGAGCCTACATTCTCGCGAGGGATCGAATTTTGGGAATGGTCAGCGGCGGTGAGCATTCCAATGGTATGATACTACGACCTTGATTTAATGGTTGCCCGATCGGCTATCCGCGCTCGGCGCTGACGGATTTTCCACGGCACCGCGACCACCACAAACACCATCAATCCTACAAAAATCCAAATCTGATCGGTCATGCCTTGCAACCACGCGATGCAAAAGACGCAAGGCACCGCGATTATCGGTGTAATCTTGGTAGACCACCAAAGGATCGCTCCCCACCCTGGCCGATCCCAGACGCTCTTGTCGAAGTTGAGCAGTATGAGCGTTGCCAGAACTTTCGCACCCAGCGTTACGGCTACGATCCAACTCAAAAGGTCGAGTAGCGTAGAAAAGCCGAACGTCATCATTGAAGGATGATGCAACGGCGGGAGCCGAGTAACAAGGCGTCGGCATTGTCTGTCGGTATGCGCCGGCGCTCTCCCCATCCCAAAACCGAACAACAGGCGAGACGGCGCGGGCGTTCTCGGAATCGATGTGTAATCGGGAATCACTGCTTGGCAGCGGTCGCCGCATCCGGTGATAGATGCGGTCATGATCGTTGTCGTCGAAGGTATCAGCGCGAGCGGTAAAAGCACCTGGTGCGCCCGGCATGGCGGCTCGCATGTCGTTCCAGAGAACGGAAGAGTTGCCGGAGCGCCCGATCGTGTCGCCGATCCAAAAGGTGCAGCTGCATTTTGGGCGGAGCGCAACATCGACCGATGGCAGGCGGCCTTGGCCGTGGAGCGTGCGACAGGCCATGCCCTGTGCGACACCGACCCTCTCAAGCTGCATTATGTCTGGTGCCTATGGCGGGTCGGTAAGGCGTCCGAACGTGACTGGTCGCTCGAACTCGCCGCAACCCGCCAAACGATCGCCGATGGCCGGATCGGCTTCGCTGACCGCTATCTCGTCGCAGATACCGATGTGGAGACGGCACGACGACAGGCGATGACCGACGCAAGGCGGCGCAGGCGCAATTTTGATCTTCATGCGCGGCTGCGTCCCGCACTACTCGAATGGTACACAGTGCTCGATGTGGTGCTGCCCGGGCGCGTCCAGTTCAGTCTGCCGGCTAATCTGCCCGTCGGGAGGACGGTCGGGCAACGCCATGACCTTGCCGCCTTCGATGCGATGATCGCGCGACTGCCCCAGTCAAAATGATCTCGCTGCCGTATGTTGAGGCGGCTTGCCCGATTGGGAACGGCCAGCGAGACGCCGCGGGCATTCTCGAAACCGATCGTTTTCGAGAAGCCCGCTCCCCTCCCTATCGGCGAGCATCAAGGGGGGCGATCCCGAACTGGCGCCGGAAGGCACGACTGGCCGCGGTACGAGATAGGAAGCCGTTTTGCGCGGCAATATCGGCAAACGCCCGGTCGCTGGTAGCGAGCGTATGGCGGATGCGCTGCATTCGCCATGCACTGACATAGGCCATTGGCGTCATACCGACGCGAGCGAGAAAGCGCTCACTGAACGCCGATCGGGACATGCCGCCAGCCTTTGCCAGTCTATCGACTGACCAGGCTTCACCCAGAGAGCCGTGGAAGCTTTCCAGCGCGCGAGCAATGCGGTGATCGGATAGACCGGACAACCATCCAACCGTCGTCCCACCGGCTTGCAAATGTGCGCGTAGTGCCTGGACGAGAAGCACGTCGGACAGTCGTTCGTTGATGAGCGCCTGGCCTGGTCCGGCATCAACCGCCTCTGCGGCCAATAACGCCAGCGTAGCGCGGATCGGATCTGCAGCAGGCATACATGCCGTGATGTGAATCAGGTCCGGCACGCTTGATCTCAGCCATTCCAACCCGATGGTGTCAAAGACGAACCGGGCTCCGACCACTATCGTTGTTGCCAAACCGCTACCCCAGCGAACCACACCGTCCGCTCCTTTGTTCGTCGCAAACAAGGCCGCGCTATCGACGGCATCGAGAGGGTCAGTGCCGCCCGAAGATGTGTGATAGGCGCGACCGTCCGTCAGCAGGTAGCAATCGCCTTGCTCGATCCGCACGACCTCCGATGAACCAACGATTTGCAGATCGAACGCGCCAGCGATCGCGGCACCGATCTTGACGTGATCATACGCAGGCATCCGAAGCGCAAATGGTTCGGCCGCCTCGAAGCGCGCCGAAACGACGCGTTGAAGCGTAAAAGTCGTCAGGACGTCGGATAAGGGATCGGTTTCGGACGATGAGCTACGCATCATAGAGGTTTGGGCTCCTATACGCCGGCACGCAATCACGTAATGAACGTTTTGAATGTACGCATCACTCATCTTTACCGGGGACCCACGATGAACCCTGTCATTTCGACATTCTTTCAAAATTATGGATTGCTTCCCGACTTCGATGCTTTTCGAGAGGCCCAGAGCCAGTTGATGTCGCCCGACGTGCATGTCGAAAGCCGCGATCATCGCGGTTGGCAGGTGCTCGACGGGGTCGATGCCTATGTCGAGTCAGTTCGGGAATGGGCGCGATCCTATGACAACAGCGACGACCGTGGATTCAAGCAAGTGCTCGATGACGGCACCGATGTTGAAGTGAAGGTCACGGGTACGATTGTGTTTCGCAAGCCCATCGCAGGCGTTTCGCGCATCGCCGACTCCGACCACGACTGGCGAGAACACTTTGTCCTGCGCGACGGGCGGATCGCCTCTGCCCGTATGGATATTGGCATTGAAAAACTGGCGTGAAGCTATCTCAGGCCGCGGCCAATTGAGGAATTGACGATGCAATATGAACAACTTGGCCGGACCGGGCTATTCGTGTCCCGCTTCTGTCTGGGCGCCATGACATTTGGCGGTGCAGATAATCCCGCCGGTAACGCGATCGGACGGCTGTCGGCGGGCGAAGCAGACGCCATCGTCGGCATGGCGATCGACGCCGGGATCAACTTCATCGATACAGCCGACGTGTACGGTGGTGGCGGCTCCGAAACGGTGCTGGGCGAAGTCCTGAAGGAGCGCCGCAGCGACATCATTCTCGCAACCAAGGTCAGCAGCAAAACCGGCAGCGGACCGAATGATATCGGGCAGTCGCGCGGACACATCATGGACTCTCTCGAAGGGAGCCTGCACCGTCTCAAGACGGACCATATCGACTTGTATCAGGTCCATACTTTTGATCCGTTTACGCCAATCGAGACGATGTTGCGCTCGCTCGATGACGCCGTGCGGCAGGGAAAGGTGCGCCATATCGGTTGCTCCAACTTCGCCGCGTGGCAGCTGATGAAGGCGCTGGGTGTATCCGCGCGCGAGGGCCTGGAACCGTTTGTTTCCATCCAGTCCTTCTATTCGGTCGCAGGCCGGGACATCGAAAGCGAGATCATCCCGGCGGTTACCGATCAGAAGCTGGGCCTTCTATGCTGGAGCCCCCTTGCGGGTGGTCTGCTGTCAGGCAAGTTCGATCGTCATGGCAACAGCGATGCCTCGGCTCGCCGCGCGAAGATCGCCTTCCCACCCGTTGACGAAGCGCGCAGCTTTGACGTGATCGATGCGCTGAAGGCAGTAGCGCAGCGGCGGGGAAGCGAGCCTGCCCAGGTCGCGCTGGCGTGGCTCCTGGCGCAACCGGCAGTTACCAGCGTCATCGTTGGCATTAAACGTCCTGATCAGCTAGCCGCCAACCTGTCGGCTCTCGACCTTGTTCTTGGTAAGGAAGATCTCGATCAGCTCGATGAGGCCAGCCGCAATCCGGCTTCCTATCCGGGATGGATACAGAGCTACAACGCTGCAGGCCGTGTCCCGGCTGGTTATCCCTTCGATGGACCAAATTGGACGCTTGGCGAGCAGCCGCGTTAAACGGGATCGCCTTGATCAACCGCAGCATTCCGCGAAACACGGCTCACCGCCCGTTTTCCTGGAAGCCGCATTTTTGTTACTTCGAACTCAACATTCCCAAAACGCCATCCATTTCGAGAAGGCAGCTGGGTTCTCGAACCTCGTTGCTAATCGAGAACGCCCAAGCCGTCTCGTTCGTCGTTCCCAGTAGGGAATGTTCAACAGCGCGGGCTGTATTCGATCGCTTTTCTTGGCCATTCCAGCTTAGTTCAGCACGGCCAGATCCGTGAGGCCGGTTGCCAGAGCATCGAACACCACGCGACATCTTCTGCTGGTGCGGAGATCCTCATGCATGACGATCCAGAGCGGCAGGTCGAGGCCGAACGCATCCGGTAAAATTCGAACAAGATCGGCATCTCGTGTGGCGATAACCGTCTGGCAGATGCCGATCCCGAATCCGGCTCGCAGGAGGGCAAGCTGGGCAAGGGTACTATCCACGCGCATAGCGAAGTCTGCGTGGTTCAAGCCTGGAAGCATTGGCAGAACCGCTTGGCCGGTCGCCGATGGGGTATCCGTGCCGATCAGGTCGTGCCTTGCGAGGTCGCCCACACAGGTCGGCGTCCCGCGCCGCTCCAGATAGTCCCGGCGGGCGAACAGCCCGAGCGTGACCTTGCCGAGCCGGCGCGCGATCAGCGCCTGCTGCGTCGGATCGGTCATCCGGAGCGCGATGTCAGCCTCGCGCCGGAGCAGGTCGGTGACCGCATCGGTCGGCGCCAGTTCGATCGACAGGGCCGGATGATCGCGGCGCAGGTCCGCCAGCAGCGGCGGGAGATGCTCGACCGCGAACACTTCGGCGGCCGTGATGCGGACAGTCCCGGCAACCTCGTCATCCGCCGACGACGCAGCGCGCACGAGCGCGTCCGTCGTCGCGACAAGGTCTTCGACGAACGGCCGCAAGGCCAACGCGCGATCGGTAGGCGACAGACCGCGTTGCGATCGCAGGAAGAGCGTGCCGCCGATCGTTTGCTCCAGCGCCTCGATGTGGCGGGCGACGCTGGGCTGGGTGAGTCCTAGCCGCCGCGCGGCGCCGGACAGCGACCCTGCTTCCAGCACAGCCGCGAACGTCCGGTAGAGATCCCAGCTCGGTTTCACGTTCATGCATTTGCGTATATCCGATCATCGTTCTTCGTCAATTTCGTGGCGCGGGCCTCCGGCCCATCTTAGCGACAGTGAAGACGGAGGCGACCATGACACGAACAGCGTTGGTACTGGGGGCGACCGGCGGGATCGGCGGGGCGGTGGCGAGCCGACTGCTTCAATCGGGCTGGACGGTGCGGGTCCTGGTCCGCGACGGCAGTGCAGCGCGGCTTCCCGCCGGCCTGCTACCTATTATCGGCGACGCACTCGATGCCCGGGCCGTGTCGGGTGCGGCGGCGGGAACCGAACTGCTGGTCCATGCGGTCAATCCGCCGGGCTACCGCAACTGGGGCCGGCTGGTGTTGCCGATGCTCGACAACAGCATCGCCGCGGCCGAGGCCAGCGGGGCGCGACTGCTGCTTCCCGGCACCGTGTACAATTACGGCCCCGACGTCTTCCCGACGATCGACGAAACCGCGCCGCAGCATCCCCGCACACGCAAGGGCAAGATCCGTGTCGAGATGGAGCGCCGGCTTCGCGCCGCTACAGACGCCAGCGCCGTCCGCGTGCTGATCGTGCGCGCCGGCGACTTTTTCGGCCCGGGTGCCGCGAACAACTGGTTCAGCCAAGGGCTGGTCAAGCCCGGTGCGCGACCCGCGACCATCCACAATCCCGGCACACGCGGTGTAGGCCATCAATGGGCCTATCTGCCGGACGTTGCCGAAACGATGGTCCGCCTAGTCGAGCGCAATGCGTCAGCGGCATTCGAAACCTTTCACATGGACGGGCACTGGGATGCGACCGGAGCCATGATGACGGACGCGATCGTGCGTGTCCTCGGCGATCCGACAGTGCCGGTCAGGAGGCTGCCGTGGTGGCTGCTGAGGATCGCGGGTCTGTTCGCCACCACGCCGCGCGAACTCGTGGAGATGCGCTATCTGTGGCAGGCACCCGTCCGCCTCGATAATGCCCGACTGCTTGCGACGCTGGGCGAGGAACCGCACACGCCCCTCGATGAGGCGGTGCGAACGACGATGATCGCGATGGGGTGCCTGCCCCCGGCCCCATGCTGAGAAAGCAGGTGTCAGTTCCGCTTTCTTTCGACGATCGTGCAACCCGCGCTCATATCATGGAGGCAGCGAGGACGATGGCGTCGCGGAACCAGCGTTGTGCCGGATGATCGTGGCTTCTGCGATGCCAGAGCAGATGGAACGTCACCGGATTAACCGAGACAGGCAGCTTGAAGACGGTCAGGCGATCCCGAACCGGCGATCCTGCAACCATGTTTGCGGGCAGCGCCGCTATCAAACCGGTGCTCGCGACGATCTCTGGTGCCAGATGCATCGCGGCAACCGACGCCACGATGCGCCGCGACCGGCCCAGCGTTTCGAGCGCTGCATCGACGGCCCCGAAATCGTCGCCCTCGGGGGAGACGAGCAGGTGTCCGGCCGAACAGAAACCGTCGAGATCCGTGAACTGGTCGACGCTGTCTGCGTCGGCCGCCGCGATCCCAACGAACGCCTGTTCGAAGAGTGGCTGATGGAGGATGCGTGCTTCTTGTCCGGGCGAAACACCGATGGCTGCATCGACACGGCCGTCGTCGAGGAGCACAATGGCGTCACGACGATCATGGAACGATCGCAGTCGCAAATCCGCGCCTGGCGCGGTTCGCAGCATATCTGCGATCAGCGGCCGGGCGAGCATCTGTGCGGGAAGGTCCGCCATGGCGAGACGAAAGGTCTGGCGTGCCGTTGCCGGATCGAACTCCCGACGCACGCCCAGTGCATCGGCGATCTGACCGAGCGCCGCGCGCACCGGCGTCTCCAGTTCGATCGCATAGGGCGTCGGTGCCAGACCCCGCGTGCTGCGCACCAGCAACTCGTCTCCGGTCAGCCGTCGCAGACGTGCGAGCGCAGCGCTCATCGCTGGCTGACTGATCCCGACGCGATGCGCCGCACGGGTGACGTGGCGTTCGGACATCAGCGCGTCGAACGCCGTCAGCAGATTGAGATCGATCGTATGCAAATCCATCGGCGTTATGATCGCATATCCGTGCCATCTATTTCAATGATGACCATCGACCTCCCATCTTCGCCTCACATCAGGAGGATGAAGATGAGCCTACCGACGATACCTGCCACCAGCGCCCCTGGACTGAGCCCGGCGCGACGTGATGCCATCGAGCGCTTCTACGGCGCGCTTGCCTTGCGCGACTTCGACATGGTCGACGATGCGCTGACCCACGATTGGGAGGATATTCCGCTTGCGCCGGGGCAGGCGCATGGGCCAGCGGGGATCAAGCCGATCTTCGCGATGCTCGTGTCAGCACTTCCCGATCTAACGGTGGAAATCGTCGAGGCCCTTGCCGAGGACGATCGGGCAGCGGTCCGGGTGCAATGCGCGGGTACGCATGATGGCGACCTGTTCGGCGTCGCGGCGACCGGCAGGTCGGTCCGCTTCGCCCTGCACGAGTTCCATGCCTTCGAGGGCGATCGGATCCGTCGTACCTGGCACATGGAAGATCTGTTCGGCCTCTTCGCCCAGATCGGCGCATGGCCGGGGCACGCGCCGGAGGCGGCATGATGCGCGCGCTGCTGCTGGATGGGCTCGCCGACCGGCCCCGGACCCGCCTCGCCGATCGCGCGGAAAGTCCGCTCGGAGACGGTGAGGTCCGCGTGCGGATCGAGGCCACGGCGCTCAATCCCCTCGACGCGAAGATCGCTATCGGCGCGATGACGGACTGGTTTCCGATCGACTTCCCCTATGTACCCGGCACCGACTTTGCCGGCGTGGTGGAAGCCATAGGCGACGCGGTGGGTGATCTTGCCATCGGCGACCGCGTGTTCGGGAGGGCCGATCCCGTGTGCGGTGGTGCCGTCGCGACCTGCATCGTGATCGATGCGGGTCTGGTGGCCCGCCGTCCCGAAACATTGTCGGCGGGGCAGGCCGCATGCCTGCCGACGCCTGCCGGTGTCGCGCTCCAGGTGCTCGACATGCTGTCGCGAACCGATGACGAACCGCTGATGATCCTGGGCGATGGTATGGTCGCGCGAATGGTCGCCGCGCTGGCCGGCGATGCTGCACGGTTGGTAACCGACGCGGGAGACATTGGCCAAGCGGATCATGTCCGGCACGCGATCGACACGTCCGGCGGTCCGTTGCAGGCGGCCGTGCTGTCGTTGCTGCCTTCCGGAAGCCACTTGGTAACGCTGACCGTCCCGGCGGACGCCACGATCGCGGAAGCGAGAGGGGTGCGCGCCGACTTCGCCGTGCTGGAAACGAGCCGCGCTCAACTCGATCGCCTTGCCTTCGCGGCCGAGCGAGGCGTGTTGCGTCCCCACATTGACCACGTCGTCGCGTTCGAGGAAGCAGCGTCGGTGTTCGACCGCTACGTCGCGCGCGCCATCGCCGGGAAGATCGTGATCGAGGGAGCGTCCCGATGAGCCGCGCCCCCATCCGCACCGCGATTGTGACCGGCGCGTCGCGCGGCATCGGCGCCGCCATCGCCCGCCATCTTGCCGACGCCGGCATCGCAGTAATCGTCAACTATGCCGGGAACGAGAAGGCGGCTGCGCGAACGGTCGCTGCCATAGTAGAGGCCGGCGGCACGGCCCATGCGATCCGCGCCGATGTCGCGGACGGCGCCGCCTTCGGCCACCTCTTCGACGAGGCGGAGGCGCGTGTCGGACCGATCGGGATGCTCGTCAACAACGCTGGGCTGATGGCGCCAAGGGGGATCGCCGACGTCGAGGACGACTGGTTCGCCAAGCTTCTCGCGGTGAACGTCGGCGGCACCTTGAACGGCTGTCGGCTCGCCGCGACCCGGCTGGTCGATGGCGGTGCGATCGTCAATCTGTCGAGCAGCGTCATCGGCATGTCGCCGCCAGGCTACGGTCCCTATTGCGCGAGCAAGGCGGCGGTCGAGGCGTTGACACGATCATTGTCGAAGGAAGTTGGCGCTCGTGCCATCCGCGTCAACGCCGTCGCGCCAGGCCCGACCGACACCGAGCTTCTGAACGAAGCGAACACCGCCGAGCGCATGGCCCAGTATCGCCAGATGACGCCGCTCGGCAGGCTCGGCGAGGCGGACGAGATCGCCGGCGTGGTCGCGTTCCTCGCCACCCCCGCAGCCGGCTGGATCAACGGTCAGGTCATTCGCGTCAATGGAGGGATCGTCGCATGAGCGAGCAGAACATCATCCTGATTACCGGCGCCGGATCGGGATTCGGTCGCCTCACGGCGCTCGAACTCGCGCATGCAGGCCATGTCGTCTACGCCTCGATGCGCGATGTTGCCGACCATTCGGCAAGGCAGGCCGACGAGTTGCGCAAAATCGCGCGCGATGACGGTATCGCGCTCCACCCGATCGAACTCGACGTCCGCTCGGAGGCGAGCGCACGCGCCGCCGTAGATCTGATCCTGGCCCGGCACGGTCGCGTCGACGTCGCGATGAACAACGCGGCGATGATGATGCACGGCCTGACCGAAGCGTTCCGGCCCGAGCAGATTGCCGAGGTCATCGACCTGAACGCCATCAGTTGGGTGCGGGTGAACCGCGCGGTGCTTCCGGCCATGCGGCGAGCGGGACGTGGCCTGCTGATCTATACCGGCAGCGGGATCAATCGCCTGCCGGATCCCTTCACCGGTCCCTATGCGGCGTCGAAGGCGGCCGGGGACGTTCTGGCGGAGGTGATGGCGTTCGAAACCGCCCGCTATGGCATCGAGACGGTGATCGTTCAGCCCGGCGCGTATACGTCCGGCACCGATCATTTCAAACATGCGGTCGGCCCGGCCGACGTCGAGATCGTGGCACAGTACGATCGAGTGGCGGGCCTGTTGGATCAACTCGCCGGGCGGCTCGACAGGACCAACCTGCCCGATCGTCGCCACGATGCACAGGAGGTCGCCGAGGCGATCCGTGACATCGTCGCGATCACGCCTGGCAGGCGCCCACGCCGTGTCGACATCGATCCGCAGGGCCGCGACGTCACGCGCATCAACGACGTCACCGCCGAGCTTCAACGCACCTTCTTCGCCCGTATGGGCGTCGAAGACCTGCTGCATCCTGCAGCGCCCTGAAGAGGTTGGTCGATCCGAACCGAAATTGTCTTGGAGGCACTTATGTTACGTTCCGCCGTCATTATCCTGTCTGTCGGCATGACCATGCCGGCCGCAGCGAAACCCGTCCGGGAATGCCAGATCCGCATTCTGCGGCCGGTAACGGACGACATGGGCCATCGCTGGTCGGCGGGCAGGCTGCTGCCCGTGACAATCATCCGGCGCGATGCGAACGGCACATCTTTCTGTGCGCATAGCGGATCCTGCGTGCCGCGAATGACGCGGAACGGTCAGGCGGCGCAGCTTGTGAATTGCAAACCCGGCGCCGCGCTGGGCAACGGCGATTTCCGGCTCGATCCGAACCCCACTGCGAAGAGCAGCGCCGACGCCGACAAAATGCGAACGCGTTCCGTGATCGAGAACAAGCTGTCGACGCTTGGATTTTCGAACGCTGCGAGTGGCACCTGGGCAAATGACTATGCCGCCAATCCCGCCTCTGCGCATGGCCGCCTTGTCGCTCGCGCACTTGCTGGGTCGGCGGAAGCGCTGGCAACGATGAAGGCGAAGCTGCCGTGATCGCCCGATCGATCATGTTCGCCGTAGCAGGCATCGTCTGCGCGTAGCCGGCTATGGCGCAAAGCGTTGCTCCCCGAAGCGTGGTGCCGATCCGCGAGGTGGTCATCCCGGACGGCGGAGACGTTCGCTACGCAATTACCATGACGGTCAATGGCGTACCGTTCGAGGTCGGCCTCGACACCGGCTCTACCGGATTGAGGCTGCTGCCGCGCGCGGTGCGCAACGCAAGGGTGGAGGCAGGCGAGCAACCGGAACGCTACAGCTATACAAGCGGCGTTCTTTTGCAGGGTGGCCGGACAATGGCGCGGGTACGACTTGGTGCCGCCGCAGGCATCGTCGCGATCCACGCGATAGAGCGGGCCAGCTGCGTGCAGGCAAAGCCGGATTGTCCTGCATCGCGCATTCCGCTTCAAGCCTATGGCCTGATGGGCTCGGGCCGGCCGAGGGCCGGCTTTCCCGCGATCGTTGGTATCCGTCTGCAAGAAGGTCGCATCCCGAACCCGATGGCGGCGCTGGGCGTCCGCCGATGGATCGTCCACCTGCCGCAGCGCGGCCAGGGTGACGGGCTGCTTGTTCTAAACCCCGACGCACGCGACACCGCAGGGTTTGTATCAATACGCCCTGGTGCCGGAAGCAGCGGAACAGTCGGATCGTGTCTGATGGCGCTCGCGCCTCCCCCTGCCCGGATATGCGGACTGACCCTGCTGGATACCGGCGCTCCCGGCCTGACCGTCAGGGGAGCGAAGGTACCGTCGAACTGGGCTCCACAACTCCCCGCGCGTATCGCTTTCGTGCCGGAAGCGGCTGGATCTGCGCCCGCCCTAACCTTTCGGAGTGGCGATCGTGCGCATGGTGCCCATGCCGCTTTCATGCCGGACCGCCATCTGACACGGCCGGAAATTTCGGCTGGTACGCTACCCTTCTACGCCTTCGACGTCCTGTTCGACGGTGACCATCAGACGATCGCGGTACGTCCCAACCGCAACGCCGGGCCAGCAGTTCGTCCGGCCGCCGGGGCCATGCAACAACGCTGACAATCATAGCAGAAAGACGTCTGATTGGTTTTGAGAACGGTTTTGGGATTCCCGAAGTACCATCGATTCCGAGAACGCCGATGCCTTCTCTCCCGTCGTTCCATCGCAAGATAGCCGGATCGGACAAAAACGCCCAATGTCGGCCGCTCAGCTTCGTGATCCACGCGCCTAAAAGCGGCCATTTAGGTTGGACCAATTTGCCGATCACGTTAACCGGAACACCATCAAAGATCGAGGCAACCAGCAAATAGCTATGGACTACATCTTCCCAGCATTTAAAGCAGTTAGCCTCGTCTTTGCATGTCTTGCAGTGGCGACCGGCGCTCATGCGCTTTGGAATCCCGTCGGATTCGCGGCCTCATTTGGCATGCCACTAGAGCCGCTTCCCACGAAGAATGGTGTCGACATCAACCCAAATCGACTAGGCGGAAAAACGGCCGCGTCGTACGTCTCGCTGATGGGCGTTCGACAGCTGGCAACGGGCATCACGCTCTTGGCTTTTGCCAGCCAGGGTGAGTGGACCGAGATGGCCACCATTCTGGTCATTCTGGGCCTGGTCGTCGCTACCACCGATGGCCTATTCCTGTATCGTTCGGGTGCGGGAGCAAAAGGCCCATTTCATGCACTCCCGGGTGCTCTGATCGCTTTGCTGGCTGGAGCGGTCCTCTATTTGAAGCCTTAGCGGCTGTGTCAGGACAATTGCGTGATGGTCGACGATTAGGTTTCGATGTCATTTCGGCGGTTGCGAGACCAGACCTTGAAGGCATCATGAGGAACAGCGTACCGGCTACGCTATGGAAGCGACCTGACCGATGAAGCATGGGTGATCGTCGCGCCAATTCCACCGAAGTCTCTCGACGATTATCTCGGTCTCGAAACAGACAATCAAACGCCTCAGTTTTTTCTCAAGAGCCCATCCATCGCTGGATCTGGGATGCCTGTTGCATTCTCTTTTCCCGATCCTCCGTGAGAATGGCGGGGCTGGTCACGACGACAATTAGCGCGATCAGAACGCCGCCACATACCGTGCGCGTTTACAGGTAATGCCGTCACAGACGTGAGCGCCAATTTCTCAAAATCTGTTCCCGATTTACTTTTCTCGAAATTGCCCGCCAGACATGGGAAAACGGGAATGGCGAGACTTGATTAAGCTTGCTGGCGTCGGGATCGCGCTCGGACCGACTGCGGGGGCTAGATAAGGCAACGAGAGAGGAACGGTTCCACTCGATTGCCGGCGCTCAACCCGACTGTCGTTTGTCACAGAGGGGGGGTCAGTATCCAAAGATAACGGAAGGCCTGCTCGATCACGGTCGGAGCTAACAATCGGTCCCGGGAACTACAGTCGCACCCTTTTCATGCGGATGCACGATGCATGCGTTTTCGATACGAGCGGCGAAGTCCAAGACGGGGAGCCTTGACGGACGGCAAAGAGAGGCCAAGCGGGGATAGGGGACGGGTGACTGCATGGCGCATCGCGACAAACGGGTATGGATGTTGGCGACGGGACTTGCTGGTCTGGCCGGCTACACCGATGCTGTGGGCTATCTGCTGTTCAATGGATTTTATGTCTCGTTCATGAGCGGCAACTCCACGCAAATGGCGGTCGGGGTGGTAATGCATCCGACGGTAGCGATGAGGGCTGCGAGCCTGCTGTCTGCGTTCGTCCTGGGAGTGTTCGGCGCCACGTTGCTGGGCAGTGCGGCGGGCGCTCGGCGCGGACCTATCGTGCTGTCGATGGTCACGGCGTTGCTGGTTGCTGCTGCATCGAGCGTGGATCGTATGCCCAGCGCGTGGACCGCATGCCTGATGGCGGCCGCCATGGGCGCCGCCAATATCGTGATCCAGCGTGACGGCGAGACGAGCGTCGGCGTCACGTACATGACGGGAACGCTCGTGAGGTTTGGACAGGGACTCGCAGGTGCGCTCGTCGGCGGTCCTCGCTGGGCTTGGTTGTCGGATCTGTCGCTGTGGGCAGGGTTGGTCTGTGGAGCGGTCATCGGAGCACAGTGCTACGCTCGGCTGGGCTCGGCCAGCATTTGGATAGCCGCCCTTGCTGCAGGATGTTCCGTATTCCTCGCCGCCATTCTCGGTGCCGGACATACCGCAGACCATACATGATCGCAGCCAGGGATTCCTTGCCGGTCTCGCGAGACGAGCGACGGACGTAGTCACGAGCGACGGGCCCATGCACGGGCGAAGAGCTTGTCTGCGGATCGGCTTGGGGCAGCGGATTGCTCGGGCGGCTCAGCGTCCATTGCGTAAGATGACAAGAAGCGAGGAGAGATGCGCTCGCGATTCAAGCCGGCCGGGGCTGGAGCACCATACGAATTGAAACCAAGACAGGCGGGGTGGGCTACGCCGGGATCCTGCCCCTCGGCATCGAGGAACTGCTTGATCGGCCGCGCCAGCGCCGGCAAAGCGAGGACGCATCGGACGAATGCCACAGGCCGCACCAACGCCGCGACGTCGTCACGACCTCACGACATGCCGATCGCCCCCCATTGTTGGCGGCGACGCCCCCACCGCATCAGAGCGCATCAAGCCCTGTTCGGCGATCATCTCTTCGCGTCAGGTTCGAGCGTCTTGGTCTCGTGAATCTTGCCGGCCATCTCCGGCGGCATGTATTTTTCGTCGTGCTTGGCGAGCAGGTTCGACGCGACGAAGCTGCCGTTGGGCTGGAACTGGCCCTCGGCGACCACGCCCGATCTTTCGCGGAACAGGTCGGGGACGATCCCGGCGAAGACGACCGGCGTGGTCGCCTGGCCGTCGGTGACGACGAAGTGCAGGGTGATTCCATCGGCCGCGCGCTTGACCGAACCGCCCTCGACCATCCCGCCGAGGCGGACCGCACGACCTAGCGGCAGTCCGTCTCGGCGCACGTCGGACGGCGCGTAGAAGAATGCGGCCTGGTCCTTGAGCGCCGACAGCGCGAGCAGCCCCGCGGCAACGACTGCGCCGAGCGCAAGCAGCGCGAGAATGAGGCGTTGGTGCTTGGCCTTCATCGTTCGACTTCGCTCACGACGGGCTTCTCGGCCTTCCGCATCGCGAGGTAGCTCAGCAGCGCGAGGATCACGCCGCCGCCCAGCGTCACGACATACGCGGCGGTCACGAACGGCCAGGGGTTCATGATCGCGCCATCCGACGCATCCGCGCTTCGGATTTGGCCAAGGCGAGCATCGTCCGCATCCGCATCAGCACGATCCCCGCGAACACGAAGGTGAAGCCGGCCAGCATGATCGGCAGCGGCCACAGGATCGAACCGGCGATCGACGACTTGGTCAGTCCGATGCTCGGTCCCTGATGGAGCGTGTTCCACCACACCACGGAATAGCGGATGATCGGCAGCAAAGCCGACCCGGCGATACCGTAGAGAGCCGGCACGTGCCCGTCGCCGCCGCGGTCCGCATCGGCCTTCGCGAGCGCCATGTAGCCGAGGTAGACGAAGAGCAGCAGCAGCATCGAGGTCAGCCGCCCGTCCCACTGCCACCACGTCCCCCAGGTCGGCCGCCCCCAGATCGAGCCGGTCATCAGGCACAGCGCCGCGAACACCGCGCCCGGCAGCGCGATCGCGCGTGCGGCGACGTTGGCGAGCGGATGGCGCCAGACGAGGAACATGATGCTGGAGATCGCGATCCCGCTCCACCCGCCCATCCCGAGCCAAGCGGCGGGGACGTGGATGTACAGGATGCGGACCGTCTCGCCCTGGAGATAGTCGGGCGGCGTCCGGGTCAGACCCGCCCAACAGCCGAGCGCGATCAACGCGACGCCGAGCCAGGACAGCGCTGGCGTCAACGGCTTGGCGACCTTCAGAAAGCGCGCGGGATTTGCAAAGGAATGTAGGGTTACCACTGGCTGTGACCTTATGTTCTCAGGCCGCTGACGTCACGCGGGAGTTAGCGCGCTCGCCTTCTTGAAGGGCATGATCGATGCCTTCTTCCATCCGGTGGGTGAGCGTCTGCAGGCGACCTGTCCGGTTCGGATCCGGTCCATCAAGGGATGCGATGGGCCACGTGCGCGCAAGTCCAGGCCGTTCTGATCGGTTGGCTCGGCGCCGTCCCCGGAGGCGACGGGGGACGACCGGATCGGGGCTTCCGGTGGTCGTGGCGGATGCTCTTCGGTTGCGCTGTGGCTCCCCTTGTGATCGCGGTCTGGCTGACGAAGCCGAACCAGTCGAAGGAAACGTGAACGAGCGACACGGTTTCATCGTCTCCGCCATGCTTTCGGCCGCCATGCGTTCGACAGTGCGCATCAGAACAGCGGTGCCGCCAATGCCAGAAGGTTATCGACGAAACGCCGTGGCGGCGACCTTCTGGCAACGCCGTCATGATCGATCTCGATGGCGTTGGCCAACCAGTCCCGCTGATGCTGGCCGACCTGTTCCGCGAGCGTGACTGACTCGAAGAGGACGTTGTTCTCGAAATTCAGGTCGAGACTGCGTCGGTCCATGTTCGCCGAGCCTACCAGTGCAAGCGATCCATCGACGACGAGCGTCTTGGCGTGCAGCAGGCCGCCGCGGAATTCGAAGATCCGGACTCCGGCACGCGCCAGAACGGGATAGTAGGCGCGACTTATGGCACCCAGTATCCGGCTGTCGTTTCGCTGCGGGAAGACGATCGTGACCCGCACTCCGCGTCGCGCTGCCGCTACGATCGCGTCGAGGAGCGGAGGGTCGGGAGCGAAATACGGCGTGGACACCACCGCCTGCTCGCGGGCAGCGGCCAGCACGGCGACGAAGATGTCGGTCATGGTCGCGTGCGGCGACAAGGGACCGGTTCCGACGGCGATGGCCGGAAATCCGTCGGGACGCGGCGCCGGGGCGCGAATGGCGAACGCCGGCCTCATGTCCTCGCCGGTCTCCGCCATCCAGACCGAGGCGAAGATCAGCTCGGCCTGCCGCGCGACCGGTCCCTCGTACCGGATGAGAATGTCGACCCAGGGTGCGAACTTGCGCTTCGGCAGGAAGGCGGCGTCGGCGCAGTTCTGGCTGCCGCACCAGGTGATCCGCCCATCGACTACGACGATCTTGCGATGGTTGCGCAGATCGGTGCGGTGACCGGCGAGAAAGCCCAGCCCGAAGGGCACCGGCAACGACGCGTGGACCCACGCCCCCGCCTGGCGCATCGCGGTCCATTGCGAGGAACGGACCAGAGCCCGTGATCCGATGGCGTCGGCGACGATCCGGCAGGCGACGCCTCGTCGCGCCGCACGACAGATCGCATCCACCACGGTGCTGCCGTTGCGATCGCCGAGCCAGATGTAGAAGGACAGGTGGACGGTGCTCGTCGCGGCATCGATGTCGCCCACGATCGAGGCGATCGCCTCATCGGATCCGGTCGCGATGGTCGCGGAGTTGCCGGACGACGTGGACCAGCGGCTAGCCGCCTCGCAGGTACGGAAGGCTCCTTCGAACGCGGGAGACGACGAGGTGCCCCGTTCGCGGGTGGCATGGGGAAGGAGTGCATCGTAGGCATCGCGGAACCGAGTGCGGAAGGCGTCGGACACCCAAGGCTCGCCGAAAAGCAGGTAGAGGATCGTACCGACGATCGGAAGCGCGACCAGGAGCAGCAGCCACGCCCCGCGCGCGTAGGCATCCCGCCCCTCCAGCATGATCGCGCGCACGACGACGGCGATGTGCACGCCGGCGAGCATGAGCCATATCGCTGTTCTGAATGTGATCACCTGCCGTCTTTCGTCATTCGCGTGAACCGGACGGACGTGCCGCTCGACCCGTAGGCCGGCGGTCCGACAGCACGGTCTTAAAGGTGCGGGCCGGACGGCCGTCCGACCATGCCATCGCATGCCACGACGACGGAGCATCGCATCGTTGGTGGTCCGTCATCATTCCTCCATCACGATCTTCGGGATCGCATGACGCCTGGTGCGGCAATCCCGGCATGCGCGCCATCGGAACGCGTCATGGCTCTGTGTCCGCGCGTTCGTCAGTTGCGCACCCCTGATCGCGAACGTGGGGCTTGAGCGGTGCTCGACATGGCAAACGAACTCATGAGCCGGGCCCGAGCGCTCACGATTAGGCTGACGCGGCATCGTCGGACCGGGTGGACGACCCGCCCCGTGGGCCCGGGGGGCGGGGCAAATCTTCGATCGATGCGGTGACGTCCACGATCGTCCCCTGAGGAGTGGTGATGCGGGTGACCGTACCGCCCAACGTCCTCGCGAGCTCGGCTATGATGTTGGAACCGGCCCCGGACATGGGCGAACCGCTGACGACGTCGCCCGTTCCATCGTCGACGATCCGCAGCGCTATGTTCCTGTCGTCCGCTTCGAGCGTCACGACGATCGTGCCGCCGCCCCCGCCGCGGAACGCGTGCTTCGCCGCATTCGTGAGGATTTCCGAAACCAGCACCGAAAGCATCCAGGCGATGCGCGCGCTGGTTTCGCACTGCTCCGCACGAAGCGTGAGCGACACGGCGATCGGGGCCAATCGGGTTTCGGCAATCGTCAGGCAGACCTTTTCGATCTGCGAGGACAGTTCCACGGTATCGGGCTTCGTCGGCGCTATTAGCAGACGATGCAGCGCAGCGAAGCTGTTGACCCGCTTCTCGCCCTGTTCGAGCAATTCTCGACTCTGCCCAGTGGCTGCACGCTTGGCGATCGCCACCATCGCCGAAAGCGCCGCGAACTCGTTCGCGACGCGGTGGCACAGTTCCGCAGCGAACAGGGCTTCAGGGCTCGGTCGCGATCGCATCGCATCCCAATGGTCCCTCGTCACCCTCTTCATAAGAGAACTCCCTCAAGCTTCGACAGGATGATGTGCAGTTCGTGATGTTGGGTGACGCGGGGGCTCCAGAACATCGTGCTCGTTCAATTCCACGTTCGCCTGCGCTCCAAGATACCATGATGCCCAGGTAGGGCCTTCGTCCGACTAGCTGGGCGCACTGCCCAGCCTTCCACAGGCCAGCGCCAACGCAGCCGCGGCCGAGAGCGTCGAACTGTGGGCATCGGCCGCCAGGTTCCTGGCCTCCAGCAGCTGCCGTTCCGCTACCAGCACGTCGGTCGACGTGCCGAGACCTCGCCTGAACGTCTCCAGTGCGGCGTCGTAGGCCGTCTGCGACGCTTCGAGCAACGCCTTGGTGGCCGCGACCGCGGCGATGCTTGTCCGCAGCTTGGAATGGGCCATGACGACCTCCTGGCTGCCGGTAAGTCTGGCGCGGTTGAGCACTTCCGTGGACGACGCGGCCTTCGCTCTGGCTCGCTCCAACGTGGCGGCGCGCACGCCGGCATCGTAGATCGGTATCGTGATCCCGCCGAGGATCGTCGCGCCCCACCGGCGGTTCGTGAGATTGACCGTGGGCGACTGGTCGTCGACTCCGGGCAGGGCGGTCAGGTCGATGCTGCCGCTTGCATAGCTCCCTGACGCCGACATGAAGATCTTCGGCTTGAAGTCGGCTCTCGCGGCGCGGACGACTTCATCGGCGGCCTTCTGCGCGGCGAGGGCTGCAAGTACGTCGGGACGTCTGGCGAGCGCGGCCGACAACGCCTGATCGATTGGCTGTTCCATGTCGTCCGGCAGCGGACGCTTCCCGATGTCGGCGATCCGTATCGGCGTCAGTGGCGAGATGCCGATCGCCGAGAGCAGGGCCGCGTAGCCGTCGACGGCATTTCCGACCGCCTGGACCTTGGCGAGGTTCGCCTGCGCCGTGAGCTGCCTGGCCTGCGCGACCTCGACGATCGTGCTGACGCCCTGGGCCTTTCGCGCCGACGCGGCGGTTTCCACTTCGATCGCATCCGCCAGGGAGGCATCGGCGCTGGCCGCCCGCGCGCGCGCCGCCGAATATCCGTAGAAGGCCAGGCTGACGGCATAAATCAGCTTCTGATGCGCAGCCGTGAAACCGATGTTGCCGATCACCGCTCCCTGGTCCGCGGCCTTCACCAGAGCGCCGCGCTTTCCGAAATCGAAGAGCAGCCATTCGAGCGAAACCGTACCGATCGCGCCCGTCAGCGTGCTGCCGTCGTTCGCCGACATTCCCAGAGCGCCGGCTCGCCCGCTATCCGTCTTGTAGCCGCCGAGTGCGCTCGCGGTGATCCGCGGAAGGTAGGCGCTTCGAGCTATGCCGGCTGCGAGCGCGGCGCCACGGGCGTCGTTCCAGGCGATCCGCGTCTCGGGATTGCTCTGCTCGGCCAGGTCGATCAGATCCGCCAGCTCGTAGATCTTCGCTGGATCCGTGATCGGTGGCTTCGGCATGATGGAGGCCGCAGGGTCGCCGGGCAGGACATAGCCCTTCGACGCTGCGACCTCGCTCCCTCTGCGGTCGACGGTGAGGCCGCCGGAGGCGTCGACCCTCGGTGTCCATGGTCGATCCGCCGCAGGCGGCGACATCCGCAGCGCGGACGTCGCGCACCCGCTCAGCGAGATGGCGAGAAGGGCCACGAACTCAGTGCGCAAAGGTATGCTCCAATTGGCTGCCGCCGGGGATCGGCGCAAGCGGCGCATCGCCTCGGCGGATCGCTTCCGCGAACTCGTCGAGCTTCCGCGCTTCGCCTTCCAGCTGCTTGTCGTCTTCCGACAGCAGCAGGGTCGACTCCGTGCCTTCGAGGCTCGCCAGCATTTCGTCACGTCGATCGAACCATTCCGAATCCGGGCGCATGTGGGCCGGTTCGAAGGCTGCGATGTCCAGATCCGTCGTGACCTGGGCGACGGCGGAATGCGCTGCAGCCAGCGCGTCGCGGCGTGTGGGATGATCCGGCGATCGCGCGATGCGGGCGAGACCCGCGAACATATCCGCGATCGCGGCATCTATGTTCCGCGCGACGCTGCGTGGCCACACCGATACGAACATCAGGTAGATGGCCGCATCCCCGATGAGGATGCCGATCACGCGGTCGCGAGCCACCGTCAGATCGTAGGCCGGCCCCGAGCCCTGGATCACGCACAGCAGGAAGGCGAAGGTGAGCTGGAAGCCCGAATAGGCAAGACGCGGGCCGCTGCTCACGATCCAGCCCCCGACGAGGGACACCATGAACACCAGTGCGAGCAGTCCGCCGATGCGATCGATGCTCGGCAGCACCCAGATCAGGGCGGCGACACCGGCGGCGGCCCCGATCACCGCGCCGATCAGGCGCAGCGACAGTTTTTCGACCGTCTCGGCAGTCGTGTCCAGTGCGACGATGTAGCAGGTGATCAGACAGGTATGGATGCCCTGCCAGTCGGTCATGGAGTAGAACAGATAGCATCCCATCGCGGCGATGGTGACCTTGATGGCGTAGCGCACGTGCTCCGGGTTGCTGAAGGCATCGGGCAGGAAGAAGCCCGTTTTGGTCTTGCTCGTCGATCCACCGGGTGCCGGAGCCTTCTCGGCGAAGCCGGCCAGCACGGCGTCGAAATCCGCGAGGAGCAGTGCGAGCGGACCGGTGCAGGGCACGGGTGACGCGATCGACCCGATGCCGACGGGGTAGAGCCCGCGATCGAGGATCGCGGCCATCTCCCCGAGTCTCGCGGCAGCCGCCTGACGCCAGACTTGCGGAGTCTCCGGATGGCCGTCGATGGCCTCGGCCAGCATCAGGAGCACTTCCGTCGAGCGCGCCGCCTGTCGGAGAGCGCGCAGATCCGCGCACGGCGTGATCTTCTCGATCAGGGCCATGTGAAGCAGGTTGAGGGCGTTCGTCCCGCCCGTGCGCCGCAGCGCCGCGACGGCGACGCGAGCGACCGCGGAGGATCCGGTGAGGAGCGCCTGAGCGGCTCGGAGCCTGTCGGCCATGTCGCCCTGAGCGAGCCTCCGCGGCGCGGGACCCGCCACCAGGTTGACGGCGACGGTCAGACCGGCTGGAACGCTGATCAGCAGCCAGACGAAGAGCAGCGCGCGCGTAGCGGGTTCGCCGCCCGGCGCCCTCGCGATCGCATCCAGGCCGTATGCGACGATCAGCGCGATGGCGGACGCGAAGGGCTTCAGTTTGCTCGCCGACGCCAGGAACATCATGGTCAGCGACGTTCCGGCCATGATGGCGACGCGCAGTGGCGGGTAGTCCAGCGAGTCCGTCGCCACGATGAGCAGATACCCGATTATGATCGTCAGCAGCAGCCACAGCACGACGCTGGTGACGACACTGCCCACCCTGTCGGGTCTCAGCATGAAGAAGACAACGTACGCGCTCAGCGCGACATCCGAGATCTGATAGCCTTCCGCCACCCAGGTCGTGATCGTGCAGATCACCGCCAGACGCAGCGCGAACTCGCCACGACCACGTCTGCTTAAGGTCAGTTCGGCGAACCGCTCGCGGACCATCGCGCGGTATCCGTCACCGGCAGGCATTGCCGTGGTCCAGTTCGATGATCGCGCTGGCGCCCAGCCTCATCAGGTCCTGCGGCGGTCGATCCAGTCGTACGCGCACTGGGAAGCGTTGCGAGACCCGTACCCAGTTGAGGGACTTCTCGACATACGGCACGCCGTGCGGAATGTTGACGACGTCCGCATCCGCGACGCCCGATCCGATCCCGGTCACGACGCCGCGGATGGGGCGCGTCCTGTCGATGAGCGAATACACCGTTGCGCAGTCGCCGACCCGAACGTGGGTCAGTGCCGTCTCCCGGAAGCTGCCGACGGAGAACCATTCGCCTGAGGCGATCAGCGTGAACAGGGACTGCGAGGGCGCGATGATCTCGCCGGTCGCCACCGTCAGACCGACGACCCGACCATCATGGGGCGCCCTGACAGTGGTCTGGCGCAATCTGCGTTCGGCGATCGCCACCGCGGCGGAACGCGCCTGGACGTTCGCCTCGGTTCCCGCCACGGTATCCACGGCCGTCCGCGACGCCCGCTGCTGCTCCTGGGCTTCGGACAGGGATTTAGCCGCATCCGCCGCCGCGACCTGGGCCTGGTCCAGCTGCTGCTCCGGGACATAGCCCTGGGCGGCGAGCGGCTGCAGTCGTCTGACCGTGCGCTGGGCCAAAGCGAGGTTCGCGGCCGCCTTGTTGGTCTGGTTCACGGCGATGGTGGCGTTCGATGCCTGGCTCGAGACCGCGCGCCTCTGCGTCGCGACCCCCGCCTTCGCGATCGCCAGATCCGCACGCGCCTGTGCCAGGGCGTCCTGATATGGCTCGGGATCGATCTGGAAGAGGAAGTCGCCCCGCTTGACGTCCGCGTTCTCGGCTACTCCGAGCCGGACCAGTCTACCCCCGACCTCGGGTGCGACGTGCACCACGTCCGCATCGATCGAGGCGGCATCGGTCGACGGCGCATCTGTCGTTTGCATCAGCGCCGCGATCAGCATGACGATGGCCGCCACGATCAGAAGCGACGCTGCGATCACTGCGCGGCGCGAATGGCGCCGTCCGCCTGCGGCACGCATCAGCGACCGAACCAGAACAGATAGAGCGAGCCGGCCACGAGTACGCCGATGGCGAGGCAGGTGAACAGAGGAAAGGGAACGGCGTCCCCCTGCCCCGCCAATCCGAACGCGATGCGTGCCAGGATGGCGATCACGACGGCCGCCATCGCAAGGATCAGCCAGTCGGGAAAATAGGCTCCGAAGGCGATGACCGCCGGGGCGGACTTCGAGGAACAGCCCGCCAGGACCCCGAACGAAGGGACCAGCGCGCCCGTCTGCCGCCGCCGTGTGGCCCTCGCGGCGAGGGTGGAGGCGCGGACGGCTTCACGAGGAACGCTCGACCGACGAAGTTCGGCGGATCCCGTGCTGGAGGGCGCATTGGTTCTAGTCATTTCGGAGCGGCCGCCTGCGTTGCTTGGAGGATCAGGATCTAATCTTGCATCGACATGGTGCTCGCAGGATCCGATGCGCCGCCCATGGGCATCATCATGTTGAGATTGCTCATTATGAAGATGGACCCCGCTATGATCAGGAATACGATCAGTATCCCGAACACGAGCGCCAGTACGTTGTTCGTGTTGTCCGGCCCGGTCGTGATGTGAAGGAAGAACACCAGATGGACGCCGATCTGCGCGATCGCCAGAACGCACAGGGCGATGGCCGTGCCGGGTCCCCAGAGCACATGCGACTCGGCGACCCAGAAGGAGGCGGCCGTCAGCGCACCGGTGAGGCAAAGCCCGATGAAGTATCCGAGGACCCCGGCCAGGACCTGTCCGTGTTCGTCACCCGGCGCCTGATCGTGAACCGCGTTTCGTTGCTTGAGATCCATCAACCGACTCCCAAAAGATAGACGATCGTCAAGAGAGCCACCCAGATGATGTCCAGCGCATGCCAGAACAGGCTGAAGCACAGCAGTCGGCGCTGAATGGACTTCGTGAAGCCCTGGGACCATATCTGCGCCATCATCGTGAGGAGCCACACGAGGCCGAGAGTAACGTGCAGTCCATGGCAGCCGACCAACGTGAAGAAGGCGGACAGGAAGGCGGAACGCTGCGGCCCCGCACCTTCCTGGATCATGCCGTTGAACTCACTGAACTCCATCGCCAGGAAGCAGAGGCCCAGGATGCCCGTCGCGATCAGGAAGACCTGGGTCAGCAGCACATGCCGGCTCTTCGAGGATATCATCGCCAAGCCGCAACTGAAGCTGGACAGCAGCAGCAGTGCCGTTTCGATCTTGACGTTGTCCAAGTGGAACAGATCTGCGCCGGTCGGACCGCCGTTCGTCGCGACCTCCAGCACGGAGTAGGTGGCGAAGATCGCCGCGAACATTATGATGTCGGAAAGAAGGAAGATCCAGAAACCGAAGCCGACGACGATCCGCTTGCTCGCCGGCCCCGACTGGCCGCTGCCGGTCGACTCGATTTCGGGATTGCTGGGCCGGCCCAGCTTGTGCGGATCGTCAAGCGACTGACGGGCCGGGCGTACGGCTGCGTTGCTCATGCTGACGTACCAACAAGGAGGGGAAGGTTGTCGAGGCGAATCTGGCGTCGCTCCCTGTCGAGTCTCGCCACCTCCTCCGCCGGGATCTCGAATTCGACGTTCCTCCGCCAGGCGAAGCACAGGAACGTCACGAAGGCTCCCAGCAGACCGAGGCCGGCCATCCACCAGATGTGCCAGATCATGGCGAACCCGATCACGACCGCGAAGAACGCCGTCACGAAACCGGTAGGCGTGTTGCGCGGCACCTCGATGGCCTCGTACTCGGGCTCGTCCTCCAGCAGGTGCTGTTCGATGGCGGCCTGCTTGATTCCCCAGTAGGCCTCTTCGCCCTGCACGTTCGGGAGAACGGCGAAGTTGAAGACCGGCGGCGGGGACGATGTCGCCCATTCGAGGCTTCGGCCATCCCAGGGATCGCCCGTGAGATCTCGCCGATCCTCACGATGGCGGATCGAGACGACGAGCTGGATCACCTGGCAGATGATGCCGCAGAGGATGACCAGGGCCCCGAGCGCGGCGATGTACAGCAAAGGAACCCAGGTCGGATCAGTCGTATGCTGCATCCGCCGAGTCATTCCCATGAGGCCGAGCGCGTACAGCGGCATGAAGGCGAGATAGAATCCCAGCGTCCAGCAGCAGAAGGCCGCCTTGCCCCAGCCCTCGTGCAGCGTGAAGCCGAACGCCTTGGGAAACCAGTAGGTGTAGCCGGCGAATATCCCGAACAGGGTGCCGCCGATGATGACGTTGTGAAAATGGGCTACGAGGAACAGCGAGTTGTGGAGCACGAAGTCGACGGGAGGGACCGCCATCAGGACTCCGGTCATGCCGCCCAATACGAAGGTGATCATGAATGCCAGCGACCAGAGGATCGGCACCTCGAAGCGGACGCGGCCGCCGTAGAGGGTGAACAGCCAGTTGAACACCTTCACGCCGGTCGGCACGGCTATGATCATCGTCATGATGCCGAAGAACCCGTTGACGTCCGCGCCGGCACCCATCGTGAAGAAGTGATGAAGCCATACGACGAACGCCAGTATGCAGATCGTCATGGTCGCGATGATCATCGAGCGATAGCCGAACAGCGGCTTGCCCGAGAACGTCGAGATCACCTCCGAGAAGACGCCGAACGCGGGCAGGATGAGGATGTACACCTCGGGATGGCCCCAGGCCCAGATGAGGTTCATGTACATCATCGAGTTGCCGCCGCCGTCGTCCGTGAAGAAGTGGAAGCCGAGGTAGCGATCCAGCGACAGCATCGAGAACGTGGCCGTGAGGATCGGGAACGCAGCGACGATGAGGAGATTGGCGGCCAGCGCCGTCCAGCAGAAGACGGGCATGCGCGTCAGAGCCATTCCGGGCGCGCGCATCTTCAATATCGTGGTGACCAGGTTGATGCCCGACAGCAATGTGCCGACGCCCGCTATCTGCAGCGACCAGAGGTAGTAGTCGACGCCGACGCCGGGAGAATACTTCAGTTCGCTCAGTGGCGGAAAGGCGAGCCATCCGGTCCGAGCGAATTCGCCGATGACGAGGCTGACGTTTATCAGGAGGACGCCGGACGCAGTCAGCCAGAAGCTGACGGAGTTCAACGTGGGAAAGGCGACGTCGCGAACGCCCAGCTGGAGCGGGACCACGAAGTTCATGAGCCCCACGACGAACGGCATCGCGGTGAAGAAGATCATGATCGCCCCGTGAGCGGAGAAGATCTGATCATAGTGCTCGGGTGGCAGGTATCCCGGCGCCCCCTGGGTCGCCAGAGCGAGCTGCGAACGCATCATCAGCGCGTCGGAGAAGCCTCTCAACAGCATGACGAAGGCCAGCATGCAGTACATCACGCCGACGCGCTTGTGATCGACGGAGGTGAGCCACTCGGACCATAGGTAGGGCCAGTGTCCCTTGACGGTGATCCAGGCCAGGACCGAGCCGATCACGACGACCAGCACGACCGACGTGGCGAGCGGGATCGGCTCGTTGAACGGGATTGCTGCCCAGGTCAGCTTGCCCAGCATGTCAGTTTCCCCGAGTGTTTTGGATGTTGATGTGAGGCGGCGTCGACTGAAGCCCGCTCGGTAGCGGGGTCGAAGACGTCGCTCGCGATAGAATGGACTCGAAGAGCCGTGGCGTCGTGTCCCGGTAGCTGAACGGGCGCACCGCTTCGCTCGGGCGCGCCAGCGACGCATAGCTCGAGGGGGTCAGCGAGGGCCCGACGCTCTTCGTGCGAAGCACCCACGCCTTGAAGCCTTCGGGCGGCAGCGCGCTCACGTCGAACCGCATGTCCGAGAAGCCGGATCCGCTGAAGTGGGAGGACAGGCCGGGATAGACCCCCGGCCTGTCCGCCACCAGGTTGAGCTTGGTCGTCATTCCGGCCATCGTGTAGATCTGGCTGCCCAGCTGCGGGATGAAGAAGCTGTTCCAGACGCTGTCGGAGGTCAGTCGGAACCTTATCGGAACGCCGGCTGGAACAACCAGTTGGTTCACTGTCGATATGCCGAGCTTCGGATAGATGAAGAGCCATTTCCAGTCGAGAGAGACGACTTCCACATCCAGAGGCTCGACGGAGGACTTCAACGGCTTGGCCGGATCGAGATCATGACTGGCCGTCCACCCGATGCCGCCGAGCAGCATCACGATCATGGCCGGCACCGACCAGATTATGAGCTCTATCTTTCCGGAGAAGCTCCACTCGGGAAGGTATCGCGCCTTCTTGTTCGTGGATCTGAACCACCAGGCGAAGACTATCGTCGCGATGATGATCGGCACGACTATCGCGAGCATGATCGTCAGACAGTTAAGCAGTATCAGCTTTTCGGCAGACCCGACCGCTCCATGGGGATCCAGGACACCGCCCGTACAACCGCCAAGCGCGGTCGCCGCGAGAGGGACGATGAGACAAGCGATGCGAGATCGACCAGCACCTCGGAACCACTGGATCCGGCCCCACGGACGCCCGCACGTGTCGGCAATTCGGCCCATATCAGCGAGAATCATGGCAAAGTATCTTCCATATACAGTTCCAGAATCCAACATCACCCGGCAAGCCAAAA
>Ga0308169_10001459_pt1 | contig 27720 bp, 14 predicted proteins | sample PhyBR1_2_FD_202139 | JGI IMG/M metagenome (GOLD analysis project Ga0308169, IMG submission 202139) | Phyllosphere microbial communities from UC Gill Tract Community Farm, Albany, California, United States - DLSLSB.R1 | ecosystem: Host-associated > Plants > Phyllosphere > Unclassified | place...
TATCAGTTCCTGCCGTCATTGAAGAAGCAGGGCGGTCATGGGGGATTTTTCCATTACGTCACGGCGACGACGGAAGCGTTGGCCTGGGTGATGGAGCGGGCGTCGGGCCAGTCCTGCGATCAACTGCTGGCGAAGATCTGGGGCTCGTTGGGCTGCGAGCGCGATGGTTATTTTCTGGCTGACCCGTGGGGGCGCAGCGTGGCCGGTGCCGGGTTCAACGCCACGTTGCGCGATATGGCGCGTTTCGGTCGATTGCTCGCCAACGAGGGGCGCCATGACGGCCGCCAATTGCTCTCGGCGCAGACCGTAGCCCGCATCGCCGCCGGCGCCGACCCGGCGGTCTACGCCACCTCACCGGACTTCGCCGAATGGACCCCTGGCGCGTCCTACCGCAGCCAATGGTACGTGTTCAACGACCACAGCCAGGCGCTCATGGCCGGCGGCATCCATGGCCAATACCTGTTCATCGACAAGCCTTCCGGCGTGGTGATCGTCAAGCAATCGTCGTTGAAAGAGGCGGTCAGCCCGTTCGACGGCGACAGCGTGCGCATGTTGCGCGCAATCGCGGCGGACCTTGCCCGCTGAGCTGAGCTGCGCCCCACAAGAAATCACGTTTCGTTCACCTGGCCTCGCCAGGTGTTGGCGACGTTCTGCGCCGCCATTCACTGCCCTGTAACAACAATAAATCAACAGGAGCTACTTATGGTTTGCACGACCCATGTGTCCCGGACGCTGTTGGCGCTCGGGCTCCCCTTGGCGGCCCAGGCCGCCTTCGCGGGCTATACCTTCGAAGACGGCAACCTCAAGGGCGAAGTCAATCTCACCGCCGGTGCGGCGGCGCTTTCCACCCGCAACGTCAATTTCGGCGCGGGCCGCGTCGACATGCGCAGCGGCAGGAACGACGGCACGAAAATCGATTGGCAGGAGTTCTACGTCAAGCCCGGCGTCAAGCTGGAATATGCCTTGCAGCCGGACTTCGCGCTGTTGGCCGGCGGCTCTCTCGTCGGCGCGACCAACACGGGAGACGGCGATGCCGGTGGTTTCACCCGCGGCTCCGACGGCAAGGTCGACACCGAGGAGTTCTACGGCGGGTTCCGCACCGGTGAATGGACCGTCACCGCCGGCCGGCAGAACTACATGATCGGCACCGGTTTCATCGTGATGGATGGCAACCTCGATCAGTTGAAGGACGGCGCCTATTGGCTGGCCCCACGGACGGCGTTCAAGGACTCCGCCGTGGTTGCCTGGGATCATGGCGCACTCAAGACCCAAGGCTTCATCCTCGGGACAGACAGCGACCTGGGTGACTTTCGCATGAGCGGCGTGAATCTCGACTACAACGTCCAGGACCAGGTCACGCTCGGCGCCACCGCGTTCAAGGTCAAGGCCATGGGGCACAAGGACCCGGCCTCGCCGAGACGTCGCGACGGCATGCTGGTGTACAACGTCAGGGCACTGAACGCCAGGATCCCGGGCATTCCCGACCTGACGCTGAACGCCGAATACGCCTTGGAACGCGGCAGCGGCGAAGGTGTGGATTACGACGCCAAGGCCTGGTACGGCCAGGCTGACTATGCCTTCAACCGCCTGCCTTTGACGCCCGTCCTTGGTTACCGCTACGCAAGTTTCTCCGGCGACGGCAACCTCACGGACAACCGCCAGCAAGCCTGGGAGTCCTTGAGCAAAGGGTTCGTCGATTGGAGCACTTGGCTGATCGGCGATGTGGTCGGCAACTACCTGCTGTTCAACAGCAACGAAAACGTCCAGCAGTTCTCCCTCAAGACCCACCTCGACGAAACCCTCACCCTGGGCGCGATCCACTATCAATTCTGGCTCGACGAAAAAAACTACATGGGCGCGGCGGTCAGCGATCGGCGCTTTGCCGACGAGAGCGTAATCTTCCTCGACTGGGCGGCTTCGAAGTCGCTGACCACTTCACTCTCGTATAACTGGGTCAAGCCACTGGCGGCGGCCCGGCAGGTGTTTGGTGACGATCGGGAATTCAGTGCGCTGGAACTGTACCTCACCTACCGCTATTGATGCCGCGAGCCGTCGCGGCCGCGCTGGAGTCAGATAATGAAGAGCCTGAGTATGAAGAGTCTGTTGTCCAAAACGCTGTCAGGTGCAGTCGTTTCGATGCTGATCTGCGGTGCGAGCCTGGCCGAAGAGCGGACCGTGCGAATCTACAACTGGATCGAATACCTGCCACCGGAAATTCTCAAGAGCTTCGAGGAGGAAACCGGCATCCGCCCGATCTACGACGTTTTTGACAGCGTCGAGACGTTGCAATCCAAGCTGCTGACCGGCAACTCCGGGTATGACGTGGTGTACCCGAGCAGTTCCAACATCAGTCATTTGGTTGCCGCTGGCGCCGTCCAGCCGTTGGACCGCAGCCAATTGCCGAATTGGAAGCACCTCGATCCGCAGTTCATGAAGTCCCTGGAAGCGGTGGGCGATACGGGCAATCGTTATGCGGCGCCGTACCTATGGGGCACGACGTTGATCGGCTACAACGTCGACAAGGTTCGCCAAGTGCTCGGTGCCGATGTGCAGATGGACAGCTGGGACATGATTTTCAAGGAAGAGAACATGGCCAAGCTCACCCATTGCGGCGTCGGTTTCCTCGATGCCGCCAACGAGATCGTGCCCATCGCCCTGCATTACGCCGGGCTGGATCCCAACAGTGAAAAGCGCGAGGACTATGCCCAGGCGCAGGTCACGATGTCGAAGATCCGCCCCTACGTGACCTATTTCAATTCGTCGCGTTATGGCATGGACCTGGCCAACGGCGAGATTTGCGTGGGCGTGGGTTGGTCCGGCGGGGTCGCCCTGGCCACGCGACTGGCCGACGCCGCAGGGAAGGGCGTCAAGGTGGCGATGGCGCTGCCCAAGGAAGGCGCGCCGATGTGGTCGGACGTGATGATGGTCCCCGCCAATGCCCCACACACCGCGGAGGCCTACGCGTTCATCAACTACATCTTGCGTCCCGACGTCATCGCACGGATCAGCAACAAGATCGGCTACCCCAACCCGAACATGGACGCCACGCCGCTGGTGGATGCAGAGATCCGCAACAACCCGGCGATGTATGTGCCGGACGAAGCCCGCAAGACGCTGTTCGCCTTGGCGCCGGTGTCACCCGCCGCCGAGCGGATCCGCACTCGCACCTGGACCGCCATCAAGACCAATCGCTGATCAGCGCAGCCCGGCGTTGCGACGCCGGGCTCGCTCAGGCCCGCATGCCCTGGAACAGCAGCTCGGTGATGCGCCGGACCTGGGAGGAGTGCGCCTCGATGTCTGGCTGTTCCTGGTTCACCAGGCGAAACAGTTGCAGGTGCGAGTAGTCGTTGAGCAGGAACGCGGCGAGTTCGACGTCAAGGTCCGGGCGCAGCTTGCCGGCTTGCTGCAGTTCCCTGAGCAAACCACTGATCTCGGCCCTGAGGGCATCGTTCATCGCTCGATAGCCTTCGGGCAAACCGTTGCCGCCACCGAACAGGATCAGCGGCAGCAACTCCCGCCAGAGGCTCGGGTGCATCACTTCCAAGGCGTAACCGGTGAGCAGCCGCTCCAGATAGCACAGCGCCTCGACGGGGTCGTCGATTTCGGGGATCTGGCTGCGCGTGTCCTTGAGCGCGCGCTGGTCGGCGTCGTGGAGGATTTCCAGGATGATTTCCTGCTTGTTTCCGAAGTACTTGAACACCGTCGGCGCCGAGACCCCGGCCTGGCTGGCGATCTGTTCGATCGTCGTGTCCTGGAAACCCTGGCGCTCGAACAACGCCACCGCCGCCTTGCTGATGGCTTGGCGGCGTTCGGCTTTCTGACGTTCACGCAGTCCGGTCACGAAGAGGTCCTTGTTGAAAAGAGGAAATCGAGGGGCTAGCCACAAACCCATGTGGGAGCGAGCAAGCTCGCTCCCACATGGTTTCTCATGGCTGACAGGGGCATGCCCTCAGCTTCCGCCCAAAATACTTAACTGGATTAAAACTTTAAAGCACATATTTGAACGCATCGTGTTGGCCCGTCTGGCGCCGCAGGCCCGAACGTCACCCACCCACACGAATACGTGGCGTAACGGACATCCCGACGCGCAGTTTCGTCGCGCCGGGCTGGTCAGGATTGATGCGGATACGCACCGGCAAGCGCTGGACGATCTTGGTGAAGTTGCCAGTGGCATTGTGCGGTGCAATTGCCGAATAACTGACGCCGCTGGCCGGCCCCAGGCTTTGTACCGTGCCCCGTAGCGCCTCGCCCGGCAATGCGTCCACGTCAATTTCCACGATTTGTCCGACCGCTACGCGCGCCAGTTGCGTCTCGCGAAAATTTGCCGTGATGTACACGGCATCGAGGGGGACTATCGCCAGCAAGGGGCTGCCTGCATTGACGAACGCACCGACCCGGAGCGATTTCTGTCCGATCGTGCCGCTGATCGGCGCGGTAATCCGAGTGTAGGAAAGTTTCAGTTCGGCGATCGCTTGCGTGGCTTCGGCGTGGGCAAGGGTCGCCGCAGCTTTTTCCAGGTCGGCCTTGAGCACGTCCACTTGTTGCCGGGCAGCCTGTAGGCCTGCCTCGCTTCGGTCCCGGCGTGCCTGCTGGATGCTCAGTTGCGCTTCGGCCTGTTGCCGCGCCTGCACGGTGCCTGAGCCATCGTTGGCGAGATTGCGGTACCGCGTCTGGTTGACAGCCGCCAGCTTGAGTTCGGCCTCGCTCGCCGCCAGCGCCGCTTGTGCCTGGCGAATGGCGGTGGCCTGCCGGGCCAGGTGTGCCTGCAGGCTCGCGATGCCGGCGCGGGCGCTGGCGACCTGGGCTTTGGCGGCGTTCACGGCGGCGATGAAATCTCGATCATCGATGGTCGCGAGCAAGTCTCCTTTGTTCACCGTCTGGTTGTCTTCGATCAGCACCGAATCCACCGTGCCGGACACTTGAGGCGCTACCGTCGTGAAGTCGGCGAGCACGTAGGCGTCGTCAGTCGACTGGACTGAGGCCGCGGATTCGGGACGATTGATGTAGACAGCCCCGCTGATTGCTACGGTGAGCAGCAATACACTGATGAACTTGGCTTTCTTTGGTAATGCCATGATGGGTCAACCGTTTGAGGACGTTGGGGGCGAGGCGGCCTGGATGACAGGGGCCGGGATGAAGCTCAGGCGCAGCACGAGAGGAATCAGCAACAGGGCGAGCACCCCTAGCACGCGGTAGGCATCGGCGATCGACAGCACCAGCGATTGCTGGCTGACGAGAGTCGTCAACTGCAGCGGCGCTGGCACTGAAGGCAAGGCGTTACCGGCCAGGGCGGCCTGGTCGAGCAACATCTCTGCGTGAAAGCGCCCGCGCGTGACCATCAATTGCCCGACCAGCGCAGCGCCGGCCAGTGATCCGAAGGCACGCAACGTATTGATGGTGCCCGACACGTATGGCCCTTCGGCAGGCTGCACCACGCTGGTGATCAGAAACAGCATCGAGACGACGGCCATGGGTTGCCCCAGGGCTTGGAGCGCTTGCGCCAGCACGAACTGGTCGCGATTCCAGTCGCTGGTCAATTGCGCGCCACACAGGCACGCCAGGGCAATCAGGATCAACCCGGTGGCAAAGACGAGGCGGGCATCGATCCACTTCTGATAAAGAACCAGCGCAACCAAGGGGCCCAGCACCAACTGCGGCAGCGCGACGAGCAGGCCGATGGACGCCATCTGGTACGTCCGATATTGCTGTAGCGGGCCCAGATAGCTGGCGGGCAACAGGGAGCCGGACGTCAGCACCACGAGCAGGGAAAGGAATAACGTACAGCCCAGTCCGAGGTTGCGGCGCCCGAGAATCTGCAACTTGATGAACGGTGACGGGTGATACCACTCGGTCAACAGGTAAATCGCCAGCAGCGCCAGGCCTGCCGTCAGCGACGAAGCCACCAACGGCGACTCCAGCCAGTCCAGCCGTATGCCCTGGTCCAGGGCAACCGCTATCAGGCCCAGGCCGGGCAACGCGCAGGCCATGCCCAACCAGTTGGCTTGTCCGAAGCGGTGGGCCTGGACGGGCTCCTTCGGGAGCCCCCAGCCGATCAGTCCTGCAGCAAGGCAGGTCAGGGGAATGATCTGCCAGTACACCCAGCGCCAATCCTGCAAGCCATCCGTCCAGTAACCCGCTAGCCAGATGGACAGGTTGGGCGCGAACGTCGCGGTCATTGCGTACAACGCCAGTCCGTACAGCCGTATGGGAGGCGGCAAGAACTTCAGGGCGGCCATCATCAGCAACGGAATCGTCGTGCCACTGGCGATGCCTTGGGCGAAGCGCAGCGTCAGCAGCAGTTCCAGGTCGCGGACAAAGGGCAGCATCACGGCGAGCATCGTACAGGCAGCCAGCACCCAAAGTTCAAGACGACGGACCGAGATGGTGACGGCGAACCATGCGGCAAAGGGCATGGCGATCAGCTCACCGGCGCTGTAGGCCGTGGTGAGCCAGGAGGCGTCGTCCAGACCAAAGCCCAATGCGCCCCTCAAATCCGCGAGTGCCAGCGCGCCAACCCGGATGTTCAGTCCCGCCATCATCGCTGCGAGGAAAATCCCCAGCAAACCGATCAGCGGCCGTTTCGAGTCTGTTGCCTGAGGCAGTTGGCTGATGGCAACCGCCGCTGGCGACAAGGCCATGCCGTTCATCGAACCTGCTCCGGAGCCCAACCGCCACCCAGGGATTTATAGAGATTGACCACGGTGAGGGTGGCATTGGTCGTGCTGGCATTGAGGCGGGTCTGGCTGGCGAGCACATTGAGTTGCGCAGTGAGGACGCTGAGATAGTCGGCGGCGCCTTGTTCGTAACCCCGTTCGGCGGCGTGGAGTGCCTGCCTGTTCTGCTCGTATGAAACCAGCAGCTCGTCATGCTCGCGTTGTTGGGCAGCCCAGGCATCCAGGGCGTTGTCTATTTCATGCCAGGCTTGCAACACGGTCTGGCGATAGGCGAGCGCGGCAGCCTTTTGCTGTGATTCGGTCAAGGTCAGGCGCTGTTTCAAACGCCCGCCCTGGAAAATGGGCAAGTAAACCGTCGGCCCGACGGAGAACATGCGCGAGTCCCAGCTGGTCAGGTCACCGCTGTTAAACGCTTCCACGCCGACCCGTCCTTTCAAGCCAATGCGCGGATAGAAATCAGCCTTGGCGACGCCGATGGCTGCCGTGGCGGCGTGCAGTTGCGCTTCGGCGCGCAGGATATCGGGACGGCGGTGGGCCAGTTCGGACGGCACGCCGAGCGGAACGCGCGTGGGCAGCGACGGCAGGGGCATGGCTTCGCGCAGCTGCGCATCGAGGGCGCGGGGTTGTTCGCCCAACAGCAGCGCGAGGGCATTCATCTGTGCGTTACGACGCTGGGCCAGTTCAGGCAACAGGGCCTTGACCGCTGCCAGTTGCGCGCGAGCGGAGGAGGTTTCGAAGCGTGTCGCCACGCCGTTGCGTTCGCGGCTTTCGGCCAGGGCCAGGGTGCGTTCGGCAACGGCCTGGTTCTGCCGGGCAATGTCCTGTTGCGCCTGGGTCCCGCGCAACTGCAAGTAGGTCCGCGCGACTTCGGCGGATAAGGCCACCCGCGCGGCTTCGCGGTCATACAGCGTGGCCTCGACAGTCGCGGCCGCGCCTTCGCGCAGGCGCTGGGCGCGACCCCATAGATCGATTTCCCAACCGGCGTCGAAACCCAGTTGCCAGAAATTCTGCGGGGCGGTGGGGGCACCGAGTGCCGCGGACTTGCCGTTCTCGCTCAGGCCCTCACGGGCATAGCTGGCATTGGCGCCTACTTCCGGCAACAGTTGCGACGCGGCGATGCCCAGCTGAGCACGGCTTTGCTCGATGCGTTCGGACGCCATTTGCAGGTCGAGGTTTCCTTCCTGGGCCCTGGCCTGCAACTGAGTGAGCAGCCTATCGTTGAACAGCAGCCACCATTGCGCGGGCACTTCGCCCGACGTGGGAAAGGGGCCGGTAGGCGCCTGGCGAGGCTCCAGTTGCGCAGCGTCCAGTCCGCCTTCAGGCCGGACAAAGTCCGGGCCTACCATGCAACCTGCCAGGCAAGCAGCGCCGAGTGCGGCAACGACGCCGCACAAACGCCTGAAAAAGTGTTGAGGTAAATCATGAGAGCCCGACATAGCTTGTTCCCCGGAGCGTTGCACGCCGCTCGAATAGCGTTCGCGGTGGGGCGAAAATCCAGAACGGTGATTTGTACACCGCCAGTGCATGTTATGAGCGGGCTCCTCGGGGCGCACTTCTGCATCGGTTCAGCGAAACCATACGTGAGTGCGAGAGGGGTTATACGAAGGTATATGGATGGCGGGGAAGTACTCGCCAGGACGGTCAGTGGCGCTGACCCAGGGCGCTGGCGATACAGTCCAGCAGCCTGTTGGCATCGCAGGGCTTGGGCAGGCAGGCGACCAACCCTGGAACATTGGCGGCCAGTTGCGGGTAGGCGGTAATGAACAGCGTGGGGATGCGCCAGCCTTTTTCAACCAGATGCCGATGCAACTCGATGCCGCTCATGCGCGGCATTTGTATGTCGCACACCAGGCACTGCGTCTGCCCGGGCCCTTTCGCGTCGAGGAACTCCAGGGCTCCGGGATACGTGCGCACGGCGTAACCGCTGGATCGCAACAGGTTATCGAGCGCCGCGCGAACGGATTCGTCGTCATCGACTACCGCAATCGTGGCCTGGTCGTGCAGGGGGGTATCTGGCATGAGGATCGCTCGTAATGGCGCCTGTCTTCACTTTACCATACGCGGTCCCGCCGGGTGCAAAAGTATACCTGTGTATACCCTGCTAAGACCAAAGGAGCGACGCTGGATACCTGGAGAGTAATGATCGCGGCGTAATTTCAAATAGACTGGCGCGGCATCGTCGACTGGCCTGGCTATCGACGGCCAGGCCCAGTGGTCACCTGCGATCCGAAAAAAGTTTGGGAAGGAAACTGGCGAAGCGCTAATCTTGCGATGGCAACACGATCCGTCCCGGACCCCGACACGGCGTTTTTCTGTCGAGTCGCGGCGCCGCCATGGAAGCCGCGTCAACGCGGTAGCATCGGCAATTGCGACATGACACTGGATGCCAGCTCGACGGCAAATGTGACTGAGACATATTTTTGCTCCAGTGCCGATGGATAACCAGCATGCAAATACAATGGGACGACGGCGAGCGTATCTTCACTCGGGAGCGACGCTCGGTGGAAGCAGGTGATGGCAGTGTCCTGGTGGCGCGGCCCGCCACGGGGCAACCTCGTCCGGACTGTCTCGACCGTCTCGCCCATGAGTTCGACTTGCGGGACGAGTTGGACGCTGCATGGTCGGCGAAGCCTGTGCAACTGGTCCGTGAGGGCGCCCAGGTGCAACTGATGCTCAGCGACCCCGGCGGCTTGCCCCTGGTGCACTTGCTGACATCGCCTCTGGAAATCACCCGGTTCTTGCAACTGGCAGTGAGCATCGCCGTGGCATTGGGCAAGCTTCATCAGCGCGGCCTGATCCATAAGGACATCAAGCCCAGCCACATCCTGGCCGATTGCGATGACGGACAGGCCAGGCTCACCGGGTTCGGCCTTGCGTCGCGCTTGCCTCGCGAGCGGCAGGCTCCTGAAACCCTGGCCGGCACGCTGGCCTACATGGCGCCCGAACAGACCGGAAAAATGAATCGCTCGATCGACGCGCGCAGCGATCTTTATTCCTTTGGTGTCACGCTTTACCAGATGTTGACCGGCTCGCTGCCATTCACTGCCTCTGATCCGATCGAATGGGTGCACTGCCATATCGCCAAACAACCCTTGTCGCCCAAAGAGCGGATCGAAACCATTCCCGAGGCGCTTTCCCGGATCGTCATGAAGCTGTTGGAGAAGACCGCCGAGGAGCGCTACCAGACGGCTGCGAGTGTCGAACACGACCTGCGCCAGTGCCTGGCGCAGTGGCGGCAAGGGCGGCGTATCGAGGCTTTTGCGCTGGGCGAGCAGGGCAGTTCGGACCGGTTGCTGATACCAGAAAAACTCTATGGACGAGAACGCGAAGTCCAGGCGCTGGTCGATGCGTTCGGCCGCGTCGTCGACAACGGCGTGGCGGAACTCGTTTTGGTGGCGGGCTATTCCGGTATCGGCAAGTCCTCGGTGGTCAATGAGCTGCACAAGGTGCTCGTGCCGCCACGGGGACTGTTTGCCAGCGGAAAATTCGATCAATACCGACGGGATATTCCTTATTCAACGCTGGTTCAAGCGTTCCAGAGCCTGGTGCGCATGCTCTTGGGCAAGAGCGATGCCGAACTGGCCGGTTGGCGAGACGCGTTGCAGGCGGCGTTGGGCCCTAACGCACGGCTGATGACGGACCTCATTCCCGAACTGCGGCTTATCCTCGGCGAGCCCCCTGCGGTCCCGATACTCGATCCTCAACAGGAGCAGCGGCGCTTCCTGCTGGTGTTGCGGCGTTTCATCGGTGTATTCGCCCGACGGGAGCATCCGCTCGCGCTGTTTCTCGACGATTTGCAATGGCTCGATGCGGCCACGCTGGACCTGCTGGACGACTTGTTGACCAGCGACGATGTCCCCTATCTGCTGCTGGTCGGGGCCTACCGCAGCAATGAGGTCGATGAGTCACATCCGCTGGCCGGCAAATTGAAGGCGCTGCGTGGCGCGGGCAAGGTCGGCGAACTCACGCTGGCACCGCTTGCCAAGGGCCATATCGAGCAGTTGATTGCCGACGCACTGCACGACCAGCCGGCGCGTATCGAGCCCCTGGCGCAGCTTGTGTTGGACAAGACCGCTGGCAACCCTTTCTTCGTCATCCAGTTCCTGCAGGCGCTCGCCGACGAGGGGCTGTTGGCGTTTGATCACGGCGCCCGGCAGTGGTGGTGGGACCCGGACCGTATTCACGCCAAGGGCTACACCGACAATATCGTGGACCTGATGGTCGCTAAGCTGGCCCGCCTGCCGGCAGAAACACAACAAGCCCTGCAGCAGCTTGCCTGCCTGGGCAACGCCTGTGGGCTCAAGTCGCTGGGGATCGTGCTGGAAATCCCCAGGACGCAAATCCGAGCGGTTTTCTGGGAGGCGATTCGCCAGGAACTGGTCGAGCGACGCGACGGTGCGTACGGGTTTGTCCATGACCGCATCCATGAAGCCGCCTATTCGATGATTCCTGTCGACTTACGCCCCCAGCTGCATTTGAAAATTGGCCGAACGTTGGCCAGGCAAACATCCTCCCAGGCCCGTGACGAAGTGATTTTCGACATCGTGGGCCAGCTCAACCTCGGCGCCGCGTTACTCACGGATCCTGCCGAGCGCGAGGAGCTGGCGGCGCTCAACCTGCTGGCCGGCCAACGGGCCAAGGCGTCAACGGCCTATGCGTCGGCACTCAACTATCTGAGCACCGGGGTCCGGCTGTTGGGCGACGACTGTTGGGCACATCGACACGGGCTTGTTTTCGCCCTGGAACTGAACCGGGCCGAATGCGAGTTCCTGACCGGCCAGCTCGCCGTTGCCGACGAGCGCCTGACGATGTTGTCGGACCGTGCCGTGACGTTGAGTGAGCGCGCCAGTGTCGCGTGTTTGATGATGGACGTGTATTTGCTCATGGACCGCAGCGATGGCGCGGTCGCGGTCTGTCTCGCCTACCTGCGGCACGTTGGTATCCAATGGTCCTCCCAGCCGAGCGACGAGGCGGTGCGCGAGGAATACGACCGGATCGGAACGCTGCTGGAGGGCCGCGCAATCGAGGACCTCATCGACTTGCCGATCATGGACGACGCGACGTCGCTGGAAACCGTCAATGCGCTGGGCAAGCTGTTCGCCCCAGCCTTGCAAAGTGACGCAAACTTGGCGGACTTGTTGATCTGCAAGGCGATTACCCTCAGTCTGGAACGGGGCAACTGTGATGCTTCATGCGTGCTTTATGCCAACCTGTTCAGGGTCGCGGGGCGGCGCTTTGGTGACTATGAGGTCGGCTTCCGATTTGGCCAGCTTGGCTGCGACCTGGTCGAACAGCGTGGCCTGAAACGGTTCGAGGCCAGCACCTATCTGTGTTTCTCATGCTTTGCGGTGCGCTGGATGCGGCCCGTGGGCGAATGCCGCGACCTGTTGCGTCGTTCGTTTGCGGCGGCGAACCGGATCGGCGACCTGCCGTATGGCGCCTATGCGGGTAATAACCTCACCGCGGACCTGCTCTTTGCTGGCGAGTCGCTGGCCGAAGTGCAAGGGGAGGCTGAACGAGGGTTGGCATACGCCAAGAAGGTGCAGTTCGGGCTGGTGACTGATTTTATCGTCACCCAGTTGCTGTTGATCCGGATGCTCCGGGGCCAGACGCCAACCTTCGGCCGGCTGGACGATGACGGACAGGACGAGCCAACGACGGAAACCCATTTGTCCGGCAATCCCGACCTGGTCCTCGCCGAATGCCTGTACTGGGTGCGCAAGCTGCAGGCCCGCTACATGGCCGATGAGCCTTTAGCGGCATTGGCCGCCGCCGAAAAGGCGCAGCGGTTGCTCTGGGTTTGCCAAGCGTTTTTTGAAGAGGCCGAATTCCATTTTTTTGCAGCCCTGGCCCATGCTGCCGTCTGCGCCGATACCCCGGAACATGGGCGGAGGCAGCACTTGGACGCGATGATGGCGGCGCATCGACAGCTCCAGGCGTGGGCGCAACAGTGCCCGGACAACTTCGCGAGCCGCGCCGCACTGGTGGGGGCGGAGATTGCCCGTGTCGAAGGGCGCCTGATCGAAGCCGAGTTGCTTTACGAACAGGCCATGGAGGCCGCCCGTGAAAGCGGTTTCGTCCATATCGAGGCGCTGGCCAACGAACGGGCTTCACGGTTCTACGCCGGGCGGGGCCTTGAGAAAATCGCTCGGATGTACATGCAGGATGCCCGCTACGGCTATTTGCGCTGGGGGGCTGATGGCAAGGTTCGGCAGCTTGAAGTCCGATACCCATGGCTGAGGGAGAAAGAACCCGCACCGGGTCCGGCCTCGACGATGACCACGCCTGTCCAGCATCTGGATATCGCGACGGTGCTGAAAGTCTCCCAGGCCGTGTCGGGTGAAATCGTCCTGGAAAAGCTGATTGATCGGGTCATGGCCACGGCCATCGAACAGGCCGGCGCCGAGCGCGGCTTGTTGATCCTGTCCGGCGCCGGGGGGCACCGGATCGCAGCGCAAGCGACGACGGGCGGCAACACCCTGCAATTGCATGATGTCCCGGTCAGTCCGGAGCTGTTGCCGGAGTCGATTCTTTACCATGTGCTGCGAACCCAGGAGAGTGTTTTTCTTGACGACGCCACGGCGCCGGTCGCCGCGCCGTTTGCCACCGATCCCTACCTGCTTGCGCGACGCGTGCGTTCGGTGCTCTGCCTGCCGCTGATCAACCAGGCCACGCTCGTCGGCGTGCTCTACCTGGAAAACAGCCTTGCCGCCCACGTATTCAGTCCGACGCGTATCGCCATCTTGAACCTGGTGGCGTCCCGTGCGGCCATCTCATTGGAAAATGCCCGTTTGTATCGTGAGGTGGCCGAGCGCGAAGCGAAAATCCGGCGCCTCGTCGATGCCAATATCATCGGTATCCTCGTGTGGAATGCCGAGGGCGACATCATTGAAGCGAACGATGCTTTCCTGCGCATGGTGGGTTACGAACGCGATGACCTGGTCTCCGGTCGCCTGCGCTGGCGGGACCTGACGGTGCCCGAATACCGAGAGCTGAGCGAGCGCTCATTGGCCCAGGCCCTGCTGACCGGACAGGCCTGTCCGTACGAGAAGGAATATTGGCGCAAGGATGGCAGTCGTCTGCCGGTCATCGTTGGCCTGGCCGTGTTCGAAGCGGGCAGTGGGGAAGGCGTGGCCTTTGTGCTGGACCTGACCGAGCGCAGGCAGGCGGAGGAAAAGATCCGTGAAAGTGAACGCTGCTATCGCGAGGTGCAGACGGAGCTGGCGCACGCGAACAGGGTAGCGACCATGGGGCAGTTGGTCGCCTCGATTGCCCATGAAGTCAATCAGCCGATTGCCGCGACCATCCTCAATGCCAACGCCGCGTTGCGTTGGCTCAATGCCCAGCCACCCGAGATCGAGGAGGTCAGGCAAATACTGGGGCATTTGGTCCTGGACGCCAATCGGGCCGCTGACGTGCTGGGACGGATTCGCCAGCATATCCGCAAGGCGCCGCCACAGAAGGGGCCCGTGGACATCAACGCGGCGATTGAGGAGATGATCGAGTTCAGCCGCTTTCAGATCATCAAGAGCGGCGCTTCGATACAAACACAGCTGGCCGACGCCTTGCCTTCCATCGAGGGCGATCGCGTGGAGTTGCAGCAAGTGTTGCTCAACCTGATCATGAACGCGCTGGAGGCCATGGCCGGGGTCGATGAAGGCGATCGGCACCTGCTGATCTGCTCCGCGCGGGATGATGATGGATACGTCAGGGTGACGGTGAGTGATTCGGGACCGGGTTTCGCCCCGGAATGCACGGAGCAGGTGTTTACGTCGTTCTACACCACCAAACCTACCGGGCTCGGGCTGGGTTTATCCATCTGCCGATCGATCATTGAGGCCCATGGTGGCTGCTTGACAGCCGGTGCCAATCCACCCCGTGGTGCCACGGTGGAGTTCACGCTGCCCATCCAACGCGGCTGAACGCCTGAAGCCCTAATACCTAGGTTTACCGACCGCATATCAATCGATCAGCGAAGCAATCCCTTGTACAAATGATCCCCGCCAACCCGCGCGATAGATTGATCGCACGGGTTGCGGAGTATCTGGCAATGAAACTGACAGCCATCGTAGCGGATGAGTTTTCGTCCCTTCGTTCAATCGTGCTTATTTGCCTGGCGCTGATCACGACGAATGTTTTCTATCGTTTGAGCGTGTCCATGTCGCCGGGTTGCCTGTCCTTGGATCCTCGCCAGTACGCTGGGCGGCCCGGTGCATTGGCGAATGTCCCGTTGGAACCGGTCGATGTCATGGCTGCCGACCAGGTGCCGTTGGGTGCGCACCTGGTGAGCCCGCGCCGGTTCTATCTGCATCACGGCATTTACCTGGGCGACGGAAAAGTCGCCCACTATTCAGGGCTCGGCGGCTCGCTGAAGGCGGGACCGATTGAAATCACCGGTCTTGAACGTTTTGCCAGTGGCAAGCCCCTCTGGATAGTTCGCGAGGCTGGCCAGTATCGTGCCGATGAAGTTGTCCATCGGGCGCGTTCGAGATTGGGAGAAAACCAGTACCGGCTGTTCTCCAACAACTGCGAACATTTCTGCACCTGGTGCCTGACCGGGAAAAGCTACAGTGTGCAACTCAATGCTTGCTGGCGTCGTCCACGGGAGTTTTTTGCATCGATCACGGCCTTGGGAGACAACCTCGTCGCGTAGCGCCTGGATCAGGCGTGGCACGCGTTGGGGCTGAAGGCGCTGTGCTAGAATTTTTTGTCCATTACGCGAGGGGAACGTGCATGAGCGGCAACTCCAAATCCAATGAGCCGGGCAGCGACAGTTCCGTAGTGTTCGTCATCGATGATGACGCCTCCATTCGCAATGCGCTGAGCAATCTCCTGCGCTCTGTTGGCATGCGCGTCGAGACGTTCGCCTCCACTGCGGAGTTTCTCCAGCGGCCCCAGTCCGACGGTGCCAGTTGCCTGGTGCTCGATGTCCGGTTGCAAGGCAGTAGCGGGCTCGATTTCCAGAGCCAGTTGACGGCGGCGAACATCCGGATTCCCATCATCTTCATCACCGGTCACGGTGATATCGAAATGTCCGTCAGGGCGATGAAGGCGGGGGCCATGGACTTCCTGGCCAAGCCCTTCCGTGAACAGGACTTGCTGGATGCGGTGTCAGCCGCGCTTCAAGCCGATGTGAAGCGCAGGAGCGTCGAGCGGCAGCTCTCGGACCTGCATGCCCGATATCAATCGCTGACGGCTCGAGAGAAAGAAGTGATGTCCCTCGCTGCGAAAGGCCTGATGAACAAGCAGATCGCCGGGCAGATGAACTTGAGTGAAATCACCGTGAAAATCCACCGCGCCCATGCCATGAAAAAAATGCAGGCCAAGTCGTTCGCCGATCTGGTCCGGATGGCTGAGACCGTGGGGGCCGGGCCTGCGTAACGGGCAAAACGCCATGCCGATTTTGGCGAGATCAGGCAAAAAGGCGGCGCTCACAGGTAACTAACTCGGGAGTGTAGGCGGGTAACGTGGCTCGACTTTTTATTGCAGAGCCAAATTCGCGAGGGATCGGATCAGACATCCAGGGTGTGCCGCTTTCAGGAGGAGCGAAAACCAAACGCACCAGCCGTCCTTCGACACGCCTCAATGTCGAATAAGAGAACAAAAACCATGACCAGCCCGACCTTCAAGGATTCGAACGGCCACCTGGCGCAGGGCTTCAAGCCTCGTCACGTCACCATGCTCTCAATTGCCGGGATTATCGGCGCAGGCCTGTTCGTCGGATCGGGCCATGCCATCGCCGCCGCAGGCCCCGCCGTGATGCTGGCGTATCTTTTCTCAGGTTTGCTGGTGGTCCTCGTCATGCGCATGCTGGGCGAGATGGCAGTCGCGCGGCCGGATACCGGTTCGTTTTCCACCTACGCCGACCAGGCGATCGGACGCTGGGCCGGCTTCACCATCGGTTGGTTGTACTGGTGGTTCTGGGTGTTGGTGATTCCCATCGAGGCACTGGCCGCCGGTCATGTGCTGAACCAGTGGTTTTCCTCCGTCGATGCGTGGCTGTTCGCCTCGGTGTCGATCATCGCCCTGGCCGTGACGAACCTGTTCAGCGTGTCCAAGTACGGGGAGTTCGAGTTCTGGTTCGCCATGGCCAAGGTGGTGGCGATCATCGGTTTCATCTCCCTGGGCTTCGCGGTCCTGATGGACTGGGTTCCCGAGCGCGAAGCCAGCGGCTTGAGTCGCTTGATGGACGAATATGGCGGCTTCGCGCCCAATGGCTTGTCTGCCGTGGTCGGAGCCTTCATCACCATCATGTTCAGCTTCATCGGCACGGAGGCGGTGACGATTGCGGCCGCCGAATCCAGCAACCCCGCGCAGAACATTGCCAAGGCCACCCGCTCGGTGATCTGGCGTATCGGCGTCTTCTACCTGCTGTCGATCTTCGTGGTCATTTCCGTGGTGCCGTGGAACGATCCGCAGTTGGCCTCGGTGGGCTCCTATCAACGGGCCTTGGAACTGATGAACATTCCCCACGCCAAGTTCATGGTGGACGTGGTGGTGCTGATCGCCGTGGCCAGTTGCATGAATTCCTCGATCTACATCGCCTCGCGCATGCTCTATTCCCTGGGCCGCCGAGGCGATGCGCCGAGGGCGGTGGAAGTGACCTCGTCTGCCGGGGTGCCCAGGGCTGCGGTGGTTGCCAGTACGGTGTTGGGGTTGGGCATCACCTTGTTCAGCTATTTCATGCCGGCCGGGTTGTTCCAGTTCCTGCTCGCCAGCTCCGGCGCCATTGCGCTGTTGGTGTATCTGGCGATCGCCGTGTCGCAGTTGCGCATGCGCCGCAAGCTGGTCCGGCAAGGCGTCGAGCTGGGCTTTCGCATGTGGTTGTTCCCGTGGCTCACCTGGGCGGTGATCCTGTTCATCTGCGCAGCCCTGGCGGTGATGATGGTGACGCCCGAGCACCGCAGCGAGGTGAGCACCACCCTTGGCCTGGCCTTGGTCATTTCCTTTATCGGCCTGGTGACCTCGCGACAATCGGCGCAGCCTGAAGAAGCGGTGTCCCTGGGTTAGCCCCCCTCGAAACCTGTGGGAGCGGGCTTGCTCGCGATGACGGTGTATCCGTCAGCATCGATTTAGCTGACCCACCGCTATCGCGAGCAAGCCCGCTCCCACAGGGAATCTGCGTCTCACCCCCCGCCGTGGCGAGGGAGCTTGCTCCCGCTTTGCATGGCCCCCGAAAATCCCTCACCCCCCTCTGGCACTTACCCTTGGCTGCGTTGTCAGTAGTTGGCGCCCGTACGGGTGGAGTTCGCCACAGATGGCGACAATGTCAGCAGGATGACGCTCTTTTTTTGACGCCTTCGGGCGAATGACTCGCATGGATTGCATCGGGACGGTTATTTCTTTTGCGGGTTGACACTCTATGGGTTTGCTCCTTGATCCACGGCACGACATCGACGCCGCATTGTTGAGTTATCGCCGGGTGTTCTGGTCCCTTGCATTGTTCAGTGGCGTCATCAATCTACTGGTGCTGGTGCCGTCGCTCTACATGATGCAGGTCTACGACCGGGTCCTCACCAGTCGCAACGAAACCACGCTGTTCATGCTGACCTTGATCGCCCTCGGGCTGTTCATGTTCAGTGCGCTGATCGAGTGGGTGCGCGGCGAGGTGATGATCCGCATGAGCGCCGGGCTGGACGACGCCCTGGGCGAGCGGATCTTCGACGCGGCGTTTGCCCGCAGCCTGCGCGAGCACAACGCCAACCCGGCGCAAGTGCTCACCGACCTTGCCACCTTGCGACAACTGATCACCGGCCAGGGCCTGATCGCCTTGCTCGATGCGCCGTGGCTGCCGATCTTCCTGCTGGTGGCGTTCATCTTCCACCCGTGGTTCGGCGTGCTGACCCTGGTGCTCGCGTTAACGCTGATCGGCCTGGCGCTGTGGGGCGAACTGGCGACCCGAGGGCGCCTGGGGGAGGCCAACCGGCTGGGGGTGCAGTCGTCGATCTACGTCAACAGCACGCTGCAGAACGCCGAAGTCATCCAGGCCCTGGGCATGCTCGGGCCGCTGCGCCAGCGTTGGAGCCTGCTGCAACAACGCATCATTGCAGCGCAGGCCCACGCCAGCGATCGCGGTGCGCGCATTACCTCGGCGACGCGCTTCGTGCGGATTTCCGGACAATCCCTGGCCTTGGGATTGGGCGCGCTCCTGGTGCTCGAAGGGCAGTTGTCGGCGGGGATGATGATCGCCATGTCGTTGCTGTTGGGGCGCGCCCTGGCGCCGGTGGAAATCGCCATCGGCTCGTGGAAGCAATTCAACAGTGGTCGCCAGAGCTACCAGCGCCTGAGCCAACTGTTGGCGCAACACCCCCGTGATCGCTTGCGCATGCCATTGCCGCCGCCGACCGGCGCGGTGCGCCTGGAGCAGGTGTATGTAGGGCCGCCCGGGGCCACGCAGCCGATCTTGCGGGGCATCAATTTCAGCCTGGGCAAGGGCGAAGTGCTCGCGGTGGTCGGCCCCAGCGCCAGCGGTAAATCGACCCTGGCGCGCGCATTGGTGGGCGTGTGGCCGGCCATCGGTGGATCGGTGCGCCTGGACGATGCCGAGATCAGCCAGTGGTCCCATGACGCGCTGGGCCCATACCTCGGCTATCTGCCCCAGGACATCGAGCTGTTCGATGGCAGTGTCGCCGACAACATCGCTCGCTTCGGCGAGCAGGACGCCGACAAGATCATCGCCGCCAGCCGCCACGCGGGCATCCACGAAATGATCCTGCGATTCCCCAAGGGTTACGACACGCCGCTGGGGCCTGGTGGACTTGGCCTGTCTGGCGGTCAGAAGCAACGCCTGGGCCTGGCCCGCGCGCTGTATGGCGGTCCGTCGCTGATCGTGCTCGACGAACCCAATTCCAATCTGGATGAAGCCGGCGAATTGGCGCTGGTGCAGGCCATCGGCGTGCTCAAGGCCGCCGGCAGCACCGTGGTGTTGATCACCCATCGGCCCAACGTCCTGGCGGTGGTCGATCACATCCTCGTGCTGAAGGACGGCACTCAACAAGCATTCGGCCCTCGGGACCGGGTGCTCAAGGCATTGATGCCGGGACCGAGGCCGGCGGCTGTGCGGGAGGCAAGCAAGGATGCGTGATTTGAAATCGGCCGCACCGGCCCACGGTGAGCATGGCCTGAGTGTACTGAGCAGCAACACGTTGCCCAGCGCCAGCACCGATGCGGGCGGGGCGGCGCGCTACGGTGTGGTGTTCCTCGCCCTGGCCCTCGGCGGCTTTCTGCTGTGGGCGTGCCTGGCACCGCTCGACCAGGGCGTGGTGGGCAGCGGCACCGTGGTGGTGGCGGGTGAACGCAAGGCCGTGCAGTCGCTGGTTGGCGGGGTCGTGGAAAAACTGCTGGTCAGTGACGGTGACCGCGTCAGCCAAGGGCAATTGTTGGTGCAGCTCAACACGGTGCAGGCGCAATCGCAGTTGGACGTGACCCTGGGCAAGTTGCTCAACGATCGCAGCATCGAGGCGCGCTTGATGGCCGAGCGTTTGGGCGCACCTGAGATCCAATGGCCGCAGCAACTGCTGGAGCGCGCCGACGAGCCCCCCGTCAAGGCGGCCATGGCCCTCCAGAGCCAGTTGTTCATGACCCGTCGCGCCGAGCTCGGCAGTCGCTTGCAGATCATCGAGCATGAAATCGGCGCCTTGCAGCAGCAGTTGCAGGGCTACGAAGGGGTCAAGCGCAACTACGATGCGCAGATGCGCTTCCAGCAGCAGGAACTCGTCGGCCTGCGTGACCTGGCCCGGGAAGGCTACGTGCCGCGCAACAAGCTCTTCGAGGCCGAGCGCAACGCGGCGCAACTGGCCGGGCAGATTGCTTCCGGCGTGGGAGATGTCGGTCGCACGCGCCAGGCCATCAATGAAAGTCGGCTCAAGGCCTTGCAGGCGCAGCAGGAATTCCGGCGCGACGCGGAAACCCAGCTCAGCGAAGTGTCGGCCGAGGCCGCAGGTTATGCCGATCAGATCCGGGCCTTGCAGTTCGAAGTCGACAACGGCGCGATCCGCGCGCCGGTGGCGGGGCAGGTCATGGACTTGGCCATCCACACGGTGGGCGGCGTTGCCCAGGCCGGACAGACCTTGATGCAGGTAGTGCCACTGGACGCGCCGATGGCGATCACCGCGCGTTTCGAGCCGCTGATGGCCAACAAACTGCGCCCCGGTTTGCCGGTGCATGTGCATTTCACCGCGCTGCAACGGGTGGATACGCCGACCGTGACCGGCACGGTAACCACCGTGTCGGCGGATCAGTTGATCGACCAGCAGACGCACCAGCCGTACTTCTCCGCCAAGGTCGAGATTCCCGCCGAGACTGTTGTCTCGCTGCAGGATGCCGGGCTGTTGGTGCGTCCCGGGATGCTCGCCGACGTCACCGTGGTGACGGGTGAACGTACCTTGATGAACTACCTGATGAAACCGCTGCGCGAACGCTTGCTGGCTGCCTTCAAAGAGGAATGAGCATGACCGACCGTTGCCGTTACGGCGTCCGTGTGCTGTTGAGCTTGTGCACCAGTTGGGCGGTGATCGGCCCGGCCTGGGCGGCCGAGGGCGGGCTGAGCCTGACGGCTGCCTACGACGCTTCGCGCGTCAACGACCCGACCTTGCAAACCGCCACCCACGCCTTCGACGCGTCGCGCCAGGAGGAGGCGATTGGTCGGGGTGGGCTTTTTCCGCAAGTGTCGTTGTCGTCGCGCTATGGGTATGGCGGGCGTACCGATGGCGGTGACGATCGCAGCTACGTCAACAGCAACGACTACCAGGCGAACAGCGTGACGTTGGCGGCGCAACAGCCGCTCTATGACAAGGGGCGCTGGGCGGCTTATCAAGAAGGGAAGGCGCGTGGCGCGTTGGGCAGTCAACAGTTCGATGTCGCCGGCCAGGCCTTGTTCGATCGCGTCGCCAAGGGCTATTTCGATGTCGCCCGTGCCGAGAACGAACTCAAGCTGATCGCCCAGCAAAAAGCCGCGATCCGTGGCTTGGTCGTCCAGAGCAAAAAGCTCTATGAGGGCGGCCAAGGGGCGATCACCGACATCGACGAAGCCCAGGCCCGGCTCGATCTGGTGGAGGCCCAGGAAACCGAAGCCCAGGCCCGTCGCGTGGCGGCGTTGCGGGCGCTGTCCGGGCGAGCGAGCGTGCCCATCGACGACATCCAGCCGATGCGCGAAGAGTTGCCCGCCGGCACGCCTATCCCGCCGGAGCAGGATTTGCCGTACTGGACGGCGATCGCCCGTGAGGCCAGTCCTGAATTGGCGGCGCGGTTGGCGGCCGTGAAAGTCGCCGAAGCCCAGGCCGACAGCCAGCGCGCCGGGCACTATCCGACGCTGTCGCTGACCACGCAGTTGACCCGCCGGGAAACCCGCCAGTACCAGGAACTCGATCCGCGCCAGGACTCGTATTACGTTGGGGTGCAGCTGGACATTCCGCTGTATCGCGGCGGCGCGGTGCGCGCTTCGGTGGCCAAGGCCGAGGCGCAACTGGCCGGCGCCCAGTCCGACTACGACGTGCAGCGTCAGCAACTGGCCGAGTCCATCGAGACCGATTACCTGGGCGTGGTGGCGGGGTTCGCCAAGAGCAAGGCCATGCAACGGGCGGTGGAGTCCAACCAGCGGGCGCTGACCTCCACCGAAAAGGGTTTCCAGGGTGGCGTGCGTTCGACCGTCGACATCCTCGATGCCCAGCAACGACTCTTCCAGGCCCGCCGGGACTTGCTCAGCACCAAGCTGGACATGCTGCAAAGCTACGTGAGCCTGCACACCCACACCGGCCAGATGAACCGCGCGGTGCTGGAACAGGTGCAAAGCCTGTTTTAAGAGCACCGCGCGGGAACAGGGCTTTTGTGGCGAGGGGGTTGCGGGCGGCATGCCCCCCTGTGGCGAGGGAGCTTGCTCCCGCTGGCTGCGAAGCAGCCCCAAAGCTCAATCAGGCAGTAAAGTCACTGGCATGCAGCTCCTTGACGCCCACCAGGGCGAGTTCGAACTCGGCGGTGGCGTCGGCGTTGGTACTGCCGTAGAGGATGCCGTCGACAAATCGCAACTGGCCGGTGGCGTTGGTGGTGTCGAAGGCGTTGCTGCCGATGAAGGTGAACGCATCGTGGGCGGCGGTCAGCGGGTTGGCGTCCAGGCCGGTGAGATCGAGTTTATCCAGCTCCGTGGTCTTGAACCCGTTGATCACGTCCCGTGCCACACCGACGCCCATGTCCGATAGCGCGCCAAACGCATAGGTGTCCGCGCCCGTGCCACCCGTGAGATTGTCGGTGCCCGCGCCACCGATCAACCGGTCATCGCCCGAGCCGCCGACCAAGGTGTCGTTGCCCGCGCCACCGTTGAGGATGTTCCCGGCGCTGTTACCCGACAGCGTGTCGGCATAGGCACTGCCCGTCAGGTTCTCGATGAACTTCAAGGTGTCCAGCCCCGACCCCACGGTGTTCTGCTGCGCAGACGTCGACAGATTCACGGTCACCCCAGCCAGGGCCCGCTCGAACGACACCGTGTCGTTGCCATCGCGTCCGTCGAGGATGTTGTTGCCGGCACCGGCAAACAGCGTGTTGTTCAACGCGTTACCGATCCCGTTGGCGTCGCCAGCGCTATCGATGTACAGGTTCTCGACGTTGCTGCCCAACGTGTAGGTCGCCAGGCTGCTGTGCACGCTGTCGATGCCGCCTGACACCGGATTGCTGCTGGTCTCGATCACCGTATCGCTGGCGTTGTCGACGTAGTACGTGTCGTTGCCATCGCCGCCGCTCATGCTGTCGGCCCCCGCAGCGCCATCGAGTACGTTGTTGGCGACGTTGCCGGTGATGAAGTTGCGCCGCTCGTTGCCGGTGCCGTCGATGTCCGATACGCCGGTCAGCACCAGGTTTTCCAGGTTGGCGCCAAGGGTCCAACTCACCGACGCCTGCACCGTATCGATCTGCGAGGTCGAAGTGTTGGTTTCCACCACGCTGTCGAACGCGTTGTCGACGATGTAGATGTCGTTGCCATCGCCACCGGTCAAGGTGTCGGCGCCCAAGTCACCGTCCAGCGTGTCGTTGCCGGCGCTGCCCACCAGCGTATCGTCCTGGTCGGTACCGAAGATTTTCCCGCCCTCGTTCTGCGCGCCGTCGAAAATGTCCTGCACGCTGTTGTTGTCGTTGGGATTGCCGTGGAAACCGAGGTCATCGGCAATGTAGTCCGCCAAGCGCTGGCCGACGATTTCCGCCGACTCCTCGTGCAAGTGCCAGACGTCGTCGGGATACACCAGCGGGTCGACTTCGTAGCGCAAGGGCAGGTCGGTGTAGTCCACGGCCAACTTGACGTCGGCGCGCTCGGCGGCGATGGCTTCCTGGGTGGCGCGGACATAACCGACACCGTCGACGATGGCGGCGATCTTGTCTTCAGAATAGCCACGGGCCCGTGCCGCATCCTGCTCGTAGTGACCGGTCTCCATCATGTATACGGTGAAATTGCCGAACTGGGCGTGCAGGTAATCAAAAACCTTCAGCGTCGCCGCCTTATAGGCCGCCGCGGCCGCTGCCTTGTCCGTGGCCCGGGCGATTTCCTGGGCGGCTTCCTCGCCCTGGCCCCAGATGATGCCCATGGTCACGTTGTCGATGGCCTTCAGTTCGGTGAGCTGGTCGCGCAGCAACGTCACGGCCCGCAATAACGCCGGCCCGGGTTGGTTGGTGTCGGTCAGCCACCAGCATAATTTCAGCTCCTCGGCGCCCAGCGTCGACAAGCCGTTGACCGTGCTGCCACCCACCGCGATGTCGATACCGTTGCCATCGGCATCGGTGAACTGGCTGCGCACGTCATAGGTGGTGTACTTGTCCAGGTCGTTGACCAGCATCGAGGTGCCGGATTGATCGTCGTCTTCGGTCATGCGCAGCAGGCGTGCGTTGGATTGGCCGAGCGTGGGCAAGTAGAGAATGTCCTGCTGGGCGCGTTCGCCGAAGACGAAATCGCTGGCGGTGAGGGTGTTGAGGTAGTTGCCGTTCAGCGCGATCTCGAAACGGTTGCCATCGGCGTCGGCCTCGCTCGATTTCACGTAGGTCTTGTCTCCGGCGGCGTTCAGGGTCATGTAGAGCGTGCCGTTGCTGCCATCGCCGAGGCCGGTGAAGCCCAGCGCCGACACGTCGATCTTGTCCACGCCGACGGTGAAGTCGTAGATCGTGTCCGTGGCCGTGACGCCTCCGGTGTCGTAGTCGCGGTAGCTGTCGGACAGGTTGCTGTAGCGGAACGTGTCGGCACCGTCGCCGCCATACAGCGAGTCGCGCCCGGCACCGCCGTCGATGATGTCCGCGCCCGTGCCGGCCTTGATGGTGTCGCTGCCGCCCAGGCCGAGGATCAGGTCGGCGCCGGCCGTGCCGTTGAGGGTTTCGGCATTGGCGGTGCCGGTGATGGTGTTGGCGGGGGAGTCGGCCACGGTCAGGGCGAAACTGTCACTCACCGATGCGCCCGAAGGGTCGGTGGCCTTGACCAGCACGTCGTAGTTGCCGGCGGCGGTGTTGGTTGGCGTACCGCTGAAGGTCAGGTTGGTGGCGTTGAACGTCAGCCACGAGGGCAGGGCGCTGCCGTTGGCGAGGGTCGCGGTGTAGGTCAGCACATCCTGGTTGGCGTCGCTGAAACTGTTGCTTGCCACGGTGTATTTGAACGGCGTGCTTTCACTGGCGTTCTGGTCCAGCAGCGGGATGACCACCACCGGCGCCACGTTGGTCGGGGTGTTCTGGTCGGCGAAGACGAAGTGATTGGCCGTCAGGCTGCTGACGAAGTTGCCCGCCATCGAGATTTCGAAGCGGTTGCCGTTGGCATCGACCGTGAGGTCCTTGAGGTAGGTGCGGTTGGTCGACGAACTGTACGTGACCTGCAAAGTGCCGTTGAGCCCGTTGCCCAGGCCCGTATAGCCCAGCGCGGCGACGTCGATCTTGTCGGCGGCCACGTCGAAATCAAGGATCTGGTCACTGGCACTGGTGGAACCGGTGCGGTAGCTGTCGAGCTTGGAGGTGTAGCGGAACACGTCTGCGCCCGCGCCGCCGGTGAGCTTGTCGACGCCGGTGCCGCCCACCAGGATGTCGTTGCCGGCGGCGCCATTGATGGTGTCATTGCCGGCGCCGCCGAAAATCTGCTCGTTGGCGACAGTGCCAGTCAGTGTGTCGTTGTTCGGCGTGCCGTTGATCACCACGGAGGTGGGTACGTCCTGCACGGCCAGGGTAAAGCTGTCGCTGACCGTCGCGTTGCTGCCATCGGTCGCGGTGACCTGGATCGAGTAGGTGCCCGACGCGGTGTCCGGAGGGGTGCCGCTGAATGTGCGCGTGGCGGCGTTGAACGTCAGCCAGCTGGGCAGGGCGCTGCCATCGGCCAGCTTGGCGGTGTAGCTGAGGCTGTCGTTATCCGGGTCGGTGAAGGCGGTGGCGGGCACCACGTAGCTGAAGGGGGTCTTTTCGGTGGCGTTCTGGTCCAGCAGCGGCGTCGCCACCACGGGGGCCTGGTTGACCGGCGAAGACGTGGCGAAGACGAAGTTGGCGTTGGTCAGTTTGTCGAGGTAGTTGCCGTCCAGCGCCACCTCGAAGCGGTTGCCATTGGCATCTGCTTCCAGCGACTTGATGTAGGTCTTGGTGCCGGCGCTGTTGAGGACCAGGTAGACGGTGTTGTTCTTGCCATCGCCCAGGCCGGTGAAGCCCATGGCGGACAGGTCGATCTTGTCGGCGGCGATGTCGAAGTCGGTGATCAGGTCACCGAGATTGGCGCCGCCGGTGTTGTAGTTGCGGTAACTGTCCAGCCGGTTGGAGAACACGAAGGTGTCGGCCCCGGCGCCGCCCGTGAGGGTGTCCATGCCGGCGCCGCCGTCGAGCTTGTCGTCGCCCGCGCCACCGCTGAGGCTGTCGTTACCGGCGAGGCCGAGCAGGGTGTCGGCCGCGTCGCTGCCCAGCAACGAATCGCTGCCGGCGGTGCCGGTGATGACCCGGTTGAAGATGAAATTGCTGGCCGTCAGGGTGCTTGCCAGGTTGCCCGACAGAATCAGCTCGAAGCGATTGCCGCTGGCATCGGCGTCGAAGTCCTTGATGTAGGTGCGGTCGTTGCTGGCGCTGTAGCTTATTTGCAGGGTGCCGCCACGGCCATTGCCCAGGCCGGTGAAGCCGAGGCCGGCGAGATCTATCTTGTCCTGGGTCACGTCGAAGTCGGTGATGGTGTCGTCAAAACTGGTCGTGGCGTTGCGATAACTGTCGGACTGGCTGGCGAAGCGGAACGTATCGGCACCGGTTCCGCCGGTCAGTTTGTCGACCCCCGCGCCGCCCACCAGGACATCGGCCCCGGCTGCGCCGTTGATGGTGTCGTTGCCGGCCGCGCCGTAGAAGATTTCGCTGGCGCTGGTGCCGGTGAGTATGTCGTTGCCCGCCGTGCCTTGCACAGTGGTCATCGGCACCGTGGCGCTGACGTAGCTGCCGTCACCGTAGAGCAGCGTGGCGCCCTTGCTGGTGTGGCTGATGGTGTTGGCGATGATGGCGTTGCGATCGGTGCCGTCTTCGTTGCGCTCGGCGACGCCGTAGGTGGAGAGGTTGCTGCCGCTGATTACGTTGCCCTGGATCAGGTTGTCGCTGCCGTTGAAGTACTTGCCGGACACGCCGAGGGTGTCGTCGTAGGACTGGATGATGATCTCCGGCACCGCGCTGCCCAGGGCGTTGTTGTTGAGCGTGTTGTCGATGATGTCGACGTGGTTGCTGCCGTAGATGCGGATGCCGGCGCTGGTGTTGTCGTGGATGTCGACGCCGGTGACGGTGACCTCGCTGGACAGCTTGACCAGCACGCCTTCGGCGCCGTTGCCGTACACCTCGCCACCGGTGATGGTGATGTTGTTGGGCGAGGGAATGTTCTCGCTGCCGCGCTGCACCACGATGCCGTTGCCGCCGTTGTTGTAGGCGACGTTGTTGGTGAGGGTGAAATCGTGGGTGCTGGTGACGACGTTGAAACCGTGGCGGTCGTTGTCGTAGGCGACGTTGTTTTCGAAGGTGCTGTCGCTGAGGAAGTCGGCGACGAAGCCATCCAGGCCGTTGCCGTGGGACACGCTGTTCTTGATGACCATGT
>Ga0308169_10001460_pt1 | contig 27711 bp, 20 predicted proteins | sample PhyBR1_2_FD_202139 | JGI IMG/M metagenome (GOLD analysis project Ga0308169, IMG submission 202139) | Phyllosphere microbial communities from UC Gill Tract Community Farm, Albany, California, United States - DLSLSB.R1 | ecosystem: Host-associated > Plants > Phyllosphere > Unclassified | place...
CAAACCCATTTTTACTTTTACATTCTACAAGGACTTGGCTGATCTAAAATTAATATTTTATGTTGGCAAAAATAACTTCTATAAGGTAGCTTAACATAAAAATAGGATGTTCTAAAAGTATATTAAATTTAGGCTTTTCTGTGATACAACAGCTAGCAGCAGTCTTGGATGTTCTAAAAGTATATTAAACTTAGGTTTTACTAAGACACAACAATCAGCGATAATCTTTGACATTTTACTTTTATTGAACAATTTGTTAAAATAAATACAAGAAAATGAATCAAAAAGTTTTTTAAATTATAACTAGCAATGCAATATACATGCTAGCCTGTGCTTCTGCAGATTAAATACACAACATTTGTAGACATTTACCATGTTTCTTGTTCATTATTTTCTGAAACTCATTTTTCTATCCCAGGAGAAATCCAATATTTGATCAATCATAAGTGTCAAACTTAAAAAATTTTAAGAGTTGAGCAAATGAAGAAAAGAGAAGCTTTTAGAGTCAATTATAAAAACTGCAACAATTGAGCATTTTGATTACTCAGGAGACAAGTGAACACTTTGTTTACTCAGGAAACACTCCTTAATTGACTTTTAAAATGCCCTTATAAATTATTTTTCTCTGACAACTTGAGCAGAAACTAGGATGCAATCATATTTGATGAATAAAAGGTAGAAAGAAAGGTTATAAATATTAAACAAATTAAGGAAACCTGAAAAGTTAAATTTTATGGAAAATATAATACATTAGAATGATACCACTTTTTCAAGTTTCATAAGCAAGTATGTTTTATTTAGACCTTTTTACAATTTAAGATGTTTTTTGCGAGTTATATTTTTTATTAAAATAAAACTTGTTGATCTAAATTTTTAAAATGTTTTAGTTTTTAAAGTTATGCTTTTTTGATATTGTAAAGCAGCATGTATCATTAAATTAATAGATGCACAACTGTGCTTTTTGTGATTTTGCTAAGTATCCCATTTTGAAAATTCATTTTATTCTTTGAATTTAAAACTTTGCTTTTATATTGGATTTTACAAAAGCCCTAGCTTTATGTTCTAAAAGATCCGTAAATTTGCTTTTCTCTGAATTTCAGTCCTCTTAAAATTTTTGAAAAAATCTTCTACCCTCAAATGGAACAAGTCTATAGAGTTAAAGCAGCCCCATTGATAGAAGCAATTAAGGAAACTCTGAAGAACAACGAGGGCATTACTCTGCCTAAAGATGTTGATTTGATAAAGACCTCACATGGCAAGCAGTATTCTCCGGAGGATGCCAACTGGTTCTACACTAGAATGGCTTCTATTGTTAGATATTCCATGTGCAAGGGAACTGTTAGCTTGAAAGGACTCAGAAGAAAATATTCATGTAGAAAGAATGCTGGTGTTAGGCCATCGAGATATGCCAAAGGCTCTGAGTTTGTGATTGAAAGTGCCATTGAACAGCTGATTAAAATCCAATGGTTAGATTTTGCAAATAAGCAAGATATTCTCACACCTTCTGCCAAAGAGATTCTTTCTGAGATTTTGGAGAAAGTCGGTCAGCAATAAAAGTCAATTTATTTACTTTGTTTCTTCTAAAAGACATCTGTTTGTTGCTCTAAAAAATATTTTATTTTGCAATTCAAACACATTCTTATTTCAGAAAGTATTTCAAACAAAACAAATTTGTTTTCGGTAGCTCATTTTGCCAGCTACGGACCTTTATATAATAGTGTGAACTTCACTTTTTCTGATTTTCTGAAAGCAAATCAAAGAAAACATTGTTTTAGGGAATTTTACTTTTGAAATAATAGGTCTCATATTCTATTTAAAAATTTACCCCATGGAAAGAGATCCTATGGAGAATGTAGTCATGGTTTCTATCAAAAAGAATATGAAGAACTATATTACTACTCTACAAAACGTTCCAAAAGGAAAAATAGATTCTATTCTCAAGGGATGCAAGAAGTGTTTTGGATGTGGCGGCAGCACAGGTGGGGAAGGATCGAAGGATTCGATTATTTTGCAAGGAGATCAAACAGACAATCTTAAGAAGCATAAAGAAGCTCTTTTGGATGGATTAGAGATTCGTTTTGCTGACAAATAGTTTATCTTTATTTTATTGAGTTTTAATAAATTATTAAAATAGAATTTTGAAGTTGAAGCCTATTTTCTTGGTCCGAAGCCTTTAAGTTTAAGAATGCAGTTGTTTAGGCTGATTCTACTTTTTAGAAAATAGTATATTTTAGAAGATAAATTAAAAGTTTTGGTACATTAGTGAAAGTAGAAGTTGTTAATATTGGATACAACAGCCTTAATTAAATATTGTTGTCGAAACTAAAGAATTTATATTGATTTAATCTATTTGATCCCTCGTTTGAGAAACTTGTATTTGTGCTCAAAATCTTGACAAATGAATTGATTGTTTGTCAATCAGTTGTAAACAGTAAATACTGATGGATTAGCTGACCTTAATCTATTAGCTTGTTTGTAGATTTCATCTATCACAATTGTTATCTAACATGTTTCTCAGGAAACATATAATACAGAAAATTTTATTTTACAATGTGAAGATTTAAACTCATTAGCAATATTCATATTTAAAATGATAAGTAGCTAAATTAAGGATTTAATTAAATTGCTTAAATAGTAAAAATAACTCTCAGCATGGCCAAAAATAACAATATTGAAATCAAAATTGTGTTAAAGAGAAAAGAAGATGACTTTGGCGAAGTTTGAGACTGCGATTTGAGTAGATTCTTTTCTAACCTTGCTCTGTAACAAGCATTTTCAACATTTTTTGACAATGCTTGGTCGTCTTCACTTGAATAAAAACATTCTTCATCACTAGACAAGTCATCCAAATCTTTCATTTCTGATGACTCTTCCTTTAAAGGCAGGTCATCGACTATATCCTCATTGTTTCTGCCATGTAAATTTTTTATATCTGGTTTTATTGATCTGTGTAAAGACGACATATGAGATCTCATTCTTTCAATTCCAGATATTAAATTGCTGTGTTTTTCTAATTTTGCATTATTTTGTCTCCGAAAAATAGTTATACCCTGACCACCAAAAGAGTTCATTGATGATTTTGTATTTTTTATCTTTGATTTCATTTGGTTAAATATCCTGAATAGCCTTTCTTTGCTCAGAACCTTGCCAGTAAGCAGTTTTAAACTCTGGATCCTTGGCTTGTGTTGTAGATCGATCTCGATTGTTGGTATCTGTTGTTCGATATGCCTTAAGAGTTTATCTGAAATGCTATCTAAGTCTCTTGCGATTTTATCTGTAGTATCTTTTTTTGCATTCTTCCACAATTTAATATTTGGCGTTGATAAAAGTTTTTCAATTCCCCGAAAATTTTCTCTGTGCAAGTCGATGTAAATTAAATAAATACTTACTGCAATATCTAAAAGTCTGGCTCTGAGGTCTACAGAATTGTAAATTAAGTCTGCCTTTTGAAAGTTCTCGAAATAAACAGACATCTGAAAGATTAATCTTATAAATGAGAAACATAAGTTAAACTTTTGCATAAAAACCTTGGAACAGTACTTTTCAGTGTTTGTTATTTTCACAGATTCTGGGGCATCAGTTAATTTAAGGAACTTTTCATCTAGAAAATCAATTTTTTCTTGAACCATCTTGCGAAATTCATTTGTTAAATGCTCAACAAGAATGTTTTCTAATAAAAAGGGCTTCTTATAAATTTTATCTTCTATTTCTAGCGCCAGCACTTTCAACTCTTTGGATATTTCTGAGGTAATGTCTGAGATTTGATAATGAGATTTGTCAAATTTGTTTTTTAGCAATCTATCTAAAATGACGCTTCTAATAATATCTTGCATGAGTCTGTGAAATTTAGAAACTAAATCAGGATATGGCAAATATTGTTCGTTGTAAGTTATAAGGCCCCTTAAATGAAAATATCTGTAAAAATGAAAATTTTTATCATCTATTGTATCAGGAAACACGAGCTTTTTCAAATTATTGTGAGATAGAGATAGTCCAGAGCATAGAAACATACTCAAACCTTGCTTTAAAATGGAAGCAGCTGGATTCAAATCGGAGAACTTGTTCAGTGTGTCCTCACAAGTAAAAAGTTTATTATCAGATAGAGATTTCAAAATTTTAACAAATCGCTTTCTCTTGTGCATTACCAAGCCATGTGATTTTTTAGACTCATACTTGAATTTTGTAATAGATGTTGCTATTTTTGGGGCAATTGAATGCCTTTTCCAGGCTTTAATTTCTGCATTCTGGATTGATCTGGGTGATAAACCAGTCGATGAGACTGTGTTTATGAACATTAAACATCTCAAAAGTTCCATTGAGGGTGTAAATGAGTAGTTTGCATAAATTTATTTAAGGGGCATTTCAAAGCTTTAATTAAACAAATCATGAAAGGGGCTAACTTAAAAGTGCCAGCCCCTAAATCTGTTTGCAAATCAAAATTTAAGTTTTCGATACCTTGCGTATTTAATTGAAAAATTTGTTAGATAAAATTTCATACTCCAAATATGAATATGTTTTGTTTTTCTATTCAGAAATAGTAGTTTTGCTTCCTTAAATAGCTACAGGCAGCTAATATTATCTTTTGACTGGGTGCAGGCTTTAAATTGTTATTGCTGAGTAAATATTTGCAATGCAAATATTATTTCAATAAAATTCAAATCCATTCTAGAGCCATGAAATTTGTTTCAGCCTTGTGTGACCATTTATTCTTTAATGGAAAGTCTAAGTTCTTTACACTGCACAAAATAACCAGTTTCATAACGTCATTCTATATTTTAGTGATAGCCGTGATTTCTTTTTACGAGTTCTATAATTTTCAAATAAACCAGTCCTCAATCCTTGAAAAAGCCAGGATTTACAAATTTCCAGCAGAAAATTTGGAGAACACAGCCATATCGTACAGACATATGGGGTATGTTGCATTATTTTGCCTAGCTCTAAACATTATTTTGTCCTATTTGTCTCAGTACCTGTCGATAAAACTGTTTAAGGCATTTAGAGTAGTCAGCAAAGTTCTATGGTTTACTGGTCTGCTATGTTGCCATGCTTTATGTTTGGCCATCTATTCTATTATTAAGATTGAAGAGAGCTTCTCTTTTCTACGGTCTGATATGCTTAACTTTTCCAAAAAGCCTAGGCTTAGCTTTTTTCCCTCCAAAATCCTATTTCTCTCATGCTTATCACTAGAATTCTCTGTTATAGTCTGCATTGTTTTCCCTTTTATTGTATTTCAAGATATTCTGAGTTCTCTTTTTGCGTTGTTCAGTAGCTACCAAAGTATGCCAAACACCAATCTGACCTTATTTTCTCAGGCCATTGATCTTTTTGGAAATAGTTTTATAACTAAAATTCTAAATTTTTGCAAATGCACGGGTTTTGACTATCAAGAAATTTATGTTGTTGATCATGATTTTGACGGTATCAGGCTGCTTCAAACATGGAACTCAACCCAGATAATGGTGCCTTTGAATGCTGTTGCACACTATAAAGACGATCTATTTGCCCCTCTGGTCAGTAAAATACATTCAGCATGCAATAACGTTGAAATTAAAATGCGATGCCTGATTGCTTTGTTTACGATAGCATTATGCATTGTTTATTACTTAATAATAAATAAGTGCAAAAAGTCAAATGCAAAATGCCTGTATTACGAACTAATGAACTGCCAAAAGTTAATCTATTTTGTGCATTTTTTATTCATTCTCATTCACAAGGCTTTTCTTAGGAGATATCAGCTCAGAGAGGATAATTATCTTATTAAACTTGGATTTAGTCAAAGCCTTGTGGGGTTTTTGGTTAAAATGAGTAAAAGCCAGAAAGAATCTAATTTAACATATTACACATCAGCTGGGGCCATTTTGTCATCTTCACATTCGTTGATTAAAAGAATAGAGCAAATTGATGCGGCAGCTTTGCAATCTTCTAAGGTTTAAAGATCAACTTGCAAATGCTTAGCAGTATTCATTTAATGTTGCTAGAAACATCAGAATTAAAGAATATGCTTTGTGTTCTGCACGTGTTTATAAAACAAACGTTAATGAAAAACATTATTTCCAGACCAATTTGAAAATTTGTATATGCAACACTTTTGTTTTCAAATGCTGTGATAAGATCAAATATACCTAAAAAGAGTTTTTAATTGACTTAAATTTTCTCATTGCTTTGTATTCACAATTTTTACAAAATCATGAAAATTTTTATAGTTTGTTTCTGATACAAAAGCAAAAGCATTCATTTCATTTATCGACAGCAGGTACTTCTGGTATTCGTGTTCTGTGTCATTCAAATGCTTTGCAGATAATTCTATCTTGGCACCATCCATCTTTTTGAAATACAAAATCATTGATTTCTCGGCAAGGTCGTTTATGAATTGAGTCCCTACAATCAAATTTCCATTTGACTCTGACTGAAGAAGTAAATTAAATGAATCTAGATCTGCCGGCTCAATTATTTCAGTCTTATCAAAGAATATCTTTCCAGTATCGTATTCTGCGTACGTATTGGCATCCATTAAAGCAAGTGTTTCTTTATACTTCTCTTTTGTCAATTTGTAATGGCCTCTCTTTGAAATTAAAGGGGTAGGCTTGTCTTTAAATCCAACAATTACTTCTTCCTCGGCACAAATAAAATTTTTTATTGGATATTTTGTATTTTTGTCATAGAATGAATCTTTATAAAGAAAGTCGTCCAAATACACTTTGATTTTCTTGCTTAAAAAACTCTTTTTTGTATCAGTAATGTAGGGAATGCATCCCTTAGTGGTTGTAATGACGTAATCAAGATTTCTGGCATTTTCCATGGGTCTTTTTACAAAAGTATTTATAAAACTTGGTTAAAAATTGACAAAGCAGCACAGATGCTGGTATCAGTGACATTTATTGTGATTATTGCTAAGCATAATAGATTGCCGTCTTTATTTGGAGACTTTTGACTGGACTAAAATTTATTTAGCTTTGCAGGAAGAGCTTTTTTCTTTACAAGAGTCAAAAGGTTTGAGAAGCTTTATCATTTTAGTACAACTTGTCTCTGTAGCAATTAGTTTATTACTTTAAAAATTCAAAAGAGATACAGTTTGATCAGGGTTTGCAAATCTTCATTTTACTATTTTAAACAATGCCAAAAAAGAAAGCAAGTTTGCAATCTTTGGCATTTGCTTTAAGATGCTGGAAAAAGCCTGCAAAAAGGAGGTTTTACGAACATTGCTATTTATTGCAGTGTGGCAGTTAAAACAATAGGTAAACACAGATTATCCACAACTTCTGGAATACAATTTCCTTTATAAATTAACATCTGATAACGCATTTCTACAAAAATAATACCTGTAAAAAATATATTCTTTTAGCAAAACGGACTAGTATTTTAATAAATGGCTCTTGGATGCTAAAAACCAATTAAATTAGGCAAATTTATTGCTAAATTAATTTCTAGGAATAAAACTGCCTAAAATTTTGAGAAGTCTATAGGCTCAAATAAAATTTTTCGTGGTGCTTTGAAATTGGTCTGTGTCTTAAATTGGAAAATGTCGTCCAAAAAGTCAAATCTTTTCTTTTTTCCTATTCTCTCTACATTTTTGTTTCTAGATTCAAAATCATGAAGCTTGTGCTTGGTATTAATTAGCTCATCCTTTGTAAGGATATCTTTGGAATGCCTGCACTCATGCAAATACATGCACTCGTTGTTCTGGCATGGGATGTTCTTCAAATAAAAGCTGCAGTACTTGGTGGTTCCATATGTACACCTAATTACTTTATTGTCTAGAATACTTTCATCCACCTCCTGTATGCACCATTTGGCCTCATATTCGGTGCTAAACGTTATGTATGCACTGGCAGTAGATTCTATAGATTTATATGATACCTCAGATCCTGCTAACTTTGTATCATTACTCCTGTACTCCGGCAATTTGAAGCTTTCCAGTGATGTACTCCTCTTATTGATAATTATTTTCTTGATGTTTCCAAATTGCCCAAAAAACTCTTGTCTTCTAAGAATACTGTCGTCTGCATACTTTTGTGGAATTCCTATAACGTAAACCAAGTTCTTCTGTATGACTCTTATATTGAAAAAATCTGGTGAATTTAGTCCTGCAAATTGAGCTGCCATGGGATGGATTAAAAGCTTAAAAATTTTTATATTGATTGGAAAAGGGGACAAAATTCAACTTTGAACATAACTTAAACTGGCTTTAAACACAGCATGCTGCAATGGATTGAGATGCAGAATGTTAAAGTTTACTTAATTATGGGAAACTGATTAAAGTCTTATTTTGCCAAAGAAGGATATTTGGAACATTTGTTGTTTTACAGTTTGTTTTTGAAACTTCTATTGATGGATCTGCAATCAGAGATTTATTAAAAGCATCATTTATAACAGATGCAGTATTTCATATAAATTATCTGTAAAAAATGCAATACCTTATAATAAAGTACTTATAGCAGAGTTATTTGGGGTTTTATTTCCTGTTCAATTGAAATAAAATTGTAAGAAACAAAATATGAAAAGATGGTTTAGAGGGCTTTATGTTTATTCTAAGGCATCTTTAAAGCTCCTGATTGCAAAAATATGCATTCTTTTGTAGATGCTATGAGCATTCTATCTAATGGCCAACATTCTATAAAGGTATTTTACAAAAGCTTTACTCACAGCTTTACAAGCTAAAAACTTAAATTTAAAATTTTGGTGAATCTGTATTTTTTAAAATAGAAATTGGAGATTCCAAATGTTCTCTAAACTTTACACTAGGTAAAATACTTTTTTAACCGCAGCCTTCAGATTTACCAAAATCCTGCTCCAACTTTCTTTTTTTACTCAATTTTGCAAATATTTTAGCATTTTATTTAAACATTTTTGTTCTTTGTTTAAAATAAAAATTCTTTTTTAGCCCTCATGGATATCCCGCTTTCTGCAGCCCAACAGGCATTTGAGATCGGTACAACCTTGGTTTGTATGGTTTTTCTGAAGAAATCGTTCACCTCAAATGAGAAAAACGTCTTCTATATAAGAATTGCCTTTGCGGCCTCATCTGTCATCCATATTCTGCTGGCTCTTTTTTTGAGATATGTGGTTTCTAAGTACAAGCTAGAAGCTAAACTGAAGTATAAGCCAGAGGCCTCCTTCCTCAACATGTCCGAAGGTGGAGAGCAAGAGGAGCTGGAAAAAACACACTCTGAGTATGACAAGGAAGAAGTAGACAAGTATATCAGATCTCTTCTCTTTCAAACAGCTCTGTATGTGTTTCTATCGTATAAATTCAATGTTGTCCAGCCTTTGATTATAAAGACAATAAATATAATCAAGTTTTTGTTCCTTTATGCCCCAGTTTGGACATATTTCTATGGAAAGCCAATCAAGAGGCCATACAATGAGAACTTTATCTTTAAGGCACCTGCTGAGACAGCAGCTGAGCCGCAAGACAAAAAAAAGAAGAAGAAGGAAGATTAAATTGCTATTTTTTATTTATTTTATTCTTAACCAGCAAAGTTGAGCTAAAATTAGACATTGTCATAAAAATATATGTTTGTTTATTGGTTGCTGTCTTCAGCAAAATTTTTTCTAAATTTTTGTGTTTTTGTTCAAATCAAAAGATTCCTGTCAATAGAGGGAATGTGATCTTTAAATGGTGCTTGCCACCAACAAGACTAAGAAGTTTAAAAAAATAGTTTATAACATAGTTTGTCAAATAAACTGCTGGGATGAGTCTAACAAAAGGACTTTGATTACAAATTCTGCTATTTGTAGGAATATCAGCACAAATTGTTTTATGCCCAAAATAAAACTAAAAGTAGATTTGTTTTTGAATCTTAAAATAATGCTACAAAAAGTAATTAGATACAACAAATAATGATAAAGTCAAAAAGTCTTAGCAAAACAAGCATCAAAAGTTTCTAAAAAACAAGTTAAAATAATTACAAAACACAAAAAGTAGCACAGATCAGAATGGAAAGATCCCAGGTTGATATTTCTAGCAACTCCAATGAAGAGTCACAAAGCATAGCTCTTCAGGATACATTGGCACTGATCTCCTACAAAGATTAAAATATTTTATATTGGAATAAAATTTAATTAAAATTTTAGCAAAAAATAATCTTCATAAGTGCAAGAGCAAAGAGGATAATAAATCCGATAGCGATCCATGGCCAAGAGCTGGCATACCATCTGTGTCTTGAGCTTTCCATAGACTTATGCACAAACTTTCCATCCTCATAAACAAACTCTTCGGTAAATATTTCAGAATCATTGTTCCACGGTCTTATATTGAGCAAGTAAACGCTTTTGTCATCAAAAGAATCGGTGGGCAACTCCATAGTAATCTTGTCAACCAAGGACTCTTTATACAGCTTAGCATAACTTTTACTGGCAGGATCATCTTCCATCTTAAGATCTTGAACAGTGTCCAAGTAGTTTGCTGGGCTTAGAATATAATTATCTAATGTAGCTACTGCAGCACTGTCGTCCTCGCCTTTCTTCTTTAACAAAACAACAGAATCAATAATCACTGGACTAGTAAAATCTACAACTACTGTGTCGTTGTCGTTATTGAAAATAAGTCTTTTGCAGGATGAGTCAGGGCTTTGCCTCTGCACCTTGGTGGATGCAGCGTGTACGCCTAGGACAAGAAGCAAGGTTCTCAACATCAAGTGCATTGGGGATAAAGTTTTTGCAGAGAATATATACTTTAATATAAATTTAATTTTTTGAATTCCTTAATTAATTATTGCTGAATCAACTCTCAGATACTTTTGCTGCAGACTTGGCATCCAAGAATTTTTAATCACAACAAATCATCAGATTGAAATGATGAAATATTTGGCTATTCAAACAGCATTGTGCTTGAAAAGATTTGTTAGTAGCTTTTTAATTTAGGAATTTTTTGTTGTTTTATTTACAATTAATTTATTTTTAATGTTTTTCTCAAAAAAATAGGAATTACCAAGACAAATCAAATTAATTTGGAATCAATAAAAACTTGCAAAGCATTTTGGTTTCATTTTTACAGTAAGTTGTTAAAAAGTAGAATTTGAACAAGCCTTTAGAGCAATATTTAGCAACACCTCCTATTTTAGGAGCCTGTTCAAACAGATTCTCTCAAATCAGAGAAGCAAGTAGAAGATCAGAGTTGGTCAATTCAACAGAGAAGATTTAAGATATTTTAATTTGTGAAAGGACAGCAGAAAAGTAACTTGCAACAAACAAAGATTTTTAGTATGTTAGAGTAAGATGAATTTGAATAAAAACTGCAAAATTTCTTTTGATTCATCATCACCAGTCATGATAGAGCTTATTTTGTTAATTTCGTTTATTTAAACCACTGCAATTTTTCTAAATTCCTAAATATTTTGACTTTTCTAAAACACTCCAAAATTTGAAGATGTGCGGGATTTTGCTTTCAGAAGATGGATTAAAAGAAGAAGTAGTCTTGCTGATTAAAAATCGAGGAAAGTCTCATTTTAACAGAGTCAGGCTGCAGAATATGAATTCTGCATCAAGTGTTCTTTCCATTCGATCCTCAGTCGAGCAGCCAATAATTGAAAAGGACTACTCATTCCTATTCAACGGTGAGGTTTATAACAGATGTGAAAGCGATACAATATTTGTCAGAGATACAATTGATTCTGTTCTAAAATCTGACAGAGAGGTAGTAGAAAACAAAAATGAAGAAATATTTAAAGAGGATAAAAATCTTTGCTGCTCGATAATTCCAAACCACGATCTAGGAATAAGCAAAAATTTTAATATTCTAGAGCTGATCTACACAGAGATAAACAAGTACGAGAACGAAATGGCTCTTGCAATTTTGAGGGATAACAATGTGCTTTTTTTTAAAGATGATATTGGGCGAAGAAGCTTTGGAATCACCTTTAGTCCATTTTTTCTATCCTCTGTTCAGTACAACGAAGAGCTAGATTCAATGAAATTGTACTTGTATGACATTAAGCAGAAATGCCTGTATTCAAAATTTAAACCTAGGTTTGGCATCATAAAATTATACTTTGACAGAATTGGCTGGATCAAGCATCATCTTCATTCATGTAAGCATGGACAGTTATATGACCATTTCACTAGATGCTACGATAAAATAAGCGATTTTGTTCCCGTAGAATATGCTTGTAAAAAATCGGAGGAAAATGTTGTTGCAGAGCTCACAACCTTGTTGAGAAATTCTATTGCAAAAAGACTTGTTAAAGCCGATCCTGTAATTGTATTTTTTAGTGGTGGGATTGATTCGTTGATAATTGCAATACTTTGCCATCTATGTTCAGGAGAGAATATTAAAATCTACCTTATCAATACAGCTTTTCCTGACTCTTTTGATAGAAAGTTTGGGCTGTTGGCGTACAACGATCTTGTTGCAAAATATGGAAATGACAGATTTTTGTTTATAGAAAATGACTTGAGCTGTGATCTGGTAAAGGCGAATTCCGAGCTGATTCGACAGCTGATGCATCCTAAGTACACTAAAATGGCCTTTAACATATGCGTTGTCTTGTACTTTTCGGCTCTTAAAGCATCAGAGTATGGGAATATAGTTTTTTTGGGTTCTGGTGCTGATGAAATATTTGGCGGATACAACAGATACAAAAACTCTAATTTTCGTTCGGAGATGTTTTTCGATCTGTTTACGATATCTGCACATAACTTATGCAGAGATGACCGTGTTATTGGCAACAATAACATTGAAGCCAGATTTCCATTTCTAGATTCTGAAATAATAAAATTTGCACTGAGTTTGGATAGCAGCCATTTTATTAATACAGATAAAGACATGAACAAGGCTATTCTTAGAGATTTGCTTGTTGAACTAGGATTTGAAAGAGCTGCGCTTGTGCCCAAAAAAGCAATGCAATATGGAGCTGGTGTCAAAAAGTATGAATCTAGCTTCAACTTGTGAACATTTCTGTGTTAGATCTAAACGTACATGTTTTTATTAAAAAAATCTTAAAATTTAATTTGTTGTAACAAACAAATACTTTGATAATCAAATGGCTTTGAATAATGAAACGAGCAGATAGAGAGGTAGCCGGTTCTATTCCCATTATGGAAGATGGGAAGATCGTATTCGTCAGCAACTCAAAAGGACATTATATCATCCCAAAGGGCGGCATTGAGAAGAACGAAAACCCTTGGGAAGCTGCGCAGCGAGAGGCTTTTGAGGAAGCAGGCATAGAGGGCAAGATATCAAACAAGATAGCTGGGTATATTAAAGATATTCCATATTTTATTTTAAGTGTATTGAAGTTGAATGAAAATTATGATGAGAAAGAATCACGAACAAGAATTATCTTGTCTAAAACTGAAATATTTGAACACGAATTGGTTCCTCAGAAGATTAAAGATCTGCTGCAATCTGTTCTGAACGAGTGAAGATCTTAGTGAAAATCCTGTTAAGGACTGTTTTAAATTAAATGAGAAATTTCATCATTAAATTTTTTTCTAAAAATTACCTAGTTGATAGTTGCATGGCCTAAAAATCAACACAACTATAATTGTTGTCTTTTCTATTACTCGACTCTGGAACCCAAATTTTGTAAAAAATTAAAGTTCTAGCAACTAAGAATAACTTTTGTACTTTCTGGAAGGAAATTCGGCTTCTAGTAAAAATTATTGTTCCAAATATTTAAGAATTTGTTTTGGCCATCCCATGGGCGCAGAATTCGATTATTCCAGCTATCTTCTCTACGATCCAGATGGTAAAATAAAGCAGATTGATTATATACAAAAAACCACCGAGCTAGGAAACATTTCCATAGCACTGGGAAACAAAAATGTTGGGGTTTTGATTGCCCACAGTCCAAAACGCTCTAAGCTGGCAGAGAAACAACAAAAGGTCTTTGAAATCAACTCAAATGCGCTTTTTACATTCTCAGGCATCACGAACGATGGTCTTTCGATTGTAAGATATCTCAAATCCTGCTCAGTGTTTGAGGATGTCATCAAGGATCGCTCCTTGCATCATTTGAATTCCTTTGATTCTTTATGCACTGATGCAGCCTTAAGAACGCTGACAGGAAGCAATAGGATCTATGGGGTTACGGGCATTTTTATGATTGATTTCGAGGGCATCAAGATTGTTGAGTTTGATCCTTCTGGATATGTCCGCCAAACTATTGGAAGTTGCATTGGGAATTCTTCGCAATCCTGTAAAACTATTCTGGAAGACGAGTATACAAAAATAGGAAGTGCTGATGAGCAGGAGCTTGTGGCTCTGGGTCTGAAATCATTAAGAAACTCGTTTTTGGATCCTGAAGAGAATCCTCTCAACAACGAAGATATTTCTATTTATGTTATTGAGACAGGAAAAGGCATAAAGATAGTTGATCCTGGATTCTACGAATTTTAAATAAAATCAGTGATAAAAATTTTTAATTAGTCTAAAAATATCTTACATAAAATTTTTCTTCTCTGATGGGAAAACTTTACAATACTTGTTTATTCTATCTTTTTGTTCATACAGCACCTAAAAGCGCCACCTGCATATTTAAACTAAAGTTGCACTTAGAATGCTTTTGGACAGAAATTGTAAAAGTTTATGCATATCTCGTCAAGATTTAGTACAAGCCTTGCATTCAATCTATGAATTGCTTTTTTAATTATAAGTTATTGACAATAGTTCCATATTTGCTTCAAACTCTAATCTATTCCAGAATTGCTATTTCTATTGTTGATATTATCCAATAATAAAGACCTGACATATGAAAACTGTTATCTTTGTGGCTACTGAAAGATAACAGGAGTCGATATTTGAGCAAATATACTTGATTTTGTGCATCTCTGGCATAAATAAAGTAGTGATAAAAGAAAATAATAGATAAACACTGAGCAATTAATTAGACAATAAATAAGAACACACTGCTAAAATATGTATTACTGATTGAGGTTGCCAACTATTTGCAGCAATTTATACCTTACAATTTCGAGATCGTTCATTTTTATTCAAAAACACACGTTTGAGTCTTGGCCTAAGTTTTATGCACAAAAAAGATTTATTGAAGCTATGCTAGAAATAAACTTGCTTAATACTGGGAATCGTCATTGTCAAGGTATTTTATGTGCTCAATAAGAATATCCTCGTTTAAGAACGATGCAAAATGCTTCAAAGACTCCGAATAGAACTCTACAATTTCATCGTTCAGGTCCCTAACCTCTAGCCTATCTTTTCCAGTTTTGCCAGTTTCCTGAGAGGAAAAGAAGCCCTCACAGACAGCATACATTCTGTTTGCTTCTAAGAACATTTGTGACTCTGGCGGGCTTATCTGCATAACCTGGTCAAAATAGTTTTTAAGGGCTCTTTCTATTTCTTTGTGTTCATGTGGGTTGGAAATTGCAGATACTGCGTCGTATATTGTGGGATGGGCATTTCCTGTGAAAAATTTAAAAGTATCCTCATTTCTCAGAACAGAGAGAATTTGGTCAAGCATGGGCAAAATAATTGTTAAAATTAAGACAAAATGCTTTTTGAAAGCATCTTTTGGGCACTTTGTTGAGACTGGAATAAACAGAAAAGCAGTATAGCTTAGAATTAACTAGGCCAAATACATCCAACAAAGATCTGCTTATAAAGCAGAACACAATCTACAAAAGGACAGAAGTCATGAGCCTGGTCTTTGATATATCTGCATGAAGAAGACTTTACTAGGGAAAGTAAACTATACAAATTATATAGAAAATAACTCTAAGCTTAGATAATGAATTGCTGAAAAAGAAAGAGTATAAAAATATGCTTAACTTCGACAGAATGTAGAATAGTTAAAACTGAGTTTTAATTGGTTAATTTCTGCAAATTTTAAATATTTTGTCCCAATTGGCAAGATCGCTGAATACGGTCAAATGATCATGATCAGTGAGAACTAATTCTGCCCCTGAGACTTCTGAAATGGTTTTAGAGTGTTGATATCTGACTAGCCTGTCTTTGATCCCATGTATCAGTACCAGGCTGTCAGAAATAACCTTAGCACTTTCAGTATTATTATAGTTCAGCTCATTAGTGATTCTCTCCCCCACGTTTGGGAAAAAAAAGTTCAAAATCCTGAATAATGTAAATTCCCGACATATTTCAATTGTGGATGTAAATGAAGCCAGACAGAAGGTTTTTTCGGGTAAGTTTTTAGGATTGCTGGTTTTTAAGTATTGGCAGTACTCCAGGGCTATTGCTGATCCAAAGGAGTGGCCCAGCAAGAAGATTTTTGTAGTCTTGAAATTTGACCTTATAAAATCAAATGCAGCATCCAGATCCAGGTTTACTCCTTCTTTTGTAAATGTTCCTGTTGAGTCACCGAAGCTTCGATAGTCAATTACCAGAAAACAGGCATTCTGCGATGCTTTGGCCCTTAAGTTCCCATTATCAGTTGCCTGATGCCTATCACATCCCTTTCCATGGCACACTATAAAGAAAATAGTCGATTCATTAATTTCAGATGGCTGTATCAGGTAGGCACCTATCCGTTCTCCATCCAACGTAGTCAAGTAGAGATTGCCTGGCGCCTTTTCATAGCTTAGAAGAGTAGACCTCTGTGGATTAAGAAGAACATAGCGGGTGAAGTCGTAGGCGAACACTCTGATTTTGTTGGGTATTTGTTTTAAACTCATTGAAGGATGTAAACATACTGAAATGTTTTTACAGATTTTCTTTTTTAATTATTTGCTGTTACATTGTAATTTTCTGGTCATAACTGAATGCACAGGCAGCAAGAATAAGACTTTTGCTTCAGAATGAATTGTTTTTGATTAATCAACTCAAAAGAAGTATTAATTATAAAATTAGTCTAACAAAACAAATTATTTTGTGGCTTTTAAAACATTTTTATAGAAATTAATAGCAACAAATTACTTATACACTCTTGTTGGTCACTTTTCTTCTTATTTAGTAAATTAAGTCCTAAATTAAAATATTTGATGCAGTAAAATGACATAAAAAACTGTTCTTTTAAAATAAACTTAGTATGACTAAGGCAGAAAATAGCATGTCTTGGCCCAGCCGATTGTACAAGACAAGCATCTGCTGTTTAGTATTCTCCAAGTAATCAAAACAGATCACTGAATCCACTTAATTAAATTATAAAAAAAATTTAATTTTAGCACCCCATGACGGAGCAAAAAATTACGCCTTGGTCTGTGGAAGGAGAGGTGGCCGACGGAAAAGTAGCTGCCATAAACTATGATCATGTGATTAGCCAGTTTGGGTGCCAAAAGCTTACCAAAGAGCATGTAGAGGACTTCAAGAAGATTATGGGCCAAGAGCCCCATAGGTTTCTAAGGAGAAATCTTGCATTTGCACACCGGGATTTTGAAAAAATCATGGATTGCATAAAAAATCATGAAAAATTTTTCATTTACACCGGGAGAGGACCGTCCAGCCTCAGCATGCATTTGGGCCATGCCATACCCTTCATCTTCTGCAAGTATCTGCAGGATGTTTTCAAAGTGCCTTTTGTAGTCCAAATTACTGACGATGAAAAGTTTCTGTGCAAGGAGCTTACCTTGAGACAGGCTATCGATTTTGGAACTGAGAATATCAAAGACATCATTGCTTTTGGCTTTGATCCAGATCTTACGTACATTTTCTCAAACTACGAAAGCTCCCACTTATTCTTGGAGAACACTCTGAAAATTTCAAAGTCTATTTCGTTGAATGAAGCCATGAAAGTATTTGGGTTTGACCTGAATACGAATATAGGAATGGTAGAATTCCCCTCGAAGGAAATAGCTGCGGCCTTTTCCAGTTCTTTCTCGTTTCTCAAGAAGAAAATGCAGTGCCTCATTCCTTGTGCTGTGGACCAGGACCCATTTTTTAGGCTGGCACGAGACAAGTCTAATTCTCTGAACGAAAGAAAACCTGCATCGCTCTATCTCAGTCTTCTTCCCAGTCTTTTAGGGACAAATAAGAAGATGAGCGCCTCTGATCCGAAAACTTCTATTTATCTCAGTGATAATGCTGAACTGATAAAGTCCAAAGTAAACAAGTATGCTTTTAGTGGCGGGCAGGAAACTTTGGAACTTCACAGGGAAAAGGGAGGAGATGCTGATGTTGATATTCCGTATCAGTATTTGAGATACTTTTTTGATGATGATGAAAAATTGGAGATTATAAAGAAAGAGTATGAAAGTGGGAAGATGACTACTGGCGAGATGAAAAAAATATGTGTTGAGTGTATCCAGGAGTTTGTCAAAGAGTACCAAGACAGGAGATCGAAGGTCACGGACGAGGATGTCAAGCACTTTAAGGACATCAGTAAATTTGAAAATGAGTCTGAGAAAGATCAAAAATGATGGAAAGTGTATTCTTGAATAAAATAATTTTCATTTTTATATTTTTTCTTCAATTTTCTTATTTTGTGAAAATTTGCACAAAAAGAATTTGAAAATTTTTATTACTTAACAGTACAACATGACGAAAATAATTGCAATTCAAATTCTCTTTCTGTGCAGAAATTTACTTTTTTATAATTTTCATCAAGAATTTATTTTTTATAATTTTAACTAAGAATTTATTTTTTTGTAATTTTCATCAGAATTTATTTTTTGAATGAAAGAAGAAAAATTATTTTTATCTTTTTTAAAGAATTATGCTACATAAATTACTTTTGTATAACTAATTACAATTGAATAAATTATTTCAACACTTTTAAAATATGACATTTATTCAACAGAATCTTAGTAAGGCTTCGCATGCTTCTCTTTCGTCTTCATCCAACACTGTATCTGAGTCCTGGTAATTTGAATTTTCGTAATATGGAGTCTCGCAGACACTAGCGCTTCTGTTCACCTTGATCCTTCGCATATTTACATCTGATTCGTTCGTAAAGAACATTTCAGGGCCCTTTCTTCTAGACTCAAACTCTGTGCAATTGTATCCGTTGTAAGGAGATTCTTCTCTTTGCTCCTGCACACTGTGGCTTCTTTCCCTCCCCATGTGGTGTCTCCTCAGGATAGAACTGTTCCAGTAGTTTTTGATTGCGTTATCAGTTCTGCCAGGTAAATGCTTGGCTATCTCAGACCATCTATTTCCATACTTCATATGCAACTGAATTATAACCCGGTCTTCTTCTTTTGTAAAAGGCGTCTTCTTGATCTCTGGGTTGAGATGATTGTGCCATCGTTCTCTGCATTGTTTTCCTTGCCGGGTGCCCATGATTTTTGCCAGGAAAGACCAGTTTCGCGGCGCGTAAATATCCACCAGCCTTCTGAGTTTCTCATCTTCATGGTTGGACCACGGGCCTTTATTTATCGGAATGTTCTTATAGGTGTACTCGTATTCCTGACTAGAACGTTTTTCGTTTGGCATCTGAGGGGTAGTGGTTTGTTTTTAAAATAAATAATCGATTATCAACAGCAACTGTAAACGGAAAAAGGCAAAACTAAAAAGTGCGCTTTGGATCTTGGATGTTCAAGCAGCCCAATCACTTTTCTTAGTTTACGCTGTTTCCTCAGAAACTGCAAAAATAAATAAACAAATTTTAATAAGAAAAGAAATACAATTCTTTATTTAAGCCAAGGCTTCTTAGATTGATTCCCAAACTTGCTTTCCTTTGGTTTGTGTTTTCTGGAGTATCACAGCTAAACAACAAAACAGGAAAGGCAAAAATATCTTTCTTTGCATTTTATTTCAGATCAAAAATCTGTTAAATTTGTTTGAACAAAATTTAATCTAAAATCTAACAAAGGGAAAATATCTTGTAAAAAGACAAGTGTAGCAAATTGCTGCTGTTTGGATTTTCTAATCTTGAAATGAAGAAGCAAAGCATTTACCACATTTCTGCTGTCTGAGAATGCTCTGCATTAAACATTTATCTTTTATATTAAAACAAAGAATTTGGCTCTTAAGCTTAAAATATGTCTGCTTGATCACAAAAATACACATTTTAAAGCTAATCTGAATGTCTAAACCTCATCCCATCTGTAACACAAAAAGAGAGACTCGCATATCACTTGTTTAGATTTCTGTCGTCATAGTCAAACAAATGAATTTATATTTTAATATAAAACCAAAATGAAATATGTAAATTGCAGCAAAAAAGATCTAATAACTCATAAACCTACAAATATATTCAAAATTAAATTATGCGTTGCTTAAGGAAGATATGAAACAACGTTTGACTCCATGTTTTCTCTCAATGTTTTTTATTTCAAATTTAGATTGACAAAGACTTAGTTAGTTTGAAATTAAAAATAATCTTAAAAATGCCAGTGATTTGTTTAGTTAAGATGTTCTGGCAACTTTTAAGCCATGACATAAGTACAATTAGGTTTTCAAGCTCATAAACAAGAGATTTTTGCTTGGCGGGAAATTTTTATCAATTTCAAAAAGAGAGAAGAAAATATAAAAATAATACTTATAAAATTCTTTATGTTGCAAATGTGCATCATTCTTGTATTCAAGAAGTATTGTAAATTTAAGTTTCAACTACATTTCCTCTAAAAAACAAAAGCTGGTCCGTACATGCTAATCAAACATTTTAAACACAAAAATAAAACGAAATTCGCTGTTTCAGCTTTGCGACTGCAAGTTTGAATATCTTTTACTTTACAATTGCAAATGTCAGCTAAAATATTCGTTTCATTTTTGTGTTTAAAATGTTTGATTCTAATGTTACGGCCGCACATCAATAAATTGTTTTTGTTTCAAACTCGTAACAAAAATGCAAAGTTTTATTTTTGAATCGAATGATAGAGGATTACCGATCTTTGTATTCAAAACAAGGCAAAGAAAACAATCTTTTCTCTATCGACGAATATGGGTTTATAAGCACAAAAGACTCACTAATGGTGCTTCCTGAAAAATCATGCAAGATGGAATGGTATGAGCTCATTGACTGTTACGAGGACGATGTGAAAAAATTTAGGGAGATTGTTATGAAAAAAAGGCTTTTGCAAAAAGGGATACCACTATCCCTAAAAAGCAGGCTCTGGATGTATTTTCTAAGTTCATCTCTGTATAAATCAGATGGTGGACGGAAATTACTAGGCTTATCGAAGATTGTTCCTACTGATCAGAATAAAAAAGTGCAGGCAAAGATAAAATATCTGAACTTGATTGAGCAGAAGTCTAAATACGAATATCAAATACACGTGGACATACAAAGGACCTTCAGAAACCATTTTCTATTTCATGATGCATTTAGCAAGGGGCAGTCTGAATTGTTCAATATTCTAATTGCATTTTCTAACAACTTCAAAAGTATAGGATACTGCCAAGGAATAAGCGAAATTGCTGCATTTCTTTTGATGTATTTCCCCGAAGATCAGGCCTACACAATGCTGTGCAATCTCATAAAAAAGAATAAATTAGAAAGGCTATTTGACAAGAATTTGACAAAGATTCCAAGTCTGATGAAGCTCCAAAAGTCTCTTTTTTATACAACCATCCCCGATACAATACTGTATCTCGAGAAGAACTGTGAAACCTACACTGTATACTTTATTGAATGGTACATTACGCTATTTACCAGGTTTAAAATTAAGCTGGCATTGAGAATTTGGGACTTTCTGATGTTCTACGGATTCAATATTTTGTTGTATTTTGCAGCTGCAATCTTAAAATATTTTCACGAAAGAATTTTGCACAGCCAAGATGAAAATCTCATTAGATTTTTAAATAATATAGAAAAAGAAGATGTAGATGAAGCCATTATTGTGGATTTAGTGGCCAAATTTCTGGAGGATTCGAAATATCAGTATGTGGATCACAAAAGAAGCCATATTTAAGCATTAAATATAATATTAAACAGATCAATGTGTTACTTTAGATTTTGTCACTATAAAATTTTACAAAAATTCATAGACCTAATTTTCTTTTAGATCTAACAAATTAGAAAAACTTTTAAAGCAATATTTTATTGTTCAACTAAAGTTTGCATGCTGAAATTGTCAAATAGCCAAAACTTGTGCAAAAACTATGCACAAGCTCAAAATATGATTATAGAATGCAAATTAAAGACAAATTTATTTGCAAAAATTTTTCTTTTACTTTGTATAAATTTTATGTATTAGATTCCAAACAGAATGATGCTTGTGCCATAGACCAGTTAACTCTTATTTATCTGCATGTTTTTAATTTGTTTTACAATATTTACAGCCCAATTTCAAGTCCTGAATATGTACTTAAATAATCAAAGGAAAATAGCAGTCAAGATAAATCAGATATCTCTAGAAAATGGGAAGAGCTATGATGAGATTGAGGTGGTCTATAATTTTCAGAGAGAAATACAAAAAGTATCACAAGAGTTTACTTTTGTCATTGAAAGTTTGCATAGTCTTCTTTTTAGCAGCATAGAAATACTAATTAAAAATAAAGGAAAGATTTTTGCAGGATCAAAGATTGGCATCAAAACCCTTGAATCTAGAACCTACCAAAACGTCTTATTCGCTCCAAAAGACTTATTTTCTGCTGATTTTTACAACAAAAAGAGTCAAGAACTTGGGAAGATCACATTCTCAGTAGTCATAAGCAGTCTTGAGCAGCCTTTTTATGAGCCCAAGCAGAACATTGCCAATAATTTTATAAGAACTGTTTTTGACCGTTTTTTGAATGATTTTGCAGCTAGAATATTCAATCTTACATTCGCCATTCAGGATGGAAGCCTGAGATGCAAGATCAAAGCCATCACTGGTTTTATGACTACACAAGTCTACAGCAAGCTGCTTTTTCATCCTTGTAGTGGTGAGCACTTAGAGAATGTGTGCAACGATCCAAACTGTTTCGAGAAGTATGCTAAGATAGAAAGTAAGCAGGCAAAGATTGGATTAAAAGGCCTGCACTATGCGGTTATTGCATACTCACACGTGCCTTTTCCTTTGTTTGGGCCTAAGAAGTTAAGGCAGGTGGAATGCGATGATCCTGTTAGAAAACATATCTTGGAACATGCCTTGATCTCTGAAGGCGACATTGTCAAAGTTCATCAAGGCGGAATGCAATCCGTGACTTTCATTTCTTTTTTTGACAAGAACAGCCTGGTTATTACTTTTCGTGGGACATATTCGGTCAACGAGCTATTTAATGTCTTAGATGCAAGATACGTTCCTTTTTGGGATGGATTTGCACACAGCGGATTCCTGAGGCTAGCCAGTGACTTCCTGAACAAGGAACTTGGCAGCATTCTCAAAACCATGCATAAACGTCAATGCAGATCCTTGGTTTTAGCAGGACATTCTCTTGGCGGAGCAATTGCAACAATGGTCTATCTTTGTCTGAAAACAGATCCTAAGCATAAAAAGTCCTGCAAAAAGATCAAAGTTCAGGTTCTTTCATATTCATCGCCACCAACAGTTTCCAAAAATATAGCATCCAAGAGCCTGCCAGACATTTTGGGGTTTAACTATGAAGATGACGTGATACCACAGCTTTCTTTTGGATCGATTTTGGATTTTAAATTTTTGTGCATTTCTATTCAGGCCAAGTGGCTGCTGCACTCTCTGATGTTCAGGAAGAAGAAAGAGTTTCTGGCGGAAACCAATGACATTCGAAAGTATTTAAAAGAAGCGAACATCCATGAGAAACTATATGCGCCAGGCAAAATTTATCACATCCGTGGCGTAAAGTTACAGAATACCACTGTTTATAAGTTCAAACTGTCTGATCTGAGCTATTTTGGGGAGATAAAATACAATATTAATTCCCTGTTCTGCCATTTTCTATTTAAAATAGCAGATGCACTCTCATTTTCGATTTTTGACAAAAAGAACGACAAAATATAAAATAAATGATTTTTGTAAAAATGCTTTAGGAATTAAAATGTGTTAGGCTGGCATTCTGATCAAATAGTGATTGCGCTGAAAACGAACTTATAGTTATGTGCTCCTCTTGGCAGCACGGTGGCGCAATGGTAGCGCGTTGGGCTCATAATCCAAAGGCTGATGGTTCGAGTCCATCCTGTGCTATTTTTTAAAATTAATTGTGCGTTAAATCCCGTTAATCAACAGCAAGACTGGAAATCTAAAAGAGCTTCTTAAATTAAATTTATTTTATAAATTTCAGGAATGATAAAGAAGTTAAACTAAGAGATTCTATTAAAAATGTGTAGAACAGAGATATGTGAATATAATAAAGCAGGGTTCTTGATATTGATTCAAAGACTTCTGAGCATGGTGTGGGAAATTTACAGCCTTTAGTTGATCTATCACTGGTTGTTTCAAGCCCGCAGCATTTGAACCCAATCTCCACAAACTTCTTCTGTGTGTCTGTATATGAGTTCCACTTCTTATTGATCCAATGATCTTTTTTCAACACAATGTTGTCTGACCTTATAGCAAAGAGCATCTGAATGTTCATTATTGTTGTTATTGTGAACACAAAAAGATATAATAAAGACTTATTGTCAGAGCTTAGGCAGATCAGTCCTAGATAGCTATTGAGCACAAGCAGAAGACAGGTAAACAAAATAGTAAACAGCAGCGATGGTGATATATCAATTAAGGAGTTTGACTTGAGGTATAGTATGATTGTTATGGACAGCAAGAAAATACCTGAAAGAAGAATGGCTATCTGCAGCAAGCAGAACAGGACTTTTGTTATTTTTCTAGTTGTTTCTAGAAGGCCCATTTTGTGATTTGTTTTTTCAAACTTTAATAATAAAATGTTTCACTTAGCTGTTTCAACTGGGAAGTTTAGCCCAAAAACATAAACTGTTAGTGCCTTTAATGTAGTAAAATTAAAAAATGCAGTTATGAGTGTGAAAACACATAAAATAGTCTTAGATAAATTTTTGCATATTAAAATCTGTAAATGAACTTAAATTTTAATTTAGGTGTAAAAGATAAAATTTAACATCTATAAAGCTTTCATCTACAAAATTCAGGTAAATTAGAATCGTAAAACTGATCAAGATTATCCTCTGCTTTAAAATATGCCTCTTTGTATTTAAGAAAGCATCATCGTAATTTAATTCTCTTTTCTTGTTCAAATTAGATTTACCTTTCTTTCTAAATCTGCCCAGTGCTCAAATAAAACTTACAATCTGAAAAAAGATACTTTTAATATTAAAATCTTAAATCATTTAACTTAACATTGGCATTTCAGTGTATGTTTTTTTTATAAATTATCCTTTAAAATGAAAATTACCACTTCAAAGTACTATGCGAATGCAAATATCGAGAAAAATGAAGCCTATTACGATTATTCTAACTACAAAATAGAAGTGGGCGACATAGACAACTACCAAATTGTTCAGAAGATGGGTCGTGGGAGATATTCTGAGGTTTTTGAAGGTGTGGCGAGCACCAATGCCAAAGTTGTGATTAAAGTTCTCAAACCTGTAAGAAGCACCAAGATTAACAGAGAAATACTTATTCTAAAGCATTTGGAGCACAAGAATATCATAAGATTGAAGGATGTTGTCCTGGATTCTAGCTCTGGAATGTACTCCCTGATATTTGACTACATGCGACATCAAGAGTCTCTGAGTTTCTTCGACAAGCTCAACTTGAATCATATAAGATTCTATTCCAGACAGATACTTGAAGCCTTGAATTACACACATTCCAAGGGAATCATTCATAGAGACATAAAGCCACAGAACATGATAGTAGACTTGCATTCTAAACAGCTGAAGATTCTGGACTGGGGACTGGGCGAGTTCTACATTCCAGAAAAAGAGTATTCTGTAAGGGTAGCCTCAAGATATTATAAAGCTCCGGAATTGTTGGTCGGATATTCATATTACGACTACTCATTAGACATATGGTCATTTGGGTGTATTTTAGCTGAGCTACTGCTCAAAAAGCGGCCATTTTTTCACGGGATGAAGAAGTCTGAGCAAATTCAGGAGGTTGCTAGGATCCTGGGTGTCAAAGACCTGCGATCTTACTTAGGAAAATATGAGATTTCTGAGGATATATTAGAAAAGGTAGCTGACATGCCTGAGGAGAGGAAACCTTTATTAGATTTTGTAGACAAAGAAGAATATCATTTAGTTGAGGATGGTATAGATTTGTTAGAGAAAATATTCATTTATGACCATCAGGACAGACCAAGTGCAGCTGAGTGCCTCTCCCATAGATTCTTTGATTAAATATACTTTACTTAGACCAGTACGGTTATTAACTTTTACTAGGTAGTAAAATTCCTACAAAAGCTCCAATGAATGTCCAACAACGTATTTATAATCATTTAAAAATAATTTTAAAAAGCATAAAAAGTCATGCAGAACAAAATTTGCCAATAAGAAAACACAGAAAGTTTTTCTGAGCTAAAAAATCTTCTTTTGTACCGAAACTCTCTAAAGTTTGCATTGCTGTCTATAATTAAAAATTGTGTTTTTTGTTAACCCTAAAAATGAAAATTAAAACCGGTCTGATGTTCAAAATTGTGAGTTTAGGTGTAATAATTGAGAAAATAGCATGTTCGTTCAGTAATGAACCCGAATATTGCCATAACTCAAGACATGGCACTTTGCACTCTAACTTACGCAGAAATAGAGGCCGTGATTACTTTTCTAATAGCACAGATTGTTCTTGTGACACTTTTTGTTGTAATCAAAGAAGAGGCTATAATTATCACAATCAAAACAACGTTGATTGTCATCATACTTATGAAAACAGTAATCTATTCACAAAATTACTATGCTTCTTTGCACTTGGAATCGCATTATATGCTATTGTAAAAGCAGCTATCCAGTTATCTATCGTTCTAGCAATTTGGGTTTTGGCTTTGATTTTAATGATCAAAGGTATTTCCCAATTAGTTAGACGATTGCTAATCTCACACTTTAAATTAAATTTTTGCTAGAACCTGTAAAAATATTTATTTGCAAACTGTTGTCTAAAAATCCTGTGGTTTTGCATGAAAAGTCAAAAGTTTCTTTTGTAAATTATTTTTGAGAATACAAAAAAAGGCAAATCACAATAAAGGATGTATTTGCTAATGCACAAATCTTATAAAATGTTCTATCTCATTTTGTAATCAATTTCATCAAAACCTTAAAAATATAGGTAGCTATAGATAGACATGATAGGGTCTTTATTATTATTTCACTTTCTATGACATTTAAAATTTTTATTTTTTGAAAAATTTTACCCAAAAAGATGAAACTTATTGCAAGTGTTCTGCTTAAAATGCTCATCATGAGCATATTGCCTATGTTAGCGACTAAAGACGATTTTGACTCCTGGCAAGATAAAGTAGAGGGTTTGTTAGCGTTGAAGGATTTTGTCCTCAACGGAACTCTTTCTGATCTTGTTGAAGATGATGAGAAAAATAGCAATGGTGGCATATCTAGAAATTTTGGTCTCACAAATATATCAGAAGGCTGTGTTGGTGACTTTGTTGATTTGGATAATTGCAATCAAGTTGTTGAAGACACATTTAACATGCCAGAGTTCAAGACAGAAAGGAAGCATCATAATTTAGGAATTAATAGTAAATGTCAATTTCCTAAAAGATACACAACAGAAAAGAGAAAGCACAGTCCAGAGATCGGTAGTAAGAACCAATTTCCAAAAAGACGCAAAACGGAAAAGAAGACTATACAAGATAGTTTTTTAGGACAAACCCAAGTAGGATATTTAGGAGAGTTTAGGCATGAGTTGACAAATACTTTTCTTTATTCAGAAAACTTTTTTAATTACAAATCCTATAACATTTATTTATCACTTAACAGGTCTGTCTTTATTAAAGAGTTTTGCAGCGAAGAGCAACTTCTGATTGAAAATTTAGATGCTTTTCTTTCTAAGTTAGATGAGAGAGTTAAAAGTAATTTTGAAAAACTAGAAATTTATGCTAAA
>Ga0308169_10001461_pt1 | contig 27709 bp, 24 predicted proteins | sample PhyBR1_2_FD_202139 | JGI IMG/M metagenome (GOLD analysis project Ga0308169, IMG submission 202139) | Phyllosphere microbial communities from UC Gill Tract Community Farm, Albany, California, United States - DLSLSB.R1 | ecosystem: Host-associated > Plants > Phyllosphere > Unclassified | place...
GGATGCGGTACATGGTGGAGCATGGGCAGATGACCGGGTCCAGGCAGAAGATGGTGTGCTGCGGGTACTCGGCGGCCAGCCGGTTCACCATGTTGATTTCGGTGCCGATGGCGAACGTGGTGGGCTCCGTGGCCGCCGCGATCGCCTTCTTGATGAAGTCCGTGGAACCGGCGGAATCGGCTGCGTCCACCACCTCCATGGGGCATTCGGGGTGCACGATCACCTGCACGCCGGGGAAATCGGCGCGGGCTTTCTCGATCTGGGCCACGTTGAAGCGCTTGTGGACAGAGCAGAACCCGTGCCAGAGGATGACCCGTGAATCCAGCAGCGCCTGTTCACCGTTGCCGCCCAGGTCCTGGCGCGGATTCCACATGGGCATCTGTTCCAGGGGCACGCCGAGGGCCTTGGCGGTGTTGCGGCCCAGGTGCTGGTCCGGGAAGAACAGGACCCGCTGGCCCCGCTGGAAAGCCCACTCAAGGACCGTCTTTGCATTCGAGGAGGTGCAGACGATGCCGCCGTGTTCACCGCAGAACGCCTTCAGGGCTGCGGAGGAGTTCATGTAGGTGACGGGGATGACCGGGACCCGGCCGTCGGCGTCAGGCTCCGTGCCGAAGATCTCCGCCAGCTGCTCCCAGCACTCCTCCACGGAGTCCGCGTCCGCCATGTCGGCCATGGAGCAGCCGGCGGCGAGGTTGGGCAGGATGACTGCCTGTTCCGGGGTGGAGAGGATGTCTGCCGTCTCGGCCATGAAGTGGACGCCGCAGAAGATGATGGCCTCTGCGTCCGGCCGGGTCAGCGCGGCGTTGGCGAGCTGGAAGGAGTCACCCACGAAGTCGGCGTACTGGATGACCTCGTCGCGCTGGTAGAAGTGGCCGAGGATGACGGCACGCTCCCCCAGGGTGGCCTTGGCTGCCCTGATCCGTTCCCCGAGCTCGGCGTCGCTGGCCAGCTTGTACTCGTCGGGCAGCTGGCCCTGGCGGGGTGTGGAGGCCGGGGCGGGGTCCGCGCTGGAGGCTCCGGGGCCGTACGCGGGCACTCCGGCGAGCGCCTCGGCCAGGTCATCGTCCCAGGGGCCTTTGGCAAGGGCCGGGCTGCAGGTGCTGCGTTCGGCCGCTGCGCCCTTTTCGGCCTGTTCGCGCGTGATCAGCTGGATTGCCGTGTTGACGCTGCTCATGGTGTGCTCCTGTTGTCTGGGTCAAGGCCTGGCCGGCCGGTAAAGCGGTAGAGGCGTGGCGGGCGGTGCTTGCCGCCCTGGAGGTACTCCCCGGTTTCTTCGATTTCCGGGGTGGATTTGAGTTGCCGGCGGAAGTTGGCCGGGTCCAGTTGCCGGTCAAGGACGGCTTCATAGACTTCGCGGACCTGGGCCAGCGTGAAGTACTCGCCCAGTAGGTGGTAGGCCACCGAACCGTAGGCAAGCTTGTTGCGCAGCCGCCAGAGGGCGTAGTCCACGATCGCGTTGTGGTCGAAGGCCAGGTCGCCCAGGCGGTCAGCGCGGAACCACCTGACGTTCTCTGACTCGTCCGCGAGCGCCGCCTCGGTGGGCTGGACCAGGGCCCAGTACACGATGGAGACTACCCGCTGGGTGGGCGAGCGGTGCAGGCCGCCAAAGGCGTACAGCTGCTCGAGGTAGCGGGGCGCCAGGCCCGTGGTTTCCCGAAGGTTCCTTGCGGCGGCGTCCTGGAGCGAGTCTTCGTGGCTGAGCGGGCCGCCGGGCAGCGCCCACATTCCCTTGAACGGTTCACGAATCCGTCGCACCAAGGGAAGCCACAGGGTGGGACGGCCTGAGGTTTCGCTTGGCCTCAGTGCGAAGATCACGGTGGAAATGGCCAACGACGGCGGCGCGGCCTGCCGCTCGGAGACATTTGCCGAGCTGTAGTACAAGCGATCCACCGCCTTTCGCCATCCCGACTGCCCGGTGGGCCGCCATACGTTAGTTATGGTCAACTTGACCAAAACTAATTCTACGGCGCGCAGGACCGGAAAAGGAAATGTTTCCGTCGGGGATTTTGATGTGCCGGCCGGAGGAGTCTGCCCGGGAGTCCGGCCACAGGCCCGGGCCGGGCCCTCCCGCCGTTTTTGGCCTGCGGCCGGAGACGGTAAATTCAAGAAGTCCCACAAGGACCACCGGACCCATGCGGACCGGAACCATCGAGCCAAGCCCCAGAAGGTGCCCATCCCCATGACGATGAAGTCTGACCGGACCACATCCGCCCCGCCCCAGCCCACGGCCCCGACCACGCCGGTGCACAGCATGAAGCCCCGCCAGCTCACCATGATGGGGCTCGGCAGTGCCATCGGCGCCGGCCTGTTCCTGGGCTCGGGCGCCGGGATCCAGGCAGCAGGGCCGGCGGTCCTCGTTTCCTACCTGGTGGCCGGAACACTGATCATCCTGGTGATGTGGGCCCTGGGTGAGATGGCGGCAGCGAATCCCACGAGTGGCGCCTTCTCTGTTTACGCCCAGCGGGCACTGGGACGCACGGCGGGTGCCACGATCGGATGGCTGTGGTGGCTGCAGCTGGTGGTGGTGATCGCCGCGGAGGCACTGGGCGCCGCCGGCCTGCTGTTCTCCGTCTGGCCGGTGGTTCCGGTGTGGGCGCTGGCGCTGCTCTTCATGGTGGTGTTCACCGGCATCAACCTGGCCGGGGTCCGGAACTTCGGGGAGTTTGAGTTCTGGTTCGCCATCCTCAAGGTTGCCGTGATCGTCCTGTTCCTTGGCGTGGGGGCGGCCCTGCTCCTTGGCCTGCTCCCTGGTGTTTCCTCCCCCGGCACGCAGAACCTGACGGGCAATTTCGCGCCCCAGGGCCTGGGCGGTGTTGCGGCTGCGTTGTTCGTGGTGATCTTCGCGTTCGGCGGGACGGAGATTGTCTCGGTGGCCGCCGCTGAGACGGAGGATCCGGAGCGCAGCGTGGGCAAGGCCATCAGGACAGTGGTGTGGCGCATCCTGGTTTTCTACATCGGCTCGGTCTTCGTCATTGCCGCCGTCCTCCCTGCCACGTCGCCCAGCCTTTCCTCGCCCTTCGCCGGGGTGCTGGACGCCGCCCGAATCCCGGGCGCCTCAACCGCCATCACCCTGGTGGCCGTCGTCGCGCTCCTCTCGGCACTGAACGCCAACCTCTACGGAGCCTCACGCATGGCCTATTCCCTTGCCCAGCGCGGCGAGGCACCGCGGGTCCTGACCCGGCTCAACGGATCCGGCGTGCCCCTCCTCGCCGTGGCGGTGTCGGTGGCGTTCGGCTTCATCGCCACGGTCCTGGAGCTGCTGTTCCCTGAACGGATCCTGCCGGCGCTGTTCCAGCTGGTGGGGTCCACCTGCCTGGTGGTGTGGGGCAGCGCCCTGGTGTCCCAGCTGATCCTGCGGCGGCGTGCCAACCGGGATGGAACCGCGCTGCCCCTGCGGATGAAGGGGTTCCCCGGCCTGACCATCCTGGGGCTGGTCCTGCTGGGCCTGATCTTCGCCGTCGGCCTCAGCGCGGACGCCAGCCGGGTGCAGCTTTTCAGCACGTTCGCACTGATCGCCGGTATCGCCCTGGCGTGCGCCGCCGGGGCCAGACTGACCGGCAGGAAGCACCCCGTCAACAGGTAGAGTGGACCGTACTTCCAGCAAGACGCACCGACGCGCCGGGCCAGCCCAGGCGCCGTACCTGATTGGGGAAACTGACACCATGAGCGGCAGGCACACCGGACAGCAGCCGGCGCACACCGTCGAAGGCACCGACCCGCAGCTGTATGTGGCGGTCCACGATCCTGCCGCCGATGCAGGCCTCCGGCCCGTATTGTTGCTGCACGGCTTTTCCTCATCCTCCAAGCTCAACTGGGAGGACACCGGCTGGGTGTCGGCCCTGCTGGACGCCGGCCGCCGGGTCATTACCGTGGACCTTCCGGGGCACGGACGCAGCGGAGCCCCGGAAGACCGGGACTCCTATTCCCCCAGCCGGATCCGGGCGGACCTGCTCCAGGCAGCGTTCGACGCCGGTGCGCGCCCCCTGCAGGACGGTGACCCTTCCAGCGGCCTGGACGTGGTGGGCTACTCCCTGGGATCCCGGCTCGCCTGGGAGTTCGCGGCAACCCAGCCCGAACTGGTGCACCGGGTGGTGCTTGGCGGACCCAACGACTCGGATCCGCTGGCTGCGTTCGACCTCATCGCCGCCCAGGACTACCTGGCCGACGGCACACCCATCAAGGACGAATCCACGGCCCAGCTCCTGAAAATGGCACTGCTGCTGCCGGGGAACAACATCTTCGCACTGCTGTCCCTGGTGGAGGCCATCAAGGCCGAGCCCTACGATCCCGCCGAAGCGGTCCCCCACGTTCCGATGCTGCTGGTGGCGGGCGACAAGGACGAACGGGCCGGCACCCTGCCCCGGCTTGCCGAGCTGGCCCGCGGCGCCGGTTCCATGGCCGAGCAGCTGCTCCTTGCGGGCCGGAACCACACCAACGCCATCACCAGCAGGGCGTTCAAGCAGGCAACCATTTCGTTCCTCGCCGCCTAAGCGGCCGGCGCTGCCGGACCATGGCAGCGAGATGCAGGAGTATGTTGAGGGCAGGTTGCAGCGCCGGGAGGGACAGATGGGCAGGCGTTTCGAAGACCGCACGGAGGCCGGCGCGCGGCTGGCGGGCGCCCTGGCCCGGTTCGAGGGACGCCCGGACACCGTGGTGCTTGGCCTTGCACGCGGCGGCATCCCCGTGGCGGCCGCCGCAGCCCAGGCCCTGAGCCTGCCCCTTGGCACCGTCCTGGTGCGGAAGCTGGGAATTCCCGGGCACGAGGAGACGGCGTACGGCGCCCTCGCCTGGGCGCGCGGACGTGTGGTCCGGCTCCTCAACAGGCCCCTGCTGGAGCGGGTCCGTGACCACGGCGTCGGCCAGGAACAGCTGGACGGCGTGGAGGAGCGCGAACGCGCCGAGCTCCTCCGCCGGGTACAGCTTTATCCGGGTGCCGGCCTTGACGTCTCCGGCAAGACAGTCATCCTGGTCGACGACGGCCTGGCCACGGGTGCCACGATGCGTGCCGCCGTCGAAGCGATGAGGGAAGGCGGTGCCGCTGCCGTGGTGGCCGCCGCGCCCGTGGGATCCGTTGACGCCGAGGCGTCGCTGGAGAGGGTGTGCGATGCCGTGGTCTGCCTGCACCTCCCCGGCAAATTCCGGGCGGTGGGCAGCTGGTACAGCCACTTCAGTCAGTTGACCGACGACGACGCGGTGCGTTTTCTGTCCAGCTGAACCGCACGGCAACGCAGCAGGCCCGGACCAAGCGGTCCGGGCCTGCTGCCTTAAGGGTGGGCAACGCCTCCGCGACTAGTGGTGGCTGCTGACGCCGAGCGGACGGCCCTTGGTCTCCTTGGCCAGGACGACTCCGACGGCGGAGATGACGCAGAGGATCATGATGTAGATGCCGATTGATCCGGCCCACTTGGTGGTCTGCAGCAGGGTTTCGGCAATGGTTGCTGCGAATGCTCCGCCCAGGATGGCGCCAAAGGCGTATCCGATGGAAATGCCGGAGTACCGGACGTTGGCGGGGAACATCTCGGCGTACATGGCGGACATGGGACCGTAGGACAGGCCCAGGCCGATCGTCAGGACGAACAGGGCAAGGCCGTAGAGGACTATGTCCTTGGTGTCGATCAGCGCGAACATCGGGATCATCCAGGCGAAGACGATGGCGTAGCCGATCAGGAAGGTCTTGACCCGACCGATGCGGTCGGAGAGCCAGCCGCCCACCAGGGTGAAGATCAGCCAGCCAAAGGATGCCAGCGTGGTGGCCAGCAGGATCTGCGGGGTGGGCATCTTCAGGGACTTGGTGGCGTAGGAGATGAAGAACGCGATCAGCAGGTAGCCGGCGGCGTTGTTGCCGATGAAGATGAGCGTGGAGTACAGGACGGGCAGCTTGTGGTTCCGGATCAGCTCACCCAAAGGTGCCTTGCTTTCCTTCTTCCGCAGGGCCATCTCCTGGAAGACCGGGCTCTCCGCGACGGCGCGGCGGATCATGTAGCCGACCACGATCAGGACGATGGACAGCAGGAACGGCACGCGCCAGCCCCAGGCGGCGAAGTCTTCCTTGGACATGCCGGTGTTGAGGAAGAACAGCAGGCCGGTGGCCAGGATCATGCCCACGGGCACGCCGATCTGCGGGTAGGCGCCAAACAGCCCGCGCCGGCTGATGGGCGCATGCTCCACGGCCATCAGGGCAGCACCGCCCCATTCGCCTCCAGCCGAGAAACCCTGGATGACGCGCAGCAGGATGAGCAGCACAGGTGCCCAGGCCCCGATCTGCGCGTAGGTGGGGAGGACGCCGATGAGGGCCGTGGCGGCGCCCATCATGACCAGGGTGAAGACCAGCATTGCCTTGCGGCCGAGGCGGTCGCCCAGGTGTCCGGCGATGACGGCTCCCAGGGGACGGAACAGGAAGCTGATGCCGATGAGGGCGAAGGAGAGGATCTGCGCAAGGCCCGGATTGGATTCGTTCAGCGGTGCCAGGAAGAGCGGTGAAAGCAGCGTTGCCGTCAGCTGGGCGAAGATGAAGAAGTCATACCACTCGATGGTGGTGCCGACGAGGGTGCCTGCGAGGACCTTGCGCTCCTCCCGCCGGGTGCTGGGGCCGGCGGGGGTGTCCACCTTGGAAGGTGTGGTCATTGAAACTCCATTGTTTATTGGGCAGCAGGGCCGCCCGGACGCCTTCAGAATTACCGACAGAACGGTCAGTTAGTCGATAGGGTACTACGGATTTGTGATGCGTAACACGGAATGGGGATTGTTGCGGTCACGACCCCGGGAGAAAAAGTTCTATATTAGAACTGAGAGTTCGTATACAGGACGATACCTCGCGTCGTGCATTGAGACAAGGGTCACGCGGCAGGCCCGCCACCTAGGATGGACACCATGACTCCTCCAGCTGCAGCCCGGACCGCGGGCGCACCGGCACAGGCTTCGCCGTCGCAGACCCTGTCGCGCGGAATCCGTGCCCTTGAGATCCTGGCGGCCGCCCCCGGACCACTGACCATCGCAGAGCTCGCCGGCGCCATGGGCGTCCACCGCTCGGTGGCATACCGCATCCTGCGCACCCTGGAAGACCACTCCCTCCTGGTGCGGGACGACGCGGGGCGGGTCCAGCCAGGACCCGGCCTCGCCGTCCTGGCCCGCGGCGTCTCGCGAAACCTGCAAACCGCTGCCCTTCCGGAACTCACCCAGTTGGCGAACTCCCTGGACATGACCGCATTCGTGGCGGTGTGGGACCACCACGACTGCATCACGCTGGTCACGGTGGAGCCCCGGCACTCAGGGGCAACCGTGGCCCAGCACCCGGGGACCCGCCACCCGATCAACGCCGGGGCTCCGGGCATTGCCATCCAGTCTGCCCTTTCCGAAACGGAGTGGGACCGGCTGGGAACAGGGATTCCGTACCGGCCGGAAGCGTCTGAAGCACGGCAGAAGGGCTACGCAGCGAGCCATGACGAGGTCATCGCCGGGGTGTCCTCCCTGGCAGCCCCCGTCAGGGTGCCCGGCGGGCGGCCGGCCGCACTCGCCGTCGTCTACATCCGCTCGGCCCACACTCCGGAGGCAGTAGGCAGCGCCATCGCCGAAAGTGCGGCGAGAATCGAAAGCCAGCTCGCCTGACGGCCGGGAAAGGCCGGCACAGCCGGCGCGAAGCGCTCCTTCAGGCCTTGCGGGAGAGCACGACGGCGGCTCCCGCGCCGAGCAGCGCCAGCCCGGCGGCCGCACCGACCGGGACGAGGAATGCCGCCGCAGGACCGTGGAGCTGGGCCAGCTGACCCCCGACGGAGGATCCAAGGGCGGTTCCGGCGACGATGCCGCTGGCCAGCGCAGTCATCACCGTTCCGAGCCGGCCGGCGGGAGCCAGGGTGCCGCCGACCGCGAAGACAGTGACCATGACGGGTCCCACCGGGAGTCCGAGGACCAGCAGGACGAGGGCCATCATGGGCAGCGACGACGGTAGCAGCAGCAGGAACGCCAGCCCGGCCATCAGGGCTGCGCAGAGCACCCACCGCAACGCGGGGCCGGCGCGGCGGGGCCAGTAGGCCACGGACAGCGCCGCGGCTGCCGAACTCAGGCCCATGACCGCATACAGCAGTCCGGCGATCTCCGAACCGGCCAGCTGTGCGGAAAAGGCGCTCAAGGCAGCCTGGGTTGAACCAAAGAACGTGCCCATGCAGACCATGGCGAAGACGGGCAGCGCGACTGCCCAGGACAGCCTGGCAGTGCCGTCGGCGCGCCGGCGCTTCACGCCGCGGGGATGCCGGGTCACGGGCACGGCCTGGTGTGTGGGGTGCACGGCGAAGGCCGGCACGAGCGTGACGGTCATCGCAGCTGCCAGGGCCAGCGGAAGCCAGGGCGCTACGAGGCTGGCGAGGATTCCCACCAGGGCGGGTCCGAGGACGAAGGTCACCTCATCGGCGGTGCTCTCATAGGACAGCGCGGCATCAAGGTCCCGGGCGGCACCGCCTGCGGTCTCCCCTGCGCCTGAGGCGTTGGCGGTCAGGGACATCCAGCGGACCCGGGCGAGGGGCCCTACCTGGGGGCAGGAGGCGCCCGCCGCAAAAGCAGCCGCGAGGACCGCGGGCGGGAAGTCCCCGGCTGCGGTGCTCATCGCGGCAAAGACCAGCGCCACGACCGCTGCTGTGTTGAGCACCGCGGCCAGGAGCAGGACGGGCCGTTGCCCCCGCCGGTCGGCCAAAGCGCCCAGTAAGGGGGCGCCCAGCGCTGATCCGATGCCCACCGCACCGGCCGCGGACCCGCCGGCGGCGAAGGAACCGCTGACCGAGGTGACGAGGGTCAGGGTGCCGACGGTCAGCATGGCCAGGGGAAGCCGGGCGAACAGTCCCAGCGGAATAAAGCTCCGGCCGGCAAGGAGCGGGAGCCGCGAGAAACGTCCCCGCGTTGCCCCCGGCACGGCTTCCGGGCGTGGCCCTTCAGCAGGGGCATCGACCGGGGCGGGGGCGCTGGAGATGGATGAAGGAGTGGTGTGTGGTGTCAATTCCGGGCTCGCTCAATAGGTGCGCATCGTCCCTCCTCCCGATGCGCGCAACCCGGTAACACGTTGAATTATATCGGCCCTGCTCAGAGGAGGGCGTCCAGGCTCTCGGAAATCCGCAGAGTGGAGCCGTTACGGCTCTTGAGGACCTGCAGCTGGGTACCGATCCGCTGTTTCATCTCGGCAACATGGCTGACGAGCCCCACGACCCGGCCGCCGTCACGCAGGCCTTCGAGGGCATCCATGACCTGTTCCAGGGACTGTTCGTCCAGGCTGCCAAAGCCCTCGTCAACGAAGAGCGTTTCGATCTCCACGCCGCCCGCCTCCTGCTGCACAACGTCCGCCAGTCCCAGTGCGAGTGAAAGCGAAGCCATGAAGGACTCGCCGCCCGACAGGGTGGAGGTGTCGCGGCGGAAGCCTGTCCACTGGTCCACGACGTCAAGCCCCAGCCCGGACTTAGCGCCGCGGGCGGCCTTGGCATCGGAGTGCTGGAGCAAATACCGTCCGTCACTCATGGCCACCAGCCGTTCGGATGCGGCAACGGCCACCTGCTCAAGCCGGGCAGCCAGGACGTAGCTGTTCAGGCTCATCCGGTAGGTGTTTTCGCCCCGGCCGGCCGCGGCGTCAGCCAAGCCGGTCAGCATCTGGGCGCGCTCCGCCGGCTCCCGTGAGGAGTGGACCAGCGCGCCGTATTCAGCGGCGAGGGAGGTCAGTGACGCCAGGCACCTGCTGGCCATGCCGGCAGCCAGGTCCGCTTCACGGGCGCCGGACTGGGCAGCGGACGCCGCGGCGGCCAGCGCTGCCAGCCGTTCTTCGTCCGGCATGAAGCCGTCGGCGGCCTCGGCCAGTGCCAGCACGATGTCCTCGGATTCGAACAGCCCGGCCACGCGTGCAGCTTCGTCCTGGGCCGCCCTGAGCGCGGCTTCCGCAGCCGCCGCCCCGGCGGGGTCCAGGAGCTGGGCGCGGACCTCGCCGGCGGTGGCGAAGCCGGCAGCAGGCAGGGCCTGGTCCAGGTGTTCACGGGCTTCGGCAGCCTGCAACCGTGCGCCGTCCAACCGTGCCTGGGCTTCCACGGCCTTGGTAAGCACCGCCGCCGCATCTTCAAGTGCCCTCAGCCGGCGGTTCAGGGTGCTGTGGTTGCCGCGCAGGCCGGAGAGGGCACTGTCCAGTGACGCCGCCTGCTCGGCAACGTCGGCAAGGGACGCCGTGGTTCGGGACAGTTCGGTCTCTGCGTCGGACAGTGCGGCCCGGGCCTCCACGATGCCGGCGTCAAGGGCCTCCAGCCGCCGGCGCCTGTCCAGCAGCTCCTCCGCCGCCCGCTCGGCTTCCGCCGCGGCCGCGAGCGCAGCGTCCGCGCCGGCCCGGGCCTCGTCCAGCGGAGTTGTCCCACCCTGTCCGGCAAGGACCGCCACCTCCTGCTCCGCCTGTGAGAGCTCCCGGGCAACCAGGGCGTGGGCTGCCTCTGCAGCCTCGTAGACGGTGTGGGCTTTTTCCTCCTGCTGGGCCAGGCCGGGGCCGTTCGTCCCTGCGTCGGCCGGGCCGGGATGCTCCCCACTGCCACAGACGGGGCAGGGTTCCCCGGCAACCAGCTTGGCGGCCAGCTCTGATGCCGCATTGGCGAGCCGGTCCTCCCGCAGGTCGAGCCAACGGCGTTTGGCCTCCAACAGCCCGTCCCGCGAGTCGTCATGGTTGGCTTTGACCTGGTCCCTGCCGGTGACCGCCGTCCCGTGGCGCCTGACGACGTCCAGCAGTTCCGCTGCCGCTGCAGCCTCCTTGCGGCGCAGCGCCGCCTCCACGGAACGGGCCTCGAGCCGGTCCATGCCGTGGGTCAGCTCTTCGCGTTCCGTCTGCAGCTGCACCGGGCGGTTGGCCAGTTCCTCCACCGCCCGCTGAAGCTCGTCCTGCCTGGCTGCCAGGCCACGATGCTTCTTCCGCAGGTCCTGGAGCCTGAGTTCGTCCGGGATGCGTGCCTCGACGACGGCCAAGAGCGAGCGCAGGCGCCCCAGTTCCTCCTCAGCTCCGGGCATGATCCCCGTGGACGCGCGTGCCCCCTTGGGGAACGCCTGCGTTGCGGCGGCGGAGTCAACAGGGGCCGGCTCCAGGCCGAGCTGGGCCAGTTCCCCGCCGTCCCCGGCCGCAAGGCGCAGTAATGTCAGGGCAGATTCGGCGGCGGCTTCGGCACTGTGAACCTTGGCGGTGGCGGCGTCCACCGCCTGCAGCTGCCCCTGCAGGACCTCCGCCTGCCGGTGCCGGGCGAGCCGGGCCGAGAGCTCCTGCTGCTCATCGGCTCCTTCCTCCACGGCCTTCTGCCGTGCGGCGGCTGCCTGGAGTTTGCGGTGGCGCTCATGCCGCGCTGCCTCCCGCTCTGCTTCCCTGCGGCGGTCCTGGCTGTCGGTTTCCGCAGCGGCGGCATATTCCCTGAGCTCCGCGAGGCGGCGGGAAACCGCATCCTGGAGCCATTCAAGGCGGCCGGGGATGTCTTCGGCCGGCGGGGCCGCGTCGTCGGGAAGCCCAAGCGGAGCCGCTTCGGCTTCAGCCCGCGAGGCGAGGACGCCGAGCTGCCCGGACAGGGCGGCGACGTCCTCACGGGCGGCGGCCGCCTGCCGCGCGAGTTCCTGTTCCAGGGCTTCGAACCGCTGGGTGCCGAAAAGTTTTTGCAGCAGGTCCAGCCGGTCGGCCGCTTTGGAGCGGAGGAAGGCAGCGAAGTCCCCCTGCGGAAGCATCACCACGCGGGTGAACTGTTCGCGGTCCATGCCCAGCAGGGCCATGATCTCCGCGCCTGCTTCATCGTTGCGGGCAGACTTCTCCACCCATGCTCCGGCTATCCGTTCGCGGAGCAGGGTCTTGGCCTGCTGCAGCGTAAAGCCGTTCTTCCCCCGGGCACTGGGCTTCTCCCAGGCCGGGGACCGGGTCACCTCAAACCGGCGGCCCTGGGCGGAGAATTCGCAGGTGACGGCCGGTTCCTGCCCGGGTTCGGCATGGTCGCTGCGCAGCCGTTTGCCGTCCTGACGGGCACCGGGCACGGAGCCATAAAGGGCAAAGCAGATGGCATCCAAAACGCTGGTCTTGCCGGCGCCGGTTGGCCCGTTCAGCAGGAACAGGCCGTGGGCGCTAAGCCGGTCGAAGTCGATGTCCTCGGTTCCGGCGAAGGGACCAAACCCTGTTATCCGAAGATGGTGGATCCTCACCGTGATGCCTCCAGCAGCCTGACGTTGTCCAGGGCGGCTGCAATCGCGGCCTTTTCCGCCTGGTCCGCGGACCGTCCCCGGATATGCTCCAGGAAGCCGCAGCACACGGCGAGGTCATCCGGGGCGCTGGCAAGCCTGGTGCTGTAGCTTGCCTGCGCCTTAGCTGCCGCGCCCTGCGGATCGAAGGCGAGGACCAGGGTATCCGGGAACCTGGCACGGAGCCGTTCCATGGCACGGGCAGGCCGCTGGGCGTCGGTCAGCGTGACCTGGCAGTAGGCGGTTTCGGCCCATTCGTGGGCGGGATCGTGCAGGAGGTCCTCGAGTGTTCCGCGCAGCACGGCCAGGGAGCGCGGGGCCTCCCACTGGATCCCAGTGACGGACGTGACCCCGTCCGCTCCCATATCCACCAGCCAGCCACCTTTCTGGTGGGTGGCTTCCGAGAAGGAGTAAGCCAGTGGCGATCCCGAATACCTGACTGAAGATGAGAGTGTCTGGCGTCCGTGCAAATGGCCCAGCGCGGTGTAGCTGAAGCCGTCGAACAGATCCAGGGGAACCGCGCCGACGCCGCCGATGCTGAGGTCCCGCTCGCTGTCCGAACTGATGCCTCCGCTGGCGAAAGTGTGGGCGAGGACCACGGACTGGACCGTGGCTGATTCCGCGCGCTGCGCGATGTCCTCCCTGATCAGGGCAGCAGCGGCGCGGGTCACCTCGAAGTGGCTTGCCGTGTCGGTGCCCAGTTGGTCGGCGACAAGGCGTGGTTCAAGCCAGGGGATGCCGTAGACCACCAGGACTGCGTCCTTCCCGCCATGGTCCGGTCCCAGCGGGAGAACGAGCGGATGGTGCAGCTCCTCCACCTTGGTGCGGAGGTGCACTCCGCCCCGCTCCAGCAGCCGCGCCGCGAAACCCAGCCGGATGGCGGAGTCATGGTTTCCGCTGGTCAGCACCACTTTGGCACCGGTGGCGGTAAGCCTGACCAGGGCATCATCGAGCAGGTGCACCACATCGACGCCGGGCAGGGCACGGTCGTAGACGTCACCGGCGATCAGGACGACGTCGACGCTGTTCCGTTCCACGGCCGCCACCAACTGGTCGACGAAGGCCCGCTGGGCATCCAGCATGCCAACGCCATGGAAGGAACGGCCAAGGTGCCAGTCGGAGGTGTGAAGTAACCGCATATTCATAAGTTATCGGCAACCACTGACAGTCCTGGAAAGCGCCGCGTGCCGCAGCAGTCAGGACCGCTTGCCGTCGAAGAATTCCTGGGCCTCGCTGACGCTGCGGGCTTCGTTCCTGCGGGCCGCCGTGTCGGGTATGGACGCATCCGGCACGGCGGCGTCGGGCAGGCCGCTGTCGGCATCGGAAGCCTCTGCACCTTCACTGTCCCCGGCTTCGCGTTCCACAACGTCACCGCCGGCCGCCTCAGGTCCTGCGTTGCCGGCGTCGTACCTGTCACTGTCCGTGGCGATGGATCCGGCGCCCGGCGTGATCCGGAACGCGAGACCCGCAATGGCGCCACCGGCCAGCGGAGCCACCAGGAAGACCCACAGTTGCTCCGCTGCCCAGCCGGAGCTGAAAACGGCGGAAGCAACCGCACGTGCGGGGTTGAAGGGCAGGTTTCCCACCGACTGGCCCAGCTGCAGGAGCGCCGCAAAGGACAGGCCGACGGCGATGGCCGGCACGGTCCGGTTGCCGTCGCCGCGGCCCGCAGCGCCAAGGAAGACAGCCACGATGATCGCAGCTCCCAGCAGTTCCAGGAGCACGACGGCGGCCAGGGGCGCCTGGATGATGGAGTGTTCGCCGAAACCGGCGGCCACGGTGTCGAAGGCCGTGCGGCTGTCCGCGATGCTGGGCAGCGTGCGGAGGATGCCGAAGAGGGCAAGGGCACCGACCAGGGCCCCCACCAGCTGGGCAGCCGTGTACGCTGCCGCCGCGCCGGCCCGGATCCTGCCGGCCAGGAGGTGCCCCAGGGTTATGGCCGGGTTGAAGTGTCCGCCGGAGACGTGCCCAAAGGCGAGCATTGCGGCGGTAATGGCAAGTCCGGCAGCCAGGGCCGCCGGCACTGGGCTGGACTGCGGAATGCTGAAGAGCGGCACGCCGAGTCCGGCCACCGCCAGGAAGAGGCTGCCAAAAGCCTCGGCCACCAGCCGGGGCAGCAGAGCGCCGTGCCCGGCGGCCGTGGTACCGGGCTCCAGTGCGTCGCGGGCGGGGACAGGGGTGCTCATGATGGGACCTTTGCGTCTGGGAATCTGGTGCTTGCGGGGCTGCCGGCGTCCAGCTGTCCTGGCGCCGGGCAACCCGAGCAGTATGCCAGCCGAGGCTGTGCGTTTGCTGGACGGTAACGGCAGTGGCTCCCGTCCGCCCGCACAGGCATCCGGGGCGGAGCGCTGGTCCCGGAGCCGGGGCGCACTGACGGTAAATTTACTCCATGAGCAACGAGCACGGCGTTCCCGCACCCACCCTCGCTTCCCGGATCCACGGCTGCCTCCTGGGTGGCGCGCTGGGCGATGCGCTGGGCGATTCCGTGGAAGCCGACCTCACTGCCGGCACCCGCGGGCCCTCCAGCCAGGCAGGCGTGGGCGGCTTCGATGACTTGTCGGGGGCGGCCCGCTTCGCAGACGACACCCAGCTGACCCTTTACACCGTGGACGGCCTGGTGGAGGCACTGGAGTGGGCAAATTCCGGTGTGGGCGCTGACGTGAACGCCTGCCTTTGGCTCGCCTACCTTCGGTGGCTGGCTTCCCAGGGCGAAGACGCCCCGCCATCGGCACCCGTGTCCCAGCCCCGCTGGATCGACGGCCAGGAGGTGCTCCGGCAGCGCCGGCATCCGGAGCAGGACTGCATTACCGGACTCGCCAGCGGCGAAATGGGCACGTCGTTCCGCCCCGTGAACCCGGAAGCGAAAGGCGTTGGCACCGTGATGCGTTCCGCCCCGTTCGGGCTGGTTCCGCATATTGCATCCGACGCCGTCTATAAGTTAAGTTCCGACGCCGCCTCCCTGACGCACGGGCATCCGTCCGCCCGGCAGAGTGCCGGGATCTTCAGCCTCCTGATCCACCGGCTGGTGTCCGGCGCGGCCCTGGCCGACGCGGCTGCCGAGGTCACCGCCGACGCAGGCGCGCTTCCGGATGCGGCCCCCGAACTCCGCGAACGGCTGGAAGCGGCACTTCGGCTCGCGGACAAGCGGGAAGCCGGCCCCGAAAGACCCGTCCAGGTGCTGGGTGAGGGACGGCTGGCGGAGGAAGCACTCGCCGTCGCGCTTTACGCCGTCCTTTCCACCGCGCCGGCTGAAGGTGAAGAAAAACAGCCGGACCGGCACTTCCGGGACGCCGTGGCGTTGGCCGTGAAGCACGGCGGGGCCAGCGGCACCATCGGTTCGCTGGCCGGAAACATCCTGGGAGCCCTGTACGGGGAGGACTGCCTCCCGGCCCCGTGGCTGGCGGCCCTGGAGGCGCCGGAGGTTGTCCGCGGCATGGCGGATCAGCTGGTGAAGGTCACCACCGGGGAAGGCTGATGATGGTCGAGCCCCCGATAACGTCCTCCGGGAAGGTCACGCACTGACGGTCAGGCGCTGACGGCAGCCGCGCAGGCCGCGTCCCGCGTTTCCGCGGCGGCAACCTGCGGGGCGTGGCGGATGTCCCCGCCGCCCACCATCTGCAGGAACTCGCCCTCGGAGAGCACCTCGATGGCCTGCCCCCGCTCGTGCAGTTCCAGCACACGCCGGGCCTTGCCGGTGAGCCGTCCGGACCGGAGGTCGGAGGCGACGAACCCGTCCCCCACCACCAGCACGGTGGTGCGGCCGGTCACACGGCTTTCCGTCCGTGCGCCGCAGCGGGCCGAGCGCCGTTTCGCTTCCGGGCGATCGATGGAGAGCTGCCCGGTGAACACCACCGTCTGCGCGTACAGCGGGTGGCCCGGCTCGGCGTCCAGGTTGGGCTCCGGGTTGACCCCTTCCTCCGGCCAGCCCGACTGGAACCGTTGGACCAGGGCAGCCCCGTTGCCGGAAGCCCCGGCGATGGCCGCCAGGCTGGGCTTTGACAGGTCGCCAGTGGCGGGGTCGAACGCCTGCTGGCGCGGCATGGCCAGGCCGAGGGACAGGTAGAGTTCGGCGAGGCTGTTGGCGCCGTTGCGCGCCGCGATGTCAACCAGGATGCCGGCGCAGGCACGCGCGTCCTCGGCGGCGTCGTGGTGGTTGACCAATGGCACACCCGCTTCCTCGGCAGCGAACGGGAGCGAATTGGAAACCAGCGAATAGCAGCGGCGTGACAGCATCACGGTGCAGACGTAGTCGTAGGCGGGACCGGGCAGGCCGGACACCTCGAGCGCAGAGCGGATTACGCCGAGGTCGAACGCGGCGTTGTGGGCTGCCAGCACGTCTTCGCCGATGAAGGCACCCATTTCCGGGAACAGCTCACCGAAGCGTGGGGCCTGCGCAACATCGGCTGCGGTGATGCCGTGGATGCGGACGTTGTGGTAGTCAAAATGGTCGTAGCCGGCAGGCGGGCGCATCAGCCACGAAGCCTCCTCGACGACCTTCCCGCCCCTCACCTTTGTCAGCCCCACCGAGCATGGAGAGCCGCGGAAGCCGTTGGCCGTTTCGAAGTCGATCGCCGTAAAGTCCAAACCCACGGCCCCTACCTTACCGCCGGAGGTCCCACAGGCCTGTCAAGTACCCTTGAGGAGTGAACTTTCCTGTGATGAGTGACCTCGCTGTGTCCATGCTGGGCGGTGCGGGACCGGTCCAGCCGAAAATGGCTTCGTTCCTGCCCGACTGGCTGAACCCCCAGGTCTTCCTGGCCGATCCCGCCCTCGCCCCCTGGGTGGTCCTGCTGGTGTGCGGGATCGTCTTCGCCGAAACCGGCCTCCTGGTAGGGTTCTTCCTGCCCGGCGACTCCATGCTGTTCACCGCGGGCCTGCTGGTGGCCACGGACACCATCAAGTTCAATATCTGGCTGCTGGCCCTGCTGGTTGCGGTCTCCGCCATCATCGGCAACCAGACCGGCTACCTCATCGGTTCCAAAGCCGGTCCTGCTCTCTTCAACAAGCCCAACTCCCGGCTTTTCAAGCGCGAAAACATTGAAAACGCCCACGCCTTCTTTGAAAAGCACGGCGGCAAGGCCCTGATCCTGGCCCGCTTCGTCCCCATCATCCGCACGTTCGTCCCGGTGATCGTCGGCGTGGCACAGATGAGCAGGAGGAAGTTCTTTATCTACAACGTCATCGGCGCCCTCCTGTGGGGCGGCGGCGTGACCCTGCTCGGCTACCTGCTGGGTGACAAGGTTCCGTGGGTCCGTGACAACCTGGACATCATCTTCATCGCCATCGTGCTGGTCTCGGTGATCCCCATCGGCATCGAAATCCTGCGCGGCCTGGCTGCCAAGCGCCAGGCGCAGGCCAACGGCACCGACGCCGTCGACGAGTACATTGAAGAGCATGAGCCGGAAGCGGAGCGCAAGACCCACCGCAACATCCCGGGCAGCCCGCCGGAATAGCCCTCCCCTGACTCCAACAAAAAAGGTGCGCACCCCCGGGTGCGCACCTTCTTTGTTGGTCCTTCTAGCCTGCTGCCTGCAGGGCCGCCACAATCGAGGGCAGCAGCGCCCGGAAGGCCTTGCCGCGGTGGCTGATCGCGTTCTTCTCCTCTGCCGAGAGCTCTGCGCAGCTGCGGTCCTCGCCGGCGGGCTGCAGGACGGGGTCGTAGCCAAATCCCCCGGAACCGCGGGGCTCGCGCAGCAGGATTCCCTCCAACTGGCCGTACTCCACCACTTCACGGCCCGGGCCGTCCGCGCCCTCCGGCACGGCCAGTGCGGCAGCACAGACGAATGCTGCACCGCGGTGTTCGTCCGGAACATCGGACAGCTGGTTCAGCAGGAGTTCAAGGTTGGCTGCATCATCGCCGTGCCGTCCGGACCAACGCGCAGAGAAGATTCCGGGTGCCCCGCCCATCACGTCCACGGCGAGTCCCGAATCGTCAGCGATGGCAACCAGGCCGGTGGCAGCGGCAACAGCGCGTGCCTTCAGCAGCGAGTTCTCGGCGAAGGTCACGCCTGTTTCGACGACGTCCGGTGCACCCGCCGCCGCTGCGTCCACCACCTGCTTATCGACGTCGAGCCCCGGGACCTGCCCGCGCAGCAGCTCGCGCAGTTCCCGGAGTTTGCCCTTGTTGTGGGTGGCGAGCACCAGCCGTGGAGCAGGGCTGCTCACAGAGTGTCCACCAGGGTTTCGCGCTGGATGGCGGCCAGCTCCGAGGTGCCCAGGAGGGCCAGGTCCAGGAGCTGGTTCAGCTCGTCCCGGTCGAACGGGGCGCCCTCCGCCGTGCCCTGCACCTCAACGAACTTGCCGGAACCGGTGACCACCACGTTCATGTCGGTTTCGGCCCGGACATCCTCCACGTAGGGCAGGTCCAGCATGGGAACGCCGTCAATGATGCCCACGGACACGGCCGCGATGGTGTCCAGGAGGGGCTGGGCGTTCTTGGCGATGAGCTTGTTGTCGCGGGCAAACCGGATGGCGTCCGCCAGCGCCACGTAAGCGCCGGTGATGGCCGCGGTGCGCGTGCCGCCATCGGCCTGGAGCACGTCGCAGTCCAGCACGATGGTGTTCTCGCCCAGCGCCTTGGTGTCGATGATGGATCGCAGCGAGCGCCCGATCAGCCTGGAAATTTCATGCGTGCGGCCGCCGATTTTTCCCTTCACGGATTCGCGGTCGGACCGGGTGTTCGTGGCCCGCGGCAGCATGGCATATTCGGCGGTAACCCAGCCGCGGCCTTCGCCCTTGAGCCAGCGCGGGACGCCGGCGGTCAGGGAGGCCGTGCACAGCACCCTGGTGTTGCCGAACTCGATCAGCGCCGAGCCTTCAGCCTGGTTGGACCATCCGCGGGTAATGCTGATGGGCCGGAGCTGGTCGGGGGCGCGGCCGTCGGCTCGCACGATGGGCACTGCAGTTGCTTCAGATGTCATGCCTTTAGCTTATCGAGTGCCGATGCGGCAGATGCCTGGCGGCCCGGCTAGATGGTGTAGTGCACCCCTGCCACGGCAACCGCAACGTCGCCCGGGAACACCGGGCGCGCTTCCGCCATGACGGTGGTCTGGGAGGTCCACACGGGGATATGGGTCAGCAGGAGCCTGCGGGCGCCGGCCGCGGCGGCCGCCTCCCCCGCCCGTTTGCCCGTCAGGTGGACATCGTTGATGCCGTCGTCCCGGCCCTCCTCGAAGGCCGCCTCGCACAGGAACAGGTCGGCATCCTTGGCTGCTTCCTCGAGCCCGGCGCAGGCATCGGTATCGCCGGAGTACGTCAGGACCCGGGACACCGGGGTGCCGTCCTTGCCGGGCTCAACCACCTCGACCCGGAGGGCATAGGCCTCCTCAATGGGGTGGTTGACGGCGAACGGGGTAACCGTGAACGGACCCACGGTGACGGCTTCGCGCTCGGTCCAGTTGGTGAAATCGAATTCTTCATGCATGCCCGGGTCCAGGGGCAGGCCGTAGGCGGTGGCCATCCTGTCGGCCGTGGCGGCCGGCCCCCACACGGGTATCCGGCCGCGGCCCCAGCCGCCCGGCTTCCAGCGGATCGCGACGTGCAGCCCGCACAGGTCCATGCAGTGGTCGGGGTGCAGGTGGGTGAGGAAGATCGCGTCGATGTCCTCCAGGTCCGTGTAGCGCTGGATGGCGCCCAGCGCACCGCTGCCGAGGTCCATCACCACCTTCCAGGTCCGCTCACCGTCGGTGGCGGTCAGGAGGTAGCACGACGCCGGGGAGCCGGGTCCGGGGAACGAACCCGTGCATCCGACGATAGTCAGCTTCACAGGGCTGGCCCTGCGGGACGGGCGCCGGCGAGCCCGCCGCCCACGAAGTTGGAGATCCGGGGCCGGTCCTGCGCGCTTTGGGCGGCGGCGATCATCTCAGGGGTGATACGGGCAAGGCTGCCAGTGGGGTACTGTGCCGCGACATGGTCCACGTGGCGGACGGAGAGCACCTCGGGCCCCAGGAACCGCCGGGCGAGCACCTCGAACTGCCGGGCGTCGCCGGTGGCGACGAAATGGTGCTCGGGCGGGAGCGTCGAGGTGCGCTGCAGGTTGTGGGTGGCCAGGGAGCGGTAGACGTCCTTGGCCGTCTCCTCCGCGCTGGACACCAGGGTGACGTCGGCGCCCATGACATAGGAGATGACGCCGGTCAGCAGCGGGTAGTGGGTGCAGCCCAGGACCACGGTGTCCACCCCGGCGGACTTCAGCGGCGCCAGGTACTCCTCCGCGACGGCCAGCAGGGCCGGGCCTGTGGTGACCCCGGCCTCCACGTAGCTGACGAATTCCGGGCACGCCACGGAAGTGATGTCCAGGTCCGGGGCAGCGGCGAACGTGTCCTCATACGCACGCGACCCCACGGTGGCGGATGTGCCGATGACGCCCACCTTTCCGGACCGGGTGGCAGCAACGGCGCGCCGCACTGCTGGCTGGATGACCTCGATGACCGGAATGCCGTACTTCGCGGTGTAGCGTTCACGGGCGTCCCGCAGGACAGCGGCCGACGCCGAGTTGCAGGCGATGGTGAGCAGCTTGACGCCGGAGTCCACCAGTTCGTCCATCACGCCCAGGGCGTTGGCACGCACCTCGGCGATGGGGAGCGGCCCGTAGGGCCCGTGGGCGGTGTCCCCCACGTAGAGGATGGACTCGTTGGGCAGCTGGTCGATGATGGAGCGGGCCACGGTAAGCCCGCCGACACCGGAGTCGAAGACGCCGATGGGACGGTTTTCCGGAGCCGCGGCCGGAAGTCCGCTGCCGTCGGGCGCGGGCTGTGTTTCCGCCGGTGGTTCCGTGCTCGGGACTGTAGTCATGATTATTCGAGGATAGGTGTTCCCGGAAGCGTCAGCCATGATCTTGTGTCCTGCAACTCGTGTCTGCTGCGTCACACTGGACGGCCTCCCCCTGGCCGCCGGGGCTCACCGGCGGGATTCCATCGACTGCAGCATGGCCTGCACCAGTGACTCCTGGAGCCAGGTGGTGAAGTTGTAGACCAGGGCCAGGTAGCTTTCCACATCCTCCGCCTGGGACCAGTCCTGCATGCGGTGGACGTGTTCGGCGTCGGCCTCGTCCCGGATGTCCAGCCGCTCGGCCAGGACCAGGCGCACATCGTTCAGCGCCATCGACCAGTGCTTTGCCCCCTCGGGCGTCAGCACGATCTCGTCCTTGTCCAGGTCCAGCGCGGCTGCCCGCAGGGCGCCGATCTTTGTTTCCCGGAGCGACCGCTCGGTGAGCTGGCGGAACTCAAGGGACGCGGCGCCGTCGTCCTTCACCACGTTGGGGAGCAGCCGCTTAACGGCACGGTCCGTCGGTTCTGCTACGTCCATGTCCAGGCCGATCAGTGCCGCCAGCGGGTCCTGCCCTGTGCGGTCCTCGGGCTGAAGCATGGAGATAACGTCGTCGATCAGGCTGCGCAGCAGGTCCCGCTCGGTGGGTTCGAGGTAGCCGGTGATGCCCTTGAGTCCGTATTTGAATGCCTTAGCCACGCTTCCCCTTACCCTGGCCCGGGCCACCGGACTTGCCTGCCTTGCCGCCGGAGCCGCCGGTGGCTTTTTCCACGGTGGCCCAGAGACCGAATCCGTGCATGGCAACCGCGTGGCGCTCCACCTGTTCCTTGCTGCCCGAGGCCACGATGGACCGGCCCTTCCTGTGGACCTCCATCATCAGCTTGTTCGCCTTGCTCTCGGAATAGCCGAAGTAGCTCTGGAAGACGTAGCTCACGTAGCTCATGAGATTGACGGGATCATTCCAGATCACCAGGTTCCAGGGGATGTCCGGCGCGGTCAGCGAGTCGGTGGACTCTGCTGTGCCGGTCCGGGTGCCCTCCTGCGTAGCAGGGCCGGGCGCAACGCTTATGGTCATCTGTCCATTCTATGTTGGGGTTGGGCCCACGCCGGCGAGGGCCCCACGGCGAAGCGAAGCGAGACGAGGGAGCCGGTGGGGACTAGAGTGATTTTCGTGAGCACCTCAGCCGGCTGGGACCATCCCCGCACGTCCTTTTACACCGACCACTACGAGCTGACCATGCTGCAGGCATCCCTCCATTCCGGGGCCGCGCACCGCAGGTCGGTGTTCGAGGCGTTCGCGCGGCGGCTGCCCGACGGCCGGCGTTACGGCATCGTGGCCGGCACCGGACGCCTGCTGGAAGGCATCGCGCACTTCCGTTTCGGCGAGGCGGAACTGGCGTTCCTGGAGCGAACCCGGGTGGTCAACCAGGAGACCCTGGACTACCTGGCCAGCTACAGATTCACCGGCGACATCTGGGGCTACGCCGAGGGTGAAGCGTACTTCCCCAACTCCCCCATCCTGATCGTGGAGGCCTCGTTTGCCGAGGCCTGCATGCTGGAAACCTACCTGCTGTCGGTGCTCAACCACGACACCGCCATCGCCTCCGCAGCCTCCCGCATGATCAGCGCCGCGGGCGGCCGGCCCTGCATCGAAATGGGCTCGCGCCGCACCCACGAAGAGGCAGCCACCGCATCCGCGCGGGCGGCCATCATCGCCGGTTTCGACAGCACCTCCAACCTGGAGGCCGGCATCCGCTACGGCGTGAAGACCGTCGGGACTGCCGCCCACTCGTTCACCCTGCTGCACGACACCGAGCGTGAGGCCTTCGAGGCACAGATTGCCTCGCTCGGCGAAGGCACGTCCCTGCTGGTGGATACGTACGACGTCGAAAAGGCCGTCCGCGCGGCCGTGGAGCTGGCAGGGCCGCGCCTGGGCGCCGTCCGGCTGGACTCGGGCGACCTGGTGGCCCAGGCCCAGTGGGTGCGAAGGCTGCTCGATGACCTCGGCAACGAACACACGAAGATCGTGGTCACCTCGGACCTGGACGAATACGCCATCGCGGCCCTGCAGTCGGCGCCCGTGGATTCCTACGGCGTGGGCACGTCGCTGGTGACCGGCTCCGGGGCGCCCACGGCCAGCATGGTGTACAAGCTGGTCAGCCGGGCCGGCGACGACGGGAACTTCGTATCCGTCGCCAAGGCCGCCAAGAACAAGGCCAGTGTGGGCGGCCGGAAATACGCCCTCCGGAAGCTGGACGAACGGGGCACCGCCACCGCAGAGGTGGTGGGTGTGGGACACCGGCCGGAGGACGACGGCAACGACCGCCCGCTGCTGCAGCAGTTTATGAAGAACGGCGAACTGCTGCCGGGCTGGACCGGGCATGAGGGCGTGCTCCGCGCACGCCAGCGCCACGCGGACTCCATGAGGGAACTGCCCCCGGTGGTCAACCGCCTGCAGCGCGGCGAGGCCGCGATCCCCACCATCTACGAGGAGAACTGATGTCCCGCGCCTTGATCATCGTGGACGTGCAGAACGACTTCTGCGAAGGAGGCTCCCTCGCCGTCACCGGCGGCGCGGCGGTTGCCGGCGCCATCAGCGAATACCTGGACGCCCACAACAGCGAATTCGACCACGTGGTGGCCACCCAGGACTGGCACATCGACCCCGGCAGCCACTTTTCCGACTCCCCCGATTACAAAGACAGCTGGCCGCCGCACTGCGTGGCGGGCACCCGCGGGGCCGAGCTCCACCCGGACCTGGACACCGAGTACATCGACGCCTACTTCCGCAAGGGCCAGTACGCCGCGGCCTACTCCGGGTTCGAAGGCCTGCTGGCCCCCGAAGACGCCGTCCCCACCGGGGAACGCCAGCCGGGCGGCCTGCCCGGTGCGCAGGCGGAGCTGGAAGCCGGCGGGGACGCCATCGGCCTCGATGACTGGCTGCAGAGCCACGACGTGGAAGACGTGGTGGTGGTCGGAATCGCCACGGACTACTGCGTGAAGGCCACCGCGCTCGACGCCGTCCAGGCCGGCTACGGCGTCACCGTGGTGCGGTCCCTGACCGCGGGCATCGCGGAGGACCTCGAAGACGCCGTAGCCGAGCTGGAACTTGGCGGAGCGGACATTGCCTGAGGCGCTACTTGCGGCCGACGAACCAGTCCTGGAGCTTGCGCAGCCGTGCCTGCAACTGCTCCTCGTTGGCCTGCGCCACGGGCGGCCCGCCGCAGACAGTGCGCAGCTTGGTGTGCACCACACCGTGGGGCGTACCCGTCCGCGCAGCCCACGCGGCCACGTTCTTGGCCAGTTCATTGCGGAGGTCCATCAGCATCCGGTGATCGGGAACAGCGGGAACCTGCTGGGCGTCCGCGGCCGGGGCCTTCCGGTTCTTGCGGTTCAGCTGCTCATGCTGGCGTTGGCGCAGCAGCGTTCCCACCTGCTCGGCGTCCAGCAGCCCGGGGATGCCCAGGAAGTCCATTTCGTCGTCGGACCCCACTTCGCCGCCGGTGCCGAACTCGCCGCCGTCGAAGAGGACGCGGTCAAAGGACGCCTGGGAGTCCAGCGCTTCGAACTTACCCTTCGTGAGGCTGTCGGAGGCCTTCTCTTCGCGGTTGGCCTCGTCCATCAGCGAGTCTTCCGGGTTGAAGAGGCCGTCGCCGTCTTCCTTCTCGGGCCGGTCCAGCGCGTGGTCCCGCTCCATCTCCATGGAGCTGGCCAGCGCCATCAGCTGCGGAACGGAGGGCAGGAACACCGACGCCGTTTCGCCCCTCTTGCGGGCACGCACGAAGCGTCCCACGGCCTGGGCGAAAAAGAGCGGTGTGGACGTCGAGGTGGCATAGACACCGACGGACAGCCGGGGAACGTCCACGCCTTCGGACACCATGCGGACGGCCACCATCCAGCGCTTCTCGCCGGCCGAGAATTCCTCGATCTTGCTGGACGCCTTGGCGTCGTCGGACAGGATGACGGTGGGTGACTCGCCGGTGATCCGCTTGAGCTGGCCCGCGTAGGCGCGGGCGTCCTCATGATCGGTGGCGATGACCAGGCCGCCGGCGTCGGGAACGGTGCGGCGGACCTCGCTGAGCCGCCTGTCCGCACCCGCCAGGACCGCCGGGATCCACTCCCCCGCCGGATTCAGGGCGGTGCGCCAGGCGTGGCTGGTGATGTCCTTGGTAACCGCAGCCTCGCCCAGCGATGCCGCCATCTCCTCGCCGGCGCTGGTGCGCCAGCGCATTTGGCCGGAGTAGGCCATGAACATCACGGGACGGACCACATGGTCCCGCAGCGCATTGCCGTAGCCGTAGGTGTAGTCGGCCTTGGACCGGCGGATGCCGTCACGGTCCTCGGCGTACTCCACGAACGGGATGGGCGAGGTGTCCGAACGGAACGGCGTGCCGGTGAGGGACAGCCGGCGCACCGCGGGATCGAACGCCTCGCGCAGGCCGTCACCCCAGGACAGGGCTTCACCGCCGTGGTGGATCTCATCGAGGATCACCAGGGTGCGTGCGGCCTCGGTCTTGGCGCGGTGGAGCAGGGGCTTGCTGGCTACCTGTGCGTAGGTCACGGCGACGCCGATGAACCCCCGGCCGTGCTGGCCGTCGGAGTTCTTGAAGTTGGGGTCGATGGCGATCCCCACCTTCGCCGCCGCGTCCGCCCACTGGCGTTTCAGGTGGTCGGTGGGGGCGACAATGGTCACCCGGTTCACGGCACCGGAGTCGATGAGGGTGGACGCGATCCGCAACGCGAAGGTGGTCTTACCGGCACCCGGGGTTGCGACCGCGAGGAAGTCGCGGGGACTGCTCTGCAGGTAGAGGTCAAGGGCTTCCTGCTGCCAGGCACGGAGTTTCGGGGCGGTTCCCCAGGCTGCACGTTCCGGGTAGGCCGGAGGCAGGGTGGGGCCGCCAAAGAGCGTCTCCGTCACTACTTGTTGTTGCCCGAGTCCCCCGGACCCTTCCCGCCGTCGTTGCCCGGCCGGAGGCCCTCATAGACTTCCTTGCATTCAGGGCACACCGGGAACTTCTGCGGGTCCCGCCCCGGAGTCCAGACTTTGCCGCACAGCGCAATGACCGGTTCCCCGGTCATCGCGGACTCCATGATCTTTTCCTTGCGCACATAGTGGGCAAAGCGCTCCCGGTCTCCCGGTTCCACCTCCTGGCGCAGTTCCTCGCGCTCAATGGTGGCCGTGGACGTTCCAGCCCCGGAAAGCTCGCGCATCGGGTCGTTCTCGAGAGGGTCCGTCATGCTAGTCATGGCATCCATCTTAGCCGTTCCACCGGCGGCGCGTTCGACGGCGGCACGCCCGAACCGGGTTCCGCCACCGGCCGCCGTCGTACTTTTCCGGCCACCCTCCCGGCACCCGCGGAACGCTGCTACAGGCCCTGCCAGGCGGGCTTGTTCTCATAAGTGTGGCGGTAGAAATCCGCCAGTTTGAGGGCCGAAGCCGCGGCTTCGTCCAGCAGGACCGTGGTGTGCGGGTGGAACTGCAGCACGGAGGCGGGGCAGATGGCCGCCACCGGCCCTTCCACGAAGTCGCGGACCGCCTGCGCCTTTTGCGCACCCGTGGCCAGCAGGACGACATGCCGCGCCGCCATGATGGTGCCCAGGCCCTGGGTGATGACGTGGTGGGGCACCTCCGCCAGTCTGCTGAAAAACCTCGCGTTGTCCCGGCGTGTCTGTTCGATCAGGCTCTTGATCCTGGTCCGGGACGCGAAGGAGGAACCCGGTTCGTTGAAGCCGATGTGCCCGTCGGTTCCCACGCCCAGCAACTGCAGGTCCACGCCGCCTGCCGCGGCGATGGCCTGCTCATACGCTTCGCAGGCCGCGGGGATGTCCGCGGCGGTACCGTCCGGGCCATGGACATTTTCCGGTGCGATGTTCACCCGGTTGGTGAACTCCCGCCGCACCACCTCGCGGTAGGACTGCGGATGGCCGGCCGGCAGGCCCACGTACTCGTCCAGCGCAAAGGCGGACGCACGGCTGAAGTCCAGGCCCTGCACGTGCCGGGCCGCCAGCTCGTCGTAGACAGGCAGCGGTGAGGACCCGGTGGCAAGGCCGAGGACGGCGCTGGGCTTGCGCCGGACCAGCTGTTCGATGGCGTCGGCTGCAAGCCGCCCTATCTGCCGGCTGCCGCCGAGGATCACGATTTCCATGTTGTCCCTTCCCTGAAGCGGTCAGCGGTTGACGGTTACCTGCGCCAGGAGCTCGGGACCCCGGGCATCGAGCCACTTGCCGCCCAGCCGGACACCTGCGAGGAACAGGCCCAGGCCAAGGACCGTTCCCACGGCGAGGTTGAGCCAGCCGAAGAGGGCATTGCCTGTGACGGCCTCTGCCACCAGCAGCGCTGCCTCGGGCAGCACCAGGACCAGCAGGACCAGCATTCCTACGAACTGCACGGCCAGCGTCTGCCCCACATTGCCCGGCGGCTTCTTGAACGGGCTGTCCCCGGGCAGCGGCACCGTGACCGTGTACCGGGCCGACACCACCGAGGACAGGCCCAGCCCGCTGAAAAGGATTCCCATGCTGAACCCCAGGCGGCCCGGCAGCGCAGTCCAGTCACGGGAGACCGCGGCATACCCGACCGCGAACACCAGGACCACGGTAAGGGCGAAGGTCATGCAGGCCAGTGCCCGTCCCAGCCGGTCCGCCACACCGCGGACGCCGGTGGCCAGGTGCAGCGCAAACGCCGTGTTGTCGTAGGAGACGTCGGCCGAGATGGACCAGGCCAGGATGAAGGCCGAAATCGGGG
>Ga0308169_10001462_pt1 | contig 27657 bp, 45 predicted proteins | sample PhyBR1_2_FD_202139 | JGI IMG/M metagenome (GOLD analysis project Ga0308169, IMG submission 202139) | Phyllosphere microbial communities from UC Gill Tract Community Farm, Albany, California, United States - DLSLSB.R1 | ecosystem: Host-associated > Plants > Phyllosphere > Unclassified | place...
GGACATGACGGCCGAGCAGCAGAGCTGGACGATACCGGTGAAGGCTAGACCGAAGCGCGAGTGCACCTTGGTGGCGCCCGAGAGCTGATGGCCGAGGATGGAGAACAGGACAAGGTATAGGAAGAGAACGCTCTTTGGTGTCGCGCCGTCGTTGGGCGATGCAGAATCCTTATCCGCAGGATCGTGACTCTTTGGCGGGTGATACTGGAGGTCAGATTGGCCTCCCTTTGCACCTCAAAGTGACTGACAGAGAGATGATACGCGTCGTTAGTGTCCGTGGGGTTTCTGTGCGGTCTGTCCGCCTCGACGAACACCTCGGCATCGACCCGCTTCGCAATCCCCTCCAGAGCGCCGGCCCATCTCTCGGCAAAGCTGTCCCGCGACGATGCGGAGGGTAAGCGAAAAAGCGCCGCGACGCTGCGATACACCCTCCCGTCGTCGTTGTCGTACGTCAGCTCCGCATGATGCGAGCAGTTGTGCGAGAAGAGACTGGACGTGGATGTCAGACCGGCCACTTCGGCATGCGAAAACAGATAGCAGTCGCCGGCCGGTTGGACGTTGTCTGTGACCTCGCGCAGCTGCCGGATGCAGGTCTCGCCGTTGTGACCATTTTGCTCCGACCACGACTCGACCGCATGCCGCACCAGATCGAGAATGCCATAATCCCTCTCCGTCCAAGCGTAATCTTCCCGCTCGTCCTCTCGGTCCAGCACCTCGCCCACGTCCGCCCATCCTATCCGTACGAGACGGACCTCCTCCTCGTCTCCTGTAGTCCGCACGCGAGGCCCCGTCCATTCGTCTTGTCCTGTATCTGTCCACCACCCTCCCCAATCTAAGCGGGGAAGCAGCGGAGGCGGGTAAGGGAAGAAGCTGTCCAGTACCGGCGTGCTAAGCAGCGAGAGCGGATGCTCCTTCTTGCGGCGATGGCGACACGCCGAATGCGCCATGGGCGAGCCCAAGTACGAGTCGCGGTGTGTCTCGTGCGAGGGCGTAGATGGGGGATGTAGCGGAGGGAATCTCCGTTGTAGATACGTGGAGAGGGCAGGGTAGAACAGGTTCGTCATGACCAGGCAGTCGATCAGCAGCGTCCGTATCTGGCGTAAGTCTACGTTGCCTCTGCAGGCAGGGCCTGCGTCCACTCACTTGATTCCTGGCGCAATGCTCGCCGAAAAGTCGGAATGCCTCCCTCACCCATCCGCGGCTGCCTATCCGGTATCCGGGGATGAGGCTTTCCCTCTCCTTCCCCTTCCCCTTGCTCCCATGAGCCGCATCCGTGCTACGCCGCGCTGCGATCGGTCGAGCGAGGTATGCGCCGGCTGAGATGGCGTCCGCGTCGGAGGGGTCATGTCGATTTCGCAGCGGAGTCCTGGACGAGGATGCCGAGCCCGAGGCGAAGGGCGTGTACGACATGGCGGTCACGAAGAGCTGGAGATGGCGAGGTCGTCGGGCAGTTCTACGCTGTCATGCTTGCCCGGCCCTTCTCACACGGGGTGCAGATGTAGGATAAAGTATACAGGGAAGCTGGAACCCGTCGTCTGTACAGGTGTCCCAGGTGTCCTACAGGGACGCGGCCAAAAGCGAGCGAGGGAATCCGGCGCCCCTGGCCGCACCGAAGATCGCCATGACCGAACCCCGATTACGAAACAGACCATGACAATCAGTGCCGCTATGAATCGATGCATGCACCCCGCCGTTATACATGGATCACCCTCGAGTCTGATGCCTACTGGACCCCTTGCGCGGCTTCCTCAACTCATAGTAACCATTGAAAGCGATCCGGATCGCCAAGAACCGCACATCGAGGTCCTGATGCGCCGCGGCAAGGTGGCATATTGTCGTCAGTCGCTGTTGGAAGTCTATCGAGCAAGTGCGTATTCGTTCCCTGATCGCTCGGAGCTGCTCGAGTGACTTGACGGGGTCGTCATGGAGGTTGCCAGTGTACAGCCCCTGTTTGTCAGCTTCGACAGTTTTTCACCCCTGACGGCTCACCCGCTCTTCATCTCGCTGTCGATCGAGCCGGGTGGCTTCGGCCAGAGACCATGCGTACAACTCGTCCTGGTTTCAGCTGCGCAGCTCGGTCACACGACATGACTCACCGTGGCGTCCCTGAACTGGAGGATGAAGTCGAGCGCGTCCCGGACCTGCTCCAGCAGCACCTCCTCCTTGTCCGCTTTCGAACCCAGCAGCAAAATCTTCCGCACGACGCGGTCGAGGTATGTCCGATGCGTCTTGATCAGCGCGTCAAGGTCGCCTTCCCTTTTCGATGTCGTATCGATCAAATCCGCCCACGAGCACTCGATCACCTCGAGCTGGCAGAACGCCTGCATCTGCCGAAGGAAGTGCACCATCTCGGCCTGGACGATTCTGCAGTGGTGCCAGTCGTTTCGCACGTCTGTGTGTCAGCTTGCGCAACGTTTCACCGGGCGCGAGCTGACTGTGTATGCGCTCAAATAGGCGAGACCCGGACGTCACGCGCATCCAGCCCCTCGTCCGCCACAAGTGGTGGAACACCTTCTCGTAGTCGACCAAAGCCCTCGCGTCAAGTACAGCGTTGAGCGGCGCTTCGACCTTGTACTCGAGCGAGAAGCAGTCCCATCCAATCTCGCCGTGCGAGTACTCGAGTATACGTGCGTCGAGGCGGCGCAGGACGTCCGGCGAGTCGTATTGCGCGTTCGAGCCGCGTATGGCCGTCTCGAGGTCGGACGTGAGGTGATGTCGGAATAGGCTGACGGCGGGTTTGGAGAGACGCGGGCTGCGTGTCAGTCACTATGATTGAGAGAAATGTAGCTATTCACGCCAAGGCTTCCATGAGCAGCTCTGCAAAGTCCCCTGCACCCAGCATCAGATACGCCTTGAGCGCTCGCAGATGGTCGAGCAGTGCGAATTTGTCAAACAGGATCTCAAGCAGTCGCTGGCTGGCTATCGAGTAGGCGTCGTCGATGGAACGCTCCAGGCCGGCCAGATCGCTGTACTTCAACGCTATATGTCAGCTGGACTCGGGCGATCGTGGATCAACCAACCCCCACCGGCATTCGCCAGCTTCGCCTGCGTTTCGATCCAGTCGCTATCTTTGCAACTATACCGAACAAAATTCAAGCTTCGCCCGGTTGAGAAAATCTGTCGTGAGCCGCGTTGATTTGTTCGCACCCCTTGTGACTCACCTTCCGGCCGAACTCCTCGCTAACAAAGCCGGGCACCATTCCCTTGACAAAGACATACTTCTTCTCCCAGACCTTGTGCGCTTCATCCGCGCCGCCCTGCTGGTCCAGCCCACCTTCGAAGCCAATGTCGCCCGTCACATACGGCGACACCCTGCCTTCGCGTAACGACATATCCGGGTTGAGCTGGACAAAGAACTCTTGGAACGGGTCGTGCAGCTCGCCGGAGAAGATCCACCTTTGCAACGTGACGAAAAACGGCTTCGACACCTGAGAGTCAGCGTAAGCGTGTGAACAGCATGACCCGGCAAACCTCTTCGAGGATGCGGTCCATAAATGTCCGGACGTATGGATCGCCATGGCGCGTACGCTGATGTATTCTCGAGACCAGCGCGCCGCCGTGTGAAGCTGTCCCCTTAGCATACCGTCAAGCTTACGGGCCTCATCACCCACTCTTCGCATCGTCCACCACCTCGGCCATCAGCCGCATCTTCAGCTTGATCTCCCCCGTCCACAAGCCAAGTCTTAGCAGGGTCAATCCAGCATGATCCCCCTGGCCATGCGCCGACTCTTGGCCCTCGGGGTTGGGGACTTCGGCAGCCATCTGGGACTCCAAGACCGCCAGTAGACGGTGACACTCCGACAGTTCGTGGTGTAGAAAATGGCACAGACTCTATGCATCAGCGAGGCGCTCTCCGCCCACGTGTTGCGCCCGCAGCCCACCTGCTCTGTCATGCCGCCTTTACCGCTTCCCGCCGTCTTGCTCTCGACAAAGTTGGTCACCTTGCGGTACAACATGCCCATCTCCGAGATCTGGACCAGCAGAGTGCGTGTCGGCTGCGAGATGTACCCCTCCTGCTGTCAGCTGCGTTCCCTGCGATCGCAACATGTGCACTCGCCTTCGGCTCATCTGCCACAATATCGATACCGATAATCTCGCCCTCCTCTCCCTCGTCGTCTACTCCCCCACCATCCTTGCCCAGCGCGAACGCCGCGCCGTCCGCAGCCTTGCCCTTCTCACGCAGGTATGGGTTTTGCTCTTTCGGCGGCCGCATGGCGAAGCGGACATATCGCCCGTCGATACCTTGTAACAGGTACAACGTGTCCCGCAGGAGCAGATGCTCAGGAAAGGGAGTCCGCTCTGCTCGTCAGCACGTGCAAGAGCGCTCCTTTGGACAGCGGGACATACCCTGCGCAGTCCTCCAAGATTTCAGCATGTCCGCCTTGGTCCTGCCTTTGCCCTTCCAGCTCGCCTGGCTCGTGTTGGTCTCCTGCAGAGGCTGTCTTGACGTTTCACCAGTATTGCTAGGCGGCATGGACACTGACGCCGAGGAAGAAGAGGCGCGTGCTGCGGGCGGAGGCATGGCGTCTCGAGTGGAGGGGAAGATGCTCGAAGAGGACGGTTGAGGCGTACTCTTCCTCGAAGCGGTCGATGAAGGCGTTTGTCCCGCATTGGCGGGGTTGATCTTTGACAGCGCGAGCAGGAACTGCAGGTGCGGCAGCGGGGAAGCGAGTGTGCGCTGACGGTGAGCTTGTGCTTTATGGAGCGAGGGAATCAGCGGCCAGACCCACCCCTCGTTCGAGCTTGCTCCATATTCCGCCGAACCGCAATGCCTTTTCCGGCCCAGTCTCGTTTCGGTCCCTCTCACGATCCCCTCGCCCGCCAGCCGAACTTGCTCTGGACGGCGCACGACTGCTCTCTCCTTTCGCTGCAGACTGATAGACGATCCTCCGTGCCGTCTCAGGCAGCGTTGAGGCAGACAGAGGCGCAGTGGACGGTTGTTGACTTTGGCATCAGCCTGCAACTCTTTCGTCCGCTCGAACACTGCCGGGTACACACCTCGCCAGGATCCCCTCGCACGTCCCGACCAACGCCTTGACCTTCTCTCTCCGCCTACGCTCGGCGTCAGGCGAGGGAGCAGCAGCGCTATCGGTCCTGTGACCGGCTCGACTGGTTGTGCGGCTCGAAGCGTCTCGCGGGGGTGCGAGCGAGGGCACCAGGGACGTCACCAGGCTCTCGAGCGGGTTGCGTGAGGTGGATGGGGTACCTGAACGCGACGACATGGTCGGTGCGCCCGTGATGAGGACGTCGATGTGAACGAGCTGCTGAGCAGGGGAGGGTCGAATCAAAATGATGCAATGAATCAACAACAAATCCCAGCTCTGCGGCCAAAACGCGTCAGACGCGCTTGTGGAGGGGACGATCGCCTCTGGAGGCGGCAGCCGACTTCGTCTCATCTGTGCCGCTTCCTCCGCTTCGTCTCCGGACGATGTGCTCAGCAAGCAGTTTCAAAGCGACGTAGCGATCCGGCAGACCATGCATTTTGTGATATGAAGTGGTTGTATATGCAGTAGTAGTATGTATATGCGTGAAAAGCAGCCAAAGTGTACCTGACTGTATATGATCAATCGGTATCCGTCGAGCGACCCGATGAGTCTGAGTGATTTTGCGTATGATAGTCCGACCCTGGATAATATGACAAGTGTTGAATGTTGTTTTTCGTAACAGTAATGGTTGAACAAGGTGCCCGTAGGCTTGGAACGGCTCGAGTTGCCTACCCCGCTGCGATGCCAAACACGTTGCTCAGCTTCTGGCTGGCATGTCGCAATGCGTCGCGTTTGCGCTCCACCTCCGAATCCGCTTCTGCGACTTTGTGCGCGCCGCCCGAACCGGTTCGGCGCATGTTCGAGGGTGCGACGTCTCCTCCACGTCGGTCGGCCGAAGTCGTGCGTCGGTGCCACGAGGGCATAATCGGCGCGGGGTCGTCGGCGACCAAGTCCTGCGCGTGCTCGACCGTCTTGCGTCCGCGCTCTCGGCTCTCGTCACCGGATCGCCGTCGCTCATCCCGCACTTCTCGGCGGTGTCGTGAGCGCGAGGGAGCCTGCTCTCGATCTGGCGGGTGGTTGAACCCAACGTGGGTCATGTCGACATCGCGGCCGAGGGCATTCCTGTCTCGACTGCGACCCCTCCGGGGCGAGGCGGCAAGCGAAGTAGGCACAATGGCCCCGAAGTCTTGCTTGGCGGGCGCGATCGATATGCTGTCAACTGGAGAGAGGGCGAACGGGCGGTCGTGGGCATTTGAGGCCCGGCGAGAAGCGGGAGCCCGGTTCGGTGTGGGCGCATCGCCGGACCCGCGGACGACCTTCGGGGCTGGCGGAATGGGGTCTGAGCGGGAGCGCGACAACAACGAAGCGGCGCCGCAGCCGTCAGCGTACTTCATCGGGTCGGGCGTGTTGTATCCGGACAAAGCGTTGGCCTGGATATGTTGAGGCCTCGTGTTGGGCGAAGCCGCAGACTCCGAGACGATCCGCCCTGTCCGTTGAAGCGGCTCGTGGGATGTGACCGACGGGCCGAGGATCAAGTTTGCGAGACCCGGTTCGAGACCCCGATCCCTAGACATGGCTCGTCCTCGGTGATTTGCCGGCTTGCCACAGGCACATCGTGGCAGGAGAGCGTTGGGCGACGTGACTGAGTTGACCAGTCCTGGCTTTCGTCCGAATCGTAGCGTGTCGATCGAGGTGCCGCTGGGGATGACGCTCCCGTGGACAGCGGGGGTATGCGGTGTGTGCGCGCCGTGAGCGTGCACCTGAGGCGAGGCACGAGGAACAAGGGTGGGGATCTTCACCGGCATGGATCCGGAGAACGCGAGGGACGAGGGTATGGTGGCTTGATGCGGGTAAGCCAGGGGCGGAAGGTCAAAGGCATCCTTTTGCGGCGAGTCAGCGCCGGAGTGCGCTGCGCGAGCCGGAGATGCAGGCGAATGGATGGGTGAGGAGGTGATCGAGGAAGATGATGACGAGTCGGCGTTGCTCGGGGGAAGTCGTGGCGAGGGTGCAACGTGGTGGTGCATGGGGCGGAGTAATGGGGAGAGGTGCACCGGTATTTGGGATGTCAAGCGAACCGGGTTGGGCGCATTAGCCGGCTTGATCGCTGGCGAAGGCGTGCCCTTGTCTTGAATCCGGCATTCGGACGAGCAGTACAATCTGGGTTCAGCGTAGTCGGGTAAGGAACATGTCGACTCACCCCTTGCAAGGCTGCTGGCAGATGAAGCAACGCTCGTAGTCCTCCTCGAACATCGTTGGTGAGGGCGAGCGAGGTGGAGGAGCACGCAGCGGGAGGGTTTGCGGCTGTAAAGACATGTCAGCACAGTGAACGCGTATGTTGAGATTGAGAGCGAATAGCGAAGCGAAGATTGATAGGTTGAGGGGAAGGGCAGAATAGAAAGCACGACTCACATTCGCCGGCCGACTTTATATGCTGTCGCTCAGACGACTGCGAGCGGTGTTTCAATCAACGCCGCTAGCAGATCTGCCAATCTATCTGATATCCTCGGCGGACGCGAGACCAACGCTGGCGAGAGTCCTTCGCACACGCTTCAGTCCTTCGAACCGTTCTCAACGGTCCTTTTACGTCTCTCCGCTAGCGCTCGTCTCGCGTCTCGAGACGTTTCGACTGGGAAGGCGTGCTTTTGGCCGGAGGGGTAATGTAATTCGCGGACCTTATCCACAGCGTCGAGGCTTCGAGGGGCGATGCGTGAAGGGAACGAGCCGAGTGAGACGGGGCGAGGCCGGGTTTTACCAGGTGAGACGAAACGGGCTGCGAAATGGTTTCGAGTGCCGGAGCGTTTCGAGGTCGCTGTAGTAGAAATATATCGGGTTTGAAAGGAAGGGAGGCCGCGCGGGTGAAGGTCCAAAGGCGACAGTAGACACCCTATATGCGAGGCGTCGGCGTGTGATAGTGATGGGGGACAAAGGTCGAAGGATTATCGGTGGTCGGCCGAAAAAGGCAGGGGATCGACCAGTTGGGCGCAATCGACGTGTATGGTGTCACAATCTGTAAAATGTCAGCGTTTGCGCTCGTGAAGGCAGGATGCAAAGCGAACAGCAGTGACCGCAGAAATGAGGACCCGTGAGGGAGGAAAGGGATGCGAGGTTTTTGCTGATCAAGAATGGGCGTGGGACAAAAGTTATGACGTGCGATGTGGGTGATATTTCGAGCACAGCCGGTCCCAACGCGAATGGTGTCGCTTCGAGGGCGTATGCACAAGGACGCAGCGTGGAAAACAAAAGAGGAAGCGAAGGGGATGAAACGGTGTGACTGGGACTGGGACTGGGAGAGTGTGATGGGGTGCAGTGATGGATCCACGCAACAGAAAAACGGAGTGATATCCGTCCGGTCCGTCGCACGTTCGCCGATCTCTCCGATCTTTCTGGGACCTGAAAATGATGGCCGCGTCGGGAGCGACTTACTGTAAGCACCGGGTCGATGTCGGCTTGAACGATATTGGATGCAAGGGTATGTATATGCACAAGGACGATGATCAAGGTATTCAGATGCGCTACTCGAGTCGCCGTCGTGGTGTATGATAGTGTGTGTACTCGTGGGCGGTATCGCAGCGCTGGGTGCGCAGATGATTGTGCTTAATTTCGCCTTGGGACGACCCGCTCACGCCATCGCGGCACCTAAACCAAACGCGCCCCTGGGCCCTCGCCGCCGCCAATCGACTCGGCCACCGCGTGAAAAAAAAAAAAAATAAGTAAATAGGCTCATGACGTTTGAATTGCCCCAGATGGCAAGTTCCAGGCTAATACGAAAAAATAGCGCCAAAGAGTATGACGCACGGCACAGGCGATCCGGGGCAGGCGACGCCACCAATCTCAGCCGCACACGGGGGAAACAAAGCTCACGTAACCGAGCAAGGAACGTTCTAGCCTCCCCTGGCTGCATGGCCATCGGTCAAACTCTGCGCTCCTTCTGCGTTCCCGCCTCCCCATGATCCCGTGCCCAGCACACTCGCACCCCCCAGACACGTCGGTCGGATGCATCATCGCTTTGGGGTGCTTGTTCGAAACAAGGTCAGCTGAGGTCTTGACCGATGGCTGGCGCATGCCTTTTGCAGTCGGTCCTCGCCGCGTCGGCGTCGGTGCACGTTCCATACGCAAAAGTTCGCCAACAGGCGTTTGGAAACGCGGCCGATATTCGAAATAAACCCACACCCCCCTGAAGACCGCGCGCGGTACACACGTTGCATCATGCGATACGCTGGATCTGTGGCCGGCACGAGTCCATGTCACACATGTGTGCCGAAACACCACGAGCCCGGTCCCATCCCTTTGATTGGAGCTCTTATCGTCCAATCAACGAAATCCCGCCCGGCTGCAATAGTCCAGGCCAATTCACGCATTGAGGCATTCATCCCACGCTATCGCTTCGGTTCCTTGGGACGGCTGCAAACCTACGTCCTCTGGTCTGAACATGCCTCCGATGTGGGGTAGACGCGGCGACTCCTGCGCTGCCCAGGCAGAGAATCGTATCGCATAACAGGAACGGCGGGATGGCCGTGGGACCGGGCTGGGTTTTTTGGGGCTCAAAGTGTACGACGCCCCCGGCACATTCTCGTGGCTGCTTGGTAGAAACCGGGACTGAGCCTTTGCCCCGTCCCCATTCACCAATACCCTGTGTCAGCCGCACGGGGCCAGCCTCGTCCCTCCTTTTGCAGACGGTAGAAGTCGTGCATGGTCCGCGGGAGGTCGCTTGCTGCGCGTTCGGAGCATTGCCACGCTTAACCTTCGGGCGCTCGCTTGCGGTTCCAGCCGGCTAATCAAGCTGTTCCAGCGTTCCCGCCGCAACGCCACTGTTCTATACGGACCCCTACGACCATATCTTCCACACATCCCGCCCGCGTTCCTCCTCAGTTGATACTGAAAGGTTCCGTTCGCTTCGCACTCTCGGATAGCAACGCTATGATTTGTAGAGACTTGATTTGGTATTCGAATCGGCCGCCCGAAAATTCTTCGTGGCCCGAGCGCGACCCTGTGGATGATAGCGTACGAGCTTTGCGTCTTGGCTGTCTCACGGATCCCTCCGCCCCTCCCGACTCATCTCGATCAGGAGCGCTTCAAGCGATCAAAGCTAGCAGAGGTCTCCCCGTGAAAGCTTCGCGGTGGGGGGGTTGGTTTGGCGCTTGACGAGCAAGCCATGCAGACAGCCTCTCGAGGCGTTGCGAGCCGGCTTCCACCGTGTGCGATTGAAGCCACACTGGAGAAACTTCCGACCCCCGGGCTCTCGACATATGATGTCCTGGTCGTAGATCCTTGCTCCAGAAGAAGCATGCCTTCGCGCGCCGCACCGCCGTCTTTGCCCATACCGGTGACTATATGCAAGCAACCCCCAACACCGCTGCTCTGTCAGAGTCAGCTCGTCGCGATGTCGACCACGTATGGCGTCTTCTGTCGAGGCGACATGTACAGGCAGAAACCGCTTGTAATGCAACGTCATCAAAGCTGAAGTCGGCTAAAGATTACATCAACATGTACTGTCAGTGCACGGCCAATTCTGTCTAGGCTGACCCGCTGACAAGAGCCAATGTAAGCTTGAACTCTGGCTATAATAATAGCGACAGGGTGGCCGGAATGCCTGGTCAACATCTCTCGCCTCAATTCGCGACCTCCACATCTGACAACGCGCGGTCGCGTTCAGAGTTCTTGCAGAGATCATGCCTGGCACCGGACGACGATGGGTCCTCACGGGCCGAGGGTCTTATGACAAGCTGAAACTGGAGGAAGGAGTCGAGAAGCCAAAGGCCGGAGAGAATGAGGTGCTGGTGGACAGTGAGCGCGGTGCTGACACGAGGGCGTGGCATCGCTGACAAGCGCTGCAGTCAAGGCAGCTTCGCTCAACTTTCGAGACATCGCGATCGTCCGGGTACGTCGGCGGTTCCGCCCCGTCCATGGTGTTTCGAGCGCTGATCGCTCCAGGAGAAATACCCCTTCCCCACCCTGCCCGAGTTCACCCCGCTGTCTGATGCCGCTGGAGTGGTCGAGGCTGTCGGGTCCAAGGTCACCCGCTTCAAGCCCGGCGACCGAGTCATGCCGATCTTCACGCAATCGCATCTCGCGGACGTGATGCCCCCGGACGCCTACGGGCACACGCTGGGTGGGCCCCGGAACGGAGTCATGCGTACGTACGCGACATTCAACGAGGAGACACTAGTCCGCGCGCCAGAATCTCTCGACTTTGTCCAAGCGGCATCCCTTCCCTGTGCGGCGGTCACGGCGTGGAACTCGATATTTGGGTTGGAGAGCCGGGCGGTCAAGCCCGGCGACTGGGTCCTCACGCAGGGCACGGGCGGCGTCTCTCTATTCGCACTGCAGGTGAGTGATCACAGGCTGACCGCGTGGGGATTGCTGAAGGCAGTTTGCGAAAGCGGCGGGTGCATACGTCGTGTCCACGACTTCCTCTGACGACAAGGCGGAAACGCTCAAGAAGCTGGGAGCGGACCATGTGCTCAACTACCGCCAGGACAAGGAATGGGGCAAGACAGCTAAAGACCTCACTGGCGGGCTTGGGTTCAAGCACGTCATCGAGGTGGGCGGGACGGCCACGCTCCGCCAGTCGCTCAATGCCGTCGCCATCGAGGGTGTCATCTCGATCATCGGCTTCCTGGGCGAGGGGGAAGAGGCTCCCAGCTTCCTCGAGGCTCTCAACAATACCTGCATCGTTCGAGGCATCTGGATCGGGTCCCGCCAACAGCTCGAGGAGGTGTCGCGCGCGATCGATGCCAACCGCATCGAGCCGGTCATCGACGACAGGGTGTTCAAGTTTGACGAGCTCAAGGAGGCGTACCAGTATATGGAGGCGCAAAAGCACTTTGGAAAGGTGTGCATCAGCTTTGAGTAGGGCGTCGACAAGTGGACGCGGCACATCATGCGCATATTTTGTTGTGTGTCGGACCTGGATGTACGTGTAGTAGTGTTCTGGGCCTAACCTTGTACCACTATGTATTCGACCGATATCGCTCCAAGAATCACCTGTCTCGATTCGGCGCCGAATACACTGCTGAGCGCAGTGGCTGGCATTCGAGTCTGCCCACATCACGCCAAGCCCCGGTCGCCCTTGTGTACGACTTCCATCTTCTACCATTCGTCTATCAATTGTCCGCATGTCTTCCTTTTCTTCCTCTCGGCGTCTCTCACCCCTCTGTACTGCTCGTGCTGGCCCTAGTAGACGCCCGGGATGAACTTGTACTTGACGATCTTGCAGTACTCCTCCCAGTCCTCGCCATACTTCCTCTCGCACTTCTCAAAGTCGCGTCCGCACCGGTGCGTCAAGACCGCCAAGAAGAACACCGGGTAGAACATCGTGATGGGCGTGTTGAAGCCAGCCGCCAGTCCCCATGTGAGCGCCTGACACCAGTCGGCCGTGTAGTTGATCTTGCGGGCGTAGCGCCACCAGCCGTCGATGAGCAGCTTGTTGCCGTGCTTGGTCTGGATGTACTTGGGCTCGGCGATGACCGATCCGGGGATGACGGGGAAGGCGTTTCGGGGCTTGTACTCGCCTTGCTGCTGCATCTTGAAGCTCGACTTCTGGGCCATGGCGCAGTCGAAGATGCAGTAGCCGCCGACGAGGAGGACGAAGATGGCGATGTTGCCCCAGAGGGGGAACTCGTACGATGACACCGGGGCGCGGAGCATGTAGATGACGGGGTAGCAGTAGGTGAACGGGCTGGGGTCAGCGGTGCGCCGAATCATGGAAGAGTAGTCGTCCGAACTCACACGCCAGCCATGTTCCAGAAGATCAACATCCAGCCAAACTTTTCGTGGAACATGTCCCACGTCTGGGGGATCATCTCCTCGCCCTTGGCGCACGCGTTGATGTACAGCCCCGTGGCCAACACCATGTGCGCCATGTTGTACGTCACCCGCCCGAGCTCCTCGTACTGCTTGACCGCGCCCGACAGGGCGATGAAGAACAGCAGGACCCACGGCACACGGACCTCGGCGAACATCTTGAGGTCGATCACGCCGATACGCGGGTTGAGGGACACGCCCATAAAGTGATCGTACACCCAGACGTGGCTCAGTCGCATCGGCTTGCCGCCCCAGTGGAACAGTCGCCCGCCGAGCTCGATGAGGAAAGAGCAGGTGAACGAGGTGATGAGCGCGACGGTCATGAGCTCGCCAAAGTGCTCGATGATCCACGGAAGGCGGTAGATGCCCGTCTTATGCAGGACGAAGCTGAGCACCAGGCTGGCGTACCACGACGCGAGGGCGTTGCACTTGTACGGAAGCGTCTCGTAGTTGAGCGACGGGACAGGCAGGCCGTTCTGCCAGAGGCCGGGCATGAAGGCGGCGAAGAGGAGTTGGACGACGGTGAGGCCGAGGTAGGATTTCAGGGCAAACTTGGTCGGGTACGCGCCCTGGTGTGAGCTCGACAAGGGGTGCGGGCTGGGACACTGACATCGTAGATGTGCTGGCCCATTCGACCGAGGAACGGCTTGATGTCGGCGACGGATGTTGGGTAGACAAACTTGCCCTCATAGTACCACAGGCAGATCCACAGGTAGTCTGAGCGTTAGGTACGCTCCGTCAAAAGTGAATCGTTCGACTCACACATGAGCAGCGGGAAGCCGATCATCATCGCGGTGACACCGACCGGGCCGCCAAACTCGTACCTAGGGTCAGCGCTGGATGATCGACGATCTCGTCGGAGCCGCACGCACGACTGGTGCTCGTCGAGCTTCTTGTCCATCTCCTGTCCGTGCTCGGTCGGGACCGCATTGATCTTGAGCAAAGCGGTCGACTTGCCATTGGCGATGTTGTCCGAGTTGAGCGCCGAGTTGGACTTGCGCTTGCGCAAGTTGGCAGCGGGGCCGTCGGTGTGCTCGACGATGCCTGCCATTGTGGGTGAGGGGACAGTCGATGACGGGTCGATGTACAAGTGGTGACAGACTGTGAATAGCAGAATAGCAGTCGCGAGCCTACGTCTGTCTCGTACGATCTTTTCCTCCATCCGTGTCAACACCGGGACGCTTGGGTCGGCTAAAACGGGCGAGTCTGACATTGACCCCCCATCTCTCTCGGCTTTCAAGCCTTTTTGCGTCAGGCTCACCCGCTTGAATCGCTTCTTTCTCCCGGGCGTCCACCCTCGGATCCGTGTCATCGACCCCCAGGTCACCTTGGCCGATTCTCTGCATCCTCGGTCAAACCACCTCATCCGGTTCGATCATGCTCACCCGGACTCCAGCCGGCGTCCGCTTCGCTTCGGCGCTGTCCCGACAATGCCGCCTCAACTCGACCACCTCCAAGCCGATCGCCTCAAGATCGCAAGTGCCCCCCACGACCTTTTCGGAGAAAGCTTCGCCGCGAAACGTGCACGATCGACCGGAACAGATCCGCGGCTTCCCAGCGTCGTCGCCGCCTCGATGGGCCAGAAACGATGGTGCAGCGCCTGGTGGACGGCCGACCCTTTCGCGGGAAGAGGCGTTCGATGGGCCCAGTAAGCCGCGCATGATGTATGCGAGGCAGTCGCAGCGCGAGCTGCCAGACTTCAAGGTGGGTACGACTTTGCGATCGAAGGGGCGCCGCTGACAGCAGAACCGGACGCGGATATGTATGTCGGAGCTTCCACACTGCTGGCCATCTAGACTGACCGGTAGATATAGCGCTGGGCGTCATCGGAGCGCTGGCCTGGGGCGGATTCTTGCTGTATGCCACGAATGCTGGTGAGCAGCTGTCCCGTATTCCAGTCGGTCTCAAAGGACGAGCTCACGTCAGAACGCCTCGCTTCGTCGGTGATGAGGTCCCTGCAATTTCACCTGAGGAACTCGGAGGAAGTCCGGGCTGTCTTGGGCACACGCGTCAAGCTGGAGGAACCGTGGTATGGTGCGTCGCCCAGCTCCCTCTCGCCTTGCCCGGGGCCGCCTAGCTGACTCGCAGTGCTGGGAGATCCGTGGATTACCGGCAAGGTCAACTTGATGCAAGGTCGAGTGGACCTCAAGTTCCGGGTCAAGGGGGACAACGGTGTGTTCGATCATTGGCGGCACAGCTGACACCGCAGACGCTGGAACGGTCTACTTCACTTCTTTGCGACCATCTCAGGCTGACCCATGGAGGATCGGTGGGTATCTGCGATTTAAATGACCGGATGACATTGCTGAGGAGCAGTCCGGTACAAGCTCATCACGGACAAGGGCGAAACGCTCCGGCTCGAGAACAACATCTCGAAAATCTGAAGCGGGCATCGAGGACCAAGGTAATCGGAGCTGGCTGCGTGGTCAGGGAACGTGTGGACTGGCACGCACAGCAGGCGCCATGCCAGAGATCGGGGTCTGCTGTACGGAAGGCCACCATCCCACGTACGGCTCCTGTAGCCCGGTGACAAGGGAGTACACTGAGAAGAAATAAACACACCACTGAGCTCGAAACCATTCCTGTATAGTACCATGCATGCACCTATATATGACATTCTCATTAGGCGTCCCGCGGCGATCCCCACTGCCCAATCGCTCCATCCAGCACATCGCGATGCGACACCTTGTCCAATCGGCTCATCTCCCGCCTCACGAACCGGATCACCTGCTCCAGCTGCTCCGGCATCTCCACCTCGCCCGTCCCAAACTCCTCCATCATGCTCGGGTCCAGCAGCCCCGGAGCCGGCGCGCCCAGTCCCCGTGCACCAAAGAGGTTACGCCATACCCAGCTCGCCAGCTCCGCGTCGGCGCGACTCAAGTCTTCCGGATTGTTGCTCTGTTGCAGACCCATGGCGTAATCCATTCCTACTCCCGCACCGCGCCACTGCTCCGCCATCTCTTCCATGTACTTCTTGATCACCCGCTCGCGCTCGCCCCGGCCCAGCACCCGGCGCATCTGCGACTCGGCGAGCTCGAAGAAGTGGTTGACGAGCTCGGAGTAGTACGACTCGTAGTTTGGTTTGGACAGGATCGAAACGGTCGGCAAGGGTAATGGGGATGACGGGGCGGGCGTGGCATTGGGCGCGGGCGTGCTCGTGGATGCATCGGGAGAGTGGGTCGGAGAGGATGGAACGGCGGGCTCGGGGATCGGGTGCTGGTGCGCCGGTGCCGCGGCGGGGAGGGCCCGGATACGGGGCGTCAGGATTAAGAGGTACAGCAGGTGCAGCTGGAAGAAGGTCTGATACGTCGCCGGCAGCTTGCATTCTGGCTGTCAGCGCGGGGTCTCGTCGATCTGCTGGATCTCCCTCTGAACTCCTCCGATCCGCTGTGCTGCTCACGGCCTCCGCTTCGCTGTGCGTGACAGACTGCAAGGTCCAACTCACCGTCGTACCAGAACGCCCGATCGCGCTCGACAGCCTCTACGATCCCCTTCATCATCCGCCCCGTCTCCCGGATCGCCGTCGTCGCTTTGGTGTTGTACCCCATGATCCGCGCCAGGCCCCGGACCAACCGCCTCTGTCCCTCCGAGTACTGCTTCGGTTCCTCCTTGACCGGCTCTTTCGGCAGATCGTAAGGGTTGTTCGGGGCCGGGAAGATAGCGGGAGGCGAAAACTTTGGAGCTGTGGTCGCCTTCTCTTTGCCCTTGCCATTGCCATTCGTGGGCAGGCCGGGCGCGGTGGGCGGGGTGGTGGTCTCAGCCACGGCGGAGGGAGGGGGAGTCGCGAATGTACGGACGGCGATCGACGAGGTCGGTCGCGCCAGGTTGAGCGCTGCTCTGCGGGCTATGGACGCCATGGTGAAGGGTCGTGTTGAATCACAGATACGGGCGGATTCAGATCGGACCAGATGATGACCTGATGGATGGGATGCGCTGCGATGGTGGAGACGGTGAGAGACTGTGACCGGCGCTGTTCCAACTTTTGCCGCGCTGACGCAAAGATCGAAGGCTACTGGATCGGCACATTTTGCTTCCGCCCGTGGCGAAAGCTTGCCCCTCCGAAGTGCTGGACCCGATGCGCAAGCATGCCCGCACGCTCTGCATACATGAACAACGCGCTGGCCAGTCGAAGCAGTGAGCTGTTGGTATGTTGTCGGATCCGAAACCCGAGACGAGGAGGGCCAACTCATCCTGCTGAGGCAAGCAAGATATCGTTGATTTGCCGCGATCAGGCTCGCTTTCGTCTCATTCTGCAGCGACTAAGGAGACCGCTGGCCATTGGCCGCCACTCTTCGGATGCGCTGGCCCGACATGAAGATCTCATGCCCGACGCTGGCAGCGAGGTAGATATGAGCGCACACCGCAGCGATGATCGCACGCTCGGTCGTTTCAAAGTCGGCATAGACCACAATGCATGCGGGATATGCGCTTCGCCATACTACTTCTTGCCCTTCTTCTTCTTGCCTGATGCCTGCGTGTCAGCGCTCGTCGACTCACACATGCCTGGACTCGCCTTGCTCGGCGTGTTGGCCCCGCTGCCCGGGGTGGATCTCGTATTCGGCGTCGAGAACTCCTCCACCGCAGCCCGAGTCGGCGTTCCATTCGCGCTCGAAGACGCCGACGTCACCTCCGCCTTGGTCGCAGCTTGCTCCGAGGGCACGACAGCCGCAGCACTGGGCGCCGACGTACCAGGGGCGCCGACGGGAGCCTGCGTTGGTTTTATCGTGATCTGCTGCGGGGCCGGCTCGCCCAGCAACTTCCTCCTTTTGATCATCCGCTTTTCTGCCATGAGCCGGAGAGTCGACGCCCGCATCGATCACGACCTACCCTCACGCTCTTTGACTCGCGGGATGTTCAGGATCGTCTCCCGCGTCTTCTCCGCATGCGCCATCTCCGTCGCCGTCTGGAAGATCATCCCTCCCCATCCCTGCCTAAACGTGTTCGCCTCAGACACGACATCCACGATCTCCGCCTCGAGCTCCTTCTCCGCGGCGGCGAAACGCGCCATCGTGTCGTCTCCTACCAGCCCCCGGCCGTGCAGGTTCGTCAGCGCGATCTTGTCGTCCCGGATCCGCCAGATCCGTTTGACGTCGGCCGTCGCGCGCACGAGCAGGGCGGACTTGAGCATCGAGTCGGGCACTTGTTGATCGGATGACAGGAGGGTGATGTATGTATCGCGCGCCGGGTGAGTGGGGAACCATGCCTCCCATGATGTCTTCTCGGCTGCTGTCAGCGGGACACACACGCACAGTTGGTCGACAGGCCACGACGCGCACCTGCTTTTCTGCGGCGGTAGATTCGGGAGAAGATGGCCAGAGAGGTGACGAGCACGGTGATGTATGCCAGGGGCACGATCAGCGAGGTCGCCATGGTGCTGACGGGTATGCAGGGTATGCGACGAGCCGTGTTTGATGGACAGAGTGCAAAGAACAAGGCAGCGAACGAGGTGGTTCGCGGCGGAGCGCGGCTCGGGCAAATCGCCACGTGGAAGCCGAAACGTCACCACTTGTTGACGAGACACGACGACGGCTTCGGCGGGTATTGTGACTCTCATCTTGCTTCACACTTGCGGCCCGATCTACAGGCATCTTTGTCTCTCTGTCAGGCCAGGAAGGGACAACACCACTCGGAAGTGGTGCCAAGCGGATATCTCCCGCGAAGCAAAGAAACGAGCTCAGGAGCGACATTTGACTTGACCGGCGCGACCACACGACTTGATCCGCGCAACATGGTCAGTCGTCTCACGCCATTACGATGGTCCGATGCTGATCCCTCGCAGCCCACCGCCGCAGACATCCGCAGAAAGAACGCCAACTTCGCCGCCCGCGCTCAAGCAGGAAAGAAGACGGCCAGACCCGCGCGCTCAACACAAAGGCGCTCGGTCGGGACGTGGGTTCTGCTCGGAATGGGTTTCTTGCTCGTGGGCGGGAGTGAGTCGTTGTTTGCACTCGGGACGATACGGCCCTTGTGCTGGATTTGGACGAGACGCTGACCTGCCAGCCATTGTCGAATTGGCGCGGCTGATACTGTACGGCTCTCTTTAGGTTGTTTGTGAGTTTGCACGCAGAGCCGAGGATGAGCGACGATTGACTTGCAGGAAGTACGGGATGCATATATATCTGCCTCATTGTTCAACCGCGCTCTTGTGATCCACCATCGTGCTGCTTGGCCAGAGGTCCTGTGTCACAGAGTCTGTTGGGGCCCAAGATCCATCGCGCAGTGGGCGTAACACAGGAAACCAACCTTACACCTCATCCGCGTCCACCTCAACATCATCCTCGCTCTTCTCGAAGAATTCAAGCGCGTTCTCACCTGACCCCACCACGGCCTCAAAGGCTTTCCGCCCCTGTTGCGCTTCCCAGTCCAGTCCCTCCGTCAACTCCTCCGTCCCAGCGTAGGGCGACAAGACCACGACCCGGGCATCATCCCGCGTCGATGATGAGGTTGAATAGTGGTGTGTCGTGTGATACGATTCGTACAGCGGCGTCGTCGCTAGGCGATGCAGGAACGGCTGCAAGATGGTTTTTGGGTCGGCATCTCCAGAGATCGGTGTATTAAGATACAGCACAACTGGGTATCAGCGCATGTCCCCTGATGTGTTCGCGTCAAGAGCTCACATTGTCCTGCCGGACATGATCCGGTGCCTTCGCCCATCATGAAGCCACGCACGACGTGGCCGTCCGCCGAATCCGGCGGGAAGATGATCACTGCGGTGTCGTCTTCCTCTGCCTTGTCCTCCGAACCGTCTTCTGCGCTCTCGGGGCGTTCCCGCTTCAAAGCCGGCGGCAAGCCGTCCAAAATGGCGATGCAGCACGCGATCCTCGCCTCCGACAGTGTCTCTGGGCGCAGGGCATCCGGTATATGCTGGGCGGCGGCGATGAGATGAGAAGCTTTGACACGTCGAGGATGGCAGGGCAGCTCGAGCTCCACGCCCGAGTCTTTGATCTCCCAGCGCTTGATGTCTGCCGAGGCGCCGAGAACGTATGTCCCGCCAAAGACTGCGCACGCCCTACTGGTCAGTCGCAGCCGGTATTGCCAAAACAAGAACCCACCGGCAGAACCCCTGCGCGACCTCCCCCGCACCGCCGTACTGCCCCACGAGAAATGCGCCTGATCCGTACCGTCCCACCGACCGCAGGTACCGCCGTGTCCGTTGCAATGCTGGTAACGTCGCGTCCTTTGGAGATGTGCAATGCGCTATCGCGTATGCTACCGACGTAGAGAGCTGGTTCGGTAGCGAGCACGATTCCTCGAGGAACTGTATCAAGGGGATGTCCTCCTTGCCTAGGCGTCAGACAAGTGATCGACGCATCAGCACTCACCGCGAAGCACCTCGTCTTGCTCAAAGTCGCCGCCTGCAAACATCAGGAACTTCATCAACCGTCTCTTCTCCATCAAGCTCGCGCTCTTGTCCTTGAACACCTCCTCCTTACTCCCCGGCACCCGGCGGAGACGTGTCGATGTGCCAGCTTCGTCTGGCGATGCCGACTCGCCATCGAATATCGACACCGAATCCAGCATCCGGAATGAGACGTATTTGCTGACGTCGGACTTGACGAGCGTATCGATGAGCTCCCCGCGACTAGGCAATACCGTGGGGAACAAGGACAAGGCGTATCTCCGTCTGTTCTCCCGCAGCTCGGGCGTGAGCTCCGATACCGTCGCACGCGAGTAGAGTCGCGAAGGTCCAGCTGCCGGCGTGCCGGAGTCGCTATGCCGTGCCGACCATTCTGCGAGTTCGTCCAGGGTGAGCGAGGCCTGAGCAGCGGCGTAGTACTCGTTCGGGTCGAGGTGGAGGACCGTCTTGCCCGCTTTGGCCAGTGCTCTTGGTGGTCAGCTGGAAGACCCAGGCTGAATGGCTAGATACGTACGCGGCAGCGATGCTCTCGGCTAGGCCTGTGCCGATCACGACGGCATCATACTCGTCGCGCTCGAGCTCTGGGCTGCTCATGATTCCGAGTGATGTACACTGGTGAGTAAAGGTGAGGTGAGGTTGTGACAGATTACGTACACCGAGTGACTGGGCAGGGACCGGTGACCGGGGGTTTGATTGGTGGCGTGAGGGCGAGCCCAAGCCAGGCACGGTTCCATTCGATTGCCGCCCGTTGGCATGTCGTACGTGCTCAAAGGACTCGTCCGGGACACAAAGACAACGCCCCTTTACTCTCGAGACGCAGGCGCCCTCTCGATCGCCATGCATCTCAACACTGCCCCTCCCCCGTCTTCTGCACCGCTCATACACTCCCTCACACTCACCCTCTGTCACACACCCCCTTTGGTCTTGCAGCGCCTTCGTCTCGTGTTGAGCAACACGGGCTTCACCCACCTGTTGACACCTGCGACAAAACCCCCTGTCTTCCCGACCGGGACTCGCTCTGATCCCCGCACGTAGCGCTCTCGACGTCGGACCCTTCGCGCAGTCCATCTCGACACGCCGCGGCGCCTAGCCGCCGCTCAGGCCTGACATCCTAGGTTTTAACTCCAGACTTTATCCCTCGCACCCGATCACCATGCACTCGTAATCATCCTGCCGCGCGACGCATCACGTCCAACACCGAGAGACCTACCGCGAGCCATCATCCACCTGATGTCCCGCTCGACGACGCCCGGTGCCATCAGCCGGAAACGCTTCTCGATCGCTTCATACCCCACCCTGTCCCTCCTCAAGTCGCCCCAGCCGTCGCTCGACGACCTCAAGCTCTCGCACGTCCTCAACGGGGAGACATGCGCGCCCATCGCGTTTGCTGACTTTGCCTCGTTCGTCGCGAACAAGGAGTTCTCGGCGGAGAACCTGTTGTTTGTAGTATGGTACCGGTCGTACCGGCACCGCTTCGAGCTCGAGTCGGACGAGCGCAGACGGAGGGTACCCGTACCGAGCACGCGGCTTGGAGACCGATACCGCCCCTTTGCCCACCTCGATGCCGCGTCGAGTATCAGCACGTCTGCCAAGTCCACGCAGCCCGGTCTGCCCGAGTCTCCCCAGCCCGTGCTGATTCATCGCCCTCCGACCACGAATTTTCGGCGATGTAAGTGGTCGGACGACCATGTGGTGTGTGAATGTGGAGAGACCGCGCACGGAGCCAGCTCGGCGAAGGTCCTGGACCCCTCACCTATGCCGCTGGAACCCACACCGATGGTGGACGCGGCTGACGCGGACGCGCACAGTCCCATCGTATATGACAAGGTCGAGGACCAGCCTTTGCGCGACGAAGCGGTACGCGCCTTCTCGACGTTTCTGAAGAAGAGTGGCAGCCGGGAGCTGGGTATCAGCGACGAGCTGAGGGAGTTTGTTCGCGTCTGCCTGAGGCGGAGCACCGCTCCAGAAGTGGTGAGTTTGCGACGCCATTCATGAGGACGCTTAAGCGATCATTGACGACCAGTTCCAGCCGGTATTCGAAGACGTCTACAACACACTCGAGAGCCAGTCTTTGCCGCACTTCCTCTCGTATGCTAAAGCCAACATCAACGGTCCCAAGCAGGTGTTCTGGTGGGGATTGTCGACACTACACCGATCAAGCTGATGTCAGGTACATTGTCGGCGCGGTGGACATGCTCATCGGGATCATCATCTTCCTCATCCTCACCCTGCTTCTTTCCCCCCGGCACTTCGCGTTCCGTGCTATACGCTTGCCATCCACCATCTTCACCTTTTTCGGCGCTGCGCAGATGTATTCGGCCTACCGCGGCTTCTGCTCGCAGGTATGGGGCCGAGCAGCGGCTCAACTGAAGCCATGGGAGATGGACGAGGGGGACGAGGAGGATTTGATCGAGGCGCCGCTGATCACACCTTCACCGCACCTCGCAAGGTATGACGGCGGAGGCCGAGCATATGATGGTGCGCACGACACGGACTCTCCCGCTCAGCACCGCCGCTCCGTCAGCGACTCGAGCGAAGCCATCTTCACGCCCGAACCGAAAGATAGCGAGATCACCTTCGCGTCCGAGATCTTCCCTCTGTCCGACTTGTCTGGGGCGGCAATGACCATCTCGAGCTCGACGGATGATCCCCCTTGGATGGCCGACGCGCGGCCTGAAGGGATGATGAAGGGCGAGGACGACTTGTCCGACGCGGCAAGGGCGCAACTGGCTATCAGGCGATCAACGATCAAGATACCCGATGCGGCGCAGGCCTTCCCCATCAGCGAAGGTCCGCCAGCGACGTCTCTCCCGGTGGGAACCATCACGCACGTCTCGACGGACGCGACTCAAGCGATGCAGGAGATCTCGCCGTTCGACTACAAGCTGCCCGACGTCGTGACTCACATCAGCCCTGCCACGTCGCCCGGTCACACTCTCGACCACCCGGGAGGCGAGCCCACCAGACGTCCTTCCACAGCAGCGACGACCGACGCCGGTACGACTTCCCGTCCCGACACCTCCCATGTTGAGCTCCGCGCACTGCTTTCCCGCTTCGGCAGGAGCGAACGCCGACGGTCAAAGTCGGCGCAGGGCAGACCGAAGACGTTTGGGCCGGAGAGGGTTGTGCAGGACGAGAGGGTCAAAGCGCTGTATGGGAGTATCATACGCGACATCGTGGTGTTTGCGAGCATCTTTGGAGCTGTGTGGATCGGCGTCTGCTTTGCCGTACCCACATATGGCCTGGCGAACTGACGAACCGACATATTGTAGGAATGGAGGGTATAATGTTGGGTGGGCTGGCTGGCCCTGTGTATGCTGTATTGCTAGTTGTACATACTCTGCAGGATGCGTCGATGCTATAGCGCTCTCTAACACTCGACGGCGGGCTCTGCGTTCCTTGGGGATGATGACTGGACGACCTGAGCCTGGACAATAGATGGCCTGTACCGGCTTGCGGGGCGGCATGACCGATCCCCCGCCTCCGCTCCCTTCCTGCCAGCTTGCGTTGTTCCAGCCACCATCTTTGTTGCCCCTACCCAGGCCCCCTGATCCCCTAGCCTGTCTCCCCGTCTCGCACACCACGGATGCGAGTTTACGTCTAACATGCCCAAGAGCCCGCGTGTCTACCGAGGCGGACGATCATGAGGTTCTGTCCGATAGGGTCGCCACCTGCGAGTGGCGACACGCACAAACCTGCCACGTACGTGCTCAGCTCCGCAATGGATCTTTGCCCGGCGGTGTAGCTGCTTCGCATCACGTAGGAGAGCACCTTGACGCGCTGGTCAGAGCAATCGTGGAGACCCGGCTGTCAGTTTGCTTTGCGAATCGTCGGCTCTTGTGGCATCGTGTCTGGCACTCGCATTCCGCCCTCGGCCCCTTCTTGCCATCTGACCGCGCCGGCCTCTTTTGCATTGCCCCAAGTCACAGCCCCAGGCCGCAGGACTGTACTGCAGACGATCATGCCATGTCTTGAGGCACCCTAGCGCGTTAACCGAGACATAGCCCAGAGATTGCTTGCATATATGTACACAGTATCGACTCTATCACAGCACGCGCGCCGCCGTCACGCCGCCTTGACTATGCCGTAAAGGGTATACCACTCAGCGCATCGTGCGAGACATCTGCTCTCCAGCACAAGTTCACAGGCGAAGAGGAGAGAAACCGAAGGGGTATCATAAAACACTTGGGATGCCACATCTCGAGGACGTCTCGGCGAGTGGGCGTGTGCGGGAGTCGACTTGCTGGACAGGGATACAGAATTTGCGTCATCGTGTCTTTAGTTATCGTTGCTGGGGGGCGGCGCGGCAGGCGCGGCATCTTCGAGGCTACGGTGGTTCTGCAAGTCAGCCTCCGATCTACCAGAGTAGCATCTGCGCATCCCACCTGAAGATCGCGCATGACAGCCGGATCTAGAGGAAGGCCGCATGTGTGGGCTTTGTGATGATGGGCTAGCACCGCCGGCGGGAGGGGGCTGCGGGCCGTTGATGCCCAATCCCACGGGTGATGCGGGCTGCAATCTTAGTCGACAGCTCGAGAGGCATGAGCTCGAGGAGTCACTCACCACTGGTCGGTCCATGCCAGGATCGGATGCCGGTACTATGTCATCTGCCATTGACCGGTCCAGCGTGAAGCTCTCGCTTGCGTCGAAGCCGTTCGCAGTGATGTCGACCGACACGTCCGTCATCTCCTCCTCGACGTATGGCTCCGGCCTGGGAGGTGGGTCGTCCGCGAGCGCCTTGGGCAATGGCAGGGTCGATCCGCTCTTCAAATAGTTCTCCCTCGCCTGCTCGCGCAGTGCCATCCACTCTTCCCATCGTTGTATGGCCCGTTCAGCGTCGCTGCGGATCAGTAACGCGGAGGCGAGACCATTCATCTACTCACGCCTTGCGCTGCGCTTTGTAGTTGTCCTGACATTGCTGGAACAGCTCTGGATTTATCTCCATGAAAAGCTTGAGCGCGTTAAACACCATGCCATGAATAGTGCTGACCGTCAGCTGACGAGCATCGGGGGCGTGCAGCAGCTTACCGGTTCCAATGCGACTTTGAATTCTGGTTCAGAGCCGGAAAGACGATGGGCAGAACCGTTGCAATATGCTCGCCCATCAGATTGACGATATACTCGTTGTTCCAGTAGTACAGTGCTCGCTCGGCAACCTATCCGTCAGCTCCCGTGCCCAATCATGCTCTCGCCAGCTAACCTGGAAATGCTGGCTGTTGATACACCGCGCCAGCTGCGTGAACAGGGGCGTGACGATCTTGTGGAATTCGGTCGCCTCGATAACGTCCAGTATCTCCTCCACCTCGTTCAAGAACATGACCTCCTTGGGCGAGTTGACTTTGGGCCAGTATCGCAGCAGACCAAGCAAGACCTCTTCGGTGAGGTTCGCGTCCTTCTCCAGGAATTGGACGACACAGTAGGCAAGTTGCGGGTGATACAGCGTGAGCGATTTGGCCTTGTGCAAGGGGATGAGGACGCGGGTGAGGAAGGTCTTGTGCTCCTCCTTGAGAGGCAGGGCAAAACCGTTGATAATGGAGCCCAGAATCTCGAGGAGTTCGGCGATACCATTGTGCCGTTCCGTCTCGTACACAAACTGGAAGAAGACGTTGTTGATGGAACGCCGGATGAACGCTCGGAGGTTGAGGAATTTGCCGTAGATTCGATGCAGCGTCGTCTTCAGGAAGTCTCGCTCTCGTGGGTCCTCGCTGTCAAACAGCTCGAGCAGCTGCGCGTGAGCTTGGAGCGAGAGGATATGTTCTTGCTAGCTCACCTGAAGAACAAAGCCCTGATCGATGTATCGCTTCCCGATGTTTGTGTTGAACTCGGGGCTCTCGACGAAGCGCAAGAAGAACTCATAGACGATCTGCAGGTGCGGCCATGCAAGCTCCAGAACCGGCTCATCCTCCTCTGGGTCGAACGCGTCGCCCGATGGGTTCACCTGAGGCGGTATCGAACGGAACAAATTGGTTGAGAACTGAAGGTCAGCTTCATACCATTCTGCACATTGCCAAGACTGACCATGTTGACGACTTCCGGATACACAGCCTCTGTAATCGTCCCCCGCTGCGTCGTGATATAGTCTAGCATCTCATGCAGCGTCTGCGCCTTAACCTGCTTCCCCTGCAGCTCGGTACTAGCGTCGTTGAAGTCAAACACAACTCGGCACTGCTGCAACTTCTGGATGAACAGGTCGTTTCTCTCCTCCGGTCGAACGTCTGCGCGTTAGCTTCAACGGCTGGAGTATGGCCAACAGCTACTCACCTGTGAAGTTGGGCAGCTTCTCAATCTCCACCTTCTCCGTCACGTAGAACCTGCTACTCCTCTGCTTTCTTGGCGTTTTGCCCACGATTGGGATCGTGTCTTTAGGGCCTCTCAGCCTGTTGAGCGGACCAGCCCTTGGTGGCGTCGGCTGCCCATCCGGCCCGATGCTCCTGTCTGGCGATCCCAATCGCCCATGCGGAGAGTGCGGGATCGGGTCAGACGGCATCTCGGTGTTTGCGTTGGAGGCGCCGGAGATGACGACGAGGGGGGGGGCGGGGGATGTCTTGTCGGAGACGGGAGATCGACGAGGGGTGGTGGGTGCATTGTTCGATTGGGAGCCGAGTGACGCCCCGTCGGACAGCGGGGAGGGGTTACTCGTGCGTCCCATCGATGAGCTTGAAATGGGTGAGGAAGGGCCGGGGGAGGATGAGGTGGGGATGGGCGGCGTGGGTTTGTTTGTCGGCGGCTGAGGAGATTTCGATTTGCCTTCTCCTGATTTTGTCCGCGACAGATTCTGTAGTGTCAGCGTGGACGGTTAGGCGGCATGTCGAGGGGCATGGCGATGCTATGGAAGAGGGTGTTGTTTGTACCGGGTATGATGTTCGGATAGGTGGTCTCTCCGGCTAAGAGGGTCGTAGAGCCTCCGTCTCCAACACGCCTTCTATGCTTCGCTATGATCCGTCCGTAATGCGTTTCCCACCGAGAAGAACCGAGGCATGGCCGAAGCAGGCTCGTCCAACTCACCATTGCTTTCTTCAACCCTTTCATGATGTCAGACCGCTGTGACCGCTGATGCCGACAGGCTTGACGGACGAGAGTGACTGACGCGAGAGATCAAAGGGGATGCGTGGGCTCAAGCAGAGCGGCCACGTGTATCCGTGCAGATGGGCGATTGTAAAGGTGGGTTGATGGGACGTGTCGATGGTGGTACACGCTGGTCCGAGGTCGACCGCGGGTCAACAAGGCGAGTCTCAATTGCAGTTCCGTGTGTATGCCGACAATGTCGATTAGCAGCGGTGGTACGGGTCGAGAGCGTGCTGTATGTAGGATATCGAAGCGAGATGTGGGCAGGGGAGATGTTGCGTGCGAGGATCGACGGTGGAATGTATAGGTAACACACGCAGCCAGCACACACGGATCCACCCCTCCGGCCAAGCTCGCTGCGAGCCAGAGCCAGAGCGAACCCACCCAACAGAGCCCATAGCCTGGTTGAGCCGAGTGTGGCACCCGCACCCCCCTGGCTGCCCTGCC
>Ga0308169_10001463_pt1 | contig 27641 bp, 24 predicted proteins | sample PhyBR1_2_FD_202139 | JGI IMG/M metagenome (GOLD analysis project Ga0308169, IMG submission 202139) | Phyllosphere microbial communities from UC Gill Tract Community Farm, Albany, California, United States - DLSLSB.R1 | ecosystem: Host-associated > Plants > Phyllosphere > Unclassified | place...
GTACGTCCACCGCCGCACGAGCGTGTTCTCGAGCGCGGCGCCGCCGAGCACGTCGGCCGTCTGGCGCGCAAGATGCGCGCCAGCCTCGGTGCGCGAGATGCTCGCCGACGACGGGTTGAGGAGCGAGGCGAAGGGCGAGACGACCGGCGGGGCGGGGAGGGGCGTGAGGACCCGGGTCGTGTCGAGGATGCCGGTGGGCGGGCTGCAGCAGCGAGTCATTGAGTCAGCATGTCGTTTAAGAATAGGGAAGCACGAGCTGCGAGAGAGAGAGAGAGAGAGAGAGAGAGACGCACGCCGGGAGGAAGATGCTCTTGACCCTCTTGAGCGACCCCTCGGCCCACTGCGCGAACCGCCCGAACGCCCACACGCCCGAGAACGCCGGGCCCAGCTCGACCTGGTCCTCGCCGCCGCCCTCGAGCGCGCCCCTCGAGCGGTACAACGGCCACGCGACGTGCCCGAAGCGCGCTCGGACCGCGACTCGCTGCGCGTCGCCCTCGACAGCGGCGGCGGCGGCGAACGGCGCACGCAGGAGCTTCCACACCGAGGGCGCGTCGACGACGTACGTGCCCGGCGGCACGTAGATGGCCTGGCGCGCCGTGCGCTCGAGGCGCATGCGCTCGCTCCACTGCAGGAGCTCGCTGAGCACCGTCGCGTCCGGGTCGTGCGCCGGATCGTCGCCGCGCGCCGAGCTCGTGAGCGACAGCGTCTTGACGCGCGCAAAGTGCGGGGTGCCGGCCGTCTGGTGTTGCGGCGGCGCGAGGAGCGGCGAGAAGGGGTACATGGCGTACTTGAGCGAGTCGAGGCTGGCCGGGAGCGAGGCGAAGAGCGCGGTCGAGGTGCGCTCGGCATGCTGCGGGCGGGGCAGGCGCGCCGTCAGCGACGAGTAGCGCAGCAGAGAGAGAGACGAGAAGGGACGCACGAGCGCAAAGGCGGCGTTGACAAGGCGCTCGGCGCGCTCGATGAGCTTTGGCTCGATGGCGCTCGCGGCGAGCGTGTTCTGCAGGAGCGCGAGTCAGTTCCTCGCTCGCCGGGCACGAAAGAGAGAGTGGACGCACTGGCAAAGGTCCCGGAGCGAGGAACGCCTTCTCGGAGCGCGAGATGGCCTGGTACACCTCGGGTCGAAGGGTCGAAGCGGGCCCGGGCAGGGTGAACTCGCCGCGCGCGCACGTCTGCGCAGGGGAGGAGTCAACACGTGCGAGAGGAAGTGGAGGAAGCTGGAGGGACGCACATGTTCAAGAAGCTCGAGTTCCTCCTTGGCCGCCGCGACGCTCTGCTTGGAGCCGTGCAGGACGAGCTCGACAACGCTCGTCTCGGGGTTGCGGCGGAAGGCGACCTGGACGCCGAGCTGGCGCGTCAAGTTGGGGATGGTGCGAGAATCTGTCGAGGGGCGAGCGTCAGTGACGAACTGCAAGCGAGAGGAGGAAAGAGAGGACGCACTGGGCGAAAGGAGGAGGAAGAGGGTGCGGTCGTCGAGAGGGAAGGCTGCGGGCGAGAAGCTAGGGTCAGGACCGTCTTGGGAAGCACAGCAGAAAGAGAGAGAGAGAGACGCACCTTCTGACATCCTGGGCCCGCTCTTGGCCGAGGGGATCGTGTCCGGGTCGACCATGTGGAACTCGAGGACGAGGATGGTGTGGATGAGCTCGCGCTTGGTCATCTGGTCGATGCGCTTGCTCTTCCAGAACTTTTGCTTCTTGCCCTTGGTGCCGGTGCGCAGGCGCGGGTCGGTGAGGTCGAGCGCGAGGCCGTACTCGCCGGCAAAGTCGGCCAGCTGGCGCTTGTTGAAGGCGCGGTCGAAGCGGGCGACGGCCGACTCCCACGCCTTGCGGTACACGAGGCGGTGCGAGTCGGGCGAGGTGGCCTGCGGGATCATGAAGCGCTTGGGCCGGACGGCGCGCAGGTCGTCGAGGGTCGGGCCGCCGTGCTGAACGGACGGCTCGAGGAGGGTCTTGAGGGTGAGCGGGGCGGCGGCTGGCGGGGGAGGTGGGGGAGGAGGTGCGGTGGACGACGATGAAGAGGAGTCGGGGGCGGGAGGAGCTGGCGAGGAAGGTGCGGCAGTCGAGGGGGAGGAGGGCGACGAGGTCGAGGTGGACGAGGTGGCCTCGTCGGCGGCGGCCCGCTCCTGCTGCTCCTGGGCAAGCTCGTTGATGAGGTTGGCCATGGCCTCCTCGGCCGAGACCTTGACGGGCTCTGGTGCGGGTGGTTCTGGCGGCGCGTGGTGATCGTGAGCTTGTCCGAGGTGGTCGTCGTCCTGGTCGACGCGGTCGCCTGCCTGGGCGAGCGAGGCAGCGCCGCGCTTGCCGAGGGTGGTAGAGAGGGCTTGTGGCCGGCTGGCGCTGCTCTGTGGTGCGGGCGAGGCGGTCGAGCGGGGCGAGGATCGTCGAACGGCGCACAGGGCGCAAGAGGCGTGGCGAGCGAGCTGCGCCGAGGGGCGCACGGCCGAGGCTAGCATGGCGGCTATGCTGGTGGTGCTCGAGAGCCTGGTCGAGGTCTTTGTCGGTGCGGCGAGGGACGGGAGCGAGGCTCGCTCGTCCTTTCCTCGTCGGCAGCGAGCTCCCCTTTTCTCGACACCACAAGCCAGCTCGCACGAGCCAGGCCACCTCGCGAATCTCCTCAGAGCAGCTACCAAGGCCGACTCTAACGCCCGTCAACTCGCCGCACGACGCCGCCGCCTCTCGGTCGTCCCCTTCGCCTCGACCTCATCAGCTCGTCGCCCATCAGCCTCCTCTCGCGCACCAAGAACCCCCGACAGCCAGCTAGCCCATCATGAGGCACGGCATGCGCACCGCCAAGCTCGGCCGCCCGACCGCCCACCGCGTCCTCATGCTTCGCAACCTCGTCTCGTCCCTCCTCCACCACGAGCAGGTCACCACCACCCTCCCCAAGGCCAAGGCCGCCCAGAAGCTCGCAGACCAGGTCATCCACTGGGGCAAGCTCGGCGGCAAGTCCAACTGGGACCGCGCAAACGCCTTCCTCCTCGTGCGTCCCTCGCCCTCCTCCTCCTCGTCGTCCTCTCTCTCCCCTGCCCAGTCGCTGATACACGCCTCGCCGCGCCCGCAGAACCCCAAGGACACCCTTCGCCCCCTCTTTACGACCCTCGCGCAGCGCTACGCCTCGCGGCCAGGCGGCTACACGCGCATCCAGCGCGCCGGGTACCGCGTCGGCGACAACGCGCCCGTCGCCGTCCTCGAGCTCGTCGACTCGGCGGCCGACCTGCGCTTCGAGCGCGCGGCCCGCACCGTCGGGCGCGAGATGGCCCTCCGCGCGCGCGAGGTCGCGCCCGCGACGGGCGAGGTGAGGGGCCCGGCGGCGTGGCACGCGCTGCGCAAGCGGGTCGAGGCGCACGGGCCCGAGCGCATCGGCGAGCTCCTCGGCGGCGCCAACGAGCTCGACGCGCTCACGCGCGACAACGTCGTCAAGGCGCTGCGGTACCGCGCCGCGCCCCTCCCCGTCGACCCGGCGACGAGCGTCTCGTCGGCGGCCGAGGTCGTGTCGGCGCCGGCCGCCGAGGTCGACGCTCCCTCTCCAGCAGCGGCAGCCGAGGCGACGATCCCGGCGGTGCACCCGGCGAGCCTGTTCCTCGACCGGGCGTACCACCACTACCTCCTCCACCTCGCGACCCTCACCCTCTCGACCTCGCGCGCGCCCGACCCGCAGCGCACGATCAAGCAGCTCACGCAGCGCCTCGGCTCGCTCGAGCTGCGCGGCGCGCCGCGCCCGGTCCTCACCGTCCCGAGCATCGGCCGGTCCCCGAAGGCGGGCGAGCGCACCGACGGGTGGGAGGCGACCGAGGGCAGCGAGGTGAGCAAGCGCGGCGGGCCGATCGCGCGCGCCAAGGGCAACAAGGGGCGCGAGAGCAGGACGTGGGGCGCGCAGGCGGCAGCGGGTGCGAGGAGCAAGGCGCAGGCGCAGCCGCAGCCGGTCGAGCAGCAGCAGGAGGCGTAGTTTCACGAGCACGACGCTGCACAACTCTCTTCCCTTCCTCTCTGTGCGTCGAGCGAGAGCGCGAGGTCGAGGCAAAAGGTTGAGTCTTGACAATGGCGGCTCGAGGTGTACAGACAAGCAGTGCGCGAGCGAGGGATAGCTAGTCACAGGGTCGAGAGAAGGAAGGGGAGGGGAAGAGAGTGTCTACACGGGCTCAAGAAAGTGTCCGTCTCGTCGTCATGCGCGTCATGCCCTCCGATCGCGAGCGCTCACGCTCGAGAGCGGCCGGCTCGGGCGCCCTGCCTCACCACCTCCTCGTCTCGGAGCTCTGGCCGGGCGGCCTGAACCCGCCCTCGGCGCCGCCATAGTCGTACGGCGCGTACTCCTCCTCGTCCCGGTACCCGACGACGCTCGTCGCCTGCACCGGCTGTCCGCCCTTGCGCAGCTTGCCGCCCGCCGCCGTCGCCCGCGCCGGCGGCGCGTCGTACCCCTCGTCGGCGCCGCCGCCGCGCGCGAGCTCGTTCCGGAGCCCGCTCGCGCGGCTCCCCTCGCGCGCGTGGCCGTACCCGCCGTACCCGCCGGGCGTCATGAGCTCGTCGCTGTCGCCTGGGGCGTACGACGGGCGCCCGCCTTGGCCGGGCTGGGCGGCCGAGCCGTCCCACAGCCCGGACTGGCGGATCTCGTGCGCGGCGGTCGAGTAGACCGAGTCGTAGCGGGCGCTGCACGGGCGAGAGGAGGGCGTCAGGGCGAGCTCTGGGGTGAGAGAGGGAAGGGAGCGAGGGAGGAGAGGGACGCACTGGTCGAGGCGCTGCTCCGAGGCGTAGATGCTCGTGTAGGCGACGAAGTAGAGCTGCGCACAAGGTCAAGCACGGTAGAAGGTCAACATCGAGGCTCGAGATGCCTGAGAGCGACCCGCAGGGCGAAGAGGACAGGCCGACGCACCTCGCACAGGCCGACGATGACGAACAGGAGGCCCATGATGCCGACCTGGATCCAGGTCCACACGTTGCAGATGTCGCGCGCCGTGCTGTCGGTGTCGTCGAGCGAGAAGAGGCGCGTGCACTGGTCGACGCCGGAAGAGTGCTTGACGGCGCTGATGATGATGAGGGCGAGCGCGAGGAGGAGCGCAGCGCAGACGAGGAGGCCGTTGATGCGCAGGCTGTGAGCGAAGGTGCAGCGTCAGCACTGGGTGCGCACCGTTGGAGCTGAAGAGAAGGGAGGAGAACGCACAAGGACTTGAAGAGCCGGGGCTTGTCGCGCAGGACGCCGATGAAGCCGAACAGCTGGGCTGCGGCTATCGCAAAGCAGAGGACGCCGAGGATGTACGAGATGAAGCCTGGCGTTGTGACCGAGATGACTGCGAGTACACAGGTGTCAGTGCGGCTCGGGATCGAGAGCGAGAGGGCGAGGGAGAGGGAGGACGCACTCGAGGGAGCGGCGAAGCACAGGACGCCGGTGACGATCGAGATGACGAGGAACTGGGCGAGGATGGCATAGATGCCTGAGTTGTCTGCGGCGGGCGAGAGGTGCGGCGGGCGCGAAGGCGGAGGGTGTGGAGGCGACGAGGGGGAGGGAGGAAGACGAGGAGGGGCAAGGTCAGCACAGGCGCAGGGAGGCAGGGAGGGTCGAGAAGAGACGCACACAGCGGTACAGCACAGCACACGTAGGTGCGGCTCCACACAGGCATGGCCGGAGTGCGGCTGGGCGGGTGGCCTGATGAAGGGCTCGCGCGACGTTGAGCGAGGAGGGCAAGGCGAGGGCGGGATTGGGACGCGCGAGTCGCGTTTGCGGCGGCTCTGTGCGAGTGTGCGGTTTCGAGGCTGCAGGCGGGCAGGCTCTGGCGAGCGAGGTGAGGTAGGGAGCTCAAGCGCGCGAGCTGCGAGGGCGACTAGGGGCGGTGCTCGACGGCAACCCTCACTCGAGATGGTGCAGCACTGGTTCGACTAGCTCGGTCAGTTGATCATACACACGCAAAGTACCTCGCCCTCCCCAACTGAGGATGAGGCGAGGTGACGAGGCCAGCGCCCGCACCTCCTTGGCCTCGTCGCCTCCCGCTCACCCGGCGTCCACCAAGCAGGATGATCTGGTTGCAGGCCATGTTCACTGGGGGAACCACTCCCACCAGCCCTGTCGCACCCGCGATGCCGGGCGACCTCCCAGACGCCGCCGAGCCGTCCGTCTCGCTCGAGGTGTCGTCGCCCGACTCGGTCCAGCCGCCACCGCCCACGATCAAGGTCGCCGTCCTCCTCGACGGCGACGCAGACTTCGTCAGTCGGTCCGCCTCCATTCGCGCACCCAGCTCGAGGTGAGCCGCCCCGCTGACCTCCTCCTCCTACCCTCATCCTCCCCCCTCGTCGTCCTTGCCCGTCCTCGTCCCTCTTCGTTCCTACTCCTCCCTCGCCGAGCAGTTCACGTCGGCCTACCTCCTCAAGGGCTACCGCGGCGGCAGGTCGGCCGCCCTCGACTTGCGCAACAAGGTCAACTCGCTCGTCCACAACCGCTACCGCCAGGTCGCAGGCCCGCTCGCCCGCCCGCCCGAGGTCTACGTCGTCGCCCAGTCGTTCCTCAACATGGTCGGCCTGTCGAACCACCTCCGCTGCGTCGACCTGCGCTCGTTCGCGCAGGGCTTCTCCTCGAGCGGGCTCGCCTTCTCGATGATCGACGTCGGGTCCCAGAAGCAGGCCGCCGACGAGGCCATCAAGGCGCATCTCCCCTTCCTCCTCGCGACGTGCGACGTCGTCCTCCTCGGCGGCAGCCACGACGGCGGCTACGCGGCCGACCTCCTCCGCCTCGACCCCGAGGTCCTGCGCACCAAGGTCCTCCTCCTGCGCACGACCGACTTTGCCGCGGAGCGCATCCTCGAGCTCGGGCTCGACGAGGTCCGCTTCGAGGGCCTGTTCGACGGGACCGACCCTTCTTCGGGCCGCAAGCCAGGTACGTCGTCGCTTCCTCCCTGCTCCTCTCGACGCTCTCGCGCGACGTCGACGTTGACGCCTTTCTTCCTCTCCTACAGCCTTCCTCACACGCGCGTCGGCTCCTGCGGTGCCCTTCTTCGCCTCGAGCTCGACTGGGCCGCACAACTTCAAGCCGCCCTCGGCCTCGTACTCGTCGACGGTCGCCCTCAGGCCCAACGGCCTCGTCGCCGCCTCGAGCTCGTCGCACTCGTCGCTCGCGCAGCAGCAGCAGCGCTCGGCGACGTCGGCGGCCCAGCCGTCCGCGACGCCGACGCCGTACGCGCCGCTCGTCCTCGTCCTGCGCGACTTTGCGTCGCGCGGCCAGCGCCGCCCATCGCGCGCCGACGTCGAGCAGGCGCTCCGGGCGAGGTACCCGGCGATGGGCGGGTACTTGAAGCGGTACGCGCTCGAGGCGGCACTCGAGGGGGTGATCCGTCTGGGCAAGGGCGAGACGCCGGGGGCGGGCTGGGTCGAGCTCGTTGAGGAGGCGGCGGAGCAGGCGGTCGGACAGGGCGAGCGGGGCAAGGAGGATGTCAAGGTGGACGAGGGAGCTGGAGGAAAGGGAGCAGGTGCGTCCAGCGCTCGAGCTGTATCCTGTCGGGGCGCCGCACTGACCCTCCTCTGCTTGCAGTCGCCCCGACTTCGGCGCCGCCGGCGCCTCCTCTCCTGATCCACACTTCCTCTACGGTCGCCTCGTCGACGACGTCCTCGGCTGCGCCTCCTGCGACCTCGACCGCGCCTCACGCCCGCTTCCGCCCCCTCATCGCCCTCCTCGAGTCGCAGCGCCGCGCCGGTCGCGCCCGCCCGCTGCGGTCGCTCATGGGACAGCTCCTCGCCAAGTCGCACCCGGGCCTGTACCCGCACTTCACGACGTACTGCCGCGAGGCGGCGAGCGAGGGGATCGTGCGGCTCGGCATCGGCGAGGTGCTCGGGAGCGAGTGGATCGAGTTGGCGAGCGTGCGTCCTCCTCCCTCTACAGATAGGACTGCTCTCGCTCGAACTCAAGCTCACTCTTCTTTTGTGTATGCAGGGCACGCCCGCTGCGGCCGCCACGAGCGTGTCTTCGGCGCCGCCGCCGTTCACCATCCCGGCCATCTTCGACCCGCTCGTCTCGGTCCTCCTCGACAGCCCGACGACCTCTTCGCCGCGCAGCCAGCTCGAGCCTGAGCTGTATGCACTCGTTCCGAGGCCGTACGAGCTGGGCAAGTTCGGGCTGTACGTGTCGCGCGCCGAGCAGGCCAAGGTCGTCGACACCAACTCCAAGGACAAGGACGGCGAAACCTGCATCAAGCTCACCGTGCGTTCCCTTTCTCCCTCCACCTCGATCTGTAGGTATTCTCGAGTGCTGACGTCGCTCTGAGCGCGCGCAGGCTGCAGCGAGGGCGGCGGCGACCAGGAAGAGCAAGCAGGTCGAGCCGGTCAAGGTGCGTCTCCCTCCCCTCGCACGTTCTCCTCGAATTCCAATGCGCATAGCTGACTCTTCCTTGACCTACAGGACACGTCGAGTACGACGTCGAACAGCGCCTCGTCCGCCTTCGTCGTCCCGAGCGAGTTCCTCCCGCTCGTCTCGGTCCTGCGCAACATCCCGTCTGCGACGCCGCCTTGGACGCACGTCGGCGAGAGGCTCAGCAGAGTGATCCCGATACCGTACGAGCAGGGCAAGTTCAAGGTCTACGTCGAGCGCGCCAAGACGGCCGGCGTGATCGAGTCGGGCAAGATGGCCACGGAGGGGCAGCACTGGATGAGGCTCACGGTCGGTCCTCCTCTCCTGCGGCAGCGTCATGAGCTCAATGAGCAGCACTGAAGCCTTCTCTCGCGCGCGCAGAGCTCGGCCAGGACGGCGGCGGCGCTTTCGAACAAGTCGGCCAAGGCGCAGAGTGTGCGTCCCTCGTCTCGCCGCCTCCTTCGCCCGAGCGCCTCGCTGACTCTCCTTCGCTCTCCACAGACTACCTCGGTGTCGACATCCTCCTCGAGTGCGAGCGCGAGCACGTCGTCGTTCAGCATCGCGCCCGCCTTCCTCCCCCTCGTCAAGGTGCTCCTCGGCAGCTCGATGCGCTTGCCCACCTGGTCGTCCGTCGCCAACGAGTTCGTCAAGATCAAGCCCTCGCCGTTCGACAAGGGCGAGAAGGGCAGCTTCAAGCTGTACGTGTCGCAGGCGGCGCAAAAGGGCATTGTCGAGACGGGCACGTTGGACGGCGTCGAGGAGCACTGGATCAGGCTCACGGTGCGTTCTTCCTCTCGCTCTCTCCGTCCGCGTCCCTAGTGCAATCGTACCTTCGAGAGCTGACTCGGTGATCTCGCCTGCAGGCTGCGGCGAGGGCGGCAGTGTCGGCGCCGACGTTGAACGGCGGCGAGGGAAGATAGCAGGTCGGCGGTGTCTGCAGCCAGGGTTCTTCGGGTTCAAGGTGCGCCCATCTTTCTCCAGCTCGATGCTCTGCGTACAGGGCTGACGTGACCGCAGGTGTGCAACGTCCGCAGGCGTCGGCCATCCTCGTCGTCGTCGAGGACTCGAGCTCCTGCAATTTGACGGTTTCGCTTTTCTCTCTAGCTCTGTGCTTCGGCCTCGTGTCGCGAGCAGCCTCGAGAGTATCGGGCGAGTTTCGTCTCGCCAGCTCGTAGCTTAGCCGTCGATGCTTCGTCTCTGAGCCTTGCTCCTCTCGCTCTTCGTGCACGAGCCTCTTTTCTACTGAACAACAGCGACGACTCGCTCAGCCTTTTTCTCAAGCTACTTCGGAAAGCGCACGATGTCAGAGAAATGCTTGTCGTCGGCCTCACCGCAGGCGAGTAGCATTGACGTCGCGAGAGCGTCGCCTTCGACTTGAGAAGGTCAAGAGGTGCGTGCGGCCTCCTCGGCTACGCAGGTCCGCGCCGAACAGACGGCGACAGGAGCGACGTCTCCTGTTACCGATTGCGATCGGGTCGGCGAGCTCTCGAGAGGCGGTGCAAGGCGACCGGCGAGGGACCTAAGCGGCCGACCTCCCCGCTGACCTTCTCAAACGCGCCTCCCCTCGCTACAAGTCGATTGGCACAACTTGCGCTCACTCTGGACCACTCCTCTCGCTCAGCTCAGCTACGAGCGCGGCGCGGCGCTACCGCCTCGACAAGCAGGCGTGTGAGGAGCGCGAGGGGCGGGCCCGACGCTGCTGACGTGGCACAGCGAGCTGCGTCTCTCTCCTTCCCTCACACCTTGCCGCTTGCCCATAGAGCTCGGATGGTCCGGAGGAAGCTTCAGCTGCCTGGTGAGCGGTGCGCAGGCGAGCTTAAGACGTTGCTCAGCTCGTCGCCGTCTCGCTTTTTGTCCTCGCGCCCGAGTCGAGCTCGCAAGGTCAGCGAATCGGTCCAGCCCGCTTCTCCCCTAGCGCGAGACGACAGTTTAAAGCACGCAAGCGAGTTACAAGTACCGCACAGGCCCGACTACAAGACGGCGTGCTGCAGAGAGACCTCCCCGCCCGCTCGAGATCTCGTCAAGCGCTCGGCACCGATCCTCCACGCCCGCCTTCGGCCCGCCTGCCCGACTGCTCGTCACCATCCGTCGCTGTCGCTCTCGCTCGCGCTCGGGGTCCCCTCCTCCACGACCTGCTCGATCTTCTCCCTCCACTCCTTGATCTGGTCCTCGATGCCGACGGCGTCGACAGCGTCGCCCGAGAGCGCGATGCCGTTGCGCCTCGCCGCATGGACGAGTCCCTGGACGCCCCTGCGCGAGAACGTCGACGTCCACTCGGGCAGGGTCCAGCCCTCGTGGTCGTACCAGGCTCCGAGCGCGTCGGAGTCGTACCGCCACGACAGGTTCTCGATGCCGCCGAGCGACGCCTGCACCTGGTTGAGCACGAGCGACTCGAGGTGCGAGTGCTTGTCGTCGCCGTCGAGAAGCTTGAGAAGACGCGACGCCGAGACGACCGTGTCGAGCTGGAACTCGAGGTGGGTGATCGGGACGAGGCGGAGGATGTCGAACGAGACGTCGTCGCGGCAGACGCAGCCGGCGCCGAGGACGAGGTGCTTGAGGACCGTCAAGAACTTGAGCGACTTGAGCAGCTTCCAGCCGTTGCCCTGTGGGCTCGCCGTCAGGTGGAGGTGCGTGACGGTGCCGAGCTTGCCGAGCGCCATGAGGAAGCGCGCGCTCGCGGGCGTCTTCTTGATGCTCGACATATCGAGCTTGACGAGCTGCGTGCACCGCTCGATGAAGTCGATGACGCCCGGGCTCGACTTGCAGTCGACGAGCTTGAGCTCGCGAACGGCAGCGCACTCGTACGGGACGTGCTGCTCGACCTCGGCGAGCTTGCCGTCCGCGACGTACAGGCTGAGGTGAAGCTTCTGGAGACGCTCGAGCGCACCGAGGCCGCAGAGGAGGGTCGGGTGGTAAGGGTCGGCCTGGCCGACGAGGTTGGCGACGAGGGTGACGTCCGACAGGACCGGCAGGATGGGCGAAAGGGCGGACGCCGCCTGCTCGAGAAAGGTGCCGACGATCTGGTCGCCGTGAAGCTCGAGACGCCGCACCGACGGCATGCAGAGGACGAGGGCCGGCGGAAGGCCGGGGAGGAGGTCGAAGTCGCCGCCGGCGGGCTGACCTTTGCCGGGCGCGACCGTGAAGGACTCGAATGCCGTGCAGATCGAGGTGCGGAGGGCGTAGCTGCGCGAGAAGCTCGACAGCTTGGCGGCGTTGCTGATCTTGACGTCGCGGAAGGTCCGGCGCTTCGAGTTGTCGTAGTAGCGGATGAGGTCGCGGCAGAGGGGCGCGGACTGGCGGTAGGTACTTCTGAAGATGATGTCGAGGAGCTCGACGGGAAGCTCGAGGAGCTTGCAGCGCTCCGACTGAGGCAGAGGCGACTGGACGAGCTGCAGAAGGGCGGGCGTCAGCGCCAGATGCAGGGTGGTCAGCGGAGTGCGGTGAGCGGGAGGACGGACCTGAGTACCGGTAGAAGCCTCTGAAGCCATGATCGAGGCCGCCCGAGCGAGTTGAGAAGAGCGAGCGAGGCGGAGGAGCGAGAGAGGGCGACGAGGCGACGAGCGGAAGCCAGGGGCCGCCTCCCTCTTTGTGAGGGGGCTAGAATGCTGGTCCGGTGCAGAAGAACGTCATAGTCCAGCTCAAGAGCCCGTCGTGCCCACCAGAGTGGGAGGGGACGGCGCTCTCACCTCATCAGCTCCTCCTCGAGACGAGGTGGGGTCGTCCCTCTCCTCCTCTTCGTCTCGCTTCCGACGCGACACGCTGAGATCAGCCGCACTCAGCAGCTACTTCTCAAGCCAGTCCACCCGCGCGAGCCCCAACAACCGCCGTCGTCGCCTTCTCGCCCACCCGACGTTTGGCGAGCCGGCATCCCCCAGACGGCTGCTCGCCCCGCCCTGAGCCCGTATCGCCACCACAGCCCAGCACAATCACCTGCGACCGCCTCTCGACCGCACAGCGACCCGCCCGAGCCCGCCATGGAGCACAAGGCGGCAACCGAGCCTGCTCCTCCGACCGAGTCGTCCGCACCGTCGCACAAGCCGCCGCGCGCAAAGCGCACCTATCGCGCCTGCCAGCCTTGTCGAGCTGTGCGTCGCCTCTCCCCCCTCGTCGCCCCTCGAGAGCCCGTCCCCTCGTCGTCGAGGCCGGCCCGTCCTGCCCCACCTCGCCGCTGACCCAAACCTTGGCCCTTCGTTCCTGCAGCGCAAGCTCAAGTGCGACCTCGGTGCGTTCCCCTCCTTCGTCTCTATCCTCCTCGGGCACAAGCTGACCCACCCGCCCGACACAGGCGACCCCGACGCCCCCTCCGACCCGCCCTGCCGTCGCTGCCGCCGCGAGTCGCGCGAGTGCGTCTTCACCGCCCGCGCCAACGCCAAGACGTACCTCGACCCGCCGAACGAGAAGCCCGGTGCACCCTACACGGCCGGCCCACCTCACCACGTTCGCGCCGGGCAGCAGCAGCAGCAGACGTCGCCGTCCGTCTCTCCTGCGGGCGGCGAGGTCGTCGGCCACGTGCACGGCTACGGGCCGCCGCCGCCGCACGCCGCCGCATGGAACGTCGCCGCGTCGACCTCTCACCAGCCCTACCCGCCTGCCATGGCCGGCGGTTCCTCGAGCGGGCCAACGCCGCCGGGCGGCAGCTCGACCTACCACCACATGTACGGCCCGCCCGCCGGACCGCCCACGCCCGGCGGCTACGACCCGACCCGGCCGCACCTGCGCCACCTGTCGTCGAACGGCGCCCCGCCGCCCAACCTCGGCGACTCGTCGTCGCTCGCGCACCCGACAACGCACTCGGGCGCGTCGCTCGTCTCGGACGACGACGACGACGACGACGACGACGACCGGCGCCATCGCGCCGACGAGGACGAGGACATGGCGGCGGCAACGCCGAGTCGGCGCAACTCGCTCGTCGGGCCGGGCCCGCAGGACGGCAACGTGCTCCTCTCGTCGACGCTGCACAACCCGTCCGACGCGCTGCGCCTCCTCGCGACGGCGTCGTCGCTGCGGGCCCTGTCGGCATCGGGCGACGCAGGTGCGTCGGCGGCGGCCGACTCGAGGGCGTCGGGCGCGGCGGGCGTAGAGGGGCCGAGCGGGATCAAGAGGAGGTGCAGCTCGCGCGAGAGGGCGCACAGCGGGGCGAGCGTCGGTGCGGGCGCGGGCGCGGTGGGTGCGAGGGCCGGCGGCAAGGACAAGGGGAAGGGCAAGGAGAAGGAGATCGAGGGCGAGGGAGCCGAGGGGCCTGACCGGCCGGTCGAGGCGGGGTGGGAGAAGTGGGTCCCGGTCAAGGAGGGCATGGTGACGGTCGCCGAGGCTGAAGCGCTCCTCTCCTTGTGCGTCCTCTTTCCTCTGCTCTATAGCCTGGTCGAGTCGCTGACGAGCATGTGCGCCTGCAGCTTCGAGCACCACATGGCGCCCCTGTACCCGATCCTCTCGCCGCGCATCTTCACCGCTCCGCACCTCCCCCTCCTCACCTCGCGCGAGTCGCTCCTCCTCGCCTCGATGATCACCATCTCGGCGCGCTACTCGTCGCTCCCGAGCGCCCCTCGCGCGCGCGCCATCCACTCGAGCGTCGCCGACTACATCCGCGACGAGCTTATCGGCCTCCTCGACGGCTCGGGCGAGCTGCGCCACATCTCGAGCGTCGAGGCGCTCCTCCTCCTCACCGAGTGGCCGCCCATCACGGACGGCAGGAGCGCGCACGGCAGGGGCGCGACGAGCCGGCTCGGCAAGAGGAAGCGCGGGTGGGGCGGCGGCGCAGACGGGACCGACAGCGGCGACGGCGAGGAGAGCACCGACAGCGTCGAGGACGCCGAGGCGCTCTTGCGCTCGAGCGCGCAGTACGACGGGTGCGTCGAGCGTTTTCTCTTCCTCTTCGGGCGCACCTTTCTCAGGACGCCCACTGACTTCGCCTCTCCCTCGCCCGCAGCATGAGCTGGAGCTTCATCGGCTGCGCTGTACGTCTCGCGCAAGAGCTCGGCATCCACAACACGTACTTCTTCGCGGCGGGCAGCGTTCGAGGTCCCGTCACCTGGCAGGAGGAGCGGTGTCTGCGCACGTGGATCTGTGCGTCCTTCTCTTCCCTGTCCTCCTCATCAGCGTTGCACAGAGCATCTCTGACCCGACTCGACGCGCGCCGCAGACTGCTACAACGCCGACCGACACGTCTCGGTCCGCCTCGGCCGCAACACGGTCGTCCAAGCCTGTGCGTCCCTCTCTCGCTCTCTCGCTTCGCCGATCGCCTCGCACTCTCGCTGACTCGTCTGCGCGCACCACCTCCTCCGTCCGCAGACATGTCGTCGTCCTGGTGGGAGCAGGTCACGTCGCACATGAGCCACGGCGTGCGGCGCGAGGGCGCCAACGAGGTGTGGGCCGAGCGCTCGCTCCCGCAGGGCCTCATCGCGGCGCTCATGGGCACGATCCAGGAGCGCCTGTACCCGGACAAGGAGATCACGCGCTCGATGCTGCGCACGGGCCACTGGGAGAGCTTCATCCGGTCGCTCGACCACGAGCTGCAGATGATGCTCCTCAAGTCGCGCAGGGTCCTTCGTGCGTTTCGCGCTCTCTCTCCCTCCTCCCTCCTTGTCGACAGCGAGGTGGACGATTTGTAAAGTGGCGCGTCGCACTGACTCTTTGTCTCGTCACAGAGCAAGGCAGCATCGAGTCGACGTTCCTCAAGATCGAGTTCGACTACCTGCGGCTGTACGGCAACGCCATCGCTCTGCGCGCCCTCCAGGAACGCCTTCGTCGCGCCGTTAAGGTGCGTCTCTCCCTTTCTCACATCGTGCACGAGCCTCTCGAGGAGCACACGCTGACTCAGACCGTCGCTTCTGGTTGCAGGCGCAGGACCTCTGGTTCGTCTCGCCGTCGCTCCTCAACCTGCAAGAAGGCCAATGGGTCCTCGACGCGCTCGCTGCGGCCCAGTCGATCCTCGACCGCACCGTCTACTACCTCGCGCCGAAAGGCTACCTCCGCCTCGCCCCCTCGCGCATCTTCCAGCGCATCCTCTTCGCGGCGACGTTCCTCTTCAAGGCGCTCGCCGTCGGCGTCGTCGAGCACGGCCAGTCCAAGGTGCTCGACCTCCTCGACCAGACGATCTCGGTCCTGCACGCCAACGCCGTCGACCGGCAGCACATCGCCCGCGGCTTTGCGGCCCTCCTGCGCCGGCTCCAGGCGCAGTGCAAGCCGACGCTCCTGTCGCGCTTCGGCGTGCGCGCAGGCGAGCACGTCAAGGGCGAGAACGGTGAGTCGGCAGCACACGCCGGCACGCCCGCCGCCGCCGCCGCCCAGTCTCCTCGGCCCGACGCCTATCCTGCGGCGCACGGCTCGTCGAGCGCCTCGTCCGGCGCACCGCCCGACCCCTCGCTCGCCCCGACGCCGACGGCCGGTCCGTCGATGCCGCCCTCGACCAACAACACGCCGCACACGGCCTTCCACCCGCTCCCGCCGACCGGCACGAGCGGCGGCCTGTTCAGCCCCGGACCGCCGCCCGCCCCTTCCTCCTCGGCACACGGCCCGAACGGCCACGCGCACTACCCGGCGTCGACGATGCCGTACCACCCTCCTCCCGCCGCCGCCGCCGCCGCCGCGCCGTACCCGCCCGCCTCGCACGCCCCTCCTCCGCCGTCGTGGCTCTCGTCGTCGATCGGCGAGCCGACGGTCGAGTTCGGCGGCTTCAAGCTCGGCGACGTGCCCGGCACCGGCCCCGGCGGCGGCGGCGCGAGCGACGCCTGGGCGTGGGACCCGGTGTCGACGAGCCTCGCCGTCGGCGTCGAGCAGGACCTGCTGTTCCAGAGCCTGTGGGGCAGCGGCGGCGCGGCGGCGGGACCGACCGGCGGGCTCGGCGACGACTTTGGGAGCGGCGTCAACCCGGCGCTGAACCTGTTTGACACGCTCATCACGATGGGCGACGGGCTGAACGGGTGAGTGAGGGACGAGAGGGAGGAGGACGAGGCGCTGCGGTCGAGCTTGGAGTAGGGCGGTCAAGGGCGGGCTCGTCGAGGATCGTCTCTGCGTTGTTCGAGTTGGACCAGTCACGACTGTACCGCCTTTGTCGAGATCGTCGAGCTCTGCGGTGCGCGCGAGGAGGACGAGGAGCGAGAGGTCGCTTCTCTTGCTGGCTCTTTTCGCTGCTCGCCTGCTCTCATGACTGCATGATGGCTATACTGTGTGCAGCACACTACAAGCTGAGCGAGGTGCACAGGCTGCGGAATTGTTGGCCGAGCTGGTCGTCGTCGCTGCTCCGTCTTGGCCGTCGTCGTCCCTCTCGAGCGGCTCACTCTCGCCCTCGCCCCCGCTGTGCGTGCGGCAGCTCGGCATGAGCACGTCAGACTCTGGCTCGCGCTACATGTACCCGGCCGGCCAGCGCATCGTCGTCACGACTCCCTGTGCGCCCGCCGTCTCCCTCTCGTCCTCCTCATCAGGTCGATCCCTCCGCGCCGAGCTGACTCTCTCGCTCGACGCCCGCAGCATGGGCCCGCAACCTGCCACCCGATGAGCTCTCGGACGACGAGAACGACCCGGCCCACCACGACCCGGTCCCCTCGCGCCCCTCGGGTGTCGCTCGCCGCCTGTCGTCAGTGAACCGCAGCGACGGCACCCGCTCCAACCCGACCTCGGCCCGCCGCACCGACTCGCACTCGCCCTCCGTACCCATCATCCGCGAGCCGAGCGACTCGTCGTCCCCGCCCTCGACCGCACGACCCAGCGATGGCGGCTCCCCCTCCGCCCCGCTCCTCCCGCGCCCTTCCTCGTCCTCGTCTCGCCCGTCCTCCCCGGCCCACGAGGCCATCGACATGGGCGGCATCGCACCGCCGCCGCAGGCCCACTCGGCAGCAGCTCTGCAGCGCCAGGGCAACTCGGCGGCGGCGGCCGACAAAGGGTGGTGGACGTTCACCCTCACGGGCAAGTACCTCGACCGCGTGCACGGCTACACCCGCCGCACCGACTCGAACGAGAAGGGCAAGTTGCGCGACTACGAGCGCGACGGCGCACCAGGCGGCGGCGCGGGCGACGACGACGGGCAGAGCCTGCGGTCGATCCGCTCGAGGCTGAGCAGGCTCAGCCGCCGGAGCAGTCGCACCGAGCCCAACCGCGACGTCGAGAAGCAGGAGTACCACCGCAAGATGCGGCAGAACATGTCGCTCAAGCTCGCGCCGCCCAACGTCTTCTCGGTCAACCAGACGACGGTGCGTCCTCCCTCCTCTTCGCGCGCTCTTTCTGCTGCAGCTCTTGCTGACATCAAGCTCGCCCCTCGCACGCAGACGCCCGGCTGGTCGACACCTTGGACGCCCTTCCGCCGCGAGGGCCAGGCGCAAAACTACCAGGACCCGTTCGACCTGTCGCAGAACGCCGCCGCCGCGCAGCAGTCCAAGCGCTCGCGGTTCGAGGACTTTATCCTGCAGAACCCCTTCTCGCCCCTCTTCATCCGCACCATCAACCTCGTCCTCATCTGCTGCACGCTTGGCCTCGCCGCGCACATCCGCGTCCAGGAGGTACAGGCCGGCGTGCTCGGCGTCATCGGCACCTCGACCTTGTTCGCCATCGTCGTCGCGCCCTTCGCCATCGTCCACATCTTCGTCACGCTCTATGTGCGTCCCTCTCTCTCTCTCTGTTACGAGCCAAGCTCGGCACTGACTCGTCGTTCTCCCCCTCCTCCCCCTCGTCCAACTCGCTCACGCAGATCGAGTACTTTGGCCTGCCGATCGGCCTGTGGGAGGTCAAGACCAAGATGATCTTCACCCTCGCCGAGCTCATCTTCATCTGCCTGTACTCGGCCATCCTCTCGCTCGCGTTCGACGACCTCTTCACCTCGTCGCTGCAGTGCACCTCGTACACGCCCTACGCGCGCTACAACGACGCGCCCGCCGCGACGCAGACGGCCGACGTCGAGGGCTCGCTCGCCGACTCGATCTGCGCCCAGCAAATCGCCCAGGTCACGTTCATCACGTGCAGCGTCGTCTTCTACATCGTCGTCCTGGTGATTTCGCTCTTCCGCATCTTCCACAAGGTCTCGAAGCGGTGCGTCTCTCCCTCTCCCTCTCTATCTTCTCGTCAAGATTATCGTCATCTTGACGACGAAGGTGCTGACGGAGCTCTCGCTCGCTCGCAGCGGTGGCCGCGACGCCTGAACCTGATCCCCCCTCGCCTAATTTCGCTCTTCCTTCCTCTCGCCGCAATGTTCCACTCTCTCCCTCTTGTCCGTAGCAACCTCTCTCGTACCTGTCGTGCCACTAGTATGCCGCTTCCTCGCTATCAACGTCGAGTTCTGCGCGAGGTCGAGAGCTACCGCAAGTCGTCTACGCTGCGCTCGTTTCGGTCCAGACCTGGCACCTCGATCTCGCTAGCCCGAGCCAGCGCGAACTGCGCTACATGGTCGCCCGAACTCGCTCTGCAGCTGCGCATCCGCCTGCGCCCGCCTCGACTCCCCACCTCGTCGTCGACCCCGCCTCCGACCCTCGTCGACCCGACGAGCTGAACACGACGTCGATGGACAGCAGCTGGTTGCGCAGGAGGCCCAAGCGCGCTTCAAGCGGTGCGAGCAGCTCGGGCGGCTCGACAAAGGGCGAGGCGGACGAGCGCCAAGGCTCATCAGTCGCAGCAGAGGAGGACGACGACGGAGCGGCCATGCTCCGCTGCGGGATCGCGCTCGTCGTCGGGTCGGCGACAAGCTTCGCTCTCGGGCTCTGGACCATGCTCGTCGGTCCGCTGTGCGCCCCGACCGGGATCAAGGTGCGCTCCCTCTCCTCCTCACTCGCCCGCGGCCGCTCTCGAACTGACGCCCGGCTCTCTGCAGCTGCTCGACGCGCTCGTGCAGGACACGCACTACAAGTACCTCGTCGTGCTCCTCGTGCCCGTGACCGTGTGCTTCGTCATCGTCAATTGGTGGGGGCTCAAGGTGCGTCGCTCTCCCTTCCCTCCTCCCCCTCTTCCTCGCTCGCTCGTGGCCGTGCTGACTCACTTTCCTCGCAGATTTTCCGGCACGCTTGATGACATGGTCGCACTCCTCACCTCGACCTCGCGCGGGTAGCGCACGCCCCTCATCTCGAGCCGGTCGAGCCGCGGTTCTTCCTCTCCCAGACGGCCCGACCTCGCCGCAAGGCGTTGCCATGAGCCGCTTGTCTCGCTCTCTGAGCTCGGACAATCGGCCCCGACACGCCTCTCGACCACCGCCGCCGTCCCGCCGCGCCGGGTCGACCGCCGACTTGCTCTTCTCCCCGGTCACTTGTTCTCTCGAGCGGGCGACGAACGAGGCGTGCGAGTAGACCGAGAAGTACGAGTTGCATGCAAGTGCTAGAGCTGCCGAGCGTGCGAGTGACCTAGAGAGAGAGAGCGAGAGGAGAGGGGCCAAGAGAGAGGGAGAGCTGTATCGAGAGCGGGACCTGTATGGGTGGGCGAGGGGCACGACGAGGAGACGGAGAGACTGCCGAAAGCGAGTGCGCGAAGAGGAAAAGACTAGGGGTAGAAGGACGAAGAGCGAAACACGAAGAGAGAAGGAAGAAGGAGAGGGGGACCGTGCGAGGATGACCTTTTGGTTGCGGCGACGACGACGACGACGACGACGACGGCGCTCAGCCCTGGTAGTGGCCCTGCTGGTGCTGGTGCTGGTGCTGCTGCATGCTCTCCATGTTCTCGACGAAGCGCTGGAGCGCAGCGAGCCCCTGCTGCTTGACGACGCCCGTGTCCGTCTCGGGGCTGAAGACCCTCGTCGCGCGCACGACGGGCGGGCCGTCGCCGCTCCCAGACCCGGTCGCCGTCAGGCGCGCCGCGGTCGAGTTGCGGATCGCCTGCGCGGCGAGGCGCGGCGAGAGGGCCGTGCCGCCCGGGGTCGTCGGGAGCTGGAGGCGGAGAGGGGGCCGAGCGGCGAGGTCGGCGGCGGTCGCGGCGGCCGAGGTCGACGACGACGACGACGACGACGCGACGGGCGCGCCAAGGAAGGGGAGCGGGTTGCTCGCGAGGCCGGCCTGCGGCGAGCGAGGCTGACGAGGCGAGGTCGGGACGTAGCGCGAGTCGCGGCGCGTCTTTTGCGGCGACGACGGCACCATCGGCGCGTCGCGAGGGCTTTTGGGCGGCAGGGCGTAGTACGACGGCGTGTCGGTGCCGTCGTTGCCGCCCTCGTTCGAGCTCGGCGAGCCGCTCTTCTTGCCCCGCTGCAGGTTGGTCGGGTCGAGCTCGCCCGCCTGGAGGGCCCGGCGGAACTTGATCGTGATGCGGTCGATGCCCTCGACGTCCTCGTCGCTGTCGACCTCGGCGTCGTCGTTGTCCTCGGCGTCGCCGCCCGTCGCCGCCGACGAGGTCGACACCTCGGCGTCGTCGTCGTCCTCGTCGTCACCGTCGCGCGAGCTCGCGTCGCCGTCCTTGTTGTACAGCCCGCCGGCTCGGCCGCCCTCGGCGCCGCCCGGGGCCGACGAGAGGCCCGCCTCGCCCGCACGAGGTGCCGAGACGTTGCTCGCGCTCCTGCTCCTCCTGTGGGCCGGCCTCGCCTCAGCCGACCCGGTCCCGCTCGTGCTCGTGCTCGACCCGCCGCCGCCGCCGCTGACCGTCGAGCTGCCGCTCGTCGTCGTCGTCGCGGGCGGGCCCGTGCTCGTGCTGCGCCCGCCGCTCGGGCGGCGCACGTGCCGCTTGGCAAGCTGTTGCGCGTAGCGCGTGATGCCGGGGACCGTGTCCCAGGCGTTGCTGAAGTTGCTGCTGCCGGCGAACCGGAGCGAGGGCGCGCCTGCCGCGGGAGGCTCGTCCGAGAAGGTGCGGGTCGGCGCAGGAGGAGCGACCGGGGCCGACGACGACGACGAGGGCGAGGTCGGTGCGGGCTGCTCCCAGGGGAAGACGGGGCGAATGAGGGACGGGTCGGGCTTGGAGCGCATGACGTCCTTGTACCAGTCGTGCGTCTCGCTCGGCGGAGGCGGGTACGCCGACGGCGGCTCGAAGCGCGCGCGCTGCTGCGAGCGAGGGACGCCGTCGTCCCACATGTTGGCCGTCGTCGGGATCGCGTCGCGCATCTGGAGCGGGCCGTCGCGCGGCGGCGACGAGCGCGCCGGGTCCCACGTGAGGTGCGGCGGCGAGGGCTGGCGCGTCGAGCCCGAGATGGCGACCGGGCGAGACGGCGAGGGCGGCTTGACCGAGATGGTCGGGGTCGACGCCGACGACGAGGCGGTGGGCGAGCGCGCCTGCGGCGACTCGAGAGACGCCTTCGAGTAGGCGGGGAGGAGGGGCAGGCTCGAGAACTCCTTGCGCAGGAAGCTCTTGGGCGGGACGACGACTCGGCCGGCGACGTCCCAAGTCGAGACGGTGCCGTAGTGGCGCTCAAAGACGTCGTACCATTGCCCGACGAGTCCGTAGTAGTCCTTGCTCGCCGCCTCGGGGTCGTACGTCTTGCGCGAGCCGCGGTGCCACGGCTTGTTGGCGCCGATGAAGTGGAGGACCGAGACGTCTTGGCCGTGGCGCTTGTACGCCGGCGCGTAGCTGCAAGGGGGAGGGCGAGTGTCAGCACGAGCGCTGAAGGAGGGCGAGGGAGCGAGGCGAGAGGGGACGCACGTGTAGTAGGCGGACGGCGTGACGTTGTAGGTGAAGCTGAGGCGGTGCCAGTCGGGGAAGAAGTCGTTGAGGAGGCCCTGGTCGCCGCCGTCCCAAGTGCCGCGCGAGCGCATCATGTCCATGAGGGCGTCGAACGTGTCGAGGCTCGGGGTCGCGACGAGGACGCCCGAGTTGAAGGCGTCGGGCCATCCCTGGTCGGGCGCGGCGGCGAACGGCTCGGCGAGCTGGAACAGGTGCGAGATGGGGCGGACGACGAGCGTGTCGGCGTCGAGGAAGATGACCTTGTCGAACTGGGTGAGGCGGAACAGGTGCAGCTTGGTGAGGGTTGCGGCGAGGTCGCGACGACCTGCGGGCGAGAAGGGGAAAGGGTCAGCGCTGTACTGCACGCTCCTTGGACGGCCTGCTTGGTGCTGCCCAGCGTGTCGGGCGAGCCGAGGAGGGAGGGCATCGATCGAGCGGGCGGGAAGATGAGCCGCGGGGCCGACTCGGCTGGGGTCTGGGGCAAGAGGCGAGGGGGGGAAGGAGGGTTGAGGGAGACGGTGCAGGAGCGCACGACGCACCGAGGAGCTTGAGCTCTTCCCAGCTCTGCGTGACGATGCTCTCGACGCCGATGACGACGTCGAACGCCTTGCTCAGCGCCTGGACGGTCGAGTGGGCGACCGTGGCCGGCGTCGTGAGGGCGACCGTCGTCCACTCGCGCTCGAGCGGGCTCGCCGGCTCGACATCGAGGACCGAGTGGAGAGTGACGAGGGCGCCTGGGAGATACGCGTCGCTGGTGCAGAGCGTCACGAAGGCGAAGCGAGGGGCCTCCATCGGGGTAGGGACGAGTCGGCGTCGGGGGCGAGGGGCTGAGCCTGTTTGCGCACACCGGGCGGGGCAGGGTCAGCTCGAGCGGGTCGCAGAGAGTGATCGACGGCACGCACCTGACAGACCAAGGCACCCTGAGCGAGAGCGAGCGAACGAGAGGGACGGTGGGGAGGAGAGGAGGAAGGAGGCGAGGCGGCGAGCGCGGCCGCCGCAAGCGTGGGTCTCTGCGAGCTCGCGTGCGGGGGGCCGGCCGGATCGCGGAGGCGTCGTGCGACTTGGTCGTGCGCACCTCCAACTCGTACAAGAGCCGCTTCGAGCTGCGCCGAGCTGTGCCGGTGCAACCGGCAGGCGACGACGCCGCCTCCCCTCAGCCGGCTCTCGCTCTCCCACGCCTCGCTCGACTTGCACGAGCAGCTCGGGCAGCCGGGCCCGTTGCCTAGAGAGCTCGACAAGCGCACGACGAGGAGAGCCGAAGCACGAGCCGAGGCGAAAAGAGGTCCAACTGCTTTTCCTGGTTGCACTGCGAGGGGTCCGAGAGACGGCGAGAGAGTACGAGACGGGGAGGGAGGAAGAGAGGAGAGAGAGAGAGAGTCTACGAGGACGAGAGGGGCGTCTACTTGTCCGAGGGGCCGAGCATGAGCTCCGGGCGCACGAGGCGGTCGAACTCGTCCGACTCGAGGAGGCCGAGCGCGAGCGTCGCCTCCTTGAGCGTCGTGCCCTCCTTGTGCGCCTTCTTGGCGCACTTGGCTGCGTTGTCGTACCCGATGCGCGAGTTGAGGCACGTGACGAGCATGAGCGACTCGTTAAGGAGCTTCGAGATGCGGTCCTCGTTGGCGACGATGCCGACGACGCAGTTCTTGGTGAACGACCTCGAGCCGTCGGCGAGCAGGCGGATCGACTGGAGCAGGTTCTTGATCATGACCGGCTTGAAGACGTTGAGCTGCGGGAGCGGTTGTCAAGAGTCAGGGTCCGTGCGCGGGCAAGGGCGAGCAAGCGAAGGCGACAGAGGGGGTCGAGCGCACCTCGAACTGGCCCTGAGCGCCCGCCATCGAGATGGCCATGTTGTTGCCGATGACCTGGGCGGCGACCATGGTGAGGGCCTCACACTGGGTCGGGTTGACCTTGCCCGGCATGATGGACGAGCCGGGCTCGTTCTCAGGGAGCGACAGCTCGCCGAGGCCGCAGCGCGGGCCCGAGCCGAGGTACCGGATGTCGTTGGCGATCTTGTTGAGGCTGCACGCGACCGTGTTGAGCGCGCCCGAGGCCTCGACGACGGCGTCGTGCGCGGCGAGCGCCTCGAACTTGTTGGGCGCCGTCTCGAACGGCAGGCCCGTGATCTCGGCAATCTTGGCGGCGACGGCGACGTCGAAGCCCTTGCGCGTGTTGAGGCCGGTGCCGACGGCCGTGCCGCCCTGGGCGAGCTTGGAGAGGCGCGGGAGGACGTCCTTGATGCGCGCGACCGAGTTCTCGAGCTGCTGGACGTAGCCCGAAAACTCCTGGCCGAGCGTGAGCGGCGTGGCGTCCTGGAGGTGAGTGCGGCCGATCTTGATGATCTTCTCGAACTCTTGCTGCTTGGCGTACAGCGCGCCCTTGAGCTCCTCGAGGGCCGGGATGAGCGAGTTCGAGATCTCGACGACGGCCGAGACGTGCATCGCCGTCGGGAACGTGTCGTTCGACGACTGCGACATGTTGACGTGGTCGTTCGGGTGCACGGGCTTCTTCGAGCCGAGCTCGCCGCCGAGGATCTCGATGGCGCGGTTCGAGATGACCTGCGAGAGGGGGAGGAGGCCAGGTCAGCTCGTGCGCACGACTGAGGGACTCGAGGAGGACTAGGGACGCACCTCGTTGACGTTCATATTGGTCTGGGTGCCCGAGCCGGTCTGGAAGACGACGAGCGGGAAGTGCTCCTGGCCGACCTTGCCCGAGATGACCTGTACGACGAGAAGGGCGTTGTCAGCACCGGCTCGTGCTCCTCGCCCGCCCGAAGACGGAGGAGGACGGAACGCACCTCGTCAGCGGCCTGCTTGATGGCCTCGCCGACCTTCGAGTCGAGGCCGTACGTCATGTTGACCTCGGCGGCGGCGCGCTTGAGGACGGCGAAGGCCTTGATGAGGGGAGGCGGCATGCGCTCCGAGGGACCGCCGATGTCGAAGTTCTGGAGCGAGCTGCGGGTGGGTAGAGGGCCCAGAGTCAGCACCTGAGGATGGTGTACGGCTTTCCCCACACGGTCGCTCGTCGAGGAGGAGGGGGGGGGGAGGCCGTCCGTCCCGCTCGCTCCTCGCCTCGACGGGCCCTGCTGCTGTGCGCGCGCTCGCCCAGGCTGCGGTACAGAGGGAGGAGAGCTCACCGCTGGGTCTGGGCGCCATAGTACTTGTCGGCCGGGACCTGGAGGTCGCCAAAGGTGTCGGCCTCGACGCGGAACTTGTCCTGACCGGGCGCGACCGTGGGGCGGAGCGACATGGCGTGTGCGGGTAGGCGAGAAGTGCGAGAGGAGGAGGAGGCGGTGGTGGCTGTAGTCAGCTTCTGAGCGACGATGTCGAGGAGGGAGGGAGGCCGTCGGCCGGGGAGGACGACGAAGCGAGACGACCTCCCGGCTCGGCGACCTCGCCCCGGGGCTGGCTCGAGTGGTGAGAGGGACGCACGAGGATGGCAGAGTACGACGTGAAGGTCCGGTTGGCGAACGAACGCGTAGGGAGAGCCGCCGCGGCCTGCGCTCGCCAGATTCCCCGAGGACGAGCCAAAGTCGGGGTCAGCGGCTGCTCCCTGCCGCTGTGCGGGTGCTTTGCGAGATCGGACGCACCTTGACAGAGCGTGCGAGCATGGCTAGGAAAGGTACAGCTGGGAGGAAGGGCAAGGGCGACCTGGAGAGGAACAAGCCCTCGAGGTCCGGCTCGCTCTCTCGCCGTCCTCGCATCGCAAGCCCGGAAGGAACCGCAGTCTCGCTCTCGCTCCCGGTCCAGCTCTCGCTCGCTCCAGCGCATCGAGTAGGACGGAATGGCGACGTTGCAGGGCCCGGAACCGCTGCGGAACGCTGCCGCACCTCCTCGAACCGCCGGACCTCCCTCATCCTCGACCAGATCGCTCGATAAAGCCGCCTTCGGCGCACCCGAGCCGTGCCGACCAGGCGCATCGTGCTCTTGACGCTCATGCGCTCCTCCAGAGCCTGGAGTGAGCGCACCCGACCAGCCAAGCTCGTTCGAGATGACGGAGGAGCCTGCCGCGGCTCGCCGTCGCCGGTCGGATACGGCAAAGGGGGGCGTGAGGAGGTGCCGGTGAGCTGTCGAGGGCCGCATGTGCGCCTTTTTGTCGAGCAGAACAGACAGCTGAGCGGCGGCAGCGGGATGCGGCGTACGACGTCGGGGCGAAGGAGGACGAGTCGAGCTGAGGGACGAGCGGGGCGAGCCGGCCGGTCTGTGTCGGGGCTGAGGCGAGTCGGCGACGTGCTAATGTCGTCGACGACGGCTAGGGCCTGCACGAGAGGCAAGGGCCCTGCGTCGGGGCTGTCGCGTCGTGCGCCGGCGCTGCTCAAAGGCGGGCGAGGGGTCTCGGCCGTCGGCGTCGGGTTGCGCTCTGGTCGCGGTCGTAGCTCTATGATGGACGAGCTTCTCTGACTGTTGCGGTGCAAGAATCAGCTCGAGCTACGGTAAGGAGTTGTGCTGGCAGGAGAGGGAGGACGGACCGGAGCGAGGAGGAGACAAGGGCGGCGACTTGTGTACCATAGCTCGTCGGCATCTAGAAGGCAGGCCGTGCTCTGTGTCGTCTCGGGCGCGTGCCTCGACGGTGGCGGCGGTGCTTGGTGGACGACGACGGGGCGGAGAGCTGACGAGGTGGGGGAGGGCGAGGGGCGACGGCGAATGCGCGCGTAGATGGCAGGCGAACGTGCTGGAGGCGTAGCAGCATGGCCTCCCGGCCTCGTGCGCTCACCCAGCAGCGGGCGGGTGGTCGAGAGAGCAAGGGCTTCGCCGCCTCGTTCTCATCAGCGACGAGGACGACGCCGCTCTCGACGCACCGCTACGCGCTCTTTGAAGCCTTGTTCGCACTCCAAGCGGCTGTGAGAAATGCTGCCGAGCAGAGTGCTCACCGAAAGCTGAGCCGGCGGTCCAGGCGAGCCTTCCTTACTCGCATTAGCTTTGCTTGCTTGACCTCGCTTACTCATGCTGATGCGACCGCTCGGCGGCTCTCGACGGCGGGCTGCTCGTGAACGAGATGGCGCAAGCAAGTGTATGTACAAGCGACAAAGTATGGGACAAGAACGATGGGCGAGGAGCACGAAAATTAGGGAGACAGAGGAGGAAGGGGTCGAGGAAGGGGAACGAGCGCCTACACCGCCGAGCGGTCGCTCTCCTTCTTCCAGTGGTGCTCGTCCATCGCCGAGTCGGTCGCGATGACGTCCGAGCTGCTGCCGACGACCGTGTCGCTCGACGAGACGCGCTCGGCAGGGCGACCAAGGAGCGACTCGAGGAGCTGCTCGATGCGGTCGAGCCGGTGCGTGTACTCGCCGACGGTCGGCTCGGGCAGGGCGTAGACCGCCGTCGCATCGCCCTCGGTGAGGAGGTCGCCGAGACCAGGTCCCTGCGCCTTCATCATGCCGGCGAGGATGCCGCCGCTGCTGCTCTCCTGCGTCGGGACCTTCTCGAGCGCGTTGTCGGAGCTACCGCCGACGGCGGCGCCGGCGGGGCTGTCGCCCATCATCGTCGTCGAGGGCGCACCGAGGCCGCCTGCTTGGTCGAGCTGCTGCTGCTTGCGCTGAGCCGCCGGCTGGTTCTCGGCGTCCTCGGGGCCGAGGACCGTCTCGAACTCGAGCCACCTGCGCGCACACGAGATCGTCAGCATGAGCTCGAGAGTCAGGCGTAGGTGACAAGAGGAGAGACGCACTTGATGAACTTGTAGAAGCCGGCGGCGAGCGTCGCACCCATGGCCGGACCCTGGGAGCGAGCGAGAGGGTCAGTCAGCTTCTCGCTCTTCGTCGTCGCTGACGAGGTGTGAAA
>Ga0308169_10001464_pt1 | contig 27639 bp, 21 predicted proteins | sample PhyBR1_2_FD_202139 | JGI IMG/M metagenome (GOLD analysis project Ga0308169, IMG submission 202139) | Phyllosphere microbial communities from UC Gill Tract Community Farm, Albany, California, United States - DLSLSB.R1 | ecosystem: Host-associated > Plants > Phyllosphere > Unclassified | place...
ACCTTCGGTGCCCATGTTGCCGCCGAACTTGCTGAAGGCGTGGCGCACTTCGGCCACGGTACGGACGCGGTTGTCGGTCATGCAGTCGACGATGATCGCCGCGCCGCCGATGCCATAGCCCTCGTAGCGGATTTCTTCGTAGTTCACGCCTTCCAGGCTGCCGGAGCCTCGCTGGATCGCGCGCGTGACGTTATCCTTCGGCATGTTGGCATCGGCTGCCTTGTCGACCGCCAGGCGCAGGCGCGGATTGGCGTCGATGTCGCCGCCGCCCATGCGCGCGGCAACCGTGATTTCCTTGATCAGTCGGGTCCAGATCTTGCCGCGCTTGGCATCAGTCGCGGCTTTCTTGTGTTTGATATTGGCCCATTTGCTGTGTCCAGCCATGTCGAGAATTCCTTAGACGGTATGCAAGAATGGCCGACATTCTAACATGCGGCCCGTCTACAAATGGCGGCCTGAAGCTTATGGAAACAGCAAGAGTGTCCCCCACGCAACGAGCGCCAGGCCGCTGATACAGGCGACCACCGGCCCGCCCGGCAACAGCTTTTCGCTCAGGACCAGGCCGGCCAGGCCGAGCAGGGCGCCCAGGTTGGTCACGCCGGCGGCAAACAGCAGCAGCATCTGCAGCCAGCAGCAGCCCACGCAGTTCAGCCCGTGCGTGCAGCCCATGCGCAGCGCGCCTCCCAGCCCGGGGCGCCAGCAGGTCACGACGAAGGACAGCGGCGCCCGGCAATCCTGCAGGCAGGCGTGCTTGGCCGGCGTCCACTGGTAGAGCCCGGCCGCGACCAGCGCCAGGCCGCAGGCGCTCGGGTTGACGATGGCCATGGCGGTATCGAGGGCGCCGGCGTCGTGCAGCGCCCATTGGGCAAGCGTGGCAAGGGCGCCGAAGCCGCTCCAGGCGGCCAGGTAGCCGGCGACGAAGAACAGTGTCCCCACATTCGGGAAACGCACGACCTGCCCCAGCCGGTTGATGTGCGCGAACAGCAGGATCGCCGGGGTGGCGGCCGGCAGGGTGATCGCGGAGAGCATCGCGCCCCACATCGCCAGCACCAGCACCAGTTCGGACGCGCGGTAGGGCGGCGGCGGCGCGGCAAGCGCGCCACCCGGCAGGGGGCCGGCCACCAGGGCGATCGGATCGAGCGTCGCAATGCGCAAGGCCCTGAACACCAGGCAGGCCCAGCAGACTGCCACCAGCATCGCCAGGCAGGCGATGACCAGCGGCCGCTCGCGGCCGGGCTGGGTGTCGATGCGGATCAGGGCGGTCATCCGGAAGCTCCCGGACCGGGCGGCATCGCGGATGGGCATGGGCGAAGCGCCGGATGGCCGGTCGGCGGCTTCATGCTCCAGTTCGGCATTGTCTGTCCTCATGATGTGTGAATGCAGAGGTTGGACTGCGGAGCCGGCCTTGCGTTCAGGGGCCCTGCCGAGCTCGATTCTGTGCTTGGCCGTACAATCGTCGGATGACCCAGCCTGAACCTGCCATGACTGCAACCTCCATGCCACGTCCCGCCTTCGTTGCCGGCCTGGCGATCGCCATCAGTGGCGCCGTTTTGTTTTCCACGAAGGCCGTAGTCGCCAAACTTCTATACCGATACCACATCGATGCAGTGACATTGATCGCGTTCAGAATGCTGTTCTCGCTTCCGGTGTTTGCCGCTGTCGCGCTGTGGAAGATGCGCACCGAGGCGCCGCTCAGCCCGGCGGACCGCTGGCGCATCGCCGGGCTCGGCCTGGTGGGCTACTACCTGTCGAGCTATCTCGATTTCCTCGGCCTGCAATACATTTCGGTCGGCCTCGAGCGGCTGATCCTGTTCCTGACGCCGACCTTCGTGCTGGTGATTACCGCCACCTTCTTCAAGCGCCGCATCGGCGCGGCGCAGTGGGGCGCGCTCGGGCTCTCGTATTGCGGCATCGTGCTCGTCTTCATGCACGACCTGGCCGGCGGCCAGGCCGCCAGCACCGCGCTGGGCGCGCTGTTCGTGTTCGGTTCGGCCCTCAGCTACGCCTTTTATCTGCTCGGTTCGGGCGAGATGGTGCGCCGCATCGGCTCGCTGCGCCTGGTGGCCTACGCGATGTGCGTCTCGAGCGCGGCCTGCCTGGCGCAGTTCTTCATCCTGCGCCCCGTGGAACTGCTGGTGCAGCCGCTGCAGGTGTACGGCCTCTCGCTCGTGAACGGGGTTTTCTGTACTATTCTCCCGGTGTTCATGACGATGGTCGCGGTCCAGCGCATCGGCGCGGCCACGGCGTCCCAGGCCGGCATGATCGGCCCGGTGTCGACGCTGTTCCTGGGCTATCTCGTGCTGGGCGAGCCGATCACCGCGGTGCAGCTTGCCGGCACCGGCCTGGTGGTGTCGGGCATTTTCATGCTGTCTTTGGAAAAATAGGAAGAGACGAAACGAATGAAACCACGCATCGCCCTGATTGCCCACGACAAGAAAAAAGATGACATGATCGTGCTCGCCGGCGAGTACCGGGACTTCCTGTCCGGCTGCACCCTGACCGCCACCGGCACCACGGGTTCGCGCCTGATCAACGAGCTCGGCCTGGCGGTCGACTGCAAGCATTCCGGTCCTTTCGGCGGCGACCTGCAGATCGGCGCCCAGCTCGTCATGGGCGAGATCGACTGCGTGATTTTCCTGCGCGACCCGATGACGCCGCAGCCGCACGAACCCGATATCAACGCCCTGGTGCGCGCCTGCGACGTCCACAACATCGCCTGCGCGACCAATGTATCGACGGCACACCTCGTGCTAAGTCAGCTAATGATTACCAACAAGGAGAAACAGGCATGATGGCCAAGGCAATCCGCATGACCCGCACCGGCGGGCCCGAAGTACTGGAATACGTCGACGTCGAGGTAGGGGAGCCGGGTCCGGGCGAAGCGCGCGTGCGCCAGCATGCGATCGGCCTGAATTTCATCGACGTGTATTTCCGTACCGGGCTGTACCCGATGCCGCTGCCCTCCGGGCTGGGCCAGGAAGGCGCGGGCGTGGTCGAGGCGGTGGGCGAGGGCGTCACCCACGTCCGGCCGGGCGACCGCGTCGCCTATGCCGGCCGTCCGAACGGCGCCTACAGCGAACTGCGCATCATGCAGGCCGACATCCTCGTGCGGCTGCCGGACGCCATCGATTTCGAGACGGGCGCGGCCATGATGCTGCAGGGCCTGACGGTCCAGTACTTGTTCAACGGCACCTACCCTGTGAAGCCGGGCCAGACCATCCTGTTCCACGCGGCAGCCGGCGGCGTCGGCCTGATCGCCTGCCAATGGGCGCGCGCCCTCGGCGTGAACCTCATCGGCACGGTCGGGTCGAAGGAAAAGGCGGAGCTGGCCAAAGCCGCGGGCGCCGCGCACGTGATCAACTACAACGACGAGGACATCGTGGCGCGCGTGCGCGAGATCACGAACGGAGAGAAAGTGCCCGTCGTCTACGACTCGGTCGGCAAGGACACCTTCATTCGCTCGCTCGACTGCCTGCAGCCGCGCGGGCTGATGGTCAGCTTCGGCAATTCTTCCGGCGCGGTGCCGCCGTTCTCGATGAGCGAGCTGGCCTCGCGCGGTTCGCTCTACATCACGCGGCCCTCGCTGGCGGCCTATACCGCCACCCGAACCGAGCTCGAGGCGCGCGCGGCCGACCTGTTCGGCATGGTCGAGAGCGGAAAAGTGAAGATCGACATCCGCCAGCGTTTCCCGCTGGCCGATGCCGCCCAGGCCCACATCGCGCTCGAAGCGCGCCGCACGACCGGCTCGACGATCCTGCTGCCATGAGGGAGTTCAGCGACGATAACGAGCCGCAGGAGCCGGACACCGTCGGCGCGCCGAAGTTCGGGCGGCTGCTGATCGTGCTGGTGCTGGCGGTGCTCTTGATCGTGGTGATTACCTTCGCTTCCGAGGCGTATTTTTCGTGATGCCGGAGCGCCGCGGTGGCGGCGATGCGGTGATTGTACGTATGCAGCGGTCGCGGGCATAAAAAAAGCCGGAACGTGTTCGTTCCGGCTTCCGTTTTTCTACCGGCCCCAAGCCGGCAAGATCTCACCCATCCTTGCGCTGCAACGCCACCCGCCGGGCCACGCCGCTCGGTCCCGGGAAGCCCGCGAACGCGCTTTGCACCAGCGCCGGCATCACGACCGGGGTCGACAGCTCGCCGCTCATGTTGTGCACCGTGACGTCGAACAGGCGCTTGTCGTCCGCACCCTTGATCGACACCTGCAGCTCGCGCCGGTACTGGTGCTCGATCGACACCTCATAGCCCGGGAAGGGGCCCCAGAAGAAGGGATCGTAGAACGGGTGGTAGTGGCGCGCAAAGCGGCCGCGCGGGCCGAAGCGCGGACCGAAGCGGTAGTACGAATCGTAAAACAGGGGCGTCGCCGGCTGGAGGACGCGTACCGGCACGTCCGTGGTCGTGAAGCGCATGCCCACCTTCAGCGCGGCCGCGCCGGCATTCGCCTCGCGGAAACCAAGCTGCGCCAGTTGCCCGCGCACGAGGTTCTGGTAGCTCTGGTATTCGAGCGTATTATCGAAGGTCGGCGGTGCTTCGAAGACATAGCTCTTGTCCTCGACCTGGGCCGGCCACTGGTGGAAGGTCGTGACGTCCGAGCGGATGGTGGTGGCACATCCGCCGAGCAGCAGCGCGGTCAGCGCGACGGTTACTGCGATCAAGCGTTTCATTCTTTCTCTCCATTTTTTGACGGTCTTTGCCCAGCGTCAGATTGCGCTTTTCGGTCTATTCTCGCAGATAAATTTACACATGGTTACCCTGCGTACATGCCGACACATTCCGCGCCATAGAAATCGCGCGAGCCCAACGAAACCTTGTTGGTAAAATAAGCCCTTCTTCGACTGTATTCTTCGGACATCCCATGCGCACCGACACGCCCCAGACGATTTACCGGAAAGACTACACCCCGCCCAGCTATCTCGTGGATACCGTCGAACTCGGTTTCGACCTCGACCCCGCGCGCACCATCGTCGCCAACCGGATGACGATGCGGCGCAACCCCGACAGCGCCCAGCGCGAAATCGAGCTCTACGGCGAAAACCTGGAACTGGTGGCGCTGCGCATGAACGGCAAGACCTTGGGCAAAAAGGATTACCGGGTCGAGGGCAGCCTGCTGACGATTCCGAATACCCCGGAGGAAGTCACGCTCGAGATCGAGACGATCTGCGTGCCGGAACAGAACACCACGCTGAGCGGCCTGTACACCTCGAACGGCAGCTTCTACACGCAATGCGAAGCCGAGGGTTTCCGCGCAATTACCTACTTCCCGGACCGCCCGGACGTGATGGCCGTCTTCACCGTCATGCTGCGCGCCGACAAGGACAACTACCCGGTGCTGCTGTCGAACGGCAACCTGGTCGAAGAAGGCGAACTCGGCGACGGCCGCCACTACGCCAAGTGGGAAGACCCGTTCAAGAAGCCCAGTTACCTGTTCGCGCTGGTCGCCGCACGCCTGGTCTGCCAGGAAGAAACCTTCCGGCTCAAGGATGGCCGCGATGCCCTGCTGCAGGTCTGGGTCGAAGAGGGCAACCTCGACAAGACCGATTACGCGATGCAGTCGTTGAAAAACAGCATCCGCTGGGACGAAGAACGCTGGGACCTGGAGCTCGACCTGGACCGCTTCATGATCGTCGCCGTCGGCGACTTCAACATGGGCGCGATGGAAAACAAGGGCCTGAACATTTTCAACACGAAGTTCGTGCTGGCCAATCCGCGGGTTGCCACCGATATCGACTTCCAGGGCATCGAAGCGGTCGTCGGCCACGAATACTTCCACAACTGGACCGGCAACCGCGTTACCTGCCGCGATTGGTTCCAGCTGTCGCTGAAGGAAGGGCTAACGGTATTCCGCGACCAGGAATTCTCGGCCGACATGATCGGCACCGAGAGCGGGCGCGCGGTCGGCCGTATCGACCAGGTGCGCACCCTGCGCCAGGCCCAGTTCCCGGAAGACGCCGGCCCGATGGCGCACCCGGTGCGTCCCGACTCCTTTGTCGAGATCAACAATTTTTACACGGTCACCGTGTACGAAAAGGGCGCCGAAGTCGTGCGCATGTATCAAACCTTGCTGGGCCGCGAAGGGTTCCGGAAGGGCATGGACCTGTATTTCCAGCGCCATGACGGCCAGGCCGTCACCTGCGACGATTTCCGCCGCGCCATGTCCGACGCGAACGACCGTGATTTGACCCTGTTCGAGCGCTGGTACAGCCAGGCCGGCACCCCGGTCGTGCGCGCCGAAACCCGCTACGACGATGTCGCGAAAATCTATACGATCACCATGTTCCAGTCCTGCCCGGCATCGCCTGGCCAGGCCAGCAAGTTCCCCTTCCACATCCCGGTTGCCGTCGGCCTGCTGGGTGCGGACGGGCGCGACATGCCGCTGACGATCAATGGACAGGATGCAGGTACGACGACCGTGCTGGAATTGACGGAGTCCGAACAGAGTTTCGTCTTCGAAAACGTGTCCGAGCAACCGACGCCATCGATCCTGCGCGACTTTTCCGCACCGATTGTCCTCGACTACAACTACGGCGACGCCGACCTGCTGCACCTGTTCAGCCACGACAGCGATGCCGTGAACCGCTGGGAAGCCGGCCAGCGCCTGGCCATGGGCCGCCTGTTGAAACTGACGGGCGAAGCCGGCGTCGGCGCGCCCCTGCTGCTGGACGACACCTTCCTGCTGGCACTGGGCAAGATGCTCACTGATGAGACGCTCGACCCCGCCTTCCGCGAGCAGGCACTGCTGCTGCCGTCCGAGGGCATGGTCGCGGAGCAGATCGAGGTCGTCAATCCGATGTCGATCCACCTGGCGCGCCAGTTCATGCGCGCCAACATCGGCGCCCGCCTGCGCACGGAATTGCTGGCGCAGTACGAGGCGAACCAAACCCCGGGCGAATACAGCCCGGACGCCCTGTCCGCCGGCAAGCGCGCCCTCAAAAACCTGTGCCTGGCGTATTTGACGGCAGCGCAGGACGAAGAAGGTTTGGCGCTGGCCCAGCGCCAGTTCGACGAAGCCGGCAACATGACCGACCGCGTCGCCGCGCTGGGCGCGCTGATCCATGCACGGGCGCCGGGTGCGGACGCCGCACTGCAGCGTTTCTACGACGAATTCGAGGACGAAGCCCTCGTCATCGACAAGTGGTTCGCCATGCAGGCATCGAGCGCGATCACCGACGTCGCGGCCGTGCGTACGCTGATGCGCCATCCGGCCTTCAACCTGCGCAACCCGAACCGCGCGCGCAGCCTGATTTCCACCTTCTGCGCCGGCAACCCGGTCCAGTTCCACGCCCCGGACGGCAGCGGTTACGCCTTCTGGGCCGAGCAGGTGATCACGCTCGACGGCCTCAACCCGCAGGTGGCGAGCCGCCTGGCCCGTGCCATGGACCGCTGGCGCCGTTACACCCCGGAACTGCAGGAACACATGAAGAAGGCGCTGCAGCAAGTCGCCGGACAGCAGCGTCTTTCCAATGACGTGCGCGAAGTCGTCGGCAAAGCGCTGGCCAACTAATTACAAGTCTCAATCCAAGCAAAGGAAGTTCATGAAACGCGTCAGTCTCACGCAACACCTGGTGGAGCAGCAACGCCTCCACGATTCCATCCCGGCCGAGCTGCGCCTCCTGATCGAGGTCGTGGCCCGCGCTTGCAAGCGCATCAGCTATGAAGTCAGCAAGGGCGCACTGGGCGACATCCTCGGCAGCGCCGACACCGAGAACATCCAGGGCGAAGTGCAGAAAAAGCTCGACGTGATCTCGAACGAAATCCTGCTGGAAGCGAACGAATGGGGCGGCCACCTGGCGGCGATGGCGTCGGAAGAGATGGAAAGCATCCACCCGATCCCGAACCGTTATCCGAAGGGCGAGTACATGCTGCTGTTCGATCCGCTCGACGGCTCGTCGAACATCGACGTCAACGTCTCGATCGGCACCATCTTCTCCGTGCTGAAAGCGCCGGAAGGCATGGGCGAGCCGACCGAGCAGGCCTTCCTGCAGCCGGGCACGGCGCAGGTCGCCGCCGGTTACGCCGTGTACGGCCCGCAAACGATGCTGGTGCTGACCACCGGCAATGGCGTGCACTGCTTCACCCTCGACCGCGAGCAGGGCTCCTGGGTGCTCACGCAAAGCAACATCCAGATCCCGGCGGCGACGAAAGAGTTCGCCATCAACATGTCGAACAAGCGCCACTGGCAGCCGCCTGTGCAACGCTATATCGACGAAATGCTGGCCGGTAAAACTGGTCCCCGCGGCAAGGATTTCAACATGCGCTGGATCGCCTCGATGGTGGCCGACGTGCACCGCATCCTCAACCGCGGCGGCGTCTTCATGTATCCGGCCGACATGCGCGACCCGTCCCAGCCAGGCAAGCTGCGCTTGATGTACGAAGCCAACCCGATGGCGATGATCGTCGAGCAGGCCGGCGGCGCCGCGACCGACGGCCAGGGACGCATCATGGACATCCAGCCGAACAAGCTGCACCAGCGTGTGCCCGTCTTCCTCGGTTCGAAGGAAGAAGTCGAGATCGTGACCCGCTACCACGCGGAATAAGCGAACTTTCGACGAATCCGACGAGAAATTGCAGAGTCGGACTAGCAAGTTTGGCAGGTTGTTTGCTAGAATACGGCTCTTCGTCGGGTTTGACCCGCTTAGAGCCGCTGTAGCTCAGTTGGTAGAGCAGCGCATTCGTAATGCGAAGGTCGCCAGTTCGATTCCGGCCAGCGGCACCACAGATTCAAAGAAAAAGCCCAGCTTCTGCTGGGCTTTTTCTTTTTCTGCAGCCGTTCTTTCAATTCTCTTTCCGTTCCGCCGCTTTAATTTCCTCTGCTCATCGAAACGCCGGTCAATTTGCCGTCTTTCGCATCTATTTCCATCCGAACGCCACCGATCCTGTAGCTTTGTTAGTCAACGCACGGTCCGGCTACCCCGGTTGTTATATTTTTTGTATCGCGACGTGGTAACCCGACAGCTGCAATCGTGCGGTGCGCTTCTGTAGCGTACTCTTGCAAAACGGGATGCGAAAGTGACGTGGCTTGTTGAAGGAACTTTTGAGCTTGTTCGAGGTCGTCGGTGCAAATCACTGACCAAGGGCATTGATCCAAACGGTCCATTGATGTAGCGCAGTTCATTTTCGCGCCTCCGTTTTGTTTCGAGCGGAATCGAGGAAGAATGTGGTGATGGTCGGGTACCGGTCTACTCCGCGTTGGTCTACATTTTACAAGGACAAAAGTCATGGATAATCAGAAGTCGAGCGAGGGAAAAGGCGTTGATGCCAGCAAGCAAGGCAACGGCAGCAGCATGGGCAAAGACCAGTCGAGCATGGGCAAGGACGACAAGTCCAGCAGCCTGGGCAAAGGCAGCAGCGGATCGTCGGCCAGCGCCGGCTCGTCGGGCAGCCTGTCCGGCAGCTCGTCGTCGAGCGCAAGCCCGGCAACGGGTTCGAGCAGCGGCGCCATGGGTGGTGCCAGCAGCTCCGGCAATGCCGGCGCGACCGGCGGTTCGGGTGCATCCGGCAGCAGCGGCGGCCTGAGCGGTTCGTCGAGCGGCGCCAGCGGCTCGTCCGGCTCGTCGTCGACTGGTTCGTCGGCATCGGGATCGTCGAGCGGTTTGTCGCCATCGGGCTCGTCGAGCACGGGTTCGTCGGGCGCCATGGGCAGCTCGTCGTCGGGTACCGGCGCTTTGGGCAGCTCGTCCGTGACCGGTTCGTCGGGCTCGACCGGCGGTTCGTCGGGCGGTTCGTCCAGCTCGGGTGCGCAGGGCGGCTCGGCCGGCGCCAGCGCCGGCAGCGGCAGCGATTCGTCGTCGAAAGAGGGCATGATGGCCTCGATCAAGCCTGAGGAAATGCACAAGACCATCGACAAGGCCGCCGAGGCAGCCCAGCCGGTGGTCGAGCGCGTCGTCTCCACAGCCCACGCCGGCGTCGACAAGCTGAGCGGCCTGCTCAGCGGTGCATCGACCCAGTTCAGCAACCGTTCGGCACAAATGAACGACACCTACCAGCAACTGGCTGATTCGGGTCGCGAATACGTGCGCAACAAGCCGGGCACCGCCGTGGCAATCGCCCTCGGCGCCGGTTACATCCTGGCCAAGCTGCTGGGCGGCAGCCGCCGCCGCGACTACTAATCGGTAGCGCACCACCGGACGCATCCCGGCCGACATGACGCTCGGCCGGGTGCCCGGTTCCACGAATAAAAACAATCCGAGGACTAACTATGCAAGCTCAATCAACGAGTACGACGACGCTCGCCTCTACCCAGGGCGACGCGGTCGAAACTTCGCGCTCAGGCGTATCCTGGGGCGCCATCCTCGCCGGCGCAGCGGCAGCCACGGCACTCTCGCTCGTGCTCTACCTGCTCGGTTCCGGACTCGGCCTTTCCGCCGCGTCTCCCTGGTCCGACAACAGCGGCGTTGCCTTCGGCATCGGCGCCATCCTCTGGCTCACGCTGACCCAGCTGGCCGCATCGGCCATCGGCGGCTACATGGCCGGCCGCCTGCGCACCAAGTGGGCAAGCGTGCACACCGATGAAGTGTATTTCCGCGATACCGCGCATGGCCTGCTGACCTGGGCCGTGTCGACGATGCTGGCCGCCGCCCTGTTCTCGGGCGTGATCAGCAAGATGACCGGTGCGGCAGTCGACGCCGGCGCCGGCGTGGCGAAAGCGACGATGGCCAGCGGCGCAGCGGCCACAGCTGCGGCAGCGAAAGACGCGGGCGACAGCGCCGGCGGCAATCCGCTCGACTACTTCTCCGACATGATGCTGCGCACCGACAAGCCGGATGCGGCCGGCGGCAGCGGCGACCTGCGCCAGGAAACCATGCGCATCCTCGCCAACAGCGTCAAGAACGGCAGCCTCGCCGCCGACGACCGCGCTTATCTCGCCAGCCGCGTCGCAGCCCGTACCGGTCTCGACCAGGCTGCCGCCGAAAAGCGTGTGGACGACGTCTATGCCCGCGGCGCAGCCGCAGCCGCCAAAGCCAAGGCCACCGCCAAGGAAGCCGCCGACACCGCCCGCAAGGCCGCTGCCGCCACGGCACTCTGGCTGACGGTCGCCCTGCTGATCGGCGCCTTCGTCGCCAGCTGGTGCGCCACCCTCGGCGGCAAACTGCGCGACGGCGTTGCCGGCGTGACCCATCGTTAATTCAAGGAGAACCTCATGCGTTCGATTCTTTTGTGGCTCATCGGCATTCCGATTCCGATCATTATCCTGATCGCGCTCATCCGTTAAACATCGCGGAGACAATAGTGAAAACGCCGGCAGATGCCGGCGTTTTTGTTTTGTACGTCGAGTACCGCTGCCGTAACCATTCCGTACGCGGCGGCTGTGCACCGTAGGGTGGGCACCCGTGCCCACGCGTTACGCACGTCTCCGCAGCCGGTGGGCACGAGGTGCGACCACGGCGTACCTCTCATTTCACCGCCGTCGGCTCACTCGTACGCGCAGGCTCCTTCGGCTGCCTCCTCAACCTGTGCACCCCACGATCGAGCGCGTCCTTGAAATCGTCCACATACGTAAACACCGCCGGCACCACCAGCAAGCTGAGCAAGGTCGACGTAATCAGCCCCCCGATCACCGCAATCGCCATCGGCGACCTGAAACTCGGATCGCCCGAAAACCCCAGCGCCAGCGGCATCATGCCCGCGCCCATCGCGATGGTGGTCATGATGATCGGCCGGCTGCGCTTGTGGCAGGCGTCGACCAGGGCGTCGAAACGGTTCATGCCGGCCGCGCGGGCGAGGATCGCGTAGTCGACCAGCAGGATCGAGTTCTTGGTCACGATCCCCATCAGCATGATCAGGCCGATCATGGTCGGCATCGACAGCGCGCTATTGGTGATCAGCAGGGCGATGAAGGCGCCGCCGATCGACAGCGGCAGGGCGACGAGGATGGTGGCCGGCTGCATGAAGTCGTGGAACAGCAGCACCAGCACGCCGTAGATGCACAGCACGCCGATCGCCATCGCCACGCCGAAGCTCGCGAACAGCGCCTGCATTTCCTGGGCGTCGCCCAGTTCCGCGATCTGCACCGAGGCCGGCAGCGCCGTGAAGGCGGGCAGGGCGCGCGCTTCGTTGTTCACCTCGCCAAGCGAGCGTCCGCCCAGTTCGACGTCGAGCGTGACGTTCCGGCTGCGGTTCAGGCGGTCGATTTGCGCCGGACCGCTTTCCATCGTGATATCGGCCACGGTGGACAACAGCACCGGGCCGTTCTTGCCCGGCACCGTCAGGCGTCCGAGCGCATCCAGGTCGGCGCGCACGGCGTCCGGCAGCTTGACGCGGATCGGCACCTGGCGTTCCGATAAATTCATCTTCGCCAGCGCCTGTTCGTAGTCGCCGGCCGTGGCCACGCGCACCGTTTCGCCGATGGCGGCGGCCGTCACGCCGAGATCCGCCGCGCGCGCGAAGTCCGGGCGTACGATGATTTCCGGACGCACCAGGGACGCGCTCGAACTGACGTTGCCGATGCCGTGCAGGCCGCGCAGTTCGCGCTCGGCGCGCCGGGCCGCGGCGGACAAGGCCAGCGGGTCTTCGCTGCGCAGCACCAGCTGCAGCTTGCCGCCGGTGTCGGCCTGGCCGACGCTGAAACGGGCGCCGGGGATAGCGGACAACTGTGTCCGGATCTGGCGCTCGAGGTCGGACAGCTTTTCGGCGCGATCGCTGCGGTGCGACGTCGTCACCGTCAGCACCGCGCGCCGTGCTTCGGCCGAGGCGCCCGGCGCAAAAGCGTCGCCGCTCGAGCCCCCGCCGATCGAGCTGAAGACGCTTTTTACGCCGGGCACGCGCATCGCCGCCAGGCGCGCCTGCTCGGCCACGCCCTCGGTCTGCGCCAACGTCGAGCCGGGCGGCAGTTCGACGTTGACGATGGTCTGGCCGCGGTCGGCCGCCGGCACGAAGCCGGTCGGCAGGAAACGCGCGAGCGAGATGGACAGCACGAAGAACACGATCGACGCGATCGCCGTGATGCGGCGGTGGCGCAGGCACCACTGCATGGTCGTCATGTAACGCCGCATGATGGCGCCATCCTGTTCGACCTGCGGTTTGGCCGGCTTCATGATGTAGGCTGCCATCATGGGCGTGAGCAGGCGCGCCACCACCAGCGAGGCGAGGATGGCCAGCACCGCGGTCCAGCCGAACTGCTTGAAGAAGCGCCCGGGAATACCGCCCATGAAGGCGGTGGGCAGGAACACCGCCACCAGCGAGAAGGTGGTCGCAATCACCGCCATGCCGATTTCGTCGGCCGCCTCCAGAGCGGCCTGCATCGGGCTTTTCCCCATGTGCAGGTGGCGCGCGATGTTCTCGATCTCGACGATGGCGTCGTCGACCAGCACCCCGACGACGAGCGCCAGCGACAGCAGGGTCACCATGTTGAGCGTGTAGCCGAACAGGTACTGGCCGAGGAAGGCGGGGATGACCGACAGCGGCAGCGCGGCCGCGGCGACAAAGGTCGCGCGCCAGTCGCGCAGGAACCACCAGACCACCAGCACGGCGAGGATCGCGCCTTCGTACAGCATCTCCATCGAGGCGTCGAAGTTTTCCTGCACCGGTTCGGCGTTGTCGACGACCTCTTTCAATACCACGTTCGGATGCGCCTTCTGCAGCTCGGCCACGGCGGCGCGCGCGCCCTTGGCGACCTCGGTTTCGCTGGCGCCGCGCGTGCGGAAGACTTCGAAGCCGACCACCTTGCGCCCGTTCTGCTCGGCCAGCGAACGCGGTTCCGAGACGGTGTCGGTCACCAGCGCGATTTCGTCCAGGCGCACGCGGCGCCCGTCCGGCAGCGGAATGTCCATGCGCGCCAGCTCCTGGGCGCTGGCGACGGTGGCCAGCGTGCGCACCGACTGCTCGGCGCCGCTGACGTCGCCCCGTCCGCCCGGGGCTTCCCGCTGCACGTTGCGCAACTGGCGCGACACGTCCAGCGCCGACACCCGCAGCGCGGCCATGCGCGCATCGTTCAGTTCGACCCGTACTTCGCGGTCGACGCCACCGACGCGCTTGATCGCGCCCAGTCCCGGCACGCTGAGCAGGCGCTTCGAGGCGGCGTTGTCGACGAACCAGGACAGTTCCTGGTCGTCGAGACCGGCGGCGCCTGCTGCGCCCGGCCTTGCGGAGGCGGTAAACGTGAGGATCGAGCGTCCGGCGGTGGCGGCCTTGGTCACGCTCGGCTCGCGCATCTCGCCCGGCAGGTCGGCGCGCACTTGCGAGACGGCGCCGCGCACGTCGTTCTCCGCGTCCGACAGGTTCTTGTCGAGGATGAATTCGACGGTGACGGTCGCCACGCCGTCGAGCACCTTGGTATAGATGTTTTTCACGCCCTGCAGCGTGGCGACCGAATCCTCGATCTTGCGCGCGACTTCGGTTTCCAGCTGCGCCGGCGCGGCGCCGTCGAGCGTGGCGGTGACGGTCACGATCGGCAGTTCGATATCGGGGAAGAACTGGACCTTATTGGCCTTGAAGGCGAGCAGGCCGGCCAGCGTCAGCAGGGCGAACAGCAGGATCGCGGGGATCGGATTGCGAATCGAAAGGGCGGAAAAATTCATGATCGGTCCCTCAGCGCGCCGCGACCTTGGCCGCAGGCGCCGCAGGTACGTTCCGCACCAGATCGCCATCGTTCAGGAAGCCCGCGCCGTTGACGACGATCTGTGCATCCGGCGCCAGGCCGCCCACGACTTCGATGCGTTCGCCGAGGCGGCGTCCCGTGCTGATCTTCACCTGGCTCACGCGGCTGTCGGGATTCAGGCGGAATACATAACTGAAGCCGTCGCGCACGGCGATCGCCTGCTGCGGCACGGTCAGCGCGTTCGAGGCGCCCAGTTCGAATTCGCCGCCGGCGAACATCCCCGCCTTCAAAGGCGCGTTCGCCGACAAGGCCGGCGGCAGGTCGACGTAGACCAGGGTAGTACGCGTTTGCGCGTCGACCGTCGGCGCGACCGTGCGCACCTTGCCCAGCACCTCGCTCCCGTTCGCGCCTTTGACGCGCACGCGGGCGCCCGGCTTGATGCGGCCGATATCGGACGCCGGCAGTTCGGCGCGCCACTCGAGGCGGCCCTGGCGGATCAGGCGGAAGAGTTCCGTGCCGACGCCGACCACGGCGCCGACGGTGGCGTTGCGCGCCGAGATCACGCCGCTGTCGGGCGCCACCACCTGCGTGTACTTCAGGCGCAGCTGCTGCTGGGTGAGCGTGGCCTTGGCCGCGGCCACGCGTGCGGTCGCGGTGCGCGACGCCGTCAGGTATTGGGTGACCTGCTGCTCGCTCATCGCGCCGGAACTCTTGAGCGACTGGGCGCGCTTCGCATTCGCCGCCGCCTCGGCCGCATTCGCCTGCGCTTCCTGCAGCGCCGCGCGCGCCTGCTCGACGTCGGCGTTGACCGTATCGGCCGAGAACACGGCCAGGGTTTCGCCCTTCTTGACGACGTCGCCCACGTTCACGCGCACCTCCAGCAGGCGCAGCCCGCCCGACTCGCTGCCGATGACCGCTTCCTGCCAGGCCGCGACATTGCCGTTGGCGCCGAGCTTGAGCGGCAGGCTGGCGGTGGAGGGGCGCGCCGTGGTGACGGTCAGGGCAGGCGTGGCCAGTGCGTCCTTCTTCTTGTCCTCGCCCTTGCCGCAGCCGGCCAGGGTGAGGGCGAGCAGGGCGGCCGAGCCGAATAAGGCGAAACGGGGTGCGATTGGGGCCATGGGCGTAATTCCGTTCGGTGAGCAAGCGGTGACGTAAAGTGCGCGAGGTGGGCGGCAATGGGGCAGTTTATCAAACCGCCCGAAAAGTTGATGGGAATTCAATAGTGTCGTCGTGGCGCCGCGCCATCGTGGGTGTGGCTAGAATGGACCTGGCAAAGGAGGCGAACGATGAACAAGCCTGTACTGTTGGCGGCGCTGGCTGCCGCACTGCCGGCCTGCGCCCTGGCGCAGGAGGCCGGGCCGGGCGCCGCGCCACCCCAGCGCGACTGCGCCGCCGGCGCAGAGGTGCCGCCCGCGTCGGGCGCCTTGCCGGCGCGGGCCAGTACCAAGCCGGAGCCGCAACTGGGCACTGTGGCGCCAAATACACGGGTGTTGTCGCAGGCCGACACGCCGTCGCTGCGTGCGATGCGGGCGGCGAGCGCCAAGGAGGCGGGGCGTGCGGCGGATACGGCGGCGGACGCAAGGGAGTGTGCACCGCCGGGCGCCGACCGGCGGGCGCAGCAGCGCGAACAGAAAGCTTGATTGCACCAGACTGGTGCGGCCAGGGCGCCTCGTGCACGCCCATGATGCGGTGCGTCATAAAACGATGGTCATCCTGCAGATCGTCAGAAAAGTCTTACGGATACAGGGGGAGTAGTCCCATCAATGCGGTAGTTCTACTGTATTGCGGCGCACAATAAATCGCGCTATATTGGAACTGTCTCCTCCAGGTTTCTCCGAAATTCTGGATTGCCGCCCGCTACCGCCAGGTACGCGGGCGTTTTTTTTGGTCAGTTCGCGCTTGGTGGCCCCTGATCACACACGTGCCTTATGCGTACCGTAGGGTGGGCACTCGTGCCCACGCGTTACGCACGTATCCGCAGTCAGCACCGTTGAGGCCTCGCTCGCGAAGCGTCCGGTGGACGACAAAACTGTGCATTTGGTCGGGCCTCGCTCAATGTCAGCGAGCGACCAGTCGCGGCCAACATCAAAAGGATACGCACGTACCGCGTGGGCGCGGGGCGCCCACCCCACGGTAGAGCGAACGTTTCAGACAGAGGTCGTGCGTTTCGGGCGCATCAAACATCCTCGCCCTGGAACGCCCCCGCGCGCCAGGTCAGCACCAGCGTATCGCGGTACCCATGCTCGCCCAGCGGCTGGATCGGCGTCGATTCGTGGATCACGGCCGCGTCGTCGAGCAGCAGCAGGGTCCACGGTTCGGTCATCGTAAAGCGCTGGCCGCGCGGGCCGTGCGCATCGAAGACGCGCGTTTCGCCGCCCTTGATGCCGGTGCGCCCGATCAGAATCACGGCCACGAAATCGACGCCGTCGCGGTGCGCGCCTTCGGGCGTCGGGCGGCCGATGCCGTCGGCGGTATCGATGCGGAACTGGTGCGCTTCCACATACCAGGGCTGGGCCGCCTTCACCTGCGAACAGACAGCGCCGAGCGAACGCACGAGCTGCTGCCAGGCCGGCTGCGCGACGGTGGCCGGGTCGATCGGCGCGAACAGGCGGTGCATGCCGCCGTGCAGGGCGTTGTATTCGACCGGCTGCCAGTGCGCGCGGTGCGGGCTCAAGGCCAGCGCCTTGCCGTCGTCGACGAAGCAGGAGTGGCGCCGGCGCCGGTAGCGGCCGCCGTCCTTGAGGTAGTTGTCCAGTTCCAGGTGGTTCCAGCTCGGCGCCAGCGCGTCGAGTTCGGCCAGCGTGCAGCCGGCAAGGCGGGCGACATCCGCGGGACGCAGCAGGGCATAGCCGTCGCCGACGAGGGCCTCGGCCAGGCGGGAAGGATCGCTGTAGGGCAGGTCAGATAGGTTCATGCCCGGTAGCGTAGCATTTTTGACGGAGGCCGGTGGGTGACGGCCCCCGCGGTTCACCAGGTCTTGGTTAAAGTCACACGCAGCGAGCGCGGTTCGATCGGGTGGAAGTGGATATCGTCGCGTGGCGACAACTCTCCCGCCAGCTGCGACGCGTAGTAGTAATCGATGGCCGAATCGCGGCGGTTGGTGAGGTTGAAGGCTTCGAGCTCGAGCTGCAGGCCCTTGTTGATCTTGTAGCCGACGCGCCCGTTGAGCGTGGTGCTGGCCTGCGAGCGCACGCTGTTGTCTTCGATGAGCGGACGCGGACCGAAGTAGCGCATGCGCAGCGCGCCCGACCATGGACCCAGCTTGTCGAAGGTCAGCGCCAGCTGGCCCACGCCTTCGACTGCACCCGGAATCCTGTCCCCGTTGTTCGAACGCGCCCGCGCAAACGCCGCGTCGAAGTCGACCGACAGCCATTTCAAGGGCCGCCAGTAGTTCGAGAACTCGATGCCGACGCGGCGGCTGGCATCACCCGCTTCGGTCATGCCGGCGTCGCCGATATAGGTCAGCTCGGAGTCGAAGTCGAGCCGGTACAGCGAGACGGCCGTCTGCATCTTCGGAATCGCCTCCGTGCGCAGGCCCAGCTCCATGCCGCGCGAGCGCACCAGGCCCGGCGCGCGTTCCAGTGCCTCGAGCGTCTTCGGATCGAAGGCCGCGACCGTGCCGCGCGCGTCGTTGCTGTGGAAGCCATGGCCATAGTTGAGGTAAAACTCGGTCGAGGCGAAGGGCGCGAGGATCAGGCTGAACGACGGGCTCACTTGCGTATCGTTCGCGCGGCCCGAATTGGCGGCGAGGTCGCTCGCCACGTCGAAGCGGTAGCGGTCGGCGCGGATCCCAAGCACCGTGCGCAAGGCCTCGTTCCAGCGCGTCGCACTTTCGATGAACATGCCGCCGCTGGTCTCGACGATATGGTCTTCGCGCGTCGTCGCGATCTTCTGGCGCGCCCGGGTGTCGTACAGGCCGTTGAAGATGTTGTCGTTCTGGAGGCGCGCGCCGACGGTCAGGTCGGAGGCCATGGTGTCGCTGCGGTGCAGGTGCCAGGTGTGGGTGGCGTCCGCGCCGCTGGTGACGCGCCGGTCCGGCTGGGCGAACTGGTCGCCGTTGACCGGGTCGTTCATGAAGTACGTGAAGTTCGAGTACAGGTCGAGCTGGTTGCGGATCACGTAGGCGCTCAGCTTCGAGGCCGACTCCATCCCCGTCTGGCGCCAGATGCCGGACAGGCTGTAACGGCGCGCATTGCCGCCGTCGGTGTCGTCGATCGCGTCGAAGCGCCCGAGCGTCCCATCCGCGACCGCGCGCAGCGGGATCTGGTCGGTCGCATTCCACTTGCCGCGGTAGGCCATGGCGGTGACGCTCCAGCCGTTGTTGGCGTAGCCGCGGCTGTAGCGCAGCATGCCGTTGCGCTTGCGGTAATCGTCGGGACGGGTCCAGGGGCCTTCGTTCTCCAGCGACTCCAGGGCATAGAGTAGGGTGCCGCCCAGCAGCTCGGGCGAGCCCGCCAGCATCGCGCGTGTGAAACCGTCCTGGCCGAGCGTGACGCTGGCGATGTCCTTCGTCAGGCGATTGGCGTAGCTGATCTCGGCGTTGCCGGCCGAGGCGAAGTCGGCGTCGCGCGCCGAGTATGGCCCCTTGCGGTAGTCGAGGCGGCCGACCAGTTCCGGGATCAGGAAGTTCACGTCGGTCCAGCCCTGGCCGTGGGCGTGGCTGCGCTGGTTGACCGGCATGCCGTCGACCCAGGTGGCAAGGTCGGTGCCGTGGTCGAGATTGAAGCCGCGCAGGTAGAACTGGTTGGCCTTGCCTTCGCCGCTGTGCTGGCTGACGATGAGGCCCGGCATCGCTTCCAGCATCTCGCCCGGACGATACGTGGTGCGCGCCGCCAGCTCCTTCTGGCCCACGCTGCCGGCGTTGGCCGAATCGGCGATGCCGAGTTGACTCAGGCGCGAGCCCTCGACCAGCACGCGCTGCAGCACGAGGTCGTCGGCGCAGGCAGGCGAGGCTGCGAGCTGTGCGGCAAACAGCGCGGCCAGTGCGCAGGGAAGCGGTCGAAGGATGGGCATGGTGTGATCAGCGCGCCGGCTGTTCCTGGTTATTGCGATCGAAGGTCAGCGTGCGTACGGCATTGCCTTCGTTCAGATTGACGGTGTTGACCTGCGAGGGCAGGAAGTCGACCAGCACATTGTCGTGGATGGCGCCGGCCTTCCACAGCGGGGTCTGTTCGATTTCCTGGAATACGGTGACGCGCTCGGCGTCGGCCGTCATGCCGACCCAGCGCAGGTTCAGGCGCGATTTGTCCTGGCCCGCAGCTTGGCCGGTGACCCAGAAGCGGCCCTCGACATACTTGCGCAGCACGTCCTGGTCTTCCGGGTCGGTCAGGTCGAACTGGCGCCCGTACAGGTTCGCCAGCAAGGCCTCGACATCGTGCGCCATGTAGGTGTGGACGATCTCGGTATTGCCGGTGCGGGCGTTGAACGAGATGTCGGTGATCCCGACGTGGAAGAGGTGGGCGGAGGCGGGCGCGCTGAGCAGGGCCAGGGTCAGGGCGGCGAGGGTGGCGAGGTGCTTCATGTTCATAGATATTCGATTGTTCTAAGTGGACCAGGCGGTGCGAGCGATATTTCACCGCTGTCGACTGCGGATACGTGCGTAACGCGTGGGCACGAGTGCCCACCCTACGGTATGCGGGGGCCAACAATCGTCACTGCACGGCCTTCGGCTCTTCGGCCTTCTCCGCCTTTTCGTCCTTGGCCTTCAGCTTCGCATTGAAGTCCTTCATCATGTCGCCCGCTTCGTGCTGGCTCTTGAACAGCTCCAGGCGCGATGGCGCCAGCTTGCGCGGCCAGCTGTTGTTGTCGACGTTGATGTCGGCCGTTTCCCAGTACGGGTCCTGCGTCAAACCGACCATCGGCTCGTCGGTGACGATCAGCTTCGTGATTTTCGTGGGCGAATGGCGCCAGACTTCGGCCGGGATACGTTCGATATATTTTTTACCGCTGGCCAGCTGGATCTCGAGCACCAGCGGCGTCACCAGGCCGCCAAGGTTCGACATATCGACCAGGTACAGGTGCTTGCCCGATGCGAGCAGCGCCTTTTCCCAGTCTTCCAGCTTGTCCTGCGTTTCCCGGTAGGTGTTGCGGTCGGCGTTGGTCACCGTGAAGTCGTCGTGCTCGTTATAGAAATCCTTCAGCTCCGAGTGCGCGTCCACGCGGCGCGGCGTGCCCTTGTTGCGCTGGTCCGTGACCGACATCGGCTCGGCCTCTTTCAATTTGCGGCGCCAGGCCTTCTCGATGTCCGGGTCCTGGGTGCTGACGGTGTATTCGCTGATGCCGTCCACGCTCACGTCCACCGCGTCCGTCGTGTAGAACCAGCCGCGCCAGAACCAGTCGAGGTCCGTGCCCGATGCGTCTTCCATCGTGCGGAACAGGTCGGCCGGGGTCGGGCGCTTGAACTTCCAGCGGCGGCCGTATTCTTTAAAGGCGAAGTCGAACAGCTCGCGCCCCAGCACCGTCTCGCGCAGGATGTTCAGGGCCGTCGCCGGTTTGCCGTAGGCGTTCGGTCCGCGCTGCAGGACCGACTCCGAATTGGTCATGATCGGCGTCTGGTTCTTGCTGCGCATGTAGTCGGTGATGTCGCGCGGCTCGCCGCGGCGGGCCGGATAGTTTTCTTCCCACGCTTCCTCGGCGAGGAATTCGAGGAAGGAGTTCAGGCCCTCGTCCATCCAGGTCCACTGGCGCTCGTCCGAGTTGACGATCATCGGATAGTAGTTGTGGCCGACCTCGTGGATGATCACGCTGATCAGGCCATACTTGGTCGCCTTCGCATAGGTGCGCTCGCCGGTCTTTTTATCCTTCGTCGGACGCCCGCCATTAAACGAGATCATCGGGTATTCCATGCCGCCGATCGGGCCGTTCACGGAAATCGCGGTCGGGTAGGGATAGTCGAAGGAATATTTGCTGTACTGCTCGATCGTGTGGATGACGGCCTGGGTCGAATACTTCTCCCACAGCGGATTGCCTTCCTTCGGGTAGAAGGACATCGCCATCACCTGGTTATCGCCGCTTTTCAGGCCCTGGGCATCCCAGATGAATTTGCGGCTCGAGGCGAACGCGAAGTCGCGCACGTTCTTCGCCTTGAAGCGCCAGGTCTTCATGCCGGTCGCGCGTTGCTTTTCGGCTGCTTCGGCTTCCGCCTGGGTGACGATGACGACCGGCTTGTTCGCCGTGCGTGCGCGTGCCAGGCGCTCGCGCTGGGCGGCGCTCAAGACCTCGCCCGGGTTCTGCAATTCGCCGGTGGCGGCGACGATGTGGTCGGCCGGGACCGTGAGCGCGACATCGTAGTCGCCGAATTCGAGCGTGAATTCGCCGTCGCCCAGGTACTGCTTGTTCTGCCAGCCTGCGATGTCGTAATAGGCCGCCATGCGCGGGAACCACTGGGCGACTTCGAACAAGTCGTTTTTATCTTCCTTGTTCTTGTCCTCTTTGTCGAAACGCTCGTAGCCCATGCGGCGGCCAAGTACGCTCGCTTCCGGAATGTTGAAGCGCCATTCGAGCGCGAAGCTGAAGCTGCTGCCCGGCTTCATCGGCTGCGGCAGGTCGACGCGCATCATCGTCTTGTTGATCACGTGGTGCAGCGGGCGGCCAGCGGCATCCTTGACGCTGGCGACCTGGAAGCCGCCTTCGAATTTCCGGCTCTCGAAAGCGAAGCGGATCGCGTCGAACTTCACGCCTTCCGGCCCGCCCTTTTGCCAGGCTTCGCGCGAGGGGATGGTCGAGATGGTGCGGTTGTCGGAATCGCCGCGGAACATGTTCTGGTCCAGCTGCACCCACAGGTAGGAGAGGCTGTCTGGCGAATTGTTGTGGTAGGTGATGGTGCCCGCACCGGTGATCGCGCGCTTGGTTTCGTCGAGCGTCGCCCGCAGCTTGTAGTCGGCGCGCTGCTGCCAGTAGGCGTGGCCCGGTGCGCCGGAGGCGGTGCGTGTCGTGGACGGCGTCGGCAGCAGCTCGTCGAGCTGGCGGAACTTGTCGTCGAATTTGTCAGCGGCGTGGACGGCGGTGGACAGGGCCAGGGTGATAGCGGCGAGTCGGGCGAGGTGCTTCATCATCATCAAATATTCGATCGTTCTAAACGAAACAAACCGGTGGCCGCGCTTTCGCACGACCACCGGCTCAAGGCAGGGTGGACGGGAAACCCGTCCACCCCACAAATCATTACTGCACCGTCGGCACGGTCTCCTTCTTCGGCTCTTCCTTCGTCTCCGCCTTCTCGTCCTTGGTCTTCAACTTCGCATTGAAGTCCTTCATCATGTCCGGCTGCTCACGCTTCGACTTGAACAGCTCCAGGCGCGACGGGGTCAGCTTGCGCGGCCAGGCGTTGTTGTTCTGGTCGACGTCGGCGGTTTCCCAGAACGGGTCCTGGGTCAGGCTGACCATCGGCTCGTCGGTGACGATCAGCTTCGTGATCTTCTTCGACGAATAACGCCACACTTCGGCCGGGATGCGCTCGATGTATTTCTTGCCGCTGGCAAGCTGGATCTCGAGGACCAGCGGCGTTACCAGGCCGCCGATGTTCGTGAAATCGACCAGGTACAGGTGCTTGCCCGAACCGAGCAGCGCCTTTTCCCAGTCTTCCAGCTTTTCCTGCGACTCGTTGAACTTGTTGCGGTCGGCATTGGTGACGGTGAAGTCATCGTGCTCGTTATAAAAATCCTTGAGCTCGGGATGCGCGTCGACGCGGCGCGGCGTGCCCTTGTTGCGCTGGTCGGTCATCGACATCGGCTCGGCGTCCTTCAGCTTCTTGCGCCATGCCTTCTCGGTTTCCGGATTCTGGGTGCTGACCGTGTACTCGCTGATGCCGTCCACGCTCACGTCCACGAAATCGGTCGTGTAGAACCAGCCGCGCCAGAACCAGTCGAGGTCCGTGCCCGACGCGTCTTCCATCGTGCGGAAGAAGTCCGACGGGGTCGGGCGCTTGAACTTCCAGCGCTGCGCGTATTCCTTGAAGGCGAAGTCGAACAGCTCGCGGCCCAGCACCGTCTCGCGCAGCACGGTCAGCGCGGCGGCCGGCTTGGCGTAGGCGTTGTTGCCGAACTGGAGCAGCGACTCCGAGTTGGTCATGATCGGCACCTGGTTACGGCTCTTCATGTAGTCGGTGATCAGGCGCGGCTCGCCGCGCATCTCCGGCCAGTTCTCTTCCCATGCCTCTTGCGCGAGGGTCTGCACGAAGGAGTTAATGCCTTCGTCCATCCAGGTCCACTGGCGCTCGTCCGAGTTGACGATCATCGGGAAGTAGTTATGGCCGACTTCGTGGATGATCACGCCGATCAGGCCATATTTCGTGCGCTTCCCATAGGTCAGTTCGCCGGTCTTCTTGTCCTTGGTCGGACGCGGGCCGTTAAACGAGATCATCGGGTATTCCATGCCACCCACCGGGCCGTTCACGGAAATCGCGGTCGGGTAGGGGTAGTCGAAGGAGTACTTGCTGTACTGCTCGATGGTGTGGACCACCGCTTGCGTGGAATACTTCTCCCACAGCGGATTGCCTTCCTTCGGATAGTAGGACATGGCCATCACCTCGTTGTCGCCGCTCTTGATGCCTTGCGCGTCCCAGATGAACTTGCGGCTCGAGGCGAACGCGAAGTCGCGCACGTTCTTGGCCTTGAAGTGCCAGGTCTTGTTCGTCCTGGCGTGGACCTTTTCGGCCGCTTCCGCTTCCGCCTGGGTGACGATGATCACCGGCGTCTTCGACGTACGGGCTTTCGCCAGGCGGTCGCGCTGGGCGGCGGTCAATACGGAACCCGGGTTCTGCAGCACGCCGGTCGAGGCGACCACATGGTCGCTCGGCACAGTGATCTCGACATCGTAGTCGCCGAATTCGAGCGTGAATTCGCCGGCGCCGAGGAACTGCTTGTGCTGCCAGCCGTAGGTGTCGTAATAGGCCGCCATGCGCGGGAACCACTGGGCGATTTCGAACAAGTCGTTCTTGTCTTCGTCGAACTTCTCGTAGCCCGAACGGCCGCCGAGCACCTTCTGCTCGTTGATCTTGTAGTTCCACTCGACGTCAAAACTGAAGCGCTGGCCCGGTTTCAACGGCTGCGGCAGGTCGATGCGCATCATCGTGCGGTTGATGGTGTAGGCCAGCTTGCGGCTGCCCGCATTCACGCCCGTGATGTTGAAGCCGCCGTCGAAGCTCAAGCCTTCGAAGGTCGTGCGCAGGGCGTCGAACTTCATGCCTTCTTCCGGGCTGCGCGGCTTGGCCCAGGCTTCGCGCGAGACCGAGGTCGCCGACATGCGCGCGTCGGAATTCGGTTTGTAGATGTTCTGGTCGAGCTGCACCCACAGGTAGTTCAGGGTGTCGGGGGAGTTGTTGTGATACGTGATCGTCTCGGCGCCGCGGATCGAGCGGTTCGCTTCGTCGAGCGTGGCGCGGATCGAATAGTCCGCGCGCTGCTGCCAGTACGCGTGGCCCGGCGCGCCCGAAGCGGTGCGGATGGTCGACGGCGTCGGCAGCAGCTCGTCGAGCTGGCGGAACTTGTCGTCGAATTGATCGGCCGCGAAAGCGGACACGCTGAGGCATAGCGCAGCCAAGGCGATTGGCAAACGAATCATGTTTCCCCTGATTTTATGATGAAAATTGGAGAAAGTATTCTAAGGGTATCTTTCAGGCAAGCCTCCGGCGGATTTGTAAAAAAGCTGATACATGATGCATATGCAACACGGATTGCAGAGCGTCCGCTCATGCCAGTAATTTGAGGTCGAGCGCGCGCTCGGCCAGCCACACCATGGCAATCAACGCGATGAGCGCCGAGCCGCCGGCCAGCACCACGCGCCGGTAGAACAGCCCGCGCCGCAAGGCATACGCCAGCGGCAGAAAGGCGGCGACGATCGCCAGCTGGCCCAGCTCCACCCCGACATTGAAACCGACCAGCGACAGCACCAGTGCGCCCTGCGGCAGGCCGAGGTCGGCCAGCACGCTGGCAAAGCCGAAGCCGTGGATCAGGCCAAACGCAAAGGCGACCAGGGCGCGCCAGCGGTGTACCAGCGGCCACAGGTTGTTCAGGGCGGCCAGGACGACGGAAGCGGCGATCGCCGATTCGACCAGGCGCGAAGGCAGCGACAGTGCGCCGAGCGCCGCCAGCGTGAGCGTCAGCGAGTGCGCCAGCGTGAACGCCGTCACGATCTTTAATACGTCGATCACCGAGGCGCGCAGCGTGTCGCGGCCCTGCCAGCGGCCCTCGTGGCGCACCAGCACCGCTGGCAGCAGCAGCGAGACCAGGAACAGGATGTGGTCGAAGCCGATCCAGATATGCCAGACACCGTGGCGCACATAGTCGCTGAACTGGCGCCAGCGCGACGGCGCCGCCACCTGCAAATCCTGGCGCCGGGCATCGGGCGCAAAGATCGCAGCAGTGGTCGCGGCGCCGTGTGTCAACCTCAACAGCCCCTTGTGCTGCGGATCGATATCGAAGAGCAGGTTGTAGTCGACGTTCAAGGTGGTAACCGGCTGCGGACAGGCGCCCTGCAGGCGCAGCACGGCATAGGCGCCGTCGGTATGGGTGTCGACCAGGTGCTGCGTCACGTGCAGGGGGCAGGCCTCGCCGCCGCTGGACAGTTTCAAACGCGCCAGCGCATAGGCGGCGATCGCCTCGTGGCGCGCGCGCACTTCGTCCCAGGTGATCGCGGCATCGTTGTTCGCGTCGAGCCCGACGGCCATCTCGAGGTCGCGCAGGGCGATGTCCCACTGGCCGTCGATGCGTTCGTTCTGCACGTTGAGGCTGAGGTAGCTGTCGCTTGCCTTGTGCGCCTGCGCGGGCAAGGCGCAGGCGAAGAGCAGCGCCATCAAAAAAAGACAGCGCGCCATCATGCCTTGCTCCCCAGGCTCGCCACGGTGGACGCGATCGTCGCGTCTTCGATGCGGCTGCTGGCCAGCCAGGCCTGCACGATCGCGCGCGCTTCCGGGTCCTTGCTGGCGGCGGCCGTCTGCGCGAGGATGCGCAAGTCCGCCGGCTCCTTCTGCACCGCCCAGTTCAATTTGGCCAGGCGCACGGCGGCAGCGGCATCGCCGCGCAGCGCCAGTTCGAAGCGCGCCTGCTCGCGCTGGTGCACGCTGTCGCGGCGGCGCATGGCGGCGTCGAAACGCGCCGCCAGTTCAGCCGTTGCGCCGGCCGCTTCCGGCCGGCCCGCGTTTTTGAGGGCGATGGCGTAGCGCAGCAGCAGCGCGTCGGCCTGGGTCTTGTCCTTCAGGAGCGTAATCACTTCCGGCGCACGGCCGCGGTCGAGCAGGAAATCGGACCAGGCGCCGAGCAGGTAGCTGTCCTCTGCATCAAACGCGAGCGCCTCGCGGAAATGCGCTTCGGCCGCATCGGGCCGGCCCAGGCGCGCGGCCATTTCGCCGAGCAGGGTCGCGACCCAGGCGCGCAGCGCCGGCGGGCTGTCGGCACGCGCGATGTAGGTCTGGCGCAGGCGTTCGTAACTGGCCGCGGCCTGGCCGCTGACATTGCCCACGTTGGCGAGGCAGGCCTGCACCACCAGTTCCGGCGCGCGCGAATACAGGCGCATGCAGCTGCTGCGCGCGCCCGCGAAATCGCCCGTGATCAGCTGCACGGTGGCGCGCGTCAGCCAGGCCTGGCTGTTGCCGCTGTCGCGTTTCAGCACGGCCTCGAGATCGGTCAGCGCGGGTGCGAACTGGTGGGTGCTCTGGCGCAGCGTCGCGCGCAGCACCATCACGGAGGACGGAGCTTGCGGCTGGTTCCACCAGGGCGCCAGCGCCGCCTGGGCATAACCGAGATAGCGCGGGTCGCCGTCGCGCCGGCTTTGTTCGATATAGCGCTGGGCCAGTCTTGTGGCGAGGTCCAGGTTGTGCGGATTGGCGGCCAGCGCCGTGCGCAATCCCTGCAGCTCGCGCCGCGCGGGATCGAGGCCGCCGGGCAGGCGCTCGAGCACCTGGGCGCCGCTGGCGGGGATATAGGGCGCCGCGCCCGCGGTCAGGCTGGCACAGGCGCAGGCGAGTGAAACGATGATCTTGCCGAGCATGGATACTCCGGAAAGCGTAGCGCGGGACGGCGCACCGTCCCGCGCGGACAAGGATCAACCGACCGGTTTCGGCTCGGTGTCCTCGGGCTTGGTCTCGGTCACGCCGTCGATCGCGGCCGGTTC